>Ga0206796_1035_pt2 | contig 29136 bp, 27 predicted proteins | sample Alteio_BWOrgCont_68_FD_152895 | JGI IMG/M metagenome (GOLD analysis project Ga0206796, IMG submission 152895) | Enriched cells from forest soil in Barre Woods Harvard Forest LTER site, Petersham, Massachusetts, United States -... | ecosystem: Environmental > Terrestrial > Soil > Temperate forest >...
AAACGACCTCTGTCCTCAGAACTCACATGATCAAGCCATTCGTGCAGTTGATTGGAATCAACGCGCACCACATCGCGTGTATCCACGCCTCGGGTCGCGAGTCGGCGACTGGCTTCACTCGTTCTGACGGACCCCAGGGTAATTTCCGCAGGAACGTTGTGAAGACCTCCGACTTCGGGGTCAAGCAAGGTCGACAGTGTGTTGCGGTCCGTGTACCGCACGACATGCCATCCCAGACGGTCGGCGGCGGTGAGGATCGCGAGTGTCGGTGTTTCCGCAGTCACAACGAAATTCCGCGCCCGGTCGGACAAAGGCACGGAGAACGCAAGCGCAGTCTCCGGGTATTTCAGCTCCTTCGTGATTGTGGGCGGAACGTCGGCCGTTTCGAGCCTTGGAGGTGTCGCCTTCTTTGCCTGCGAGCCGACCAGATCATTGATGACCGTTGCCGCAAACCGATCAAATCCGCCCGTGGGGCGCTTTTCGAAGTAGGCGCGGCGCGTCCCAGTTCCGTCGTGCATCGCAATATCGATCGCCACCTTCCAATGCTGCAGACGATCGGGAAATACGCGAAGGTCAGGGTCGGGCCAGGCCGTTTCTGAGCCGAGGAGAAGCTGTGGATCGTCCTGGACTCGTCGGCTGCGCACCAGATCGACTGCCAGAGCCACAACATCACCTTGAGGGTTCTTGCCCACCAGCAGATGGGCCCTGACTTCGTTCGAAAGACAGAGACAGCCTGCGGCCGATATGATGTCGGCAATTCTGCGGTCCAGTGATCGACGTGTGCTGCCCCACCAGAACGGGGACCGTGCCTGCGCTGTATCCAGCACGGCATGTGCCCGCCAGCGACTCGTCAACGCAGTATGAGGAGTGGTCAGCAGCACTGCTGGATGCATTTCGGGGAGGGCTGGCACGAGGAGCCTGACGACATCTTCAAACCCGAACTTGTCCAGAAGGGAGTCCAGTTCGAAGGTCTGCTCAGAATATTCACCGTCATCGACCAGGGCGACCACAACGTCTGCTCTTTCTGGAGGCAATTCGGTGAGCCGCTCTGTGGCATCGACGACCCGAAACGATGCAGAACGTCCGACCGCACCGCGGAGCATCCCCGTGGCATCCATCGGCATCCAGCCTGGTTCCGCGATGTGGCGGGCAATCTCCCGCGCTCTGCGTCCCAGGACGAGAACAACAATTCGACCGTCGTATTCGTCGTCGGATTCCGGCGGTTGCGACACCGGGACAGATTCCGGTGCCTGGGGTTGAGGCACCGCGTTCTGTTGCAGGTCGAAGTTCAACCCGAGTGCAGCGGAGAACCGGCCCGCATCTTCGCGCAGCGAATCCAGAGCTGAAGCCTCGACAATCTTCGCGAGGAGCTTTTCAGGCAATTCCAGACGTACCGATTGCCCATCGATGAAGGCAGCTGCGTCAATGTTCCAGTACTTGCGGCCTTCGCCGCCGAACCGTCCGGTCGCCACCGCAAGATATCGGATCAGTGTGCGCGTCCGCCAGCTCTGCGCGTGCTGGGCGCCGAACCGGTTCTCTACATAAGACGCAGCAATGGGAGCGAGACGATCCCGCTCGGCTCGATCGGCTGCCAGCGCGGCATCCAGTAGGCTGAGCGGCGCCAGTGCTTCCAGTTCGGGCCTCAGCGGCGCGAGCAGCGACCAGAGGGAGGCCGCGTCGCCGACCAGGACATTGTCATTCCACAAGAACACGTCCAGCCATGGATCTCCGACGCGAACCGGATCGGGACGTTCAGCGGACAGAATTTTGTAGGAGGCGGGGTCAAAGATGTCGAAACGTGAAATGACTCCCGCGTGATCGCCGGCTGGCAGGCACTTGGCTACATAGAATGTATTTGCTCCGGTGCTTTGACCAAACAGCGGCAGGGCATAACCATGAGAGGCATGTGCAATGTATCCAATGAGGCGCAGCTCGAGATCGTCGTGCGGGCTCATGGTCAAAGCTGTCCCTTGCTCGACAGATACTCTCGAACGAGCTTCGTGATTTCCTGCCGGAAATCGTCAGGGGTCAGGTTGGGCTCCCACTCATAGTACGTCCACTCAATGCCGGCGGCGTTCAGTCCATCGATTACCGGTTTGTTATCGCCGCGAGGATCTTCAAGAAACTGCCGGGGCATAACGGCGAATTTTATGTTGCCTTTCAGGGGCACATGCCGATCGAATGCCACTTCGATCGCCGAGGCGCGCTGGTCCGGTCTGTTGCTGCCGACCGCCGCCAGCCCGGCTATACGCAGAAATGAGCGCGGACCGGCTTCATGATAGGCGAGGGATGCTTCAAGGTCGTTCCGCAGCTCACCGTTGTAATACGCTGTGCGCGAGCCGAACGCCCAACCGATCTGACCGGAGACAGCCTCGTAGTTGGGGTGCAGCTTGTAGTCTTCGAGAAAAACGTACTCATCGGCCTGTTCATCGAAGGCACCACGCATCGCGCCTCCAGTGTCGAAGGGATAAACATGAAAGGGAGGCCCCAGATGGTCGGGAATTGCGATGAAAACGAAGGGAAACCGGTCGAGCCGGTCTGATGGCTCGGTTCCATTCTTGGCGTGATAGGCTGGTCTGAGCGCGAAAAAGTAGGTCAAAGCCCTATGGAACACATCGCAATAGTGCGTTTCGAGCTGCCCGGAGCGAATGATTTCCCGTGCGGCTCCGACAGCTGTGACATGCACCAGCATAAAGTCAGTTCGGCCGTCCGGCGTACTCTTTTCCCGCAGCCAGTAGCTCGGATATCCGCTCGTTCGTTTTGTAATTTTTCCCAAAGTTAATCGCTGGCAGGTTGAGTTGACGCTGTTGCGTCTATACAACCTCTTGGACTGAATCACGAGCCTAGGGCCTCAATTTCCATGGAAGTAACGAGCATCTATCCTTGAAAAAGGAAGCGCGTTGATCTAATTTATTGGATCGCTCGTGAGACACAACCTATTGTTTAGTAAAGATATTCTTCAAGCGACTCAAGATAGCGCTACTAAATTCGAGGTGGCCGCACCGAATCGGTAGTCTCGATGCAGCTCTGATCGATCCGGCCAACGTATCAAGAATTCGAAACACCCTTCTCTCGTCGGCCGATTTCTGGCTTGACCACCGCGTCCTACGCTGGCATTTGCTGTGCTGCAGGGGATGAGACTAATGAATTATGCAGCGCGCTGTTGAACGCATTGCGAACGTCCAACCGGCCGAGTTTCGCACTCGTTTTCTTGCCCCGGGCCGCCCTGTTATCGTCACTGACGGGTTCACGGTGGGGTCCGGTCGGCGATGGTCTCCAGGGGAATTTCGCGACAGATTTGGGGAACTAAACGTTTCGCTTTCCGGGGATTTCTTTTCTGAGCATTCACGATCGACGCTGCGTGAATATATAGACTTGGTTGAGCGTTATGAACTGAGGCATCTCAGTGAGTTCGATCCCTTAGATCAGATACCGTATCTGCGACTTGCGTATCCGGGAGTCGGGACTGATGATTTTAGCGCAAGTTTTTTTGAGGCATTGCGGGAAGAATGGAGCCGGCCCTACTTTCTACCAAAGTCGTTGTACTTAAATCCATTCGATCTTAGCGGAACACCGCCAAATGTTCGTAGGTATCCCGAATGGGGCATTTTCATATCACCCAAAGGGGCATCCACCGCCTTGCACGTTGACAGGACTCAGGACAACGCAATTCTCGCGGTTGCATCCGGTCGTAAAGCAGGTGTGCTATTTGAGCCTTCGATTTATGCGACGACGCGGATGCATACTGAACACTGGGCACGCGAGGCAGGCACGCTACCGCCCAAAACCGCGGATGCCTTGATGGTGCTAAACGGAATGCTGCCCGACTACGGCGACGCAACACCTTGGCATTTCGAGCTGGGACCGGGGGAAGTACTCTTTATTCCAAAGCGCTGGCCCCATGAGGTGTTTACCGTCAGTGCATGCGTAACACTGACTTACAACTTTATTCATTTAGCCGATTTGGATTGGACATATATAAGGAGCCGTCTACGGAATATTTTTAGCTTCCCAGTCAGCGGTCATCCCGGCTAGGACCGCAACGCCATGTGCATTCCACCAGCCGGTTGGGAGCAACTCATCGGCTACGCGTTTGAATGCTGTTGCCAACCGCTGCGGTAGTAGATCGCCGGGATTCCGTAGCGTGTCGAGCCATTTCTGATAAACAGCGTCCGTTCGCAGCGATTCAAGTTCGCGAACTTCGCGGCTACGATCAAACTCCGCGAATGCGCCCATGACCACTTGGGGCGAGGAATGATGCACCATCGGCTGCGAGTCGTTCGGGCGACCAGGATGAGGTTTGGAAGTCAGCCATGAAATGGAGATATTCTTCAAGAGACGTGGATCAACCCGAAGCAATACCTCTGAAAGTGCGCATAACGAAGGAGGAGCAGATAGATTCCTCTCGCAAAGCCAGTGTAAGAGAGTGTGTTCTTTAACACGACATGGGAAAAGTACTACACCGTCCGCGCCCGCATTAAATGCTTGCTCCGTTGATGACACAGCGTAGTCAACAGCTTCCGCCTCTGTAAGAAAGGCGGCGCCCACCATCAAATTTAGGTGGCATTGAGCCCCGGCGGAATGGGCCGCTGAAATCGCCCGTTCCACTTCGCTCGTTTCAAAATCCTTATGGACGCACCACGTGCGAATGAAGTCGTTCATCGACTCCGCGCCAACCTCGATTGCAAATGTCTTCCCCTCCAGCCACTTCACACAGGCGGCAACCGCCTCGACAGTCACTGTGCTGGGGTGGCTTTCTGACATGACAACTTCGCAGGTCGTCGCAGCGACAAGCCGATAAAGTTGTTCGCGAACCAATGGTGAAACTTCTTTATCATGCAGAACATTAAAGCTGCTGATCCATAGCACGCGTGGAATTTCAGGAAGTGCGGAAAGGCCTAACGCCACACCTTCAAGCGTTCTGGTTGCCGAAGGTCGAGAAGGGTGGCCGAAATTGCAGGCGGCGCAGTATCCTCTAAAATCCCAAGCACATCCGCCTGTTGGAAACCAAACCGAAGCAAATTCCGGGCCGCTTTCCCCGATCCAAAATGGAGGTGGATCGAAGCGAGGCCGACTACGACGCGCCGCCCGACCAGCCAAATTCAAAAACGTGAGCGCCGGCATATCCAAGGTCTCGCGTGGCTTCGGCAAACTTGAACAATCACGTCAGCCACAGTTCTCCATGCTTTGTGGGCCGCTCAATCAACGGAAAGCACAGGTCGGTTACGTGCTCACCTTGTTCCGGGCCTGGACCGTCATGATAGAACTCAATGAGCGGGTCACCGGAATAGTCATAACCGGTTTGAGGGAGCCAAGCATGATTGATCTCACGAGTTAGAGGGGACAGCCCTGCGTAAGGTCCGCTGAATCGACATACCGCGTATAAGCCCGGTCTAGTGTGTTCGATCTTTAACCCAATCGCAGCAGCTTGACCGTCACCAACGAGCAACCGTCGTAGATCAGTAGGAAGCATGGCGCGCTGTCCGACAAACAGGCACTGTTTGAACTCTGACATAACTGGCTCTGGAGCAGAATAGTCGCCGTAAACAAGCGCCCCGCCTTTTATGGGGCGATCACTCGTGGCCATAATCCCTTCGAAATTGACCGCACCGCCCACAGAGTCGAGCCAAGCCATAAATCGTTTGTGAACTGGGTGTGCATCATCGGCCGCAGACATCGAGCCCGAAATAGTGGCGACCCGATACGACGCGATTTCCATAATCTTCAATGTGACCACATTCCCCTCCGTCGACTTACCTGAGCGAGAACTCGCAACTACCCGGCGATTTCGTTTGAAATAAATGAATAAGTCAAGTACCATCTTCAACTCGAAGGGTCGCGATCTGTACCTCAGATACTCTACAGAGACAGATTAGAATACCTCGCCATCCACCGGTCACGTGCCAGAAGTCGCCATAGCGTTTCTTGTAGCGTCTCTTGCAAAAAACCACATCAAACGACATCATATACGCATGAATATCGACGTCATCGGCGCTGAGGAAAACAACCTGAAGCACCTCGATATATCGCTCCCGAGAAACGAGCTAATCGTTTTTACGGGCGTGTCGGGCTCAGGCAAATCCTCGTTAGTTTTCGACACAATATATGCCGCGGCGCAAGCTGAACTACTCGAAACCTTAAGCACTTATGCGCGACAGTCTATGCCACGCATTACAAGCCCGCGCGTCGAAAGAATTACCGGACTTTCTCCCGCTGTAGCAATACAGCAACGTCCTCTTTCGAAGAGCCCTCGCTCCACGGTAGGGACGGCCACCGACATTTACTCCTTTGTTCGACTCCTTTTCTCGCGCATCGGCCTGCCCATCCTGTCCGCAAGTGATTTTTCTTTCAATACGCCCAGCGGCGCGTGTGAAGTCTGCTCAGGGCTGGGTATGGCGCTTCAGATCAACCGTGACGCGTTGATCGACTGGAACCTGTCGTTGAACCAAGGTGCAATTCGACACCGAACGTGGAAAGTCGGCAGCCGCTATTGGAATATCATAAAGGCGGTCGGGCTGTTCGACATGGACAAGCCCATTTCGCGATATTCCGTGAAAGAACTGGCTAGCTTGCTAACCCAGCCGCCTTATCAATATCAAAATAAGGTACCGGGGTTCGTGCAGAGTTTTAGTTACGAAGGTATTGCCAGCAGAATCCTCAAGCGTGCTACCGACAGTCGCGGCGGCAAGGAATACGACGAGCAATTTCTTTTGGAGGGGCCGTGCGAGGCATGTGGCGGCTCTCGGTTAAATGCACGAGCCCGCCAAGTTAAAGTCGGAGAAAAGCGAATTGTAGATCTTCTATCGCTTGATCTGGTGAGGTTTCGCGTTTTTCTCGAGCAGTTGGAAGGAGAAATAGCTCGAACTATCGCGGAACCGACAATAAAAAGATTGCGTCAGCTCGAAGAAGTTGGCCTGGGATACCTTTCACTCAACCGATCTACAGACACGCTCTCGGGAGGAGAAGCCCAACGAATTAAACTGGCACGGCAACTCGGCAGTGTCTTTACAGAAATGATTTATGTGCTTGATGAACCGACGCAGGGTTTGCACTCTTCAGATGTCGACATGATTGCGAAACTTCTTCGGCAACTGGCCGCACACGAAAACTCTGTGTTGGTCGTGGAGCATGACCGATCCATTATGAAAATAGCCGATTTAATCGTCGAACTTGGACCGGGCGCTGGCAAGCGCGGAGGTGAGATCGTCGGCATTGCCTCGCCATCCGCGTTTGCGCAACTAAACACTCCGACGGGGCAGCTATTGGCGGATCACGAATTTGTTCCTGTTCCCAGGCGAAGGCGTGCGCTCAAGCGTTCGATACGAATCGAAAACGCTCACCTTCACAATTTGGCCGACATCGACGTTTTGTTCTACTGGGGCGTGCTAAATTGCGTTACCGGGGTTTCTGGCTCCGGCAAAAGCTCACTAGTGTCAGAGTTTATGCGAACTAATCCAGACGCTGTTCTAATCGATCAGGGTGGCGTTGGATCCTCGTCGCGTTCGATTGTAGCAACTTACGTTGGTGCTTTTGATGGAATTAGATCCGAATTTGCGCGCGAGACCGGCCGAGATCCCGCGCTATTTGCATTCAATAGCGACGGCGCATGTCCGCAGTGCCAGGGTTTGGGCTTTATCCCCTTCGAAATGCACTTTTTGGGTGATATTAGGCAGTTCTGCGACGCATGCGCTGGCAAAAGGTACTCTGAGGAAGCGCTAAAGTACCGCTACCGCGGTCGTAATATTTCCGAGGTACTTCACCTTACAATTGAGGAGGCCGTAAACGTTTTTGAGCGGCCGGATGTTCGCGAGCGCCTAGGGCTATTGAACGATGTTGGGCTTGGCTATCTGGAGGTTGGGCAAGCTCTTGGAGAACTTTCTGGTGGCGAGCGGCAGAGACTCAAAATTGCCGAAAAATTAAGCTCCAAAGGACACATTTATATTCTCGACGAACCCACGCGCGGTTTGCATGCCGCCGATGTCGCCGTATTGCTCCAAGTTCTGAACCGCCTTATTGAATCTGGCAATACGCTTGTAGTGGTTGAACACGATCTTGACGTAATAAAGACGGCCGATTGGATTGTAGATCTTGGCCCAGGTGGCGGCTCTGTCGGCGGAAAGGTAGTTGCGTCTGGAACGCCCGAACAAGTGGCTGCAGTGAGTAAATCTCTGACTGGCGCCGCTTTACGCCCCAAGTTGAGGCCGGAGTAATGCGCGCGCTTCCTTATGATGCCTTGGCTACGATTTATGATTGTTGGATTCAGGGCGATCCGGCGCGTAAAGCATGTCATGATTTCTACGTCAGGTGGGCCACTTCGCAGGCCGGCGGCGTCGTCGAGATTGGCGTGGGTACCGGCGAAATTGCCATTCGGATCGCGCACGGGGGCTGCAACGTCGTGGGCATCGATGTTTCAGAGCCGATGCTCCGTCTTTGCAGCACGAAGGTGATCCGAGAAGGTGTGGCCCATAGGGTCGCCCTATGCAGAATGAACGCTATGCAGTTGGGCCTGTGCAACGTGGAAAGAATAATCCTTCCCTTCCGCACGGTCGGCCATTTTACCGAGCGCGAACAACGGCTCGAACTGTTTAAACAGATCAGAGGTAGCTTGCGTCCAGGCGGACTCTTTGTCTTTGATCACTATGTACTCGATAGAGAATGGGCGGCTGAGATTGCCGGAAAACAAACTCTTATGTTTGAAAGCACCGCCGAAGACGAAAGACTTCGCATTCTCGACAGCTATGAATTCGATTTTGGGCGCGGAATTATGGACTGCTCCGTTCAGATCGAATCATCTCGGCACTCGAACAAGACCATACGAGAAGTCAACTTTGAGTTCGCCTGGGTCGAACCGGTTGAAATTCGCAGGCAGGTATTAGCGGCAGGGTTTGAAGTCGTTGAGGTCTACGGGAATTTTGACAGGGCGGAATTTGCCTCGACGTCAGAACAGCAAATATGGGTACTTCGTCGACCCGAGCAAGCGCGGAGCCGCATTTGAGCGGGCGGCCAGCCTTATCGTCTATCGCGCCTAGCGGACCCTACATCGGCAAGGACGAAGACATGACAGGGGCGATAGTCTCAATGGCGGCGTTTGCCGCTGGACTTGGAGACATCCGATATGCGGCAGCGCTCACTGGGCGTCCAGCAGCAATTGAGACGCCGCTTAACGAGCCACGCTTCTGGCTCACGCCGCCAGTTGTCGCGTGGGACGCTGTTAGCAAAGCACTAGATCTACTTTCAATCGCCGGCGAAAGCGTATTGCTGCCGCGCTCCGGCCCAGAGATTGAAAAAACCTGCTTGAGGCTACTCAGTTGTGGTCCCGTTTTGTGGGGACCGCTGCGCCGAGACGTTCTCTGGAAGAGGGTTGAGGGGCGATATTGGGCCGGATCTACACATTTCGTCATGGTCCTATGTGCCGATGACAAAGGCGTCGTCTACCACGATCCGGAAGGTCTTCCGTTCGCTAGGAAAAAGCTGTCGGAGTTAATCGCGGCTAAAACGACGGATACACTAAGCGGCCTTGTACAAATAATCCCCGGCCCGCCCATTTCCATTTCTGAGATACGCTATGCGGCTATCGAACACATAAGGGCAGTCCGCAAACTAGCCGCGGCTAGGCTCGATAATGGAGCAATGGGACTATCCGCTCTTGCTGATGCGCTACCGGCGCTGAAATTGGTTGGGTCAATGCGCCATGCACTTGACATCGCTTTGGCGAACCGCGGCAGGTCGATCGCCCAGATTCGAGACTTGCTTGAGCCATCAGCGCCGGGCCTAAGACTTCTCGCAGAGTATTCTCTTAGTTGTGCCCGCGCACGTTGGGCATTGCTTCATGATTCGGTTCCAAATCTAGCAGCTTCTGTGCGAGCAATGGCGCGGAGCGAATCTGGGCTAGACGAAATCATTGGGTCACAGTAGACCGATGCCCCCGACCCCGATCCAGAGGCGTATTTTGGGCGTTGCTTTGCATGAAATGTCCATCGATCGGCAGGCTGCGGTGCTAACTGCGGTTAGTCGATACGGAACGCCACTCTTCATATATTTCGAGGAAGATTTTCTAAAGCAGCGTAGCATGTTATTAGAACTTCTGCCCGCTGCCTCCAAACTAATATTTTCTGTCAAAGCCAATCCTAATCCAGATATCATAAGGTTTTTCTATGATTCCGGGATGGATCTTGAGTTGGCGTCTGGCGGCGAACTTGATGTAGCAATCTGCGCGGGATGCTCATCCAATCGCGCGATATTTGTGGGACCAGCAAAGACCGACGCCGAACTGAAGCAGGCGATAAATGCGGGCTTGCAGGCCATTGTGGTCGAATCTCTTGGTGAATTCGCTCGTCTTAATGCACTTCCGAAGGACAAGAATAAAGTTCGGATACTACTACGATTGGATATCGGAAAATTTCAGCACGGCACGCTACGCAAGGCGGGAGATTCGCCATTTGGGATGAGTGTCTGGGATGCCAAGAGTTTGTTAGCAGAGCGTACGTCCTTCAACGGCATCGTGATTGATGGCATTCACAGTCATTCCGGTACGCAGCAATTTGTGCCAACAGACCTCACGGCGCAGGTGCAACTTGTATTGGAGACCGCGAGTACACTCCAGCGAGATACGGGCGCTCGGTTTAACTTCATTGATTTGGGTGGCGGGTTCGCGTGGCCGACTAGAAAAGGCGATCCTGAGCCAGATTGGACTGGGTTGGCTGCGTCCTTGTCCCACAGCATAGAACGATATCGGGCTGACCACCCGTGGACCAAGACGATTGCATTCGAGTCGGGACGATTTCTGACAGCACCAGGCGGCATATTCGTTTCTGAAGTGCAGGATGTGAAAGCTGGGGAATTGTCAACGTTCGTCTTGACCGATGGCGGAATCAGCAATTTTGGCTTCGACGATCGTTACTACGGGGCTCGCGCACCCGTTCTCGGACTAATACCAACAAACGACCGGCCTCTTTCGACGGTAACGATCTGCGGGCCCCTTTGTACCCCGGCGGATCGACAGGCGGCGAAGATTTCACTTCCGATGCCGCAACGCGGGGACTTGGTCTGCGTATTCAACGCGGGGGCCTATGGACTAACCCAAAATCCCGGTTTGTTCCTAGGGCGTGGCTATGCTGCGGAAGTGATGGTTGCCGACGGCCAAATTCGTAACATTCGGCACCGCTTTACCGCGGCCGATTTCACGCGCGCAACTTGCTTTGTTCCGCTGAAATAACCCATTTTGACGCTCGTCGTTCTTGGAAACCAAGTCATGGACCAGCAGATAGTTGAAATTCTGAGAACAGCGTTTGATGCCAGATTGCGGAACGCGGTCATTACAAATGAATCTCGACTGGAGGACGATCTTGGTATAGATTCAATGGAGAAGATTGAATTGCAAGTCATGATCGAAGATAAGTTTCGGATTCGGTTTTCCGTTGATGAGACTGATTTTCTAGAGGCGTTTGGAACATTGGGTTCTCTCACAGACTGTGTCGCCAGAATCAAAGCCAACTCGGCCGACGGTGTTGATGGGGTCACCACATGATTGCGAATGATGTGAACAATCCCTTCCTCGCACAGTTGATGACAAAAATAAGATTTGGCCGTCCCCTGTTGCCGGAGGCGCAACCGTTCTTCAATCGGACAGAACGAGTTCCGGCTGGTCGCTATGCGGAGGTCTGGTTCCGCACAGGTGGTTGCCAATGGGACCGACAGGGCGGTTGCACAATGTGTAACTATGGAATTGCGGTCGCGCCCTCCAACGAAGCGATGGCGGAGTCTATCGATGCAGCACTGAAGGCACTTGAAGGCCCGATAGACGAACTGATGATTTCTCCGTCTGGTAGTATGTTGGATCCTGCTGAGGTTCCGCCTGAAGTGCGCGCGACTGCATACCGGTTGGCGTCTGAGTTTCCGAAGAAGAAATTCCTGGTCGAGACACGCGCCGAATGGGTCGACGATAGCGCGATGGCCGAACTGCGAGCGTCGCAACCAAATGACCAAGCGGTCGCAATAGAAATAGGTTTGGAGTCATGCGATCCGTGGATACTCAGATTTTGCGTCAATAAGGGCTGCGATGCAGAAAGCTTCTCGACGGCAGCAAAGATAGCGAGGCGACATGGAGTTCAAGCTTATGCCAACATCTCGCTCGGCACCGCTTTTCTCTCACCCTTGGAGGCAATTGAAGACTGCATTACTAGCGTGAACTGGGCATTTGCAAATGGAGCGAGCCACGTAGTCGTTTTTCCCCTGCATATCAAGCCGTATACTCTCCACGACATTTTGAACCACGATGGACGACAGGGACCACCATCTTTGTGGGACCTTGTGGAAGTACTTGATCGTTTGGATCCAGAGGTCCTTCCGCGCGTTGAAATCGCTTGGTATCGCAGTTACTACGATACTACAGCAAAAGTTAGGCGATCGCCCTCGACGTGCCCCGAATGCCACCACGCGGTAGTGGCCTTGCTTGATCGCTATCGTGCCGAACAGAGCCGAGTTGCTGTTGATCGCCTTCTGGCGCATCAATGCTCATGCCGCGAACACTGGCGCTCGAATCTCTCGCGTCCAAGCAATAATCTGCCGGAAAGGGTTGAAGCTGAATATTATCGTTTGGCTGAGATGTTCAAATTGAGTGACTGGCTGCGACAACGCGGAACTTCGCTCATCGCAGCGCTTCGCGATCCGACGTCTGTACCACGAGCGGTTGGCGGATGAGCCTGTGGATCACGTGCCCCGTAGTTGTCAGGTGGCCGTCGAATTCATTTGGACGTGATGCCAAATTTGATTTCTATCTTACAAACGTTTGCGAGGCTTTTGGCCTCGCTCCCCCAAATTATACTGGCGTGGCCGACTTTGTAGACAACGAACATCCCGAAGCTGAGACGTTCGGAAGCGCGGCGCTTCGGCTGGCATGGCTCTCGCTGAAGGATCAAGCGCCTCCCGCCATATTGTTTGATTGTCGCAACATGCCGACGATCGGGAGCGCTGCCGCGTCCTATAAGTTGCTAAAGAAGGCAGGCTGGGCGCGAACAACACCGTATGCACTTGGTTGGGCAGAGGGAACTGAAGTGGTGCAGGCCATTCGACTGTATCAGCGATTGAAAACGGAGAATCTAGCCGCAGTCGCGGCGACAAACTGGCCAAACGGGAGAGTCCGAGCAGATTGTTCAATGTCTACGGTCGCAGCGGCTTGTGCTCTTGGCCATGGACTTCCGCCTGCGACGGATCGCTTCGAAGTGCTGGCCACGGGATATGCGCGTCGCCCAGCGCAGCGGTCCACGGCGATTGAAGACGCGACAGCAGAGGCCTTGGCGGGCTGCGGGGGTACGCAACCTCGCTGGATATCCGGTCCAGACTCCGCCGTTCGAGCTTTGACCGCTCGCCACCCAGGAATCGAGGTTGTCAAGGACAACCAATCGGCAGTCAACGGAGGGTCCGTCGCCCCACTAATCCGACTGGCGACTCCAATGGAAGCCAATGAGCCGGGAATTGTCGTAGTGGGCGAAAGCGACGTGGTGGGAGTTCTGGTGGTTATACGAAAAGAGGGTTGAATGATGGATAAGCTCCTGAGTGAATCAGATGTTTCGACGGAAGTTGATTGCATCGTAGGCGCTTTACGAACTTGGCTAAGCGGCAATGATCGCGCCGTGATCGCGCTATCGGGTGGCCTTGATTCCGACGTCACAGCCCGACTCGTAGTTCGTGCTATCGGGCGCGAACGGGTCAAAGTCTTCACTGTAATCCAGGACGATATGGATCCGCGCCATCTTGCAAATGCTCGCAAGCTTGCCGTTGACTTGGATGCCCCACTGGCGGAGGTCGATTTAACTGGGTTCCCGGAGCGATTCATGACCGCCATGTCAGATGCCGATCCTCGGGAAAACTTCTTGCCGACAGGTTTGCTGGATCCAGCGCGCGCCAAGTGCTCGCTGCGCACGGTCGCGCTATCGACCTACCAAGACCGCGGTTATGTCGTTGTTGGTACGTCCAACCGAACGGAATTGGAAACGGGCTTTTTTCTGCCACTTGGTGACGGCATCTGGCACATCGGACCTATTGTGCATTTGTACAAGAGCGAGATTTTTCGTCTAGCACCCGTGCTTGGAACGCGTAAGGAGGTGATCGAGCAGCCCCCTTCAGCGGGATTTTGGCAGGGTCAAGAAGATTTGGAAGACCTTTCGTACTGGCTGTTAAATGCCGGTCCCATCGGGAAAGAACGAGAGTTCACCGATGATGATGACGAGGCTGTCCGTAAAATTCGTGAATCGTTGACCGCCGAGCGCGTAGACAAAGCGCTATTGGCCTTCTCCCTTGGAGGCAATGCACAGCAGGCATCGCTATCAAGCGGGCTTCCGCAATCAATTGCGGCTCGCCTGGAGGAACTTGTCCAGCGCGCAAAACCGTTGAAACAACGGCCCTTTGGACAACGATTGCCAAACCGGGCTAAGTGAGTGCTCTCCATGACGTCCACCACTTGCGCGTTGTCGACTAATATCAACCGCCTGGATCAGCTATTGCGGGAAAGGGCTGCGAGTCACGCGAATGTTGCCTTCTTGGAGGTTGGTGATCGCAGACTGACATTTGCTGATGTCGACCTCATCGCTGACTTTGCGGCGGCGAAGCTTTCTGCGGCTGGCGTCTCCGAAGGTGACCGTGTGGTCGTGTTCGGCGAGAACTCTGAACGCTTCGTCATCGCGGCATTCGCCGTTATGCGGACAGGCGCAGCATTTGTGCCCGTGTCCCCTCGCATAACCAACGCCCAACTGAAAGCAATTGTCTCCCGAACAAACCCGTGTGCGGTTATCGCCGTATCAGATGCTTTGCCGCGCAATCCGGAAGTATTTGGCGACACACCATTGTGGTCCATGGACGCCCTACTGCTTCAGGAATGTCGTTTCCGACGTGGAGTCGAGATAGCCAATCAGGATCTGACGGCGGTAATAATTTACACATCCGGGTCGACTGGAATTCCGCGCGGGGTAGTGTGTCCGCACCGAGCCATACTTGCCGCTGTACGAGGGATCAATCAGCTCCTCTCGCAGTCTAGCGAGGATCGTATCCTTTGCGCATTGCCGTTCTCATTTGACTACGGACTTTATCAGACATTTCTCGCGCTCGACGCTGGCGCGACGCTGATCATCGAGTCCGCAGTTTCAAATCCGCTCGCACTGCCTGCCATTCTCAAACGCAAGCGGATTTCGGGTTTTCCCTTGGTGCCCGCGCTCGCGGCCATGCTTCTGCGGTCGCGGCTGTTGGAGCGGACGACGTTCGACCGCTTGAGATACGTCACGAGCACCGGCGATCTCCTTCCAACATGCCATACCGAACGTTTGCGCGATCTTTTGCCTGGTACGGCCGTACTTCCAATGTATGGGCTCACGGAGTGTAAACGGGTAGCGGTCACGCCCTACGCCGCGGAGCTCACTGCCCCAGCCTCCGTGGGCATTCCGCTGCCGGGAACTAGAGTCGAGATTTTGGAAGTGGAAAACTCTGCCATTAAAGGCGCCGGCGAACTAATCGTACGCGGAGAACATTTGATGGCTGGATATTTCGGGGAGCCCGAAGCTACACTGGCGCGCTTCCCTATTGATCCGGTGACGGGTGAGCGCATGTTGCGAACCGGCGACATTTTTCGCCAATCCGCATCGGGCTATCTTTATTTTCTCGGACGTTGCGACTCTCTGATTGAGTGGCGTGACCGCTCATGGTTCGCAGCACCACTAGAGGATGCATTGGCGCGCATAGGTAATGTGACCGAGGCAGCATTGGTCACCTCGAATAGCGACAAACACCTGACGCTCCATGCCATCCTCGGAGGCGGTTCGGGAGTCGATGAGATAACAGCAAATGAGCATGTCGCCCGCGTGATCGATGAGGGATTTGATGGCAAACCGCCACCCTGGACGATGCATGTGCGGGGCAATCTTCCTAAGACTATCCACGGAAAAATAGACCGGGACCTCCTGAGTGCTTCTGTGAGAAATGCCTTATGAACGTCCCGACAGCGAAATGGAGCGCAAATACTTTTCGAGGCAAATATAGCGGGTGTCATACGCTAGCCGTTTTTGATGCTTTCTTTTCCAGCTATGACGCTTCTGATTTAGTGACGTTTGAAGGGTTGACCGGCATTCCATTTGGCGTCGCAACATTGCCGCAAGATCCTGATCGATTGATTGTGCCACGTCTAGACCCGGATCTAGGTATCGATATCGCGTTGAAATTACTCGGATTGAATGTCAAAACGTACTTCGTCCCTCGTGGCTGCGCACATACCGACGCAGTATCGATCTTGGCCCGCAATCTTACAAACGGCCCCGTACTGCTAGGTCCATTAGATATGGGAGGGCTCGACTATTTAATCAATCACAGACTCTACGCTGGTTGCGATCATTATGTTGTTGCCCTTGCCCTTGATGAAGAAGGGTTATGGGTCCGCGACGGCGAAGGAGTTGACCTCGCTCTGATTGATCTCCAGCAATTCTTGGGCGCCTGGCAGGCGTCTCACTTGCGCGAGGGACGAGGAAGTTATACCCAGCGCCAAGTTCAACCTCAACCATTCCCCGGGGTCGGTCCTCGAGTTATTCATGGTGCTCTTGTTCGCGCAGCTGAACTCATCGCGGATTGTGCCGCGAGTGGTCCCCAAGTTTACCGCGACCTTGCGGCTCACGAGTCCAACTTATTGAACTGGCCGGCAGCCCGGCGATCGCTGGGTTATCTTCTTAGTAGCCGGGCGCAACGAAGCCTCGCGGCCTCGGTGTTGGTGGAGGACTGTAGGCGGTGGTACGTGGCTTCCACTGCGCTCGATTCTGTCCATCGGCTTTATAAGGAACAGGCAGAGATCATCGCGGGTGTCGTCGGTGGAGTTATTGAAAATGTAGGAGGTTGTTTACAACCTCTAAATGCGGTGGCCGAGATCGAAATCGCGATTGCCAAGGCGTTTGCTCAATCGGAGGTGGCAAATGTCGTGCGGATTTGAGCGTCTGAGTGCCTGTTTTCCTGATCGGGCGTCCATTGATAACCTGCTCGTCTCCGCGAATTTGAGCCAAGATGTTGTCACCGACACAAAGTCTACGGGCATTGTTCAGGTTCCCGCAGTATCGACGGAGACAACAATCGATCTTGCCCAACGCGTCGTCGGTCGACTGCTTAACGGAAATACAGATCTACGCGCACGGTTGCGCGGCGCAATTCTGGCGTACTCTCTTCCAGCCCCAGCCCCGCCAGATGTCTTGCTGATCGAGGAATGGCTTGCGCCGCTTGGCTTGGGACGTCTGGAGACTGTGGCATTGACGGGCCAGCCCTGCGCCATTCTTCATGGCACAATTGACTTTGCTTGCCGATGGCTGGAATGCCTGAATGAGTCAGACGCGATTCTTGTAGTCGGCTGCGATGTAGCCAACAAATCAACCGAGCGATTTTTTTTCAATTCAGTTATGGGAGATGCAGCCGTTGCAGGCATATTGACGCGCACCTCAATGCGACACCGCGTGCTCGCCAGCTACATTGAGACCCACCTGCTAGCGGCCGGCGGCGAACTCTCAAACCCCGAGGATATCGCTAAATTTCGAGCGGCAAATCCGCAGTATATTTGCGCAGCGATAGAGGCGTGCTTGGTCAAGGCCGGCCTCACGACGCGTGATCTCGCATTTATCTCGCCACATACCCCAAACAGCAAAATCTGGGATGCAGTAGCCAAGTTGCTGCGCATGCCTCGGGAAAAGATACTCACAGATTATCTTGGCCAGACGGGGCACCTGAATTCCAATGATTCCGCGGTTCATTACCTTCGTGCAGTGGTTGACGGTCGCATACGAGATGGTGATCGAATTCTTTTGGTCAACCCGGGGTTCGGGGGGACAAGAGGCTGTACATTATTGCAAGCCTGAACGATGGAATGACTTCTATCCGACGATACTACTCTATATATTTGGTGAATTCTTGATAATGTAGCCGAGCGACAACCCGAGAGGGATCCATGGACCCGCTAGCAGTTCATATGTACCTGACGCCGGTGTGCAACTTGGCTTGCACCCACTGTTACTATGACGCAAAGGGGATCAACGACGAGCCAGGACCGATTTTGACCATTGAAGAGTCTGTGAGGGCTATTGACTGGTTGTGCAGTCGCTTTGGCGCGGACCTTCATCTCGAAGGGGGCGAACTTTTTCTTAGACCCGATATCGATGAAATACTAGCGGCGTTGCCGCAACGCTGCCTTTCGTCATTGACCCTGACTACGAGTGGCACTGTCGCAATTCGCGTACGGCCTGATTTGCTTAAGAAGCTTGGTGACTTACGAATTTCCGTCGAGGGCCACACCGATGCTCTTCAGCGCATAATGCGCCCGGCGAATCTTTCCCGGGTAAGGCGAACACTGGAGGAGCTTCGCTCCATGGACGTTCCCTTCACCCTGCGCATAACTCTCTTTCGCGCCAACGTTCCCCATATTCGCGAGATGCTGCAGGCATTCTCTGAATGGGGTGCGACGCGATTGAGCTTTTTCGAATTTCAATCATCTGGGAGGGGCATTGAACACGCCGATGAGTACGGGCTTGTGGACTCGATGTTTGATGATGCGCTTAGCGCGTTCGCGCAATCACCACCCCCTTCACAGATAAGGTTACTAAAAATAAGCTTAAACCAAAGTCGGGAAGCGGCGGCGGAGAAGGCCTTGCGCGCAATGGAACCACTAGGATTTCGCAAGCTATCCTTTTCGGGGATTCCAAATTTGACCATCAACAGTAACGGGGACCTCGGAGTCAGCCCTTGGGAAGCAACGGCACACGCCCTGAAGGATCGATTTGCGAATCTTCGCGAAGTAGATTTTGCGACCGAAGTCGACAGGCAATGGAAGTTGGGCTCACTTCACGCGAATTGCGAGCATACGAGCAGCGTGCAACTTCGTTACGAACGTCCAAACTAGGAAAGCAACGTGAATCATCTACGCGCGTTAGCTGATTGCGGCATTGGTCGAACACCTTGTCTCGCGGCCTCGCGCTTTTGTCCCGAAGGGCGCCTCCTGATCAAGTTGGAGAGCGGAAATCGTAGCGGCAGCATCAAAGCCCGAACAGCTTGGTATTTGCTGGATGAGTCGGTGCGCGCTGGACGAGTTAAGCAGGGCTCGACGCTGGTCGAGTCGACGTCAGGTAACCTCGGGCTGGCGTTGGCAGACCTGGGCCGCCAAGTTGGAGCGTCGACAGTCTGCGTTGTTGACCCTACGGTTTCCGAAGCAAAGATTTCGAAACTCGTGGCTGCGGGCGCCGAAGTGCTCTTTGCAAGACTTGATGAGAAATTCCGGGACTACCCGACGGCGCGTATCGCGGAAGTCGAACGGTTGGTGAAGGAACGCGGGTGGATTTGGTTAAACCAATACGCGACACCGGCAGGCATGAAGGCACATGAAGAGACCACCGGTCCGGAAATATGGACGGATACGGCGGGTCGGATTGACTGCGTGGTTGCCGCTGTCGGCACAGGTGGTACAATTTGCGGCATTGGACGTTACCTAAAACAAGTCGCTCCGGCCATTCAGGTAGTTGCTGTCGAGCCCGTGGGATCAACCATTTTTGGGGGGCATCCCGGTCCTTTCATATCAGCTGGGTCTGGGTTAGCCGGACCATCGTCCCTCGTTAAGCGTTTTGGAAATGTAATAGACTTTGTCGCGAAGGTACCTGATGCGATGGCAGCAAGCATTTGCAATTCGTTCGCACAAACCGAAGCGTTCACAGTTGGAATAACGGGGGCAGCCGCAGCGGCGGTCGCCCGGCAGATCATCATTCAGCACCCTGACTGGTCCGTTGTCGCTCTTGCTGCCGATGGGTGTGAAAACTACGCAGACGCGCTGAAGGCCACAGATCTTGTTGGTCCTAGTTATGGTGAGATAGCCATTCTACCCGTGCCCCTCATTGCTGGGTCTATGCTGAGCACGTGATGAAACATACCGCGCAGCCACTCGCCGATCTTCTTCGCCCGACCACATTGGAAGACGTGGTGGGTCAAGAACATTTGCTCGGAGCAAAGGGGGCTTTGACCCACCTAGTGCAGCGAGGACACCTCCCTTCGCTCATCCTTTGGGGACCGCCGGGCACAGGCAAGACGACGATTGCGCGCCTGCTCGCCAACACATTGGGCCGCGCCTTTTTCGAGATTAGTGCCGCCCTGTCGGGGATTGCGGCACTACGAGAGGCGATCGAAGAAGCGGAAGCACACCGCTCGCGAGGACAGCTTTCAGTAATCTTTGTCGATGAATGTCACCGCTGGAACAAGTCTCAACAAGACGCTTTTCTACCAATTGTAGAAACAGGATCGATTACTTGGATCGGCGCGACAACGGAACCGCCCGTCTATGAGATCAATGCTGCTCTTCTTTCGCGATGTCGCGTCTTGAAACTCAAGCCCCTAGGTACTGAATCTCTAGAGCTGTTGCTCCTGAGAGCTGAAAAAAGAGCTCGGCGGACATTGCCACTAACCTCCTCCGCTCGCGATCTATTGAAACATCTCGCCGCCGGGGACGGCCGCCGCATTTTGAACTGGGTGGAAGACCTATTTGTTCAATCTAGCAGCGACCAATTGCTAGATCTATCGGCATTGGAGGGCTTTCTAAAGACTCTGTCATCGCAATTTTCGAACGCGACAGCAACACACTCAGACTTGATCAGCGCCATGCAAAAGGCGATACGCGCGTCAGATGCGGATGCTGGGCTATATTGGCTTGCGCGACTTATTGAGCTGGGCGCGCCTCTTCCGGTTGTGGCCCGTCGGATCGTTGCCACTGCTCTCGAAGACGTCGGTTTGGCGGACCCCCAGGCTTTGGCTTTCGCGCTGAGCGCTCGAGATGCGGTAGAATATCTCGGTCCATCAGGAGAATTGGCCCTCGCGCAAGCCGTCATATATCTTAGTGTTGCGCCCAAATCGAGTGCTTCGGCTGATGCATTTGAGGCTGCGCGAATTATTGCCGCCAAAACGTCCACTTCGCTAACGCGATTCGGGCCAAATGGGTCAGCCGGCGAATCCTATTTAAATGATCATCGCTCGCGCGAGGCGTTCGCAGGCCAGAGCCACTTTCCAGATGACGTTGGACGCCAATCCTTTTACCATCCAAAAGAGCGAGGATTCGAGCGAGAAATACTAAAGCGTCTCGCTTATTGGGCGCGTTTGCGATCAGATATCAATAGATAGTCGCCGGGGAGGCACGAAATGGACCTTGCCGCTCAGTTGATGAGTCGCCTCGGAATCGAGATGAAGCGCAATCGCGAACGATACTGGGATCGCGAGGACTATGTTGTAAGACGCAGCCGGCGTCGGGGAAACGATGAGGCATCACTTTTTTTTCGTACCGAAGGCTGCCGCTACGATGCCCGCGGCGGGTGCACGATGTGCGACTATAGCGTTGGGCCTCCAACCACCAGCGAACACATGATCGATAGCGTCCGCCGGGGGCTGGAGGACCTTCCTGTGGACCTTCGTTGCGTATTGGTTTCACCCTCGGGAAGCTTACTCGATGAAGACGAAGTTCCGTTAGAGGCCCGGCAAGGTATCTTCGACTTGTTGGGCGCGACCCGCTATCCCGAGATAGCATTTGAGACCCGTGCAGAGATCATCGGAGACACAGCAATGCGTGACTGCCGAACACGTCTCGGAGACCGATCGGTGCGCGTTTATGTCGGTCTTGAATCGTCAGATCCCTGGGTTTCGACTTACGCTCTTAATAAGGATCTCGAAGGTAGTACATTCATTCGGGCCATGGCCACGCTTGCTGCGAACTCGGCCTATGGGGTAGCGAACATATTGTTGGGGGCGCCGTTTTTGAGTGCATCCGAGGCCATAACTGACGCGGAGGCCACCGTTAGGTGGGCCTTGCAAGCGGGAGCCCGAGATGTCTGTTTATTTCCCTGCCATGTCAAACGTTGGACGCAGATTGAATGGCTCTACGAGAATGGAGCATATAGGCCGCCTTCTCTTTGGGCGTTCACTGAGCTGTTGGCGCGATTGGGGCCAGAAATAGCGCAACGGGTTGAGATTGCTTGGTACACGGACTATGGAGCGTTCAACATCATCGAATCTCCGCGGACATGTGCAAAATGCCAAGCATCCGTGACTAAGGCGCTAGATGCTTTCGCGGAGTCGTCCGAGTTTTCTATTATAGAAGATATCAATGCGAACGCCTGTAAATGCAGGGCGGCTTGGCTCGCCAGTTTAGACGTCTCCGACGGAACAGACCGGTATCAGCGTGCGGTCCGGAGTTATTCTCAAATAGGTCAAAACGTATTTCCCCGTTGGTGGGACAAGCATGGAGCTGACGTGCGTGAATGTCTGCGTCAGCGTTAAGAATTGTTAGATTGCGGCCTCCAGGAATAGTTCGAGCACCGTACTACCTGTCTTCGGGACAGCAAGCTGAACTATCATACCGACGCCCAATAGACTTGATTGACCGCATCGCTCAACGCGACGCGTCGATAGATCACTGACACTCTCTTCTGGGGGTTCTTGGGGGATCGGCTCGCTAGAGCGGGATGAGTTTAGGTTGAATCGTTTTGGGATTCCCAAAAGGGCGCGAGTCAGATTCAAGATGCTGGCTGGGATTGAGGCCAGTATGAATGGGTCGACCTTATTCTTTGGATCTGCGCGAACGGGCTGTTGGGGCGGTTGAGCACGGCGGAATGAGCCGGCATGAGGCTGCGCGGCGGTTTGGCGTCGCGGTAAGCACTGTCGTCAACTGGGTCCGCCGGTTCAGAGAGCAAGGCCATGTTGAGCCGGGCCAGATGGGCGGCCATAAACCCAGGGCGATCTCGGGCGGGCATCGCGAGTGGCTCATCGGCCGTTGCAAAGGTGCAGACTTCACGCTGCGCGGGCTGATCGAAGAACTCGCCGCCGAACGCGAACTCAAGGTCGACTATCGTTCGGTCTGGGAGTTCGTCCACGCGGAAGGCCTGAGCTTCAAAAAAAACGCTCCTGCCCGAAGAGCAAAACCGTCCCGACGTAAGAAGAATGCGCGCCAGATGGACAAGCTATCAGCATCGCATTGACCCCTCCCGGCTCGTCTTCATCGATGAGACCTGGACCAAGACCAACATGGCAGCTTTGCGCGGCTGGGCGCCGGTCGGAGAGCGGCTCAAAGCGAAGGCGCCCTACGGCCACTGGAATACCATGACGTTCATCGCAGCCCTTCGTCATGATCGCATCGAAGCGCCGTGGCTCATCGATGGTCCCATCAATGGCGAACGCTTCCTGATCTACGTCGAAAAGGTTCTCGTGCCCACACTCCTGCCTGGTGACGTCGTGTTGGCAGATAACCTCGGCAGTCACAGAAGCAAAGCGGTGCGAACAGCCATCCGCAGAGCCGGGGCCCACCTTATTTTCTTGCCGAAGTACTCGCCCGATCTAAACCCCATCGAGCAGGTCTTCGCCAAGCTCAAGCATCTCCTGCGAAAAGCCGGCGCCAGAACCATCGAAGCCGTCTGCGCCGCAATCGGCGAACTCCTCGACACCTTCACCGCTGCAGAATGCGCAAACTACTTCCGCAACGCAGGATACCCGTGAGCAAACCTAAACTCATCCCGCTCTAGCGGTTCCCCCTCCTTTTGGCCCGAAATGGAGGGCGATAGGCTGGGGGATACAGAGGGGGATACTGCATCCCCCATCTCACCGTGTGATCCCAGCCAAATAACAAAGTAGGTTCAATACGTTCTGCCTGGCGAGCTGGATACTCCGCACCCCGACTTTAGAGCCCATTACTCCCACCACCCGCCCTCTAACACCTCATCCGCTACCACTCTTCCCAAGGCGCGGTTGGGTCGCTCTCTGGCTCACCAGTCGCCCTGAACTCCTGATTTTGAAGGCGCGCCTCCATGTGCGACAGCTTGCGAATCAGATCGCTTTGGCTGTCCACGATCACGAGAGCCGGCGGCTCGTCGGAAGTGAGATCGGACAGGATCAGATTCTGGAGGAGCGTCGTCTTCCGGCGTCGCCGCTCCGGGTCTTGAGAAGGTTGTCCGCATTTGGGAGACCGTGGCCAAATTCGAAACCCTCACCGAAGAGAACGATCCCCATGGCGAGCACGATTTCGGAGCATTCGAAATCGACAGGAAGTCATTCTTTTGGAAGATCGACTATTACGGTTCCATGCTCGAATTCGGATCAGAAGACCCTGCCGATCCGATCAAGACGACCCGTGTGCTTACAATCCTTCGGTCGGACGAGTACTGACGATGAGCGCGAAACTGGACGAACTCGTCGCTGCAGAGAGCTACGCCACAGTCGACCAGTTCACAGAAGCCGTCATTGGCGACAGCGTCTCGCCGGGTATCTGCATAAATCCCGGTTGCCACTGCCCAACCGAGGTCGAGCCCGACCAGGATGGTGGCTATTGCGAGATATTCGGGACGCAGACGGTCAAGGCCGCTCTCGTTCTTGCAGGGATCATTTAGCGATCCCAGGCTCGCGCGATAGCGCGGGCTTTTCTTCACGACACATCGTGTCAACAACGCACCAGTATCCCCCTGCTACGAGATGACGCAATCCAATGACGCCTAGCGCCGAGTTTTGTATACCCAGATGTATACCCGAAGGAATTTGGAGAAATTTCGCTATCTCAATTTTTGCAATAACCCGTTGAAATCATTGGCGAGCCCGGATGGGATTGAACCATCGACCCTCTGATTAAAAGTCAGATGCTCTACCGCTGAGCTACGGGCTCCCGCCAAGGGCCGCGGACCATAGTTGCGCCGTTCCGTGGGGTCAACAATCGGTCTCAGTTTTCGGGCGCGTCGTCCACAGTTTCGCGACCATAGGCCTCGAAAACGAGGCTCGCGAAGGCCGCCAGTCGCCCTTCCGCAATCGCGCCGCGCAGACCCGCCATCAGATCCTGATAGAACGCCAGATTGTGCCAGGTCAGCAGCATCGAGGCGATGATCTCCTTCGCCTTGACGACATGGTGCAGATAGGCGCGGCTGAAATTGCGGCAGGCCGGGCAGCGGCAGCCGGCATCGAGCGGCGCGGCATCTTCGGCAAAGCGCGCGTTGCGCAGGTTCAGCGGTCCCTCGCGCGTAAAGGCCTGACCGTTGCGGCCCGAGCGCGTTGGCAACACGCAATCGAACATGTCGATCCCACGCAGCACGGCGCCCACGATATCGTCAGGCTTGCCCACGCCCATCAGATAGCGCGGACGATCGGCAGGTAGCAGCGGCATAACGGTATCGAGTGTATCGAACATCGCACTTTGCGGCTCGCCGACCGCAAGGCCGCCCACGGCATAGCCGTCGAAGTCGATGTCAATCAACTCGCTTGCCGAACGCGCGCGCAGATGGGGGAAGACTCCACCCTGTACGATGCCGAAACAGGCATGGCCCGGTTGCTGGTCAAACGCGGCCTTCGAGCGCTTTGCCCAGCGCATCGACAGCGCCAGTGATTTTTCGATTGCTGCCTCGGTTGCGGGATAGGCCGGGCATTCGTCCAGCACCATCTGGATATCGGAGCCGAGAAGGCGCTGGATCTCCATCGCGCGTTCGGGGCTGAGGAATTGTTCGGACCCATCGATATGCGACTGGAAGCGCACACCCTCTTCCGTGATCTTGCGCAGCTTGGCCAGCGACATCACCTGGAAGCCGCCGGAATCTGTGAGGATGGGCCGCGCCCAGTTCATGAATTTGTGTAAGCCGCCGAGCCGCGCGATGCGCTCGGCACCGGGCCGCAGCATCAGGTGATAGGTGTTGCCGAGGATAATATCCGCGCCCGTCTCGCGGACCGATTCCGGCAGCATCGCCTTGACGCTGGCAGCAGTGCCGAGAGGCATAAACGCGGGCGTGCGGATTTCGCCGCGCGGGGTGTGGATTGCGCCGGTGCGTGCTGCGCCGTGAGTCGCCGCGATTTCGAAGCGGAATGTCATGTGCGCGCCGGCATCAGAAGACAGGCGTCGCCATAGGAATAGAAGCGGTAGTGCGCGGCGATCGCTGCCGCATAGGCTTGTTTCATAACATCCGTTCCCATGAACGCACAGACCAGCATGAACAATGTCGAGCGCGGCAGGTGAAAATTCGTGAGCAATACGTCGGCAGCCTTAAAGCGATGGCCGGGCGTGATGAAGATGTCCGTCTCGCCATGGACCGGTGCAATCCGGCCGTCGTTGCCCACGGCGCTTTCCAATGTGCGCAGCGATGTCGTCCCCACGCAGACGATTCGTCCATCGCGCGCTCGGGCGGCATTGATGGCATCGGCCGTGCATTCGTCAATCTCGGCCCATTCCGAATGCATGCGGTGCTCGTTCGTATCGGTGGCGCTGACAGGCAGGAATGTGCCCGCCCCGACATGCAGAGTTACACGTTCCTTGTTCACGCCTGCAGTGGCGAGCCGCGCAAACAAATCCGCTGTAAAATGGAATCCGGCCGTCGGTGCCGCCACCGATCCTTCGCGATCGGCATAAATCGTCTGGTAGTCGCTTCGATCCTGCGCATCGGCTTTTCGTTTGCCCGCGATATAGGGCGGCAACGGCATCTCGCCCTCGCGAGCAATGGCAGTGTCGAGATCGGCACCGGAGCGATCGAATTCGATCTCGACTTCTCCCCCCTCGCCGCGCATGAGAACCGTCGCGCGCAACTCAGCTCCGAGTGCAAGCGCGTCCCCGGTCGAAAGCTTGCGGGCCGGACGCGCGAAAGCGAGGAAGCGCGACGGGCTTAATCGTTTGTGGAGCATCACTTCGATACCAGGTCCCTGCCCTTCGGCACCGGCGCGCGGCAGGCGCCGTCCGCGCAACCGCGCGGGGATCACTTTGGTGTCATTCACAACCAGCAGATCGCCGGCGCGCAGAAATTCCGGCAGGTCACCGACATGCGCATGCTGCAAGGTGCCGTTCGCATGCACGACGAGAAGCCGCGCCGATTCGCGGGGGCTCGCGGGCCGGAGAGCAATCAGCTCCTCGGGCAGGTCGAAATCGAACAGCGCCACATCCATGGATCGGGACAATAACCGGTGCAGCGCGATTGCGCGATCAGTGCCCGACGCTTTCGAGGACGGCTTCGATGATACGGTCCTGCGTCTGTTCGTCGAGATAGGGATGCATCGGCAGGCTGATCACAGTCTTGGCCAAACGCTCGCTGACGGGCACCGGCGCGCTAGGAAAATGGGCATAGCCTTTCTGGGCGCCGAGCGGAATGGGATAATATACGGCTGTGGGAATGCCTTTCGCCTTCAGATCGGCCTGCAGCTTGTCGCGATCGGGAACCTGCAACGTATATTGCGCCCAGGTCGATTGCCCGCCCGCGATCACGCGCGGCACGCGAATCCGGTTCGAGCGCCCGAGTGCTTCGTTGTAGCGTTTCGCGACAGCATCGCGCAGCTCGATTTCCTCGGGAAATATTTTCATCTTCTCGAGCAGGATCGCCGCCTGGATCGTGTCGAGGCGCGAATTCACGCCTATGCGGACGTTCTCGTATTTGTCCGTGCCCTGGCCGTGAATGCGGATGGAGCGCAGGATTTCGATCAGGCCGTCGTCATTGGTGAAGGTGGCGCCGCCGTCGCCGAAGCAGCCGAGCGGCTTCGCGGGAAAGAAACTGGTGGAGGCCGCATCGCCGATGCCGCCCGCGCGGCGGCCGTCCAGCAATGCGCCGAAACCCTGCGCCGCATCGCACAGCATCAGCAGCTTCTCGCGGCGCACGATGGGTTCGAGCGCGCGATAATCCGCCGCCTGCCCGAACAGATCAACCGGCATCACCACGCGTGCCGTGAGCTTGCCGTCGCGCTTCACCATCGCGATAGCCGCTTCGAGGCTCGCCGGATCCATATTGTAGGTATCTTCCAGCACGTCGACGAAGATCGGCGTTGCACCGACCAGCGCCACCACTTCCGCGGAAGCCGCAAAGGTAAAAGTCGGCACGAACACCGCGTCACCCGGCCCGACATTCCACGCGCGCAGCACGATCATCAGCGCATCGGTGCCGTTGGCGCAGGCGAGTGCGTGTTTCACGCCGGCGAAAGCCGACAATTTGTCTTCCAGTTCCTTGACCTGCGGACCCATCACCCATTGGCCGCCTTCGACAGCAGCCTCGATGGCGCGGGAAAGCGTGGCGCCCAGACGGCGACGCTGTGCCTGCAGATCGATGAACGGAATGGTCATGGGAACTCCGGATACAAAGCCGACTGCGTTCTAGGCGACGGCCAGCGTCGTGACAACGCAAGCCCGGACACTAAATGTTTCCGAATGCGGCGGACGAACGGCTTAAGATTGCCACGGGTTAACGATGTAGGCGTCCTGCGTGCGAACTAGGGATAATTACTCATCGAAAGTTGCCGGACGCGCCTCTTCGCCACGCATTTCTGGAATCGCGAAATCGATGCCAACTTTAGCAAAATAGCTTGAGAGCTTTGTACCCGCGCCGGTGTCTTTACTCGGCTGGTCCATCACCGCCTTGCGCAGGATATCGTGGACTTCATCATCCAGGCTGCGACCATGCTGACGCGCACGACGCTTGAGCCGCTCAATCACGTCATGCGACGCGTGGGACTTTATCCCGGAACCTTTGACCCGGTGACGCTGGGCCATCTCGATATCGTCAAGCGCGCCGTGAAGCTTGTCGATCATCTGGTGATCGGTGTCGCGACCAATCCGTCCAAGTCACCCATGTTCACCTTGCCCGAGCGCATGGAGATGGTGCGCCGCGAGGCGACGCCTTTGGCCGAAGGACGCGCGACGATTTCCGTCGAGACGTTCGATTCGCTGTTGATGCAGTTCGCCGAGAAGATGGGCGCGTCCGTCATCATCCGCGGGCTGCGCGCCGTGTCGGACTTCGAATATGAATTCCAGATGGTCGCGATGAACCAGCGGCTCAATTCCGAAATTGAAACCGTGTTCCTGATGGCCGATCCGCGCCACCAGGCCATTGCATCGCGCCTGGTGAAGGAAATCGCGATGCTGGGCGGCAATGTCGCGCCGTTCACAAGTCCCTATGTCGCCGAATTGCTGGTGGCGCGCTGCGCCGAAAAGAGGAAAGCCAAAAATGGCTCGTGATCCCGAGAATACGATCGTCATGACATTGAAAAGCGGCCCCGTGGTGGTCGCGCTGCGGCCTGATCTCGCGCCGGCACATGTCGAACGCATCAAGGAACTGACGCGCAAGGGCTTCTATGACGGCGTCGTATTCCATCGCGTCATTCCCGATTTCA
>Ga0206796_1033_pt2 | contig 28685 bp, 20 predicted proteins | sample Alteio_BWOrgCont_68_FD_152895 | JGI IMG/M metagenome (GOLD analysis project Ga0206796, IMG submission 152895) | Enriched cells from forest soil in Barre Woods Harvard Forest LTER site, Petersham, Massachusetts, United States -... | ecosystem: Environmental > Terrestrial > Soil > Temperate forest >...
GAAGTTGTGGTCGATGCGGCCGGCAAGGGCGTAGGCGACAACCAGCGGCGGGGACATAAGGTAGTTTGCGCGGACTTCGGAGTTGATGCGGCCTTCGAAGTTGCGATTGCCGCTGAGCACGCTGACCGCGACGAGCGAGTGTTGCTCGATGGACTTCGCCACGTCTTCGGGCAGCGGGCCGGAGTTGCCGATGCAGGTGGTGCAGCCGTAGCCGACGGTGTTGAAGCGGAGTTTGTCGAGGTACTCCGTGAGGCCGGACTTGTCGTAGTAATCGGTGACGACGCGCGAGCCGGGCGCGAGCGAGGTTTTGACCCAGGGCGGAACGCTGAGGCCCTTCTCGACGGCTTTCTTCGCAAGCAGTCCGGCAGCGACCATCACGGAGGGGTTCGAAGTATTGGTGCAGCTGGTGATGGCAGCAATGACGATGGAGCCGTGATCGAGGTACGGATCGACGTCAACGCCGAAGCGCTCTTTCACAGTATGCGCGATGTGGCCATTGCTGACAGGCTCGGTGGCGGCATGGGTGGATGTGGGATTGCCGTTAGCGGAAGCGTGGCCGCCTTCGCCTTCCCAGCGCTGCGCCTGGCGCTCGCCGAGCTTGTTGGCGTTGGGGCCGAGAAGCGAGGGAAGCTGCTTTTTAAAGCTGGCGCCAGCTTCGCGGAGCAGGACGCGGTCCTGCGGGCGCTTCGGGCCGGCGACGCTGGGCTCGACCTGCGCGAGATCGAGAGCGATCGTCTGCGAGTACTCGGCTTCGGGCGAGTCGGGCGAGTGGAAGAGGCCCTGCTCTTTGAAGTACGCCTCGACGAGGGCGATTTGATCGGCAGGACGGCCGGTGAGTTTGAGGTAGCGGAGGGTTTCCGCGTCGACGGGGAAAAGGCCGCAAGTGGCGCCGTATTCGGGCGCCATGTTGCCGATGGTGGCGCGGTCGGCGAGGGGCAGCTCGGCGATGCCGGGGCCGTAGAACTCGACGAACTTGCCGACGACGCCGAGCTTGCGAAGCATTTCGGTGACGGTGAGGACGAGGTCGGTGGCGGTGGCGCCTTCGCGGAGCTTGCCGGTGAGTTTGAATCCGACGACCTGCGGAACCAGCATGGAGACGGGCTGGCCGAGCATGGCGGCTTCGGCTTCAATGCCGCCGACGCCCCAGCCGAGGACGCCGAGACCGTTGATCATGGTGGTGTGGGAGTCGGTGCCGACCAGCGTGTCGGGATACGCCTGCGGTTTTGAGCCCGTGGTGGTGAAGACGACGCGGGCAAGATATTCGAGATTGACCTGGTGGCAGATGCCCATGCCGGGCGGGACGGCGGAGAAGTTGCGGAAGGCGGTCTGTCCCCACTTGAGGAACGCGTAGCGCTCGCGGTTGCGCTGGAACTCAAGCGCGGCGTTGAGCGAGTAGGCGTTGCCGGTGCCGTACTCGTCGACCTGGACGGAGTGATCGATGACCAGCTCGGCAGGCTGGAGCGGGTTGATCTTTTGCGGGTCGCCGCCGAGGACTTTCATGGCATCGCGCATCGCGGCGAGGTCCACCACTGCAGGGACGCCGGTGAAGTCCTGCATGAGGACGCGGGCGGGCATCCAGGAAATTTCGCGGGAGGGCTCGGCTTTGGGATCCCACTTAGCGAGGAATTCGATGTCGGCGGCGGTGACGGATTTGCCGTCTTCGTAGCGGAGGAGGTTTTCGAGAAGGATGCGGAGGCTGAAGGGAAGACGGGTGAGGCGGATGCCGCGTTTTTCGAGAGCGCTGAGGCGGAAGATTTCGTACGATTTGCCGCCGGCGTGAAGCTCGGACTGGCTGCCGAAGGTATTCATGACAGTTCCTTTCTTGGTGTCGGGGCGCAGGTGCCTGGCTCACGCCGGTTGGGGCGGAGCGGGATGCGGGCGGAATCAGAAAGTACGCCGTCCGCGATCTGTCACCCCATTCAGACGAATGTCACGTCTGATGGGGACCCCGACGGGGACGACCGCGCCGGAAGCGGCGGAGGGGCGGGGGAAACGAGACTCGGAAATCCATCGTCACCGGGAGTATTTTAACGCCTTTTCGAGGGGAACCGGTGCGGAGGGAAGGGACGATTGTCTGATTTGGCACGGCTGCGAGTGCGAGACACCGGTCCGGAGATGTGAACATTTCTTAACATTGATGAGTTAACTGTGGTTTACATACGGGAGGGATGCACCGTAGACTCAAGGAAGGCAGTGTCCGGCGGCCGATTGACCCACGAATACGAGAAGAGTGCCGGAATTCCTCCATCAGAACATGCATTCGGGATGAGTGCCGAGACACAATCCGAGCCGAACGTGCGTCCGGCGACTGGCGGGGTGAGCGACGCGGTCGTCGTGACGCATGAGGATATCGACCGGGCGCGGGACCGCGCGCGGGTGCGGCTGGCGCGTCGGGGAAGCGGGCTGCGGTCGAGGATGTGGCTGCTGTGGCTGCTGATTGGGCCGGGCATCCTGGTGATGCTGGGCGAGAACGATGGGCCGAGCATGCTTTCGTACGCGGCGACGGGAGCGAGGTTCGGCATCGGCTTCTTCATTCCGTTCGTGGTGCTGACGTTCGTGATGGCGCTGGTGGTGCAGGAGATGACGGTGCGGCTGGGCGCGGCGACGCATCGCGGGCATGCCGAACTGATCTTCGAGCGGTTCGGGCCGTTCTGGGGATGGTTTTCGATGATCGACCTCGGGATCGGCAATTTTCTGACGCTGATCACGGAGTTCATTGCGATTCGCGCGGGGCTGGGATTCTTTGGCGTGCCGGCGTGGGCGGCGATTCTGCTGGCGCTGGCGGTGCTGTATTCGGCGCTGCTGAGTCACCGGTACTGGACGTGGGAGCGCCTGACGCTGGCGGCGGCGGCATTCAATTTGGTCTTTATTCCCGTGGCGCTGATGGCGCATCCGCACTGGGGCGGGCTGGGGCACGCGCTGGTGACGTGGAAGCCGATGCCGTCGCTGAGCAAGGACACGGTGATGATCGTGCTGTCGGACATTGGGGCGACGGTGACGCCGTGGATGCTGTTCTTCCAGCAGAGCGCGACGGTGGACAAGGGCATGACGACGAAGGACATTCACTTTGGGCGCATCGATACAGTGCTGGGCGCGGCGCTGGCGGCGCTGGCCGCGCTGGCGACGATTGTGGCGACGGCTCCGTTGTTTCATCGCATCACTGCGGACAATTTCGAGGCTGCGCAGTTTGCGCAGGCACTGCAACCGGTGATTGGGCGCATTGGGGCATCGCTGTTCGCTCTGGGGATGGTAGAGGCGGGCATTGTGGCGGCGATCACGATTTCGACGTCGTCGGCGTACGCGTTTGGCGAGGTATCGCGGCAGCCGCACAGCCTGAATCTGCCGGTGAGTGAAGGCAAGCCATTCTATGCGGTGCTTTGTTTGTGCGCGGCGGCGGCGGCGGGCATTGTGCTGATTCCGGGATTGCCGCTGGTGTTCGTGGTGCTGGTGGTAAACGTCGTGGCGGTGCTGGCGATGCCGCCGGCGCTGGTGTTTCTGTATCTGCTGGTGAACGACAAAGAGATTATGAGCGGTGTGAAGAGTCCGCGATGGGCGAATGCGCTGGCCGCGGGCGTGGTGGTGCTGCTGACGGCAGCGGGCTTGCTGTACGGGCTGAGCGTGGTGGCTCCGCAGGCGTTTGCGTGGCTGGGCGGGAAGTAGGCGTGGTATCCCACATCTGCCACCACCAGGCAGATGTGGGGCAACCAGCCTGGCTGGGCGGGAGGCAGGTGATTGCGATGACGAAGGGGCACGAGCATGTAAGCGACGCCGATGCGGGGTTTGTGCTGTCGACGCTGGAGCACGACCAGCTGGTGGAGTCGATGAAGGTCTCCGTGCCGCGGCGCGAGCTGAAGGGCGGGACGCTGTTCCTGCTTTGGGTCCTCCGGGTCTATCTGCTTTTCATGATGACGGTGGTGTTTTGGCAGGCGTGGACGGCGGCTCGGTGATGCATTCATCCCAGACGGCGGTCAGTTCGGGATGGTGACGCTGAAGATGGTGGAGGGCGCGCTCTGATTCCCCTCGTTATCGACGCTCTCCACGTAGTAGGAGTAGGTAGCTCCATTTTGGGCCGTGGTGTCGGTGTACGCGGTGGACGGATCGATGGTTGAATTCAGCAGGGTGTAGACGGCGCTCCCGTTGACGGCGCGAAAGATCTCGTAGCCGACGGGCGGATCGGAAGACGAAGCGGGCTGCTCCCAGGTCAGGTCGACCTCATAGAGGGTTTTTACTCCGGTTGCGCTGAGCGGGACCGTTGCCGAGCCCGAAGTGGCATTCGTAACCAGAGTGACAGATCCCGTCGCAGTTCCCGCGACGGTGGGGTTGAAGCTGATGATCAGGTTGGCCGTTTGCCCTGGATTCAGGGAGGCGGGAAGGGTCAATCCCGAAGCGCTGAAACCGCGGCTGGTGGCGGATACGCCGCTGATGGTCAGCGCTGCGGTGCCGGAGGAGATAACCGTGACGCTCTGCGCTGCGGTCGTGCCGATCTGGACGTCGCCAAAACTCACACTCGCCGGCTGCAGGCGAAGGCCTGGAGTGGCGGGTTTGGCCTCGCCCGTTCCACTGAGTGAGACGGTGGCGGGAGCCGAGAGGCCGCTGGTTGCCAGGCTCATGGATCCGCTCGCGGCGCCGGGTGCGGAGGGAGCGAACTTCAACGTGAGGATGTAGCTCTCGCCCACAGCGAGAGTGATGGGCAGCGCAGCCGGCCCGGAGAGAGAGAAATCGGGACTCGAAAACTGGATCTGCGAGATCTGGATGGAAGCCGATCCGTTGTTGCCGAGCGAGAGTGTTGCGGCGGCCGTTTGTCCTACCTGCACGGAGCCAAAAGATACAGACGTTGGTGAGAGGACGAGGTTGCCCACCGACGGAATCGCCGGGGCTCCGCAACCGGTGACCGAGACGGCGAGAATGCAAACCGGAACCAGGGCGAGGAACACGCTGTGCCGGGTGCGGGACAACTGCGAGGCCGATGGGCGCTGGGACGGCGAGAGACCGCGAGGAGGGAGAGATATCTCGCAATCCCTGTTTGAAGATCGAATTCGGGTAACAGAATCTTCGGAGGGAAGCGAGCTTCGTGCGGTCGATCCGTCGTGCGCCATTCTTACCCAGGGCCCCGGCTTGCGCGAACGGGAGTTGCGCGATTCCCCGCTCCGCTTGCCACTTGCCCCTCATTATGCCACCCGCGGCCGGGCGTGACTCCGCGTTAATCACGAATCTTTGGTGCAGACGAATCCAGTGTTGCAATTGGCAACCGTCGTCAGCATCGCAGCGGCGGGCGGGGCTGCGATAATCGTTGAGGAGACAGGAAGCCGGACAACGAATGAAGGTGCTGGTGATTGGCGGAGGTGGGCGCGAGCATGCGCTGTGTGCGGCGATTGCGCGCTCGGAGCGGGTGAGCGAGCTGGTGTGTGCGCCGGGGAATGGCGGCATGGCGCAGGTGGCGCGGTGCGTTCCGGCGAGCCAGAAGGATCTGGGCGATTTGCTAAGAGTGGTGAGCGAGGAGCAGCCGGATCTGACGGTGGTGGGTCCGGAGTTGCCGTTGGCACTGGGGCTGGTGGATGAGCTGAAGCGGCGGGGCATTGCGGTCTTCGGGCCGACGCGGGAAGCGGCGATGCTGGAGACGAGCAAGGGCTACGCGAAGCGCTTCATGCAGCGGCACCACATTCCGACGGCGAACTACGCGGTCTCCACTTCGAAGGATGAGGCGCTGTGCGCGCTGGAGCTGTTCCATCTGCCGGTGGTGATCAAGGCGGACGGACTGGCGGCGGGCAAAGGCGTGCTGATCTGCGAGACAAAGGAAGAGGCGCAGCGGGCGATTACGGGGCTGTTCAACGGGCAGTTGCTGGGCTCGGCGGAGACGAGCGTGATCGTCGAAGAGTTCCTGACCGGCGAGGAGCTTTCGTTCCTGGTCCTGAGCGACGGGAAGCATGCGGTGCCGCTGATTCCGGCGCAGGATCATAAGCGGCTGGGCGATGGCGACACGGGTCCGAACACGGGCGGCATGGGCGTGTATACGACGGATTCGATGGTGGACCCGCAGATGCGTTTGTGGATCCTGCAGCACATTGCGCAGCGGGCGGTGGACGGGATGGCTGCCGAGGAGACTCCGTTTGTTGGGGTGCTGTATTGCGGGCTGATGATGACGGCAAAGGGCCCGAAGGTTCTGGAGTTCAACGCGCGGTTTGGCGATCCGGAGACGCAGGCGATTCTGGTGCGGCTGGAGAGCGATGTGGTGGACGCGCTGGAGGCGTGCGTCGAGGGGCGGCTGAGCGAGACGGAGTTTCGCTGGAAGCCGGGAGCTTCGGCGTGCGTGGTGGCGGCTTCCGAAGGGTATCCGGGAAGCTACACCGTGGGGCATGCGATCAGCGGGCTGGAAGCGGCGGCGCAGGTACCGGGGGTGGAGATTTTCCATGCCGGGACGGCGCAGGACGGCGAGACCATCCGGACGGCGGGGGGCCGGGTACTGGGCGTGACGGCGACGGGCGAGACGCTCGAGGCAGCGCTGGGGTCGGCTTACGAGGCGATGGGGAAGATCTCGTTTGCGGGAATGGTGTTTCGACGGGATATTGGGTCGCGCGCTCTGCGGTAGCTTTTAGCGGTTAGCAGTTAGCCGGTAGGCGACGGCACTTTGTCCTTCCAGCGGGCAGAGGCTTGTTTCTTAGATAATTTTTTCCGGTCATTTATGCGGAAGCATTTGATTCCATTCCATGTGACGCGGCCGTCTGCGGCGGTATCCATTGGATTCCGGAGTGCTTCTGCCCAGTTATTTTGTTTTGTTATGGATGCGTACTCGCTGCTTGAATCGGCGATGGAGATCCTTCTTTTCATTCGCAGGGATTTCGTTGGCCCGCCATGCTCCTTGCGGAGCATGGCGGGGATGTTGCGCTATTTTGCCGCGGCGGAAGCTGATTTGCCTTCGAGGATGTCGATGGCTTGTTCGACGACGGGGGCGAGCTTTTTGAAGTCGTCGATGAGGGTGACGAAGGTGGAGTAAATCTTTGAGTCGGCGGAGAAGTTGAGTCCGTCGGCGGTGAGGGCTCCCTGAGAAGCGGCGATGAGGGCCTCGACGTCGGCGACGACGGTGGAGAGGCCGGCGATGAAGGGCTTCTCGAGCGGCTTCTCGGACTTCAGGATCGTCTCGATGCGGACCGACAGGCCGATGACGGCCGAGATGGCTCCGGCGAACCATTTGGCGAAGTTCGCGAGTTTGCCGCCCATTTTCTGAATGATGTTCATGGTGTTCCTTTGCACGTGCGTTCGTTGAAAGGCCCAATAGAAAAGGCTCGCCGGGTATCCCGACGGCGGCCTGGCGGCCAGCCGATCGGGCTCCCATGCGAGCCTTTTTCTAAAAATCCTCTCTATTTTTAGAATACCAAGTTTGAGGTCTAACTGCGCCAACTTTGATGGCTTGGAACCCCTGTGGAATGAATGAGAAAACTTGGCAATAAAACGCTTGACACACATGTGCGTGTAATGTACCATTTGAAGCATGGAAACGCCGCGCACGCTTCAAGCCGCAATCGTTCACTTATCCGATCCGCAACGCGCCTTTGAGACCGCCGTGGAGTATCGCTGGCCCGGCGGCAATGTGACTTGCCCGCGGTGCGATCAAGCGAAGCATTCGTTTATCAAGACGCGCCGCTTGTGGTTCTGCTACGTCTGCAAAAAGCAGTTCACAGTGAAGGTCGGGACGGTGATGGAAGATTCGCCGCTCGGACTCGACAAGTGGATGATAGCGATCTGGATGCTGGCGAACTGCAAAAACGGAATTTCCAGTTACGAACTTTCAAAGGCTCTGGGCATCCGTCAGAACTCAGCATGGTTTCTACTCCACCGCATCCGTGAGGCAATGGGCGGCGGTTCTGAGACTGGCAAGATGGGCGGAGACGATCCGAGCGGAGCGGTTGAATGCGACGAGACGCATGTGGGCGGAACTCCGAAATTCATGCACAAGCGCCGCCGCAATGCCCTAAAGGTGCAGTACGGCGCGAATGCTCATACAGCGAAGGTCCCCGTTATGGGAATGCTGGACCGTGAGAGCCGCCAAGTACGGGCAAAAGTGGTGCCGAATGTGAAGCGCGAAACCCTTCAGGAAGAGATTCTGAAGAACATTGAACCGTGGTCCCACGTCTACACGGACAGCGCCATTGCCTACGACAAGGCGTTGGCGCAATACGTCCACAAGGTTGTGGATCACACCCAAGAATTCGTTAGGGGGCAGGTTCACACGAACGGTATCGAGAACTTCTGGAGCCTTCTGAAACGCGGCCTGAAGGGAACGTATGTTGCCGTGGAACCCTTTCACCTGGATCACTACGTTGGAGAGCAGGTTTTTCGGTTCAACAATCGGGGCACGAGAGACAATCCGCTGAATGACGCTGATCGGTTCGTCATCGCTATGAGCCAGCTTGCTGGAAAACGGATTACCTATGCTCAGTTGACCGGAAAGGACGCCGACGCGCTCCACTCGTCCGAGGCAGGGGCGGGGCAAGAGGAACCGTTCTAGCCCTGTTTCCAGCCGCGTCGTGTCCGACATGAAACGGTAGCGGACTTGCCTCATCTATTCTCATAGCGGCTACTGAGTCGTTGTGGGCATTTGAAGCTGCCTTCCTGGGGGTGGCGTCCGGAGGAAATCACCCACAACCCGTAGTGTTGGAGAATATTCACGCTCCTGGTAGTCGGGCAGCGTGGCTTCAAAGTTGTATACGATAGCCCTAGGCGCACTGTATAACGTTGGACCAACCATGCAAACCCTGTACGCGAACGTAATCAACCTCAAAGTGACGCCGAACGAGATCGTGCTGGAGTTCGGCACCGCATTTCCGGATCGGCCCACCGTCGGAGTTCCTCCAGGCTTTCAACCAGACATTCGAATTGTGCTTGCGCCTGCAAGTCTCCCCGGATTAGCGCAGGGGTTTGCTCAGGCCGCGACACAGCAAGCAGCGCAACAGCGGGGCGGCGGTACACCCCCTGCTGGCCCCGTTCACTGAGGTTCGCCATGTCTACAATCCTGGACTTCTCTCCCCGCGCCACGACGAAGGATACATTCCACGTCGATGCTCCAGTTTTCCATTCCGACGAGATCGAGCAACCCGATGAAGGAGAAACCGTGTCCACACTTAATGTGTCGTCTGAATCGTTCTACACGGAAAGCCTTGTTCTTCATTTGATTCGTCTGAATCGCCTTCGCAGGTTGCGACTGTGGTTTGGCGTCGCCGTTATTCTGAGCCTCTGCGCCCTGATCGTGTGCCTCGCACTTCACATACCGTACGAACCCGCTGCGGCCCTTTTGAGCAGCCTTATGGGCATCTTCGTGGTGTTCGCCATGAAGGTCCACGATGGGCAAAGGTAAGGACTCGAAGGGGCAAGACGGAGCGTGGGGATATTTTCTGAAGGCACTTCCCCTAGGCAAACTCTCAAAATATCAGGTTGTGAATCTGCTGTGGGAAATCCCTGCGCTCTACTTCACGCTGCAGTTCACCGTTCATCATAATGTTGCGCTCTTCGATTATTTGGCCTGGATCGCCATTATCGTGCTGACGTTCGTGTGCGTGTTGTGGGCGTCAAACCAATAGTTCCACTCTAGCCTTTGTCGCTGCCGCTCGTTTTGCGGCGTATAGGCTTGCGGGCTGGTTTCTTCGGGCTGGCCTTCTTGGGAGCCTGAAAGACAGCCCGGGCTAGCCGCTCGAAATTCTCCCCCGCCTTCGGTCCTTCGTGATATTCGTGTTTCACTTCACCATTATGACCCATATCGCATCTGGGAGTCCGTATGTCAGACGGGCATGTGAACAAGCGCATTGATGACTTGGAAAGAACCGCTAAGCGGATCGAGCGGAAACTAAATTATCTAGAAGCGATAATCAGCAGCCCACGGCAGGAGCACGAAACAGGAGAAGACCCACAACAAGCAACCAGCGAGAAAGACGATTCCGCTCAGCGGCAGCCTGCGCTCGTGCCTAAAGTTCCACCAACCCCAAGCCATTCCAACCAATCCCAGAAGCCCTGGTATAAGACCTTTAGAGGGTGGAAAACTCTTTTCGAGACTATCGCCCTTCCATTCGCCATTGGATATGCTGTCGTTACATTTTTGCAATGGCGGGATCTTCGGCACAATTTTGAGGGCGATGAACGGGCGTGGGTCAAGCCGGAGTTCGCCTGGAATTCGTCCAGGATATTTCCAGAGGGGGGTGACTTTGTTCCCGGTCAAATGTTTGATGGAAATGTGACCCTCCGACTTAACAACACAGGGAAAAGTCCAATTGTGCGAAGCAAGTCGTATGTCTGGATCGAAATACTGGACCACAATTCCGCTCCGACTTTTTCTATGCCAGCGAATCACATTGCTAGTCTTGGTATCTTCATATTCCCTGATAGTCATGATGACATCGAGGTACATCGCGTTTCCCCAGATGGGAAATACTTCGACCCATCTCCGGAAGAATTGGAATTGATTGGAGATGGCAATGACTACGTTGTGATTTATGGGGCCACGATTTACTACGATCGGTTTGGAAGCCATTGGATTCGATACTGCGAATGGTGGCATAATACAGACCCTTCCGTTGTCGCAAGGGGTCTGAGATATAACTCTGGTCCCTGCTGGGAATTCAGTGCCGACGGAGATGGGGAAAACCCGTTCGCGAGCGCCACACAAATACAGCACAACTAGGAGCCCGGCCCGCCTCACCCCCCGCGCAACGCGCTTTTTTCTTCCTTTCCTTCCGTACAAAAGTCACCTAGCAATCTCTGTCAGCGCATGTGCGCCAACCGTCTTACTGCCGAAAACTTTCGTAAGGGGGGTGAAAAGCTTGACAAGAAAAGAGCGGGTAGCGGGTAGCGGGTAGCTGGCTGCTGGGGCGGGTTGGCGGGCAGGTCGCGGCCAGAGTTGGTGACATGGTCTTGAGTGGCGGAAATCGTGAAGCGGGGCAATTCCGCGTTGCGCCTCCGGCGCGCCGGGGCTAAAGCCCGCTTTCTTTGGCGGCTGCATTCCACGGCCTGAAGGCCGTGGCTTCTACCGTAGCCTCGCTGTCGCGAGGCCATGATGAGTCGCGCGATGAGAACGGAGGGATTGCTGCTGGGGCGTTTGTTGGGGATTGATTTGGGAAACCTGAGGTGGGGAATGAAGGACGAGGAACCGCATGGGTCCTTCGCTTCGCTCAGGATGACAGATCATTTGAGAAACCTGAGGCGGGGATGGGTGAAGGAGAGATTGTCGGGGTCCTTCGCTGCGCTCAGGATTGTTTGAACTTTGCGCGGAGTGCGTGCGTACTCGTGTGGCATGGCCACAGATTCATGTGCCATACTGCTGTGGTCATCGCACAGGAGCGGATTTCGAATGGGTGATTCAAAACTGGATTTGCTGCAGGGGACGCTGGACCTGATGGTGCTGCAGACACTGGCAGCTATGGGCGAACAGCATGGGTATGGCATTGCGCGGCGGATTGAGCAGGTGAGCGGGAATGAGGTGCTGCTGAATCAGGGGACGATTTACGCGTCGCTGGTACGGCTGCAGCAGCGGGGCTGGATCGACGCGGAGTGGGGCGTGTCCGACAACAACCGCAAGGCGAAGTTCTACTCGATTACGCAGCGTGGGCGGAAGCAGTTGAAGGAAGACGCGGCGTACTGGCAGCGGCTGAGTGTGGTGATGGAGCGGGTGCTGAGCAGCAAAGGCTAGGGAACAGGGCACAGGGCACAGAGCACAGGGAACAGGGCACAGGGAATAGGGCACAGGGAATAGAGCACAGGGAACAGGGCACAGAGATCAGCGATCAGGTTAGCCCACATCTCGAGAAAACCGCGCAGATGTGGGGCACCCACAGATCATCAATTAGGGATCAGCGATCAGGGCACAGGGATCAGCGAACTCGCACCCGCAGATCATCGATTCGGGGTCAGCGATCAGCCGGTAGTGGATGCGAAATGCGGAGAGCGTGAGCATGATGATCAGCGACTTTGTGCGGCAGGGATGGCGCCGGGTGGGCGCTTTCTTTCATAAGGGGCCGCTGGACCGGGAGCTGGATGCGGAAATGGCGTCGCATCTGGAGTTCGCGATCGAAGAGAACGTGCAGCGGGGCATGAGCGAAGAAGAAGCGCGGAGGCGAGCGATGGCAGAGTTTGGCGGTGTGCAGCAGGCGCGGGAGCGGCAGAGAGCGTCGCGGGGGTTGCCCTTTCTTGATGTGCTGGGACAGGACACGCGGTTCACGATGCGGACGCTGCGGCGGGATCTGGGATTCACGATTGTGGCGATGGTGATGCTGGGGCTGGGAATTGGGGCCAACGTCGCGGTGTTCAGCGTCGTGAACACGATTCTGCTGCGGCCGCTGCCACTGGAAAACTCGAAAGAGCTGGTGTGGGTGGCGCCTCCTCCGCAGAAGTGCGGGCTGAGCTGCGCGACGTATTCAGCGGATGCGTATGACGAATTCAAGGCGCAGAGCCGGTCGTATACGGACGTGACGGGGTACATGGCGTTTTCGACACCGGACAATCTGCGGCTGACGGGGCACGGCAATCCGGTGCCGGCGACGGGTATCGAGGTGATGACGAATTTCTTTCAGACGCTGGGTGTGCAGCCGCAGCTGGGGCGGCTGTTCACGGCGGAGGATGGGCGGCATGGGTCGCATCCGGTGGTACTGCTGGAGAACGCGTACTGGAAACGGCAATTTGCGGGGGATCCGGCGATTGTGGGGAAAGAGATCGATCTGAACGGGTCGTCGGCGACTGTGGTGGGCGTGCTGCCGGCAAGTTTTGATTTCGGCGCGGTGTTTTCGCCGGGCGAGCGGGTGGACCTGCTGTCGGCGGAGATCATGGACGATGAGCGGAGCTGGGGCAACATCGTACCCATGATCGGGCGGCTGAAGCCGGGCGTGACGCTGGCGCAGGCGCAGGGAGATGCGAACCGCGTGGTGCCGCATCTGTGCTGGAGCGAAAAGCAACCAGGGTCGTGCGGATCCTACGCGGGCAAGGACGCGGGCATTGAGCTGCGCACTTTGAAGGACTATGTGAGCGGGCGGATGCGGCGGTCGCTGGAACTGCTGTGGGGCGCGGTAGGGCTGATTTTGCTGATCGTGTGCGTGAACTTGTCGAATCTGCTGCTGGCGCGGTCGGCGGCGCGGGGCAAGGAATTTGCGATGCGCAGCGCGCTGGGCGCGCAGCGGAGCCGGATTGTGCGGCAACTGCTGACGGAGAGCCTGATTCTTTCCGCAGGCGGGGCGGTGCTGGGGATGGCGATTGCGTACGGAGTGACATTCTGGCTGACACGTGCGGGATCGATCGCGCTGCCGCTGCTGTCGAGCATTCGGCTGGACCGCGCGGCGATGGGATGGACGCTGCTGGTGACGTTGGCTACGGCGTTTCTGTTTGGGCTGATGCCGGGGCTGAAGATGGCGTCGGGGTCGTTGCAGGAGACGCTGAAGGATTCGGGAGCGGGCGCGGGGAAAGGACTGCGGCACGGGAAGATTCGCGCGGCGCTGGTGATCAGCGAAGTGGCACTCGCGTGCGTGCTGGTAGTGGGCGCGGGGCTGCTGCTGCGGAGTTTCCTGCGCGTGCTGGATGTAGACCTGGGATTCGCGCCGGATCAGGCAGCATCGATCAAGGTGGATTACGACGACAGCGCGCCGACCGCCGAGGCTGGCGAAGCGAAGCTGTCGCAAATTTTTCAGCGGACGATCGCGCGGGTGAGCGCGCTGCCGGGCGTGGAAGCTGCGGGGATTGTGGATTTTCTGCCGCTGGGGCCGAATCGCTCATGGGGTGTACCGACGCCGCAGGGGAAGACGTTTGCGGAGGGTACGTTGCCGTCGCCGCTGGTATATGTGTGCTCGCCAGGGTATTTCCGGGCGATGGGGATGCGGGTGCGCGGGCGCGACTTCACCTGGGATGACAACCTGAAGAGCCAGGAGGTGGTGCTGATTAACGCAGCGGCGGCGCGGGTGTACTGGCCCGGTGAAGACGCAGTGGGCAAGGTACTGGTGAGCGGCGATGAGCACCTGCACGTGATTGGCGTGGTCGACGATGTGCACGCTTCGAGCGTGGAAGACGAGAAGGGCTGGCAGATTTACTATTCGACGCTGCAGAAGGGGCCGGAGGGTGCGCAACTGGTGATCCGGAGCAAAGTGCCGCCGGCGACGCTGGCGGGAAGCGTGCTGCGCGCGCTGCGCGAGCTGAATCCAAATCAGCCGGCGGCGGAGTTTCGGCCGATCCGGACGATTGTGGACCGGGCCGTCTCGCCGCGGCGGTTTTTTGTGCTGCTGGTGGGGATTTTCGCAGCGCTGGGGCTGACGCTGGCGGCGCTGGGGATCTATGGAGTGATTGCGTACGGGGTAACCCAGCAGACGCAGGAGATCGGCATTCGCATTGCGCTGGGGGCGAGCCGCGTGCGCGTGCAGATGGGCGTGCTGGGAAAGACGCTGGCCCTGGTGGGGGTGGGGCTGGTGGTGGGGACGCTGGCGTCGGAGGTGGTGGCGCGGCTGATCGCGTCGCAACTGTTTGGCACGCAGCCGACGGACGCGGCAACCTACATTGCGATGGCGGCGTTGCTGGTTGCGGTGGCACTGGTGGCGGGGTATTTGCCGGCGTGGCGGGCTTCGCGGATTCATCCGATGGTGGCTTTGAGGAATCAGTGAACAGCGAATAGGGATCAGGGATCAGGGTCAGCCGGCTTTCGATGCGCGGCGGATGAGTGGTGAGGGAGGGTGTTTGCATGGCGGATGGATGGGTGATGCGGGGCGTTCGGCGGGTGGGCGCGTTCTTTCATCGGGAGCCGCTGGATCGGGAGCTGGATGCGGAGATGGCGGCTCATCTGGAATTCGCGATTGAGGAGAACGTGCGGGGCGGGATGAGCGAGGAAGAGGCGCGGCGGCGGGCGCTGGTGGAGTTTGGCGGGGTGCAGCAGGCGCGGGAGCGGCAGCGCGAGGCGCGGGGATTGCCGTTTCTGGATGTGCTGGGGCAGGATCTGCGATTTGCGTGGCGGCAGTTGAAGGCGAATGTCGGATTCACGGTGACGGCGGTGCTGATGCTGACGCTGGGGATCGGGGCGAGCGTGGCGATCTTCGCGTTTGTGGATGCGGCGCTGCTGGCGCCGCTGCCGTACGCGCAGCCGAATCGGCTGGTGGATGTGACGGAAAGCCTGGCGCTGTTTCCGCGGGGGAATCTGTCGTACCAGGATTACGGGGACTGGAAGCGGATGAACACGGTGCTCACTTCGCTGGATGTGTACAACCAGACGACCTACCTGGTGCAGGAGACGACGGGAGCGGAGCCGGCGCCGGGGATGCGGGTCAGCGCGGGATTTCTGCGGACGCTGGGGGTCCGGCCGGTGCTGGGGAGGGATTTTCGTCCGGACGAGGACGCGGTTTCGGCCCCTGCGACGACGCTGCTGACGTATCGGACATGGCAGAGCCGCTATGGCGGGCGCGCATCCGCGATTGGGGAGACGGTGGAGCTGAGCGGCGTCCCCACCACGATTATTGGTGTTTTGCCCGCGAACTTCTTATTTGCTCCGGCTGGAACTGCCGACTACATTACGGCGCTGCAGCCGACCACGGAGTGCGAGAAGCGCCGGAGCTGCCACGGTCTGAATGGGGTGGGGCGGCTGAAGGATGGAGTGACGGTGGCGGCGGCGCTCGCGAACATGAAGGCGATTGCGGCACAACTGGAGAGGCAATATCCGGACTCGAATCGCGGGCAGGGTGCGAGCGTGATGCCGCTGGCGACGGCGATTTCGGGCGATGTTCGTCCGATTCTTCTGGTGCTGCTGAGCGGAGCGGGGCTGCTGCTGCTGATTGCGTGCGTAAATGTATCGAATCTGCTGCTGGTGCGATCGGAGAAGCGGCGGCGGGAGCTGGCCTTGCGGGGCGCGCTGGGGGCTTCGCGGGCGCGGCTGGTGCGGCAGTTTGTGACCGAGGCGCTGGTGCTGGTGGGGTCGGGAACGGGGTTGGGAATGCTGCTGGCGGACGGGACGATGCGAGTCCTGCGGAGCATGATCGCAAAGGATCTGCTGAGCTATGTTCCCTTTTTCGATGACATAGGGCTGACGGCGCATGTGTGGCTGTTTGCCGGAGCTCTGGCGGTGCTGGCGGGCGCAGTGTTTTCGGCGGCGCCAATTTTGCGGATGCCGCTGGCGCATCTGCGCGAAGGCCTGCACGACGGCGGAAGGGGTGGTGCGGGCAATTTGTGGAAGCGGCTGGGCGCGCATCTGGTGATGGCGGAGCTGGCGATTGCGGTGGTGCTGCTGGCAGGCGCGGGTCTTCTGGCGAAGAGTTTCTGGCGGATGCTGCATGTGGAACTGGGCTTCGAGCCGGCGCACCTGGCGGTGGTGAATGTGGAACTGCCGGATGCGGAATTTCAAAAAGATGCGCAGCAGGAGGCATTTGCGAAGGGGGCGCTGGACCGGGTGCGGATGCTGCCGGGCGTGCAGGACGCAGCGGTAACGACGGTGCCGCCGGTGACGTGCAACTGCGACACGGACTGGATCCGCTTTGTGGGCAAGCCGTACAACGGCGTGCACAACGAGGTGAACGACCGGCAGGTGAGCGCGGGGTTTTTCCACACGGTGCAGGCGCGGCTGGTGAAGGGGCGGCTGTTCACGGAGGGGGATGATGCGGCGCATCCGAAGGTGGTGATCATCAACGAGGCGCTGGCGCAGAAGTATTATCCGGGCGAGGATCCGATTGGGCAAAAGATCGGGGACACGGCGCTGAAGCCGGATTCGCTGCGCACAGTGGTGGGCGTGGTGGCGAATTTGAAGGACGGGGCGCTGGATGCGGAGGAGTGGCCGACGGAATATGAGGCGTTTGCGCAGGACCCGAGCACGTATTTCACGCTGATGGTGCGGGCGGATGGCGATGAGAGGGCGCTGTTGCCGGAGGTGGAAGGGGCGGTGCGGCGGCTGAATCCGGCAGCAGGGATGAACGAGGAGACAACGATGACGATGCGGATCCGCGACTCGAGTTCGGCGTGGCTGCACCGCACAGCGGCGACTCTGGTGGGGGGATTCGCAGGCCTGGCTTTTCTGCTCAGCGTGATTGGGCTGTACGGGGTGATTGCGTATTCGGTGAGCCAGCGGACGCGGGAGATTGGCGTAAGAATGGCGCTGGGCGCGCAGCGCAGCTCGGTGCACGGGCTGATTCTGCGTGAGGCGGGATGGCTGGCGGCGGTGGGGATTGCGATCGGACTGGCGTGCTCGGTGGGTGCGGGGAGTTTGATGGGCAGCCTTCTGTTTGGGGTGCGGGCCTGGGATGCGGGAACGCTGGCGGGCGTGGCCGGGGCGCTGGGCGCAGCCGCGCTGGTGGCGGCGTATCTGCCGGCGCGACGGGCGGCGGCGGTGAACCCGGTGGATGCGCTGCGGGCGGAGTGAGGCAGGGCGCAGGGAACAGGGCACGGTGAAGGGCGTTCGCTTTTGCGAACGCCCTTTGCTCAGGATGACACGGCATTTTGAGGAGGTTGGATCCCACATCTGCCAACACCCGGCAGATGTGTGGGCACCCGCGTATGTGAACTACTCCACCCGAGCGACGGCAGCTCGGATGGAGCACCCGGATTTGTGGATTCCCACATCTGCGAAAACCGCGCAGATGTGGGGCACCCGGATTGGCTTCATCCCCATATCTGCCAAAACCGTGCAGATATCGGGCACCCGGGATTGGCGTTTGTGGATTCCCACATCTGCGAAAACCGCGCAGATGTGGGGCACCCGAAGATTGACTGATAATGTAACTGCGGCGGTTACTTACTGCTGCCGAGGCCGTCGGTTTTGTGGAAGTTGGGGTAGGGCGGGATGGCCGGCATCACGACCGGGTGCTCTTTGAGCTGTTCCATGACGATGGAGACGGCTTTCTCGAGCTGGAGATCGTGGCCGGCGGCCATGTCTTTGGGCAGCTCTTCGACTTCGACGTCGGGCGGGATGCCGTGGCCTTCGACTTCCCACTCGCCGTTGAGGCCGTAGATGGCGTAGCGCGGGGCGGTGACGCCGCCGCCGTCGATGAGGGTGGGATAGCCACCGATGCCAACGAGTCCTCCCCAGGTGCGGACCCCGACGAGGGTACCGAGGCCGGCTTTGCGGAAGTACCAGGGCATGGCGTCGCCGCCGGATCCAGCGGACTGATTGATGATCATTGCTTTCGGTCCGAAGATGGCGCCTTCAGGATCGTGGACCGGTTTGCCGTCGCGCTCGATGGCTCCGGAAAGGATTTTCTGGCCGAGGACATTGACGACGTAGTCGGCGATGAAGCCGCCTTCGTTGTAACGCTCATCGAGGACGACGCCGTCGCGATCGATTTGCGAGTAGAAGTAGCGATTGAAATTGTCGTAGCCGGCGCCGCCCGTGTTGGGCATGTAGATATAGGCGATTTTTCCGCCGGAGAGCTTGTCCACGAGGCGGCGGTTGGATTCGATCCAGTCGATGTTGCGGAGGCCGTGTTCGGATTCGGTGGGAACGACGGTGACGTCGCGTCCGTCGCTGCCGTCGGGTTTGGTTCCGACGCGGATGACGGTCTGTTTGCCGGCGGTGCCGTCGAAGAAGGCGTAGAGGTTGTCGGAGGCGTGGAGTTCGCGTCCGTTGACGGCGAGGAGGTAGTCGCCCACGTTGACGTTGACGCCGGGAACGGTGAGTGGCGCGATGAGCGAGGGAGTCCAGTTCTGGCCGTTGTAGATTTTGGCGAATTTGTAGCGGTCGTTGTCGGTGGTGTAGTCAGCGCCGAGGAGGCCGGGCTTGGGCTCGTCGGAAGGCGTGCGCGGGCCGCGGATGAACATGTGTCCGACCTGAATTTCGCCGAGCATTTCTTCGCAGAGGTAAGTGAACTCGTCGCGTGAGGCGAGACCGGCGACGTACGGCTGATATTTGGCTTCGATTTTGGGGATGTCGAGGCCGTGAACGTGCGGGTCGTAGAAGAAGTCGCGTTCGATGCGCCAGGTTTCGCGGTACATCTGGACGTATTCCGCCCGGGGGTCGACGACGGCGAACATGGCCTTGTTGTTGACCGGCTTGCCTTCGCCGCCTCCGCCGGGTTTGAGATCGGAGGTGGAAGCGATGAACCAGCCGTCGCCGTGAGCGTAGAAGATTTTCTCGCCGTTGAAGGAGACGCGGAATCCGGTGAGACCGTTGAGGACTTCTTCCGTCTTGCGCTTTTCGAGCGTGAAACGCCAGAGGGAGCGGATGGGCGGGCCGCCGGACGAAGAGGCGCGTCCGACGGGAGAGCCTTCGGCGAGATAGAGGACGCCGGTCTTGCCGACTTCGAGTTCAACGTAGTTGCGGGCGGGGATGGGCAGCGAGAGGATGCGATTGCCGATGCCGGCGAGATCGATGACGGTCGGTTTTGGCTTCTCCGGCTCCTTCTTCGCGGCGTCGTCTTTCTTCGCAGTGTCGTCTTTTTTGTCTGCCGGTTTCTCGTCGGATTTGGCGGCGGCCTTGTCGTCTTTGGGCTGATCGGGGGTTTTGTCTTTCGCGTCGTCCTTCTTCGCGTTTTCGTCGTCGCTTTCCGGCGGGATGGGCGAGGCTCCGTCTTTGGCGAGGACAATGACGTAGACGCTGCGCGAGATGGCGCGATTGAGGGAGGAGAGATCGATGCCGGCGTCGGAAGGTCCGTTGTTGGTGGACGCGGTGAAGTAGAGATATTTGCCGTTGGGATCGAAGGCGGGACTATCGACATCGCTCATGCCGTCGGTGATTTGCGTGGAGGTGTGGCTGGCGAGCGAATAGAAGAAGATGGCGTGGAGCTGATTCTCGAGGTCGCGGGTGTAGGCGATCCATTGCGAATCGGGCGACCACGACATGCCGAAGGCGGAGCCGAAGGAGCCGCGCAGGCCGGTGTCGATCTTGATGGGCTTGCCGCCGGAAGCGTCGACGTACCAAAGGTGAAGATGCTTGTCGGTGAAGGCGATGTATTTCGAGTCGGGGGACCAGGTGAGGTTGTAGTAGTAGGAGGGATCGGGGCCGAGGTCAATGACCTTCGGCGGGTGCATGCCTTCCTGATCGCGGATGAAGATCTGATATTCGCCGGAGGCGTCGCTGAAATAGGCGATGGATTTTCCGTCGGGAGACCAGGAGGGATCGCGTTCAGCGGAGCCCGGAGTTTTGGTGAGGTTGCGGGTGTCGCCTTTTTCGGCAGGCAGGGTGAAGATGTCGCCGTGGGCCTCCACGACGAGGCGCATGCCGGTGGGAGAGATGCTGATGGCCTGGGCTTCGTGGGACGCGATGTTGGCGAGATGGGGGACGAGCGAGGAAAGGTCGCCGTGGATGGTGATGGGGACGGCGTGCTCCTGTTTCGAGGCGAGATCGTAGAGATGGAGCGAGCCGAACTGCTCATAGACGAGAGCGCCAGGACCGGCGGCGACATTCTTGAGGTCGTAGCCGTGATTGTCGAGGACCGGAGCGACCTGCTTTGAATCTGTGTCGTAGCTGAAGAGGGAGACGGGGCCGTTGCGGTCGGAGAGGAAGTAGACGGTGCGGCCTTCCCAGACGGGGGATTCGTCGTTGGAATTGCTGTCGCGGGGGATTTTAACGAGGTCGAGGGATTTGAGATTCACGAGCCAGACAGAGTTGGTCTGGCCGCCGCGGTAGTGCTTCCAGGCGGCTTCCCATTGCTCGTTGGGGACGTAGGCGATGGATTGACCATCGGGCGAGAGCGAGCCCCAGACGGCGGTGGGGAGCGGGAGTACGGCGGGTGAGCCGGAGCCGTCGGCGTGGGCGCGATAGAGCTGGGGAAAGTCTGAGTAGCTCAGGTGGGCAGAGGCGAAGAGGACGTCTTTGCCGTCGGGTGTCCAGCCGACGGCGAGGTTGCCGGAAGGATCCCAGGTGATGCGGCGCGGGACGCCGCCATCGGCGCCGATGACGTAGACCTCGGTGACTCCGTTTTCATTGGTGGAGTAGGCGATTTGGGAGCCGTCGGGCGAGTAATACGGGCCGGCGACGACGGACGCGACGGAGGTAAGGCGCGCGGCGTCGCCACCGTCGCGGGAGACGGTAAAGATATCGTCGGCGTAGACGAAGGCGATGTGGTCGCGGCTGAGGGACGGATTGCGGAGGAGCAACGGGGTGGTCTGGGCGGCGGCGGTGAGGGCGGAGGCGATGAGGAGGGCGGAGGGAACGAGCAGAGAGCGTACCGAAGAGATCATCGAGCGGGACCTCGGATGCAAAATTGTGTCTCGCGACCGGCGTGTGGGCCGCAGCGGCGCGGGACTTTGGTGGCTCAGCGGTGGATGGCCGCGGGAGTGGGATAACGATAGCACGGAGAAGACAGGGGATAGGGTGTAGGGCGTCGAGGGTTGGACTGTTGTGGCAACCCATATCTGCCAACTGCTGGCAGATATGGGGCACCCGCATTATGCAGGGCGCTTAGAGTTCGAGGCCGAATCTGGTTTGGAGTTCGCGGCGGCCTTGCGTGGTGATGGAGAGGGCGCGGCTGTCGAGTTCGCGGGTGAGCCACTTCTTTTTGAGCGCGAGAGTGAGGAGCGCGGCACCGAGCGCGCCTCCGAGGTGGGGGCGGCGCTCGGACCAGTCGAGACAACCGAAGGCGAAACGGCGGCGCTGGGCGCGGGCTTCGTCGACGTCGATGCCGAGGGCGGCGATTTCGCGGGTGCCGTCGGCGGTGAGGTCGTAGGCGTCGGTCGAATGAGAGACGCGGAGCCAGCGTGCGGTAACGAAGCGGTCGTGCAGGGAGACGGCGACGGTTCCGGCGAGGTGGTCGTAGCAACTGCGGGCGGCGCGCATGTGGACGGGGGTGGTGGGCGTGAAGCGCTCGCGGGGGCGGCCGGCGAGGACGCTGAGGCCTTCGAGAGCGCGGGCGACGGCGGGCGAGGCGAGGGAGTAGTAGCGGTGGCGTCCCTGCACGAAGACGCGGACGAGATTGTCGTCTTTGAGGCGGGTGAGGTGCACGCTGGCGGTCGGCGGGGCAACGCCGGCGACAATGGCCAGCTCGGTGCTGGTGCGGGCGTGGCCTTCCATGAGGCAGTAGAGCATGCGCGTGCGCGCCGGCTCGCCGATGGCGGCGGCGATGCGGGAGACCGCGGCGTCGACCGTGTGTTCTGCAACAACCATAGTTTTACCGTAGACGAAGTGTCGCGGTGAGGCAAGAGAGATTATTAGTTGAGGTTAGCGGTTAGAGCCCACAGACGTGGTATCCCACATCTGCCAACGGCTGGCAGATATGGGGCACTCGCAAAACTCAGGGTCGAACAGAGTGGTATCCCACATCTGCGAAAACCGCGCAGATGTGGGGCACCCGGTATTTGTGAACTCCCACCCGAGCAACGGCGGCTCGGATGGCGCACCCACGGGAGGAGAGGCGATGACGATTACTTGTTTGATCCGGTATCAGATCGATCCGTTTCAGAAGGCTGGGTTTCGGAAGTACGCGGAGAACTGGGGGCGGATTATTCCGCGGTGCGGCGGGAATCTGGTGGGGTATTTCCTGCCGTACGAGGGGACGAATGATGTGGCATGGGCGCTGATCGGATTCGACAGCGTGGCCGCGTACGAGGCCTATCGCGCGCGGCTGCGCGAGGATGCGGAGGCGGTGGCGAATTTTGCAATGGCGGAGCGGATGCGGCTGATCCTGCGCGAGGAAAGGAATTTTGTGGAGGCGGTGGACGGGACCTTCTGCGTCCCGGGTGCGTCCACTGGAAAGGCGAGAGGGCAGGAGGGGTGAAGGCCATGGCGACGCAACTGGAGAAGGGGCGGGCGTTTCGCGCGCTGCACGAGCGCGAAGGTGCGTTTGTGATTCCGAATCCATGGGACGCGGGGACGGCGCGGATGCTGGCGATGACGGGATTCGAAGCGCTGGCAACAACGAGTGCGGGGTGCGCATTTGCGCTGGGCAAGGCGGACGGGACGGTGGCGTTGCTTGCCACGATGGCGCAGATCGCGACCATCGCAGCGGCAACGGATTTGCCGGTGAGCGGCGATCTGGAGAACGGATTTGGAGACGCGCCGGAAACGGTGGCGGAGACGATCCGTATGGCGGCGGCCGCGGGGCTGGTGGGCGGGTCGATTGAAGACGCGACGGGGCGGAAGGACCAGCCGATTTATGAGATCGAGCTGGCGATTGAACGGATCGCGGCAGCGGCAGAGGCCGCGCGGAAACTGAAGTTTCCGTTCACGCTGACGGCGCGCGCGGAGAACTATCTGTATGGGCGAGCGGATCTGAAGGATACGATTCATCGGCTGCGCGTGTATCAGGAGGCAGGCGCGGATGTGCTGTATGCGCCGGGGCTGACGAACAGGGAAGACATTGCGGCCGTGGTGCAGTCGGTGGACCGTCCGGTGAACGTGTTGGTGGGGTTGGCGGGGGTGACGTTCACATTGGCGGAACTGGGGGAGTTGGGGGTGAAGCGGGTGAGCATCGGGAGCGCGTTGTCGCGCGCGGCGATGGGAACGGTGATGGCGGCAGCGAAGGAGATGAAAGAGCGAGGGACGTTCACGTTTGCGAAGAAAGCGGCGGGTTTAAAGGAATTGAACCAGCTGTTCCGGTGAGGGAACTACGCGGGGGCTGAGAGCGTATCGGCGTCAGGGTGATTCTGAACAAAAGGACAAACCCGTGCCTCAGGGGCTAAAGCCCGCATAACTGGGGTACGCAGAGCGCGCGGGATGAATCCCGCGCCTACCTTTTCAGAGACCCTGGAGAAACGAGGCGCCGGGTTGAAGCTGACGATCGAGAGCGTGGGGAAGAACTATCGCGGGAAGGTGTGGGCGTTGCGCGGGTTCACACTGGAGCTGCGGCCTGGTGTGCTGGGGCTGCTGGGTCCGAATGGCGCGGGCAAAACGACGCTGATGAGCATTCTGGCGACGATCACGCGCGCGACGGAGGGGCGCGTGCTGTGGGACGGCGCGGATGTCGCGAAGGATCCGGACAAGCTGCGGTCGGTGCTGGGATATTTGCCGCAGGATTTCGGCGTATATCCGAATTTGAATGCGGTGGAGTTCCTCGAGTATCTGGCAGCGGTGAAGGGGCTGGACGCGGCGACGTCGCGGCGGCGCATCGACGAGCTGCTGCAGGTCGTGAATCTGAGCGATGTGCGCAAGCGGCCGCTGGGAGGGTTCTCCGGCGGGATGAAGCAGCGGGTGGGCATTGCGCAGGCGCTGCTGAACGATCCGGAACTGCTGATTGTGGATGAGCCGACGGCGGGACTGGATCCGGAGGAGCGGGTGCGGTTCAGGAATTTGCTGGCGGAGCTGCCGGGCGAGCGGATCGTGATTCTATCCACGCACATTGTGTCGGATGTGGAAGCGACGGCGACGGAGATTGCGCTGATTTCCGGCGGGCGGCTGGTGGCGCAGGCGGCGCCGGAGGAGCTGTTGCGGCGCGTGGAAGGGCGCGTGTGGGAGTGGGTGGTGCCGAGCGCGGAACTGGCGCGGGTGAGAGAGGCGTTCCGGGTGAGCAGCACGGCGCGGCGGAGCGATGGCGTGCGGGTGCGGGTGCTGACGGAGGATCCGCCGCGGGATGCGCAACCGGCCGTGCCAACGCTGGAGGATGCGTATCTGGACGCGCTGGCGCTGCATCGCGCGGGTGTGCGCGAGACAGGTGTGACGGCATGATGCGGGTGCGCATGCTGTGGCATCTGGTGAAAGCTGATTTTCTGACGCGGGTGCGGCGGACGAGCTTTCTGCTGACGCTGGGATTTGCGGTGTTCGTGGGGTATGAGACTTTTGCGGGCGGGATTGTGATGAGTCTCGATGACTATCGAGGCGTTTACAACTCGGCCTGGGTGGGCGCGCTGATGGCGGTGGTGACGAGCTGCTTTCTCAGCCTGGTCGCGTTCTACATCGTGAAGGGGTCGGTGCAGCGCGATGTCGAGACGCGGGTGGGACAGATATTGGCGGCGACGCCGATGTCGAAGAGCTTTTATACCGTGGCGAAAGCGCTGGGGAATTTCGCGGTGCTGGCGGCCATGGTGGGGGTGATGGCGGCCGCGGCGCTGCTGATGCAACTGATGCGCGGCGAGGATCGAGTGGTGCACGTTGGCGCTCTGCTGGGGCCGCTGGTGCTGCTCTCGCTGCCGGTGATGGCAGTGGTAGCGTCGGTGGCGGTGCTGTTTGAGACATTGCCGGTGCTGCGGGGCGGGCTGGGGAATGTGGTGTGGTTTTTCCTGTGGATTGCGCTGCTGGCGGCGGGCGTGCCGGAAAAACTGATACGCGGAGGCGTGCTGGATCGGAGCGCGGAGTGGCGTGACCTGATGGGACTGGGGACGGTGCTCGCGTCCGCGCGGATGTCGCTGCTGCAGGTTGATCCGGGATTCAGGAATGGTTTCGCGCTGAATATCGGCGGAGAGCGGCCATCGCACACGTTTGTATGGACGGGCATGGAATGGACGGGCGCACTGCTCGCGACGCGGGTGGGATGGATGATGCTGGCGGTGCTGGTGGCGCTGCTCGCGGCGGTGTTCTTCCACCGATTCGATCCGGCGCGGGAGTGGTGGCGTCGCAGCCGGACGCCGAAAACCGTTGAGAAGCGGGCGCCGGTGGAGGCTCTGGCAGCGGCCAAGGCGATTGTCGAGGAGGACGCATGGCGGCGCGGGGTGACGCCGCTCGATCGGGTGGGCGCGCGGACGAATTTTGGGCAACTGGTCGTGGCGGAACTGAGGCTGATGCTGCAGGGGCAGAGGTGGTGGTGGTATGCAGGGGCGGTGGGGCTGTCGATTGCGTGTCTAGCATCGCCGCCAGCCGCGGAGCGAGGCGGGGTGATTCTGGCGGCGTGGATATGGCCGATGCTGCTGTGGTCGCAAATGGGCAGCCGGGAAGCGCGATGGTCAACGGGGGCGTTGCTCTATTCGGCTCCGCGGACGCTGGGACGGCAATTGCCGGCGGCGTGGGTAGCAGGCGTTCTGGTGGCGATGGCGACGGGTGGAGGGTTGGCGATCCGCCTGGCGCTGGCCGGCGATGCGCAGGGACTGGCGGGGTGGGCGGCGGGGGCGATGTTCATTCCGAGCCTGGCACTGGCGCTGGGTATTTGGTCGGGATCGGGCAAATGGTTTGAGGCGCTGTACACGGCGTGGTGGTACATCGGGCCGCTGCATCACACGCCGGGGCTGGATTTTATGGGGACAACGGCGGGAAGCAGCAGGCCGATTCTCTATCTGGCGATGGCGGGTGTGCTGATGGCGAGTTGCTGGGTGCGGCGTCGGGCGCAGTTGGGGTACGCGTAGTCAGGGATCAGGGATCAGGGAACAGGGATCAGGGAACAGGGATCAGGGATCAGGGAACAGGGATCAGGGAACAGGGCACAGGGCACAGAGCTCAGGGATCAGGGCACAGAGCTCAGGGATCAGGGCACAGAGCACAGAGCACAGGGCACAGAGCACAGGGCACAGGGATCAGGGCACAGGGCACAGGGATCAGGGCACAGGGCACAGGGCACAGAGCACAGGGCACAGAGCACAGGGCACAGAGCTCAGGGATCAGGGCACAGGGCACAGGGCACAGGGCACAGAGCTCAGGGGACAGGGCACAGGGCACAGGGCACAGAGCACAGGGCACAGGGCACAGAGCACTGAGCACAGGGATCAGGGAACAGGGCTGAGGCATTCTGCGTAATTGATGGCGAGGAGTTTTATGCGTGGATTTTTACTTGCTGTGGTGCCGGCGGCTGCGCTGATGGGTGCTGTTGCATTTGCTATTCCGAGCTTTGCGCAGGACTCGGACTTTAACCTGAACGTGCATGCCAACTCGCATGCGACGGCGAAGGATATCGGACTACCGGTCTATCCGGGAGCGACGCCGTATAAGGACAAGGACAGCGATTCGTCGTCGGCGGATCTGGGATTTGTGCTGAACAGCTTTCACCTGAGTGTGCAGGTGGCGAGTTTTGTGACGGAGGACTCGCCCGAGCGGGTACTCACGTTCTATCGCAAGCCGCTGGCGCAATACGGCGAAGTTCTGGAGTGCGATCACGGGAAACCGGTAGGCTCGACGACCGTCACGAAGAGTGGGCTGACCTGCGGCGACAGCAAGGGCGGACACATGACGGTGAATGGAAGCGACAGCAATCACCAATTGCGGGCGGGGACGCCGGAGCATTATCGAGTGGTGGGGATCGACAGCGACGAAGCGGGGAAGACGAAGTTCGGGCTGGTGGCGCTGGTGCTGCCGAAGGATGAGGACGCGAAGTAGGCGCTACTGCGGCGCAGCGGAAAGGGCGGGGAACCGCCCTTTCCGACTTTGATCCCAGAGGAATGGCGATTTCAGAGAATGGCGCGAACGACTCCGCCATCGACGCGGAGGGCGGCTCCGTTGGTGGCGGAGGCGAGCTCGCTGGCGATGTAGGTCGTCATGGCAGCGACTTCTTCCGAGGTCGCAAAGCGCTTCAGCAGGGAGGAGGGGCGGGCGCTCTGGAAAAACTCCTTCTCGATCTCCGCCTTTGATTTGTTCTGCTGTTTGGCCATGGATTCGAGGAAGCCGCCGACGCCTTCGGACTCGGTGGGTCCGGCGAGGATGCTGTTCACGGTGACTCCGGTGCCGGGGATGGATTCGGCGATGCCGCGGGCGATGGCGACCTGGGCGGTTTTGGTCATGCCGTAGTGGACCATTTCCGCGGGAATCTGGACGGCGGATTCGCTGGAGATGAAGAGGATGCGGCCCCAGTTCTTTTTGAGCATGCCGGGGAGATAGTGGCGGGAGAGGCGGACGCCGCTCATCACATTGACCTCAAAGAAACGGAACCAGTCGGCGTCGGGAATTTCGGCGAAGGGTTTGACCTCGAAGATGCCGACGTTGTTGACGAGGACGTCGACGGCCGGGAGTTTCGCGATGACGGTATCGGCTCCGGCGTCCGAGGAGAAGTCGGCGGCGATACCGCTCAGCCGGGCGGCGGGGACGTTGGCGCGGATTTGGGTGAGGGCGGCGTCGACGCGCTGCTGGGTTCGTCCGTTAACGGTGACGTGGGCGCCTTCGCGTGCGAGGGATTGGGCGATCGCGAAGCCGATGCCCGCGGTCGATCCGGTGACGAGGGCGGCTTTTCCGACGAGTTTGAGATCCATGGCGGGCTCCTCAGAGGCCCGCTAATTGGATTCAGGACGGAGGCTGCGGATTCTGTACCCTGTAGTTATGCCCTTGTTGCGCTCGATCCGGATCACGCTGGAGATGATCAAGTGGGAGCACTCCATTTTTGCTTTGCCGTTTGCGTTGACGGGGGCAATGCTGGCTGCTCATGGATGGCCGCCTGCGGCTAAAGTGCTTTGGATCGTGGTCTGCATGGTTGCGGCGCGGTCGGCGGCGATGGCATTCAATCGGTGGGCGGATGCCGATCTGGACGCGATGAATCCGCGGACGAAGATGCGGGCGATTCCGGCGGGGCTGCTGACGCGGAACTTTACGGCGGCGTTCACGGTCGTGATGTCCGTGGTGTTCTTCTTTGGCGCGGCCGAACTGAACCGGCTGACGCTGTATCTTTCGCCGATTGTGCTGGCGGTGCTGTTTCTTTACTCGTATACAAAGCGGTTTACACGGTGGTCGCACCTGTTTCTCGGACTGGCGCTGGGGCTTGCGCCGGCGGGGGCGTGGATTGCGATTCGCGGTTCCATCGATCCGCGGATTCTGGTGCTGACGGCGGCGGTGCTGTTCTGGGTGGCGGGCTTCGATTTGCTCTATGCGTGCCAGGATGAAGCGCACGACCGGTCGGCCGGATTGCTGAGCGTGCCGGCGACGCTGGGCGCGGAGAGGGCTTTTCTGATCGCGCGCACGATGCATGTGGCGATGGTGGCCGAAC
>Ga0206796_1045_pt1 | contig 28431 bp, 23 predicted proteins | sample Alteio_BWOrgCont_68_FD_152895 | JGI IMG/M metagenome (GOLD analysis project Ga0206796, IMG submission 152895) | Enriched cells from forest soil in Barre Woods Harvard Forest LTER site, Petersham, Massachusetts, United States -... | ecosystem: Environmental > Terrestrial > Soil > Temperate forest >...
GCAAGCCCAACCGCACCAGAGAGTGTCGCTTGGCTGCCGGTTTGGTCGGCGCCCAGCTGGACAAACAGGATTTCACTGTCCCGAATGGTAGCGGCCTCGCTGGCGAGAGTAGTCAAGTCGCTACGGCCTTGCTCATCGATGCGCATCACCGAAAGCCGGTAGCTGCCCCGAACCTCCCGCCCTCCTGCAAGTGCCAGCAGACTTCGCGTGGAAATGGAAGGCTGGTGGGACGCGAGTTCATAGATGCCCGGCCGGCGGACCAGTCCGGCTACAGCCACCGTGTTCCCCAGCGTGGTCACCAAAATCCTGTCCCCATCAGCAAGCCGAAATGAAGCAGGCGTGCCTTGCGACGTCAGGACGCTATAGAGATCCACGGTGAATTCGTGGCCGCCGCGCTGGATGCGTACATCGCGCAAGGAGCCAGTTTTCTTGATGCCGCCCGACAACAACAGGGCATCAACCACCGACGACAACCCAGTCAGCAGCCTCTGCCCCGGGCTGTTCACCTCGCCAGAAACAAGCACGCTGATCTGCCGAACCCGTCCCACCGAAATCGAGGCGTTGGTCGCGACATAAGCGCGATGGACGGCCGCTTCGAGATCCTGCCGAAAATTGCCGAACGTGCGGCCGGACGCGGGAATAGGACTCAGCCGCGGCAAGACGATTTGGCCATTGCGGTCGACGGCGGCGCGGAACTCGCCATTTTCCTGGCCGCGCAGCGAAATGACGATCTCATCGCCTGGACCAAGAACATAATCATCCTGAACCGCGCCCGTCTCAGGCATGGTGACGGGCGACCCTCTCCCAAGTTGGTCATATCCGAATTGCTGAAGGCGAGTTCCGGCACGCGCCGACATGATTTGCTCGAGCCGGGAAGAAGGCAGTGGCGGCAACAAATTGGGTGGAACCGGTTGCAAGGTGATGGAGGCAGGCAGATTTTGGTTCTGGATATTTGCCGCACCTGGGAAGCCGCTCTGGGTCTGGCTTCCCAGCTGCTGCTGAACCTGATTCAGTAAATCTGGGGGTGAACCGGGGAGCGACTGTGCGTCCGTGGCGTTCGAGAACACAAAGCTGAAAGCCGCGACCGCAAGAAGCAACAGGGGCCCCGCCATAAAACCAAGCCTGCGCGGGACGGGCCGAATCCAGCTCCGGTATTCCTTCGGCATATGCCCCTCTGACCGCTCGAAACCGAAGCGATTTAGCATAGGCAAAGCGGGCCCGTAACTAAAAAAAGAATTTTCTTGCAATTACTTAGGTGAAAGGCAAGGAAAGCGCCAGCGGTCGGTCGAGGGCGGAATCCAAGTGCGGCCAAGGACAGCCGAAAGTCCCAGGATAGGGCACCTGGTCTTGCTGTGCGCGGTGTATCTTTTGGGGCCCGCGCGGACAACTGCCTACGCCGACGATGCCCCCCTCATCCGCAACAATTTCGGCAGTGCCGGCATGATCGATATGCCCAGCGCTCGCTTGGCTCCTGATGGAGATTTGTCATTTGGCGCGTCGTATTTCCAAAATACTCAACGCTACGATCTAGGATTTCAAGCGCTGCCATGGCTGGAGACCGATATCCGATATTCGGGCCTGGATCACTTCAATTCCCAATACCCAGTCTATTGGGACCGCAGCTTTGCCATCAAAGCGCGCCTTTGGCAGGAAACCGATATTTTTCCCGCGGTCGCGCTTGGTATAGACGATCTGATCGGTACTGGCGTCTATAGCGGCGAATATCTCGTCGGCTCAAAGCAGTTCGGAAATCTCGACTTCAGTTTGGGAATAGGATGGGGTCGGCTTGGATCGACCAGCCTGTTTAAAAATCCGTTTGCCCTGGTTTTTCCTTCTTTTGCGAACGACAGAGCAACCGACACAGCGGGCGGCACCAGCACCTTTAACACCCTTTTCCACGGAGCCACGTCAGGCCTTTTCGGAGGCGTTACCTGGCAAACCCCAATAAAGAATCTTTCCTTCATCGCGGAATACAGCAGCGATGAGTATACGCTAGAGGCGAGCAGGGGAAATTTCCGCCCCTTAAATCAAATGAACTATGGGCTGTCGTATCGGGTAACAGACACCATCGCGCTTGGGCTCGACTGGCTTTATGGCCGCAGCATCGGCGGTAACGTCTCGTTCGAGATGGATCCGACCAGGGATGTTCCGCAACGCATCGGCGCGCTCCCTCCTCCCCCCTCCCCAATTCGTTCAGCCAAACAACAACAGGAAGCCCTTGATCTCATGCTTGACGGGCGAGACAGACGCGGCACGGCGGCGCCGGAGCAATTCGGCTCAAATGCGGAATTGGTCGATGCGCTCTGGCGTGAAAATGGCGATTTGATCGATGTCACTGTTCAGGGACAGCGCCTGTTCGTCACCATGGCCGGCGGCGACCCAGCCCACACATGCCGCGCCGTCGCGCGCACCGTTGGTCTCTATAGCCTAACAATGACCGCCGTAAGTGTTTCAAATGGAAGCAACCATCTCAGCTGCCCGGTCGCTCCCTCCCCGGCATTGGCATTACTTTCCCCCAATATCGGCAGTCAGATCAATGCGACAATGCTCTCGCAGGCGATCACACCAGCGGCATTTATTACAATCGACGCCACCATCGAGCCGGAGCCCGACGCGAAAGCGGCGATTGCCCATATTCGTGCGGACGCCAAACAACAACGCATCACGATTGACGCCATCAACGTCTCAGGGGCGGAACTGGTGGTTTATTATACCAATTCGAATTATTTTTCCGAAGCCAACGCCCTTGACCGGCTTACGCGGGTGTTGATGACCGATGCGTCGCCGCAGATCGAGAAGTTCCGCCTGATTGCGGTGCTCGAAGACGTCCCGCAACGGGAGTTCGATGTCCTGCGCGCGCCGGCGGAACGCAGTTTTGCGCAAGACGGCAAGCTCGACTTCTCAAACAATGTTACTTCCGGTCCGGCACCCATGGAAAATCCCGTGCTCAGCGCCGCCGCGCGTGAAACCTATCCGAAATTTTCGTGGGACATCTTTCCGCAATTCCGGCAGGAATTATTCGACCCCTCCAACCCCCTCGGCGTGCAGCTTTTGGCGGGCGCCTCGGGTACGGCGGAATTATTGCCGGGCCTCTCCGTCAACGGCGAGGTGGAAGCCAATATTTGGGACAATTTCAGCACCAACCGCCCCTCGGACAGCTTGCTGCCGCACGTACGAACGGACTTCGCCCAATATTTCACGCAAGGCAAGAATGGCATCGGCGATCTTGAGGGCGATTACAATTTCCGCATTTCGCCCGATGTCTTCGCGGTTGTTCGAGCCGGCTATCTCGAAAGCATGTTTGCCGGTGTCGGCGGCGAAATGTTATGGCGGCCCGAGGAACAACGTTGGGCGTTGGGGGGCGATTTGTACGAAGTTCAGCAACGGGACTTCGATCGACTGTTCGGTCTCCAATCCTATCGCGTGCTCACCGGTCATGTTTCACTCTATTATGCATCTCCGTGGTACGGCCTGAACTTCATCGTCCGCGCGGGCCAATATCTGGCAGGGGATCGCGGGATCACCTTTGAAATGTCCCGCCGTTTCTCGACCGGCGTCGAGATCGGCGCCTTCTTCACCAAAACGAACGTCTCGGCGGCCCAGTTCGGCGAAGGCAGCTTCGACAAAGGCATTATCCTTCGCATTCCGATCGGGTGGGTCGCGCCAATCGATACGCAGAATGAGCTTGGTACCATCCTTAGACCGGTTCAGCGGGACGGCGGACAGGAATTGGCGGGAGACGCGATCCTCTATGAGGAGACGCGGCGCACGAGCACCGGTGAGATATCTTTACAGACACAGGCATCGAACTGACGCCAACGTTTGTCGAATTGACCCTTCTGCCTTCTCCGTAAATTGATAGAATTAATGCGCAGATTCTAATACGTTACCTCCGACTTGGCTTATCGCACCCTATCAAGAGGGACATCGCAAAATGCGCGCAACTGAGGAATGGCAATTGGACGGTGCGCAACGTCGCGCCAATCTGCGAGGGAGCGATTACTTAGCGATCCTCTACACACAGCGTTATATCATAGCTGTAGTAATGTGTGCGTTTCTGGCGTTGGCGGTTGCAGCGCACTTCATAATACCTGAACAATATGAAGGCGATGTCGTCATGGTGGCCACGCCCGCAGACAATAGCCTTCAAACCAGTATGAATGGAGCATTGGCTGGAGCCGGTTTGGGCTTCCTAGCGGACTCTTCTGGAACCGGAGATCAGAAGGCGGTAGCCATGGCCACGCTTCAAAGCCGAGCATTTCTCCAGGACTTCATTCAGGGTCAAAATCTTATGCCGACCCTGTTTGCAAGCGAATGGGATGGAAGAGATAACAAATGGAAAACTTCGAAGCCTCCCACTCTAGAGGAGGGCTATAACAAACTTTTCTCCGCGATAACGCTGGACGCGCCCCAAACGCAACCTATCGTCATGCTACGCGTGCGGTGGACGGACGCCAAGGTCGCATCGATGATCGCCAATAGTCTGGTGCGAAGGCTGAATTCACAATTTCAGGCAAAGGCCATTGATGAGGCACAACGCAAGATCGGCAGCCTGACGGAATCTTATCCGCAAACGAGCATAGCGGAGGTTCGCACTAGCATCGCCAACTTGATCCAGGAACAAATAAGGCAGCGGCTCATTGCACAAAGCCGTGATCAATATGCGATGACCGTTATAGATCCTGCCGAGCCTAGCAAGAAAAAAGTGAGTCCGGGGCTGATCATATTACTCCCCGTTGGGCTCATTCTTGGCCTGGTGTTCGGCATTCCCGCCGCGTTCCTTGCTGAAAGGCGAAAATTCAGTTGGCGTGGTTCCTCGGCAGCTTCGCAAGGGGTTTGATTTCTCTATGCTCTTCGCCGCCATGCTTTGCAGATAAATCACCGGTCAGATTTCCTGCTGTACTGGTTACGAAGCTCATCATCGCGCATCAATTCGATTACCTCTCTCAGATCTGCTTCGGTATCGACGCTATTTGTGACGCGGTCGGTGGGCACCATTTGCACAATATGTCCCGTCTCGAGTGCACGGTTCATGTCAATCCCTTCAACGATCTCGAGAGGGGTTCGCGGCGTTTCATTGAACTTGATCAAATAGTCTCGACGATAGGGTATAATACAAACTTGCTTACGCATCGGAACATCTAGGACACCCTTTTTCCGCGTCGGGATAGGTTCGCGTGAAAAATATAGCGCTCGATTCCGATTATCAGTAACAACCTTAATTTCATTCGGATCTTCGAAGTCCTCCAAGCTTTCAATTAAGGCGATTAGATTGACCACTTGGGCGTCCGAGTTCTTCTTCAGACCTTCCACGGCAGCATCGATCATATCGGGGTAAACCATTGGTTCATCGCCCTGGATTAGAACCACTATATCGTGCCGTGTCCCAGTCTCATTCTCACGCAAGATCATAGCTTCTGCTATTCGATCGGAGGCACTGGGATGATCCGCGGACGTCATAATGCACGGCGCCCCGATAGATTGCGCATACTCCCGAATCTCTTCGTTGCACGTGGCAATCACAAGATCATCCAATGACCGCGCGAGGCGACTGCGTAAATAGCAATGCCCAATCATAGGGATACCCAAAATATCTGCTAGCGGCTTGCCAGGAAAGCGCGACGCTTCCATGCGTCCGGGAATTATGCCAATCGTCATGTCACTCCTCAGAAAATTCCGTCCGGGTTATCATGCACCATTCGTGACACGTGGAAATAATTCATCGATCTTCATCAAGAGGCCCTGCCCGAGATCTATGTGCGGATTGGGGGCATACTTGATGCCGATCTTTGGTGTAAATGAATATGGTGTGGTCTCGTAATGCCCCGAGGCGCCATCACTCAGGAAGGAGAGCGAAATCTTCTTGCCCAGAATCTCTGATATCATCCTGAATAAATCCGCCATGCGAATGACTTGATTCCCCGAAAGAATGACATGCTGATTTGCGAACTGGGCCGTCAGGATTTCCACACTAGCCTTCGCCGCATCGAACACATGAATGTGTTCGCGCAATGCATCCGAGCTGCCGTGATATTCTATACTGCCCTCTGAAATGGCTTCATGAATGAAACGGTGGATGCCATTCCGCATGTTCGAGCGCGGCCCATAAAGCGAGCCATAGCGGAGGATGGTGTATTCCTGCCCCCGCGCGAAATGATAATGCTCGATATATGATTCACACGCCTGCTTGCTGCAGCGATAGGCCCCACCGGTCCGGCTGTAGACGTACATCGTGCTTCCGAAAACATAGCGCTTTATCCGATACTTCGCGCAGGCTTCGAGCAGTTGTATATTTCCCAAGATGTTTATTCGCGCTGAATCTATAGGGAACTCATTCGCCTCACCGATATCGCCAATCGCCGCGAAATTGTAAACGACCTCGCAGCCATCGATCGCATCCATAACCGCTGCTTGATCGAGAACGTCGCCCACAATCATTTTCTGAGACGTTCGCAACCATTGCGATGGCTGGCGGTCAAAGATCACCACGTCGTACCCGGCGTCGGTGAGCGTATCCGCCACATGGGAACCGAGAAATCCAGCTCCGCCAAAAACGATTATCTTCATTCCGGAACCCCTAGCCCATGGCTTGTTGGTGGCACCTTGATTCCCGTTCCGAAGGCTAGCAAAAACTCAAATCTGATTTTCATATTCCTCCGGCGGGACAGGGCTTTTGAGAGTTTTACCCGACAGGAAACGGATCAAATCTTCAGTCGCCTCTCTCTCCATGTTCGCACGGCAGTCCACGGAACAGGATCCTAGATGTGGGGTCACCAGAATATTTTCGAGCTCCAGCAGCGGGCCTGCGTAAGGTTCATGCTCAAAGACATCTATTGCCGCACCAGCCAGGTGCCCATCTTTGAGTACCCGATACAGGACCGCTTCGTCGACAAGACCGCCACGAGATGCATTGATGAGATAACTGCCTCTGCGCATTTGCCGAAGCCGACCTTCATTCATGAATCCGCGTGACACGTGATCGATTGGTACATGGAGCGTAACTATATCGCATTCCTCTAGCACCCGATCCAGGCTCGCAGCCTCGATGCGGGCGCCACCCGACGACAAGGCCGCGATCTCCCTGCTCTTGTCAGCCACATCGCTGACGAGAATGGCAGCCGGACCGAAGGGCGCAATCAGGCGCCCCACATAGCTGCCAATGCGGCCAAACCCAACGATACCAATGCGGGATTCGCCGATCCGCTTGCCCTGGTGCCGATGCCATCTGCCGGTACGAAGCTTCCGGTCGACCCCTGCAATATCCCGGCAAGCGGCAATCATCGCGCCGATCGTGAATTCAGCAACTGCCGGCGTAACAGCGTCCGGTGTATAGCTGACCGCGATACCACGATCCCGGCAGCGGCGAAGCGGCACGGAATCCAACCCCACGCCTACCCTCGCTATGACTCTGAGCTTGGGATTTCGCTCAAGGAGCGGCAGGAGATCTTCGGTGCCCGCGATGATGCCATCGCAGTGTTCGGCTCTTTCTGCCACTTCCTGCGAAGTGAGTTTTCGTCCCATGTCGTTCACACGGAAGGACCATCCCGTCTCCCTCAACCAATCCAAGGGAGCCCGATCATGCTCGCCAAACGGTGAGGTCGAAACAAAAATCGACGGCATGTCGTTATCCACCCTCTCGCAGTGTGCTATGGTCGCACCTTTAGTCTACTAGTTGACCTTTTCCAAGGATGACTTACGGGCATCTACGCGATCGATGTGCTCTTCAAGCGAGTTACCAAGTCTCCCAGATCGTCGACGATAATGGCAGGTCGCTCCGAAAAAAAAGCCCTCCAGTTGTCGAATTCCGTCCAATGAGAGACGAATACGAAGTCGAATCCGTATTCCGTCGCGACTTCATAATCCAAACGAGAATCTCCGATAAAAATCCCCGGTTTCGCGATGCCTCCGGATTTGCCCTCCCGTTCCAGGATTTCCCTCTTCGTATCAGGACTGCCATAGATGCCGGAAAAGGCATCGAGCAATCCCCGGCGCTCGAAAACGTGGCGTATTTCTTCCTGGGCGCCCCCCGAAACGACCAAAAATCTCGAGTTTGGCATGCTATCTGTGACGGCGCGGAGGCCCGGATCTACGGCGCATTCCATCAGACCCTGTGCGATAGAACGCGAGAATTTCTCTAAAGCTCGCGCCATCCTGTCGTGCGTCGGTTCAACTTTGGCAATCATAGAGAAGAAATAGTGGAATTTCTGAAATCGTGAATGACCGCCATGCGCGCGATGATAATCGACGAATTTATTCGCGGGTTCACTTCCATATTCCTCGATCGCAAGAAGAAAAGCATCGGTCTTGATGCGGTTGGAGTCTAGAATTACTCCGTCGCAATCGAATATGCAGGTGCGGTATTCCGCCGAAGGACGTAGTGGGGGAGCCGGCGAGCCGATGCCATCGATGTTCGACACTGATGTCATGGCGATTCCCGTGAGCTCGAAAGACGAAGACTCATTTATCGCTGATAGCAGGTCGTTCGGCCGCGCTCCAAAGGAAAATCGCATCGGTGCAATAAGCAATAAATCGATAACCATCCTTCATTGCATTCTCGAGATGGATCTTGCCCGGGCGAACGACATGTTGACCCGCCGGAAAATTTTTCTCGGAACATGCCGCCAATAATCTGGACAACAACTGCTTGAATTCCGGATGATCAAACTTTCCTGTCAAATTCATCGACGCAGACAGGTCATACGGACCAACCATGACAGCATCCAAGCCTTCAACCTCCAGAATGGCTCCGATATTATCAACTGCGTCCTTGTGTTCTATCTGAGCAACAATAAAAGGATTAGTTGACTGGCGATAAGTTTCGAAGGAGCGGCCAAAATCGTTGGCAGCGGAATAGCCCACGCCACGCGTTCCTGTTGGCGGGTAATGAGCCCAAGATATGGCCTGGCGAAGTTCGGCGGCGCTTTGAATCATGGGAAGTATCAATCCCTCCGCGCCGGCGTCCAAGGCCGCCTTGATTCTGTATGCCGTGACCTCTCCCAAGCGGGCAAAAGGGAGCGCCCCCCCACAGCGAATGGCGCGAAAGATATCGGGGAGACTGGTCTCGGTATATCGGCCGTGCTCCAAATCAACTGTAATCCAATCGTAACCGGCTTTCGCCAAAAGCTCTGCAACATTCGCATCGGGAAGCTGTATCCAACTACCGATTGTAGTACGCCCCGCTTTCAAGTGGCCGCGAAGATCAGCGCTCGTTTTCATTCTCAACCTTCCTTGACTGAAGTCTCACTACGTACGCCACGGTAGTCTACGGAGAGCCGGACCAATCAGGGTGAAGGTCAGGGCTTCTCCATAAAGCAGCGAATGGTATCAATCACTTGTGTTTGCTCAGTGTCGGTAAGCTGTGCGTGCAACGGAATAGTCAACAATTCCTCTGCAAGTAGCTCTGCTTGCGGCAATTCCTTATCTTCGGAAAAGAACGCAAGTTTGTGATTCGGTTGATAATGAAATCCGGTCTCGATCCCCTGGCCATGAAGAGCCTCTCTTAATGCGTCTCGCGACCCATCCAGCACTCGCACGACAAAAATGTGCGGTACAATTTCATGCCAGTTCAAATCCAGCATCGAGATAGCGTTCAGGCCAGCCAACTCTTTCCGATAGCGCGCAGCGAGTTCACGACGGCGGCGACAAAATGCCTGGACTTTCATCATCTGCGCTCGCCCCAGCGCGGCATGCAGATTGCTCATATGATATCGGAAGCCCTGATGATGTACTTCAAAGCTCCAGCTGCGACGACCAGCGAACCGAGCTTCTGTGTCGCGTTCTACGCCAAGGAGGCGAGCATCACGCGCGCGCCTGGCTACTTCATCGTCGGAGGTTACAATCGCTCCTCCCTCGCCCGCGGTAATGTTCTTTATTCCATCAAAGCTGAAGCAAACAACATCTCCCCGAGTTCCAACCCTTTTGCCGTCATGCTCGCCGCCGAAGGAGTGGGCGGCATCTTCGATCACGCGCAGAGAATGTTCTCTCGCAAACGCGTAGACCTCATGCAGGCCCTTGGTACCGCTGGCGTAATGCACCGGCATGATGGCGCGTGTTCGCTGCGTTAACCGCCGCTTGGCATCTTCTATATCAAGATAGACGTCACTCTTGCGCACATCACAGGCGACGGGCGTTGCACCGGCGGCGCTAACCGCCTGAAATGAGGCAACGTAAGTTATAGATGGTATAATTACTTCGTCCCCTGGTCCTAAGCCCAGTGACGAAACCGCGAGTTGCAACGCCGCGGTGCCCGTTGAAACACAGATGACATGACGGTCGCCGCCGAAGAAATTCTCAAGCTCCCCCTCGAAGAGACGGACTTCTTCACCCATGCCGAGATAGCCCGCGTCAACTACGCGAGCGAGCGCTTGCTTTTCTTCTTCTCCAATCGACGCTCGCGAGAGCTTGATCATCTTGCGTTACCAGGAATATGGGATGGAAGAAAGTTCGCGGGTTTCTGCCTCGTTTGGATCGTGCTCGTTCGTGCTTATGCTTAGAAGAAGGCTTGAACCTGGTCCCATTCCCTGAAAGGCGAACCAGATTCCAGGTGGCACAGTCAAACGCGCATAATTTGCAGACCGGCCAATCTCATAGACTTCCAACTTTCGTTCATCATGCAAAACAAATCGGACAGCCCCCACCGGAACCACCAGATTGAGAGAAGCTACTTTGTGCCGTCGCCAGCTTTTTACGGCACCCTGATGGATTTCGGAAAAATATGCTTCACCAAACCCTGCATATCCTTGCGAGGATTTCTTGAGCGCGTGAAGCACCGAGCCTGCCGGCCCACCAACTATATTGAGCGGCGAGACAGCAACTCCGGATATCAAGGGAGACTCCAGAGGCGGCTATTGCGCCGCGCGATGGCTTCGAAAGTGGCAATCTGGCCTAAGGTGAGCCCGTACATATCCGAGCTTTTCTCGAAAAATGTGCGATACCAGTCGACTATCAAGTCGATCATTTCGTGATAGTTCAAATTTGCTTCCCACCGCAGATGGAAAAGCGCCTTATCACAATTCAACTTAAGCAAGCCCGCTTCATGAAAAGGCTTGCGCTCAATGATGCGTATCGCGTCAATGGAATTATCATTGGACCACTTCTTCGAGAGGTCCCGGATCAGATCGAGCACGGTGCGATTCTGCTCTGCGCGGGGTCCGAAATTGAAAGCCTCGCCATGCAGCCGGATATCCGCATCAAGCGTAGCCCCTAACGTCAAGTAGCCGCTGAGGGGCTCGAGAACGTGCTGCCAGGGACGCGTGGAGTCTGGATTGCGAATCTCTAGCGTCTTGCCCTCATTCCAGGCCTTTACGCAATCCACGACAATGCGATCAGTAGCCCAATCCCCTCCCCCAATCACATTACCAGCGCGACCGACGGCTACCCGGACTTTTGTGTCAGAAGGCGAAAAGAAAGATTTGACGTAGGAGCGGACAATTAGCTCGGCCGCTCCTTTGGAGCCGCTATAGATATCTGCGCCTCCCAGCTCATCTGTTTCGCGATATCCCCAAACCCATTCCACATTGTTATAGCATTTATCGCTTGTGATAATGACGGCGGCACATGGATGATCGACTTCTCGCAGAGCCTCGAGAATATGCGCCGTTCCAATAGCGTTTGTGGTGATGGTCTCGAGTGGATCTTTATAAGAGCGTGATACAATTGCCTGAGCGGCCAGATGAAAGACAAAATCCGGCTTTTCCTCTGCAATTATATGGCGCACCCGACTTAGGTCGCGCACATCCGCGACATGGTGGGTGATACGATTTTGGAGCGACAACTCCTCGAACATCGACGGACTGGTCGGAATATCCTTTGAAAGCCCGACGATCTTGGCGCCCATCTTGAGCAGCCAGCATGTCAACCAAGTACCCTTAAAACCCGTGTGCCCGGTAATGAGCACTTTCTTACCGGCATAAGCTTTTTCCAGCATGGCAGCCGTCATTTAAGCATTACCACTTCTTCCATTTGGGTGCACCCGAAGCCCACATCTCATTAAGCTCGGTTTTATCTCGCAGCGTATCCATGCATTTCCAAAACCCCTGGTGGCGGTATGACCATAAGTTTCCGGACTGAACCATGCTCAAAAAAGGCTCGTTCTCCAGCATGACATTGTCGCCTTCCGGGATATGCTTCAACATCTCGGGTTGGCAGACAAAAAAGCCCCCATTGATCCAGGATCCATCGCCCTTCGGTTTTTCGAGAAAGCGTATAATTTTGCCATCAACTTGGGATTCGAACGTGCCAAAACGGCCGTCGGGCTGTACGGCCGTCATCGTCACGGCGCGGCCATGACGCTTGTGCTCGGTAAGCAGTGCTTGGATATCGACGTCGCTTACCGCATCGCCATATGTGAGAAAAAATGGTTTCCCATCCAAATATTTTTCGGCGCGCTTGACCCGGCTTCCGGTCAGCGTATCCGCGCCCGTCTCCAGGAGCGTAACCCGCCACGGTTCACTGGTATTGTTGTGCACCGACACATTGTTCTGCGCGAGATCGATCGTAACGTCGCTCTGATGCAGGAAATAGTTCGCGAAATATTCCTTGATCATATACCCGCGATAACCAAGAAGGATCACAAAATCGTTGAAGCCGAACCGGGAATAGATTTTCATAATATGCCAAAGTATTGGCCTGCCGCCGATCTCAACCATGGGTTTGGGTCGTATATCGGTCTCTTCGCTGAGCCTCGTTCCTTTTCCGCCCGCCAATATTACGACCTTCACGGCACAGCCCCTTTTACCCGGCAAATCAAGAGTTTCATGAGAGCCTGTCATACATGAATATGCGTAAAATGCCAGCGTCACCGGACGGCCCGGGAACGGCTTCCTATACCGGAAATAGAACGGCGTTTGTCCGATAAGTACCGCGCCATTGCGGCCGACCTTGCCATGCTAAGACGGGCTATAGCGGGCGCCTCCGCCAACGGAGTCGATTGGCTGCAAGGGCGAAAACAACAATGCATGCATCACGCTGACATCGAACGGACCAAGAAGGGCTTCCTTGAGATCTTGGCTCGGAGCTTGCGTTTCCGAGGCTTCGATGGCCAAGGGAATAAGGGCAGCCAATTCCGCACTGTCATAACAGACGCTCCACCAGCCCAATTTGAAAGAACTGGAAAACGGAACTTCCGTCGGCTCGTTACCGGAAGATGCACAGATGGTGGGAACACCTGCCGCCACAGCCTCGATCAGCGTGTTGCTTCCCAATCCTATTACCACGGATGCTTGGGCCAAATATTCAAAGAAATCGCCTTCAACCAACTCGGCATCGCGCGAATATGTTGATACAGCCGCTTCGGCTTTAGCTCTGGGCATGCCGGGGTGCCGCTTGATCAGCCAACGGTAACCGCTGTTCTTGCCTAGAAGCGGTCCCACAGTCGTCAAGAGGCGGCTGGTGAGATCCATTTCCTGAGAAAACAGGACAAGAATGGTCTTGCGCCCATCGAGCGGCGGTCGCCTTTCGAATTGGCAAAGCCTTCTGTGCCGGAGACCGGGTGCGGGATATACTTGGACGTGGGAGTCGATTTGCGAGATTTCGTGCCGAACTCGACTGCCAATGATCCCCCAAACGGAAGCGACCACACCACAAGCGAACTCATGCGGCGTCGGGGTTACGCTTAGATAGCTTCCGGGTGCGATTGGCCGGAACGCGATCAGTTCCGGCGATCGCGCATGCCAATTGATGGCGGCGGCCACGGCATGATCAATATCATGTCCCTCATACCAGTCTATATAGCGGTGAATAGCCAGACCCGACCGGTTCAACGCCCAAAAGCGGTAGTTCAATAATGCCTGGATCGCGGAATTGGCGAACCGTCCCGCTTCCAGTTCAGCGTCAACCAAAAGGCCCACATCAAAGCCGGCAAATCGCACAGCACGCCCCTTTAGCCTTATGATGCGCCACCAATGCATGAATGCAAAAAAATAGTCGGCCCATCGCAGATAATCTTCGCGTGGCAGGAAATTGCATTTGGAGCGGCGTAATTTGAGGAAATAGGGCGTGTAGTTCTTCAGTCGATAGAATAACGGCAAATAGTACAGGCGCCTGCGCTGCTCTTCACTCAAACTCTCGTAAAGGGTGGGATAGTGGAAATCCTTGAAACCTCCGTCTTCGCTCAAGCTGTCGTGATAGACGAATGTTTCCAGCACGGAAATCGGCAAATCGGGAATTGGCTTGCGCTCCCGCCGCGTACGCCATGCCGCCAGGCTTGATGCGGAAGAATGAAATATCGAGCTTCCGATATCCCAGATGGCCGCGCGGAGCCGCCGCAGCCTGCCTCCGCCGACAAAAACAACACGCGCTTCGCCAAGCACAGAACGAAGAATTGCCGCCATCTCGTGGTCGTTGACCTTTACGGAGGGCCGAATCCCCGCATCCAAAAGCGTTCGCACCAGGGCCAGCTGCATACATTGCGTGAAAAGCGAGCTCATATGCGTGTTGCGGCTCGCCGCCCTGCTCACCCACCAGTCAATATTGCGTTCGCGTCCTCGGGATAATTCAGCGATCAATGCCGAGAACGCATCGCGCTGTTTCTCTGCTATGCGATCAAGTTCCCGAAGCGCGGGAGCGGGCAACAGTCCGCCGCGGGTAAAATCGAGGACCATATTTGGGTCAAAGGAAGAAGACGATTGCGTCATGCTCAACCGAGTCGACGCATATGTGAATGCGCCAATATATCAAAGATCCCAACCTTCGTGATGCGCGATAGTCCTGACGGCATTCTCCCACATCGAGATTTCGGGACTATCGGGATATTTGACATAGTTGGCACGATACTCGGCGAACTGGTTTATGTCGATATTTTGCCAGCCCTTGAGAGATGCGGGATCTGGCTGATCCATGTCGAGCATCAGGCAGCCCAGGGCGTGCTGAAATCCCTTCACATAGCGTCCGGTAAAGCCGCCAGCCAATCGCATCATGGGAGTTGAATTTAACAAAACAACAGGCTTGTCGAAAATGACCGCAAAACCAAGAGACGTGCTGTAATGACCGATCACAAGGCTGGAAGACGCGACAGTTTGCGCAGTGTTACCTGGGCGAACTTCAAAAGATCCGAAATAGTCTGGGGGGTATTGATAGCGAGGGTGAGGTACGACCACTACGCGTAAGCCAGTAGATTCTTCGATCACCTTAAAACTTCGCTGCAATGCTTGTCTGTACCAAGTCTCTTCAACCACGTCATGGCGACCAAAGCCAAGAATCTCAAAATCCTCATGATGAACTTCGTTGGAGTCCAGAAATACGCAATATCTTTCCGAATTCCGAGGTTGTTTCATCAAGCCGGCTGCTAGAACGCTTTCATAATCCCGCGAATGGCCGAAGATCGGTGTGGCGTCGAGGTGCAAAGAATTCTTCTGTGCCGAGATGCCCTCGAAAAGAACGTATTTGGGTGCATACTTCGCAGAAGTAGCTCCGGCAAAGTTCCTTATCTTCTTCCGTACCGCGCGCGCGATTTCACCCCATTTTCTTGAACGACGGCCAAATCGCGATAACAGAAAAGCCAAAGCGGTGATGCGCGCGGGCGCGCCCTCTGGCGGGGATCGTGAAGGAACGAAACCGGTAAAAACGCGGCACCAGGGTATATTCTGTTTCCGCAAAAAATCTCGAATGGGCCGGAATTGCCGATCCGACAGCTCGTAATGGGAGAACACAAATATTTCCCGATGCTGGCCTGACAAGCGCAGGAGGTTCTCCAATTCATGAAGGATCTGGCTCCGGGAAGAATTCGCCTCCTGCGTCGGTCGTATGAGGGGTTCGCAATCGAGATACACGACCTGCAGTCCAATGCGTTGCAAACCGTCCAATCCGAGGACCTCGCGGCGCCATGGATTCAACGCACCCTCACCTAGTAAAACCGCCAGCCCGCGCATGCTCCATTCCAAATCGGTTGGTTGAATAGCATCATCGAAGAGTTTCGCCCCAGGAAAGTTTGCAGTGACTGACAAGATCATCGGCGAACGGGCTCGGTATCGTGCAGGGGATATTTATCATATTCGGGCCAATACGCTCCGCTTGCGGGCAGCTTCCCGGGTAATAAAAATAATCATTCAATTCCGTCTGCGCACCCACAATCGGCTCCATGAACCACGTCCAATCTGTATCGATGACGTGGGAAATACGCTCACGCATCACATTACCGTTTTCCTGAAACCAAGCGAACCGCAAAGGCACTATGTCGGCTTTGGGATCATAATAGATTCGCGGAATGTGCGGTCCAACGGGTGATTTCTCGGCGGCCGAGAGCAACGCTTTCAGCAGAGCCTTTCGCTCAACAATTGTTTCGCGCCAGCGCCCCAACTCGGCCATTCCGACGGCGGCCAAAAATGCGGGCATGCGCGCTGGATAACTGTACCGCGATGACTGGTGAATGCTGAAATCTTGAAGAAGAAAGGGACTTTCTTTGTCGCCCGCCGTCAGACGCCCCAGAATATCCCGTATCGCCACGCTTCCATAGCGAGAGGGCGGACAGAACTTTCTCTGAAACAGAACCCTGCTCCAAAGCGCCTCCTGTTTTGCCGCAGATAAAGAGCCAGCCTCGGTCTGTATCTGCCGTAGCCGAAAGGTTAAAGCCTGATCTTTCGCCATAACAAGGCCGCCGATTATAGTGTTGAGCGGCTTGGAGTGATCCGTCGAGAACAGCGCAGCGTCGCCGAATTGACCGACTGGAATCCCGGCCCATTTGGACCCAAGTGTCAGAGCACAATCCTCAAGCAAAAACACACCGGCGCTCTTTGCCAGGGATGTGATCGGCTCGATGTCACAAGGAATCCCAAAGGAATGCTGCGCAACGATCATGCGCGTTCTGGGCGTGATGCAACGTGCTATGCTGCTGGCAGAAGAACCGAAGGTTTGCGGATCGATATCCGAAAACACAGGTTTCGCGCCGGTCCTCAGAATCGCGGTGACCATGACGGCACAAGTGGCGCCCTGAAGGATGATCTCGTCACCGACTCCGATATCCAGCGCCTTCATCAGCGCAAAAAATGCCATTCGGGCCGCTGCAAACGATACTGCGTCGCTGCCACCGGCCTGGTTTGCGAATTCCGCCTCGAATGCCTTGACAAGTTCAGTATCATCGATACCAACCAGGCGCCCCGCATTGCGCAACTGTCCGCCCGTCAGCGTGGAATGGCCTTGTATGAAACCGTAAAAGGGAACCGTCGGCGCATGCCGGAGGGCATAAAAGACTTTGCGCAGCTTGCGCTTCATTTGCGATCTAGTCATCGCGGCGAACAACCCGCAACACTAACGATTGAAGCTTGTTGAGTTCAACGCGACGAAGCCCCGCAATATCAGGAAACAAGTACAATAAGAATATTGCCAAAGCCGTGTAAAGGATTCCGGCAAAACCGAGATAAAGGAACAGCGCCATCGGCTCATCTTTGGGAACGGCCACGGAGTAAAGGCAAAAGCGCACGATGCCTGCAACGCCGAGCAGGGATGCGGCGCAAATCAGTTGCTGAACAGCCACTCGCCAGTAGTCGATGCCAAGAAATCGCGTAGCAAAATAGGCCAAAGTGTTGACGCCGAACATTTCGAAAAGAAAGGTCTTGATGGCGAGCCCGTTCGCGCCCATGCCAAGTCCTCCAAAACGGGGATTGGCTACCAGCAGATAAGTCAGCAGAATTCCACCCAGATTCGTGACGATGGCGATATTGCGGAATAACGCCGTTCTTCCCGTCGCATAATACACTATGGCCGTGACCTGTCCGCAGGTTCTATGCATGGCGCTGAGTACGACCAGAGCGATGGAGAACGCCGAAGCCGCAAAAAGTTTCCCACCCACCAGCAGAGCAAAACGATCGCAGAATACTGCCACGAAACAAGCAAAGAAGCCGGAAACAAAATAGAGGTTGCTGAGCGAACGTCGGAAAAGGCTACTCAACCTTTCGTAATTGGCGGCGCCGTGAGCAATGGACATTTCCCTCATTAAAAGCGGTACAAAAGCCGTCACGAACAACAGCATCATCTGGCTCACTTGGTACGCGAGCGAGAAAAAGCCCTGGTCGATGTTTCCCGCCGCCACCTGGAGAAGCCATCTGTCGAAAATCACGCCGGCAATGGAAATGACGACATAGATCACCAGGGGGGAACTGTAGCTGTAGAAGTAGGCCGCAGCTGCTTTCAGTCCCCTGACCCGAAAAGGATGCCGCGGAAAAATCAGCTTGTTCCCAGAACGGAGAACGCCAAATAGAACAACCGCCAAAACGGCGTTTACAACGCATGTGTAAAGAAAGAAATTTAGAAGCCCGAGCAGATGGCTCACAAACAATACAACGATCAGAACGAAGGCAAGAAACCTCTGCACGACCCGAGCCCATTCGGACCGGACGGTAAGGCCATAGGCATCGCCTAAGGCAGTACCTTCCCGCCCGATGAACAATAAATACGATGCCAGGGCGCCAAGATGAACGTAGAGAAGGGCGCTGCCGGGCCAAAGATATCGCGCGAAGCCAAAAAGACCCGCTATCTCGACGAACCCCTGAGTGAAGAATGGTATGGCAAGCAGCCACACCAGATATATGAAAGTGAACTGGCGCGATAACGGTCGCCGGGCTGACCGCACTACGACAGCCAATGAAATACTTGAACCGAGCAAAACAAAAATCTGAGTGAAGAACTGTTGAAGAAAATAGAATTGTCCATAGTCCGCCGGCCCGAGCGCTCGCGAACCCAGGGAGTCTACGGCCACGCCTGCACACGCTGCGGCAATGGATGCAGCCAATTTGACCGCATAACGCTTGCTTAAGCTGGTCACGGGCCGGCTGGGTGCCCTTTCGCCGGCCAGGATCGGTATCTTGTCGGACAAATCGCACCCTGGGGTATGGGCATTAGGCACTGCTATAAGCTATGGAAATCGGAATAGTCCAGCATCTGATGGCACGGCTTGTAACTATCAGTGTGCGGATGCTAAATCGTTGCGGTGTATGATATCTCGTGACGACATGAAGCAGTTCATACTGGATCGGCACGTCATCGGCGGAGAAGCGCCGAGTTTCATAATTGCCGAGGCGGGAGTCAATCACAATGGCGACATCGCCACGGCATTTAAGCTGGTGGACGTGGCCGCGGCGTCAGGTGCCGACGCGGTAAAATTCCAGACCTTCAAGCCAGAATTGCTCGCTTCCTCTTCGGCAGCCAAGGCGGCTTATCAGAAAGAAACTACCGACCCGGCTGAGAGCCAACTCAGCATGCTGAGCCGGCTGGCATTGAGTTATGAAGAATTTGCTCGATTGAAAGAGTATTGCCGGCAGAAGAACATACTATTCCTTTCGACTCCCTTTGATCACGACAGCGTGGATTTTCTAGATGGCCTGAATATGGCCGGATTCAAAATCCCCTCTGGTGAATTGACGAACCTTCCTTTTCTGACTCATGTCGCAGCCAAGCGGAGGCCCATGATCGTGTCCACCGGCATGGGAACGATGGAGGAAGTGGAAGCAGCGGTACACACGATCGAGAAGGAGCATGTGCCGGGATTAGCCATCCTGCATTGCGTGTCGAATTATCCTGCCGCGGCATCTGATGCCAATCTTCTGGCAATGCACACATTGGCCAAAATCGGTTATCCGGTCGGATATTCCGATCATACTATGGGGATAGACATAGCGCTTGCTAGCGTAGCGCTGGGGGCGGCCGTGCTTGAAAAACACTTCACCCTTAGTCGGAACATGGAGGGGCCGGATCACCGCTGCTCGCTCGAGCCTAATGAACTCAATACCCTCGTGAAGGGCGTTAAGCTTGTCCAATCCGCCTTAGGTTCCGGGCGGAAGGAACGAGCCGCGGCGGAGAACGATACGGCGATCGTTGCCAGGCGTAGCCTCTTTGTGCGCAATGCGATAGCCGCGGGTACCGCCATTCGAGCCCAAGATTTGGAAGCACTACGGCCGGGGGATGGGATCAGTCCCACACATTTCCATGAGATCGTTGGGCGCAAGGCACGAAGAGCTCTCCCAGCCCGGCACAAACTGGCGCCGGAGGACCTCGCGTGAGCGCCAGGCGCATTGCCGTCCTGACCATGGCGCGCTCAGAATATGGATTATATCGGCCGCTTTTGCGCGCAATTTGTGATGAACCCGCTTTGGAATTACAGCTGGTCATTGGCGCCGCGCATCTAGATCCCCAATACAACACCGTTCAAGAGATCGAAGCTGACGGCTTCGCTGCCGCAGCCCACATTCCTGCACCGTTGGAAGGGGATGGGCCTGCGGCGATCGCAAATATCATGGCAAAGATCGCGGCTGGCGTCGCCGAAGCGCTTGACCGCCTGAAGCCGGACATGATCGTCGTGTTAGGCGATCGCTCCGAGATGGCCGCTGCGGTACTGGCGGCTACACCATTCGTAATTCCGATTGCCCATGTCGCCGGCGGCGCCACGACCCGCGGCGCAATCGATGATGGTTTTCGCCATGCTATCTCGAAGCTCAGCCATCTTCATTTTCCGGAAACAGAGATACAAAGGCAACGCCTGCTGCGATTGGGAGAAGAGCCTTGGAGAATTCACGTCACGGGTTCTCTATCCATCGACAATGCGGTCGCATTATCTCCCCTATCTGAAACTGAACTTGCCAAAGAGTTCGGCTTCGACCTTTCAACTCAACCCTTGCTAGTGACACTGCATCCAGAAACTCGGGACTTCCGGAACACTTCTCATCACGTGGATATACTGCTCGACGCGTTGGAGGATGAGAGGGGACCGATCATCTTTACCTATCCCGGCGCGGATACGAGTGGGCGCATTATCATCGCCCGCATTGAGGAATTCGTAAGTCGGCACCGTGAGAAGGCTTATGCCATACCGCACATGGGAACGCGCGGCTATCTGAGTGTAATGAGACGTGCCCGCGCAATGGTGGGCAATTCCTCCAGCGGAATCATCGAGGCGGCCAGTTTCAAGCTTCCTGTCGTCAATATCGGCCGCCGCCAAGAGGGACGCGTCGCGCCGGCCAACGTAATCGGATGCGATTTTGACGCAGCTGAGATCAAAACCGCTATTGGCCGCGCCACGAGCCGAGCTTTCCAGGCAACCCTTCAGAACCTCGTGAACCCTTATGGCCAGGGAGATGCTGCTTCGCGAATGACTGCCTTGCTGAAAGCCGTTCCCTTAAACGAAAAGCTCCTTATGAAGCGTGATTTCTGAAGCCTGAAGCACGAAAAATGGGCTTTTTGCTAGCTTTCCGGGGGGCAGAAATGATAAAGAACCGCGGCCCGCTGGGCACCCCGACATTCCCCGTTTGGCGCCTGCTTTGACGGTTTATCAGGACGAATCAGCATGATCAGTACCTTCTCTTTCCAGCTCGACAACCGTCTGCGGTACGGCTTTGGCGCCTCGCGCAGCCTCGACGCATTCGTAAAGGAACACGGTTGGAATCATATCGCGCTGGTTGCTGATCAAGGGGTCATTCCCCTCCTCTATTTCCAGACGGTTCAAAGCCTGCTGAAAAGCGTCGCCCAGATTCATCTGGTTTCCGTGCGAAGCAGCGAAGAACCGTCTTATGACTATCTGGATCAACTGGCTGAGACGGTGCGCAAAATTCCGACGATCGACGCTTTGATTGCCATTGGCGGTGGAAGCGCGATGGACATCGGCAAAGCTTTGGCGGTTTTGCGCACCAATCCTGGTCCCGCCCTCAATTATCGGGGTTTCGACAAGGTTACTGTGCCAGGGGTACCTTCGATCTGTATCCCCACCACAGCCGGCACAGGCAGTGAGGTCACCATCAATGCGGTCTTTACCGACAAGGCCGAGATGAAAAAGTTAGGTATCAATGGGCGTTATCTCAACGCCACTTATGCAATCTTAGATGGAGAATGGACGATCAATTGTCCGCTCCATATCGCCGTTTCTTCTGGGATGGATGCGCTTGTCCACACGCTGGAAAGCTTCATGACGACCAACGCGAATCCATTGACTCGTGCATTGAATCGGGAAGCGTTCAAACTCCTGTATGAAAATTTACCTGCTCTTGTTGATGCACCCAACAATCCTGAAAAGCGCCAACTCATCCTGCTTGGTGCCTATCTGGCGGCGGCGGGTCTGTTCAACTCCGGTTCCGGCGTAGCCGGTGCGATGTCCTATCCCATCGGCGTGCATTTCAAGGTGCCCCATGGCATCGCAGGCGGCATCCTGATCTCCTCCATCGTCGCTCATAATGTTGAGCAGGGTTATCACGACTACGCCGAGTTGCTGGACATGGTCGAGCAACATCCTGATTGGAGCAAAGAAAAAAAAGCTCAACGGCTTGGCAACGCCATTCGGGACCTGGCAAATCATCTCGGCGTCCCTCACACACTGGGCCAGTGGGGGATTAACCGTCAGAACCTCGATCATGTAGTTGAGTTGATGGCTCCCCTGCAGGGCGCGTTTAATCAGAATCCCGTTCCGTTCGGGACCGGTAGCGACGCGCGAAAAATTCTACTTCAGCATACCGAATAGCCAATCTTGAGGATTGATCATGCCTGGATTTGAGGTTTTCGGCGAAGAAGAACTCGCCGCTATAGTCGATTTGTTCAAACAGAATGGTGGCATTGTGTTCGCGCATGGCTTCGATGCCATGCGGAAGGGCATCTATAAGGTGCGTGAATATGAGCGTGCCTTCGCCGATAATATCGGGATCAAGCATGCGCAAGCGGTTTCCTCAGGTTCGGCCGCCCTCAAAGTCGCATTGGACGCGCTGGGCATCGGTCGCGGCGACGAGGTCATCACGCAGGCCTTTACCTTTGTCGCGACCGTCGAGGCCATCTGCGAGACGGGCGCCACGCCCATCATCGTCGATATTGACGACACGCTGGGCATGAGCGCCGCTGCTTTCGAAGCTGCAATCACACCACGTACCAAGGCGGTCATCCCCGTGCATATGATGGGTGAGCCAGCAGAGATGGATTCGATCCTGGCGGTGGCCCGCAGACACAACATACTGGTGCTCGAGGATGCGGCCCAGGCCGTGGGCGCCAGCTACAAGGGGAAAAAGACCGGCACCATCGGGGACATAGGCGCCTTTTCAACCGATGCCGGCAAGACGCTCAACACAGGCGAAGGTGGTATGGTCGTCACGGATTCCGACGAATTGTTTGTCCGGGCTCGCGGTGCGCACGATCATGGCCATGAGTATAGCAAAACGCTCGGCCGTGGCGAAGAAGGCGCGATTGGTCCCGGCTTCAATTACCGGATGACCGAATTGCAAGGCGCCATCGGATTGGTGCAACTCAGCAAGATCGATCACATTGTCGAACGCCAGCGTGCCAACAAGGCGGCACTCATGGAACGCATTAAGGGTCTACCCGTCAAATTCCGGCGTAGCCCCGATGCTAATGGCGACATCGGCGACACCATCGTGATGTATCTCCCAGACAGGGCTCGTGCGGCGGCGTTCGTCGCAGCGATGCGCGAAGAAAAACTGGGCACTAAAAACCTGCCCGATGCCGTGCGCTGGCACTTTGCCAAGCACTGGAGCCACCTGTTTAAGGGACACCCCCTATACGACGGGAACAACTATTCCTGGCAGTCTTCCGCAGACATATTGGAATGCTCCGTGGCGCTGCCGGTTATGGTGAAAATGGATCCTGATCGGATCGAATTCCTTGGCGAAAAGTTGGTCGGGATCGGCCGGAAAATTCTATGAAGATATTGGGACTCATTCCCGCACGGGGAGGTTCCAAGGGCATCCCGGGCAAGAATCTTGTTCCCCTGGGCGGAAAGCCTTTGATCGCCCATACAATTGAGGCAGCCCGATCTTCTCGCCTGCTCACGCATTTGATGGTATCGACTGACAGCGATGAAATTGCGTCGGTTTGTGAGGCCCATAATGTGGCGGTTCCTCGCCGCCGCGCGCCTGAACTGGCAACCGATCAGGCCGGAATGTTGGGCGTAGCATTCGAAGCGCTAGATTGGTGCAGGCAGGATGGCGATGACATCGATGTCCTCGTGCTCTTGCAGCCAACTTCACCCCTGCGCAATGCTGCCGACATCGATGGAACCGTGGAGGCGCTGCGCATGTCCGGCACCGCCAGTGCGCTGAGCGCCCATACCATGACGGAGCATCCGTCAGAATGTGTCGAGATAAATGACCGTAACTGGAAGTTCCTTGTCGAACCGCCCCGGGGCGCCACCGGCAGACAGGATTATGGGGGTCGCTTTCTGTTCGTAAATGGAGCGGTATATGCCGTGACGCCAGCCTTCCTGGAGCGCCATAAAAGCTTTTTCCTTGAAGGCCCTGAGACCGCCTTGTACGAGATGGACAGGTTGCGTGGTATTGACATCAACGATTCATTTGACCTGAAAATCGCGACGGCGCTGTTGACCGCGTCAGATTGAAGAGCACAGGAAATTGCTATGCCGCATGAAGTCTATCTGAAAAATCTGGAGCGGATTTCGTTCAAGGAAAATTCGGATCTGCCGACAGACTGGCAAAAGGCGATTGCAGCAGAGGGGCGTCGCGTACTCAAGGACGTGCTGGAGCCCCGCGAATTGTCCGACCGATTGATTCTTCTGGTAGGCGGCGGAGGTTATATCGGCGTCCCCGTCACGACCTATCTTCTGTCTCGTGGATATCGCGTTCGCTGCCAGGATATCTTTGTGTACGGCAACGACGAAGCAGTCGGCAGCCTGCTGGGTGAGCCTAATTACGAATTCATGCGTGGCGATGTTGCCAATTCGAAAGATCGAGAAGCCGCACTCAAAGACGTCACCGACGTTATCATCCTGGCCGGACTAGTCGGCGACCCCATCACAAAAAAATACCCCTCTGAGCATCAAACGATCAACGAGCAGGCGCTGAACGATTTCATCGCGTCACTCGATGGCCGCGGTTTGAACAAAGTGATCATGGTCTCGACCTGCTCAAATTATGGCGAGATTCCACCAGACACGCTCGCGGACGAGAATTATCCACTCAAGCCGCTGTCGCTTTACGCCACAGCTAAAGTCGCGCGGGAACGCCAAATTCTAGCCGGCGATAACAAAGTGGACTACACGGCAACAGTGATGCGGTTCTCGACCGCATTCGGCCTGTCGGCCAGAATGCGATTTGATCTGACCGTTAGCGAATTCTGCCGTGAATTGTTCACGGGCAAGGATCTGGAAGTTTACGATGCCGATACCTGGCGGCCCTATTGCCATGTGCGCGACTTCGCGCGCGCCCTCGTTCGCGTGCTGGAAGCACCGCGCAAGGAGGTCGCTTTCCAAGTGTTCAACGCTGGGGGCGATCGCAACAATTTTACCAAAAAGATGATCGTGGAGGCGATCCTTCGCCAAATTCCGGATGGCAGGGTCGCCTATGTGGCGGGCGGTGCGGACAAGCGCAATTATAAAGTAGATTTCTCGAAGATTCGCTCGGCTTTGCTTTTTGAGCCCGCCTACAGTGTGGAAGACGGCATCACTGAATTGCTGGAGGCCTTACGCGAAGGGTTCTTCCGCGATTATGACAAGCATCGTGACCATTACGGCAATTACAAGCTGGATTACCCCCCATCATGAACGTCGCTGCTGCCGCGCAGAATACAGAAAGATCGATTCTTGCGGTCCTGAAGCACACGCTGGGGCCTGCCGAAGAATTTATTCCACTTCACGTGCCGGAATTCTCAGGTAACGAGTGGAAATACGTCAAGGAATGCCTCGATACCGGCTGGGTGTCTTCTGTGGGCGCCTATGTTGATCGATTTGAATGCGAGATGGCCGCTTTTATTGGCGCAGGCCATGCCGTCGCCGTGATGAACGGCACAGCGGCGCTCCACCTCGCGCTGTTGTTGGCTGGCGTCAAACCGGGCGATGAGGTTATCGCGCCTGTGCTGAGCTTTGTTGCAACAGCGAACGCTATCGCATACTGCCATGCCCAGCCTCACTTTGTGGATATATCGCCGCTTACGCTTGGCATGGACCCGGTGAAATTGGCCGCTCATCTCGATGTATGCGCTGAAAAGCGCCCTAACGGCCTGTTCAACAGGGAAACAGGAAACCGCATCGCCGCGGTTGTGCCTATGCATACCTTCGGACACCCAGTGGAGCTGATCGCACTGATGGCAGTCTGCCAGGACTTTGGATTGCCCATGGTAGAAGATGCAGCCGAATCGCTCGGATCTACTTATGGCGGCCGTCACTGCGGCACGTTCGGGATTCTCGGTACACTGAGCTTCAATGGAAACAAGGTCCTAACCACGGGTGGGGGCGGCATGATTGTCACCAACGACCCCGATCTGGCAAAGAGGGCCAAACACCTGTCTACTACTGCCAAAACCCCCCATCCTTGGCTGTATATCCATGATGACATTGGCTTCAACTACCGGCTTCCCAATATCAACGCAGCGCTAGGATGTGCGCAGTTGGAGAGCCTGCCCGACGCGCTGATACGCAAACGGCGGCTGGCAGCTGCCTACGACAAAGCGTTTGCCGGGATACCTGGGGTAACCTTCGTCCGCGAAACCGCCGGTACACACTCCAATTACTGGCTGAACGCGATTATTCTGGACGACGTACCGACCGTCGAAGCCATGCGCAACTCCCTACTCAAAGAACTCAATGCCACCAACTACATGGTGCGCCCGCCGTGGAGCTTGCTTCACAAATCGAAACCCTTCCGCGATGCTCCCCGCATGGCGAGCCTCTCGGAAGCGGAAAGCATAGAGCGCCGCCTCATCAATCTTCCGAGCTCACCACAATTGGCGAATCGGCTGCAAATGTCCTGACGCTGCCCTACCGGCGGCGGCGATATTGGTTGGAGTTGGCATGATCGCCAAATCTTCCCGCGGACGCCCGGTGGCCATAATCGGCGCTGGCGAGCACGCGCGGGTAGTCCTTGATATTTGCGAAGCCGCAGGCTTATCCGTGGCTGGCTTTATCGGTCTGGACCAGAAGCCAGGGGATACCATCGACAGCCATCCGATCTTGGGGAATGACGACGAGTTGTTGAGAGACGCCAAGTTCTTACGAGATCATGACCTGGTCCCCGGCCTTGGCGACCAGGCCGCGCGGCACAGGATAGGGCTATTGGCTCTGGCGGCAGGAGGGCAGTTCGCGCGGGTGGTTCATCCCTCCTCCATCGTGTCCAGGCGCGCTCTCATAGCCGAAGGGTCGGTCGTGTGCGCCGGAGCGATCGTGAACAATGGTGCCAAGATCGGGCGCTTCTGTATCGTGAATACCGGCGCTTCTGTAGATCATGACTGCACCCTGAATGACGGCGTTCAGGTCGGTCCCGGCGCCGTTTTGTGCGGCACCGTACATTGCGAAGCAGATGTCTTGATCGGGGCAGGCGCAATAGTGCTACCGGGCATCCGGATCGGCGCTCGCGCAATAGTGGGAGCTGGCGCCGTTGTGACGCGGAATGTCCCACCATCAACAACTGTTTTCGGTAATCCGGCTCGCGCCAAGTCCTAGCCCGTCGGCGACTTGGCCTTCTTAAGACGTCCGGCGCCGACGTCGCGCTGCACACGCTCATAGTCGGCAGGTTGGCCAACATCAATCCAGTACTCGCTGACAGGAAACACCACGACGCGTTCGCCACGCGACACCAGACTTTCCACCAGATCCGTCATGTTAAAGACGCAGTCACGCCTTATGTGCTTTTGCGCGCGCGGCTCGACGAGATAAATTCCCGCATTAATGAATTGGCTGACAACCGGCTTTTCGGAGATCTCCGTGACGAAAACGCCATCATGTCGAACAACGCCATACGGAATACGCACGTCATAATTCGCTACCGCCATAGTGATAGCAGCATCATGTTCCCTGTGGAATTCAGCCATCGCCCGAAAATCGAGATCGGTCACGATGTCGCCATTGAGTACCAACGTGGTGTGCGTGATCTCGCCAAGAAGCGCCAGCGCGCCACCAGTTCCCAGCGGTTTATCTTCCTGAAAATATCGCATACTGACGCCAAATCGCGTGCCATCGCCAAAATGTTCACTGATCTTCTGCGGCAGATAATGTGTCGAGACATTGACATTGCGAATACCAGAGGCCGTCAGCCGCTCTATGGTCAACTCAAGCAAGGGGCGACCGCCAACAGGCAACATTGGCTTAGGGACTGTCTCAGTGAGCGGCCTGAGCCGGGTGCCAAATCCTCCCGCCATGATCAACGCCTGTATTGGCAGTTCGGCATGCTTTTGCAAATCCTTTAGGAGCGCGAGATCTACGATTCGCCCCAAGGAATCGATGATCGGCAGCTGCTGAATCCTGCGATCATTCATCAACGCCAGCAACGCACCTCGGCTGTGCGTGGTGGTGGCCGTAATAGGCCTGCTTCCCTCAGTCTGCTTTTGAGCCAGCATTCCGGAAATAGATTGCGCAAGACTGACATGACCGAGAATGGCCCGGCGGATATCGCCGTCGGTCAAAGTGGCGATCAGTTTGCTCTCCTTGTCGACCACGAGTGCGATGCCTGTGGCCATATTTTCGATGATCCGCATCACCTGCTCAATGCTCGCGTCGGCAGCGACAAAGAG
>Ga0206796_1046_pt1 | contig 28355 bp, 17 predicted proteins | sample Alteio_BWOrgCont_68_FD_152895 | JGI IMG/M metagenome (GOLD analysis project Ga0206796, IMG submission 152895) | Enriched cells from forest soil in Barre Woods Harvard Forest LTER site, Petersham, Massachusetts, United States -... | ecosystem: Environmental > Terrestrial > Soil > Temperate forest >...
CGGGTCGGGCACGGGGCCGTGCTGCAGCAGTGTGAGGCTGGCGGCGATCACATCCGGGCGGTAATAAACACCGGTGTGCCCAGTGATAAGCACGCGGTCTCCGGGAACCAGAATGGCGCCCTTGGGGGCCTGCACATAGACGGCTTCGTCGCCATCCTGCACAAACATGTCGACGTCTTTCGGGTTGTAGTAGGTAACTGTGGTTTCGAATGCGACGGGGAGAGACTTGCCGGCATCGGCGTTGGAGAGGGAATGGATGGCGTGCAAGGTGGTGAGGACGGCTGGCTGGGCGGGCAAGGTGGCCGCGGCCCATCCAAAAATGAGGGTGGAAATGAGGACGGGAACCAGGAAGGCTATCGCGTTTCTCGAAACAGTCCAACCAAATCCGCGGTTAGGGAGCCGACGCGCTCCCAATTCCGGGGCATTCAGGGTCGAGTCTATGCAGGCGCGGCGGAGGCAGCGGAGGGCTCGCGCACCAATCGAATGGATGCAGCGCTTCGAAAGATGAGGTGGCGTACATCTGTTCATCGGAATCCAACGCCTGCACTTCGAAGCCCGGGCGCCTGGCTCCTTTGCGATCTTATCGGCGGAAGCGCCGATCCGTTCACTCCTGGAGATGAAGCAGAGAACTCAAGCGACGCGGTTCAACGTCTATCCAGCGCGGCCTTGCCTTGCTCTTGCGAGATCCTGTTGCAATTGACCAATCTTACTCCTCAGAGGGTCTCGGAGCGTAGCCCGTTTGGGGGTGGGCGGCTACGTCTTATCGTTTCCCGACGGCCATCGACGGTCTTCCGGCCCCGGGCCGAATTTCTGCCCCGCAACAAGCTGGGGGTAGCCTTGCGCCCGCATGTGCTTGGTGACGTACATGTTTGCGTCGGCGGCGCTGAGGAGGCTGTCCTTGGAGGTTCCGTCTTCGGGGTAAAGGGCGATGCCTACGCTAGCCGACCCGTGGAGGATGTAACCTTCGATGGAGAATGGCTCGTCGAAGCTGCGCTCGAGGCGATGGGCGATCTCCTCGGCGTCTGCGCGGCTGCCCACCAGGGGCATGAGCGCGGCAAACTCGTCTCCCCCGAGCCGTGCCAGCATATCGGCGGAGCGGAGCTGGCGCTTCATGCGCTCCGCCACCTCCTGCAAATACAGGTCGCCCACGCGGTGGCCGTAGACATCGTTGACCTGCTTGAACTGATCGAGGTCGACGTAGATGAGGCCGAAGACTCCAGCGGTCTCGCGCGATTCCTCGATGAGGGCGTTGAGATATTTCTCCAGAGAAAAGCGGTTGTGGATGTCAGTGAGCAGGTCGAACTCCGATCGATGGCGTAAATCGGAGAACAGGCGCCGCGTTTCGATGGCCAGGGCCACCAGCTTGGCGGCCACTGAAAGTGTGGCTTTCTCGTCGGGGTCCACTGGATTACCGGAATCAAATCCGGCATATACCTTGCCGAGTACCTGCCCGGAACGGCTGGGAATCTCCATTTGCTCGGTACGAAGGCCGGTGGTTTCCGGAGGGCGGATTCCAAGACGTGCTCCGCCGGCGATCTCGCACCAGCAGGGCGCGCCGTGGAGCCGGAATCTTGCCAGTTCGTTCACCTGCTCGATAATCTCCGCCAGCGGCCGGGTGCCATTGATGTCCTCGAGGATGCGGCTGCGCCCCTGCTCGAGCGTGGCCATGCGCCGCTCGAGAGCGGCCTCCGATTCGATGCGTGCCTGGAGAGCGGCGGTCTGGCGGCGAACCTTTGCCTTCATGGTCCAGCCCCAGGCGCTGACCGCCAGCACCACCAGCAGGAGCAAGCTGACGGCATAAGAAAGAGTGCGCACATTCAGCAGCCCCGGACGGGCGATCACCGATATGTCGTCGAAGGAGCGCATGAGAATGTCGAACGGCACCTGGCCGTCAAAGGGGTTGGAGCTGGCGGCTATGCAAATGCCAGTGACGCGGACCCTTGAACCCAAGGGAATCTGTTTCATCGCGGCGGGAACCGCGGGAGCTCCGTTGATCGAGACCGGATGGCGGTAGATGGCTGAGAAGAGCTGACGATCGGACGCCAGCACATATTCGTCCTGTGTGGCTTCGCGCACCGCCGCCACCACCGAGGCATCGACTGAGACCAGATCGAAGATATGCCTGCTCGATGTCAGCAACTGCCATTCTTCGAGTTGGGGTGCAACCGGGGCATACTCCGGTCTCTCGTCGATCTCGCCGCCAGTGAGCGTCAGGAATCCATCGCGGACGGCGGGAAACCCGATGACATCGGCACGGTTGCCAATGCGATGCGGCGCCTGCGATTGCGTCATTACCCAAAGGCTCCTGGAGCCGCTTTGAAGAACCAGCGCGGCGCCGGGCTGGTAGTAAGTAATGGTGCCGCTGACTCGAACTCTCTGGGTGAGATCGTTCACATGGTAGGTCGTCAGCACTTGATCCATCGGCGTGACGGGGATCGACCACGGACCGGCACCGGGCTGGCTCAGGACTTTTACGTCGGTCAATGAAGTGACGTGGAGCAGAATGCCGGTCTGCTGCATCTTGCCATCGAACCTGCCCGACGCTGCGCCTGTGATCTCCACCTCTGCGTCCAACAGGTCTTTCAACGCTGCAGGATCGTTGCTGTCCACCACCGCGTCCACTTCGCCGCCATCGGTGTTCATCTGCAGGCTGGTGCTTGGCACATTGGAAGTCGATACCAGGTCGGCGGTGCGGATGCGGGCGCGAACTTTCACGAGAAGGCAGTCACGCTCGGCGCGGATCAGCTCATCGAAGGTAGAAGGGACCGGCTCGGGGACCTCGCCATGGTGGAGGAAGACGATGTTGTCGCTGAGCACAAAGGGGCGGAAGCTGGGCTGGGTCGTTCCGCGGATCAGAATGCGATCGCCCGGGACCAGTTTGGCGCCGGTAGTGGCCTGTACATAAATGGCGACATTCCCGTCCTGGACGAACATGGTCCGCTCGTAGGGGCGGAAGTAGGTGACGGTGGCCTCGAAATCGACCGGGAGCATGTGACTGGCTTCAGCATTGCCGACGGCATGGATGGCGCGCAGGGAGGTCAGCGGAGCGGGCGCGGCTGCCCATGCAACCGCGGCCCATCCCAGAATCGTGGCGGCCGCTGGTATCCGTGTCTTCATCTGCTCCGAAAGCCATCGCACGCGCGGACGGGTGTGTGGCTCCTATGAAAGCCTATCGTCAAGTCTCGCCGCATCATTCACCCGCGTGTGAGGAGAATGTTCCGCGCTCAGCACGGAAGGGCGCCGGCAGATGGCCGAGCGCTGCCTTACACTCGCGTGAATCCGGATTAGTTAGCTAATATTACGCCGTGGTGAATCTCGAAGAATGGCCCTTTTGGGGCAGGTGCCTACGTCTTAACGGCATCGGGGCGGCCCGAGGGTCTTCCGGCTTTGGTCAGGCTCGTATATCGCTACCTTAACCCCGTACGCTCAATTCAATTTTCTTTCGTTCAGGGTGGATCGAATCCACGGGGATTTGCGCCATACTTTTACTAAGCGCTGCCTTTGGACTGCGCGGCCGGCACGGTTTCGGTGGGCGATTGCCGGGCGTGCTTGGCTACGTACATGGCTGCGTCGGCGGCGCCCAGCAGGCCGTCCCTGGTGGCGCCATCTTCAGGGTAGAGGGCAATCCCCATGCTGGCGGAGCCGAGCAGTTGGACGTCGTCCAGGGCAAAAGGCTCATCGAAACTGCGCTTCAGCCTTTGGGCTACATCCTCGGCATCGGCGCGGCTGCGAACCATGGGCAGCAGGGCGGCGAATTCGTCGCCTCCCAGGCGCGCCAGCATGTCGGCCGTGCGAAGCTGGCTCTTCATGCGCTGCGCCACCTTGTGCAGATAGATGTCTCCAGCCTGGTGGCCATGGAGGTCGTTCACTTCCTTGAAGCCGTCCAGGTCGATGTAAATCAGGCCGAAGATCCCCGCCATCTCGCGGGCTTCGACAATCAGCGCGTCCAGATGCTTCTCAATCGAGAACCGGTTGTGGATGTCGGTTAATTGATCGAACTCGGAGCGATGCAGCAGGTCGGAGTAGAGCCGCCGGTTCTCGATGGCCAGTTCAGCCAGTCCGGCGCCCGTGGCAAGAGCTTCAGATTCCCCGGTTGAAGCCGGGCCGGGGAGAGCGAGATAGGCAAACAGAGTGCCAATGGGCTGTCCGGCGCGGGACGGAATCTCATGGCGAACCACATTGCGCGCGTCCTGGTGCGCCGGGAAGGTTCCCAACCGCGCGCCATCGACGATCTGGCACCAGCAGGGAACGCCGCCCATTTTGAAGGAGACGAGCGCAGTGATCTGCTCGATGATTTCGGCCAGGGGGCGGGATCCGTTGATGTCTTCGAGGATGCGGCTTCTTCGCCGCTCCAGGTTTGCGTCGGCCTCAATGCGCGCGGCCAATTGGGTCGCCTGCCCGTGCACTTTGCGTTCCAGGGCCCAGCCCCGGGCGCCAAAGGCGAATACTGCCGCAAGCAGCACGCCAACTACGAGAATTAGATTGTCCACGTTCAGCAGGGTGGGATTGGCGAGGACCGTCACATCGGAGGGGCTGCGCAGGAGGATGCCGAAGGTGAGCGCGCCGTTGAAGCGATTGGCGCCGTCGAAGATGGCTACACCGGTGACGCGGACCTCGCTGCCCGGCTGCACCTTGACCATGGGCGGAAGCTTGACGTCCGACTTAGGGTCGTAAGTATAAGGGTGGCGCAATGCGGCGGACAAGAGCTGGTCATTGGCGGAGATGACGTACATATCCTGAGCCTGCTCCCGGACCTGGGAGACCACCTTTCCCTCGATCGAGACCAGATCGAATGCGTTTCTGCCCGTGGAGAGGTCGTCCCAGTTTACGGGCAACGGTACGACGGGAGGAGCTGCGCCGATAGTCGTGATCTCTCCCAGCTCGAGGGCCTGGAAACCGTCGTCTATGACGGGAATGCCGGTAGCTTCGACACGGTCGCCAACCTTGAGAGGATCGACCTCCGGAGTGAGCACGCGAATACTCCGATTTCCATCCTGAAGGACGGCCATCGCGGCGGGATGAAAGTAGGTGAGAGTTCCCTCGACACGCACGCGGCGGCTGCGATCCTGCACATCGTATACGTTCAGTACCTTGTCCATGGGAGTGACAGGCAGGGACTGGGCATCGGATGCAGCCTTGCGCAGGATCTTGACCGAATCCATGGATGTGACATGGATCAAAACGCCGACGAGCTGCATCTTGCTGTCGAAGCGGCCGGAGGCAACGCCCAGGATTTCCACCTCGGAGTCCAGCAGGCCTTTCAGCCGGGCCGGCTCGCTCGAGTCCACCGTGACCCCGGCGCTGCCTCCGTCCATGGCCAGCTCAAGTTGTGTGACATGCCGTCCAGAACTCATGGTCAATTCGGCGGAGCGAACGACTCCGCGTACTGCAACATAGGTGCAATCCAGTTTCCCCTGGATCAGCGGGCTAAAGGCTGCAGGGACAGAAGACGGCAAAGCGCCGTGGCGCAGAACGGTGATGTCGCCGCTGGTTACGATGGGATGAAAACTGGGTTGCGTGGCTCCCTTGATCAGGACGCGATCGCCGGGAACAAGGGTCATGTAAGCGGTGGTCATCACATAAACGGCCGCGCCGCTATCCTGCACGAACAGTGTTGCCTCGTAGGCGCCGTAGTAGGTAACGGTGGCCTCGAAGGCCACGGGAAGGCGCTCGCCGGCCTGGGCGTTGCTGAGGGATTGGATGGCGCGCAGCGATGTCAAAGGGGCTGAGCTGGCGGACCACGCCGGTGCGGACGACGCCAGCAGGACTGCCGGCAAGACCGCCAGCAGGACCGCGGGGGCTGAAAACATCTTCTTCATTGGTGCGGGCCCTACCGATCCGGGCCTGGGGTCTCCGTGCTTACCCTCAAGTCTTAACCGTCAAGCCCTAAACCGCAATCACCCGGAGGTTACATTGGGAGTTCTTCGGCAGGCAAATTTCCTCTCTTTGGGAATGGGAAGTCTGCATCCGAGAGGAGGCGTTGGCGAAACGGGGCTGCGGCTGGAATCCGGGTCAGAGGCTGGGGTTGTTGCGCGAGGTGGAGAGGCCGCTGTTCTGGCGGCGTATGTGCTTGTCGACATACATGGCCGCGTCGGCGGCGCTCAAGAGGCTGTCTTTGCTGGTTCCGTCTTCGGGATAGACGGCAATGCCTACGCTGGCCGAACCCATCAGGAAATAGCCTTCGATGGCGATCGGCTCGGCGAAGCTGCGCTCCAGCCGCACGCTGATTTCTTCGGCCTCGGCGCGGGAATGGATCATGGGCAGGAGGGCGGCGAACTCGTCGCCTCCCAGGCGCGCCAGCATGTCGCCAGACCGCAACTGGCGCTTCATGCGCAGAGCGACCTCCTGCAGGTAGAGGTCACCGACCCGGTGTCCGTAGAGGTCGTTCACCTGCTTGAATTCGTCGAGGTCGATGTAAACCAGCCCGAAGATTCCGGCTCTCTGACGCGCCTCGCTGATCTGCTGATCGAGAAGCTTGTCGAACGAGAAGCGGTTATGGATGTCGGTGAGCAGGTCGTACTCGGACCGGCGCCGCAGATCGTCATAAAGGCGGCGTGTTTCAATGGCCAGGGCAGCCAGCTTGACTCCAGCGGAAAGGGAATCCAACTCGTCGGCGGCGGCGGGCGATTCGGGATCGAACCCGGCGGAAAGCACACCCAGCGGCCGTCCGGAACGGGCTGAAATCTCCTCCACCACCACCCGGAGGCGGCTGATCCCGTCGGGACAGGTTCCCAGTCGGGCCCCGCCGGCCACATCGCACCAGCAGGGTACGCCCTGGAGGCGGAACGATACCAATTCGGTGACTTGCTCAATGATTTCGGCCAAGGGACGGGAGCCGTTGATGTCCTCAAGGATCTGGCTGCGCCGCTTTTCGAGCCGGGCCATTCTGCGTTCGAGTGCCGCCTCCGCCTCGGTGCGGATGGCCAGTGCGGCCGTCTGGCGCTGCACTTTGGCCTTCAGGGTCCATCCCCAGGCGGCGACGGCCAGCACCATGGCGAGCAGCGCGCCGACGATTCGCATGAGATTGCCGACGGTGAGCCACGAGGGCCGCGCCACAACCGTGATGTCATCGAGGGTGCGGAGCAGCACATCCGACGCTACCGGGCCCTGGAAGGGATCGGACCCGTAGTAAACCATGGAGACGCCGGTGATGTGGACCGTGGAGTCCACCTCAATCTGCTTGACGGGATCGAGATGGCCGCCGGTTTCCTCATCCGGATGCTGATAGATGGCGGAGAACAGATGGCCGTCGGCGACCAGGACGTACTCGTCGCGGTCAACCTCGCGGACGGACATCAACACCTTGCCCTCGACCGATATCAGATCGAATGCGTTGGCGCCGGAGGAAAGCTCCGGCCAGGTGACCTGGTGCGGCGTTATGGGCGATGCGATCCCGGAGTCCTCGACTTGAGAGTGCGTCAGCGCCAGGGAGCCGTTGCGAGCATCAGGGAAGCCGGATGCATCGGCCAGATCGCCTACCTGCAATGGCCCGGCGTACAGAGTCTCGATCCACAGGCTCTTTGCGCCGTCCTGCAGCACCACGGCCGATCCGGGTTGATAGTAGGTGACGGTTCCATACACCCTGACGCGCTCCGACCGGTCGTGAACGGCGTAGCCCTTCATGATGTCGTCCATGGGGGTCATGGGCAGCAAATCGAGACTTGAACTGGCTTGCTTCAAAATCCTGACGCCGGAAAACGAAGGCACTTCCAAAACGATTCCGGTTAACTGATTCTTGCTGTCAAATTTGCCCGACACCACCCCGGTGATCTCAATCTCCGCATCCAGCAAAGCCTTCAGGCCGCTCGCCGTATCGCCGGTGACCATGGCGTCGATGTATCCGCCATCGACCAGCAATTCCAGATAGAGGCTGCCGATTTTTCCGTACTGGACGATGTTCGCGCTTCTTACCTTGGCTTGAACGGTCACGCGCCGGCAATCAAGCTGGGAACGAATCAACTGGTCGAAGCTGGCCGGGACAGGCTCGGGAAGGGCGTCATGGCCTACACGCGTGATCGCGTCGGCCAGAACGTCGGGGCGGAAGCTGGCGCGGGTCTTGCCGTGCACGAGGACGCGGTCGCCGGGATCCAGGTTGGCGTTGCGAGGCGCCTCGACATAGACGGCCACGTCGCCATCCTGAACGAAGAGGTCGATGTCCCCCTTGCCATAGTAGGTAACCGTGGCTTGAAACGCGACCGGAATGGACTTGGCGGCCTGGGCGTTGGTGAGCGAATGAATGGCGCGCAGACTGGTGAGCGTGGCTGGGGCGGCTGCAGACGCAGCCCCATCCGCAGCCATGAAGGAGCCCAGAATAATGGCCCACACTGCAGCGCGTATCTTGATCGAATCAAATGCCATAGTTCTTGCGGTCGAACAGTTTGCCTAGGCCGATTCCGGCGGCTTGATCTTCTGCTTTTCCGGCCTCTGAAACAGCGGGGAATCGGCGCGCTATTCAGCAACGCGCGCTCGGGCCGTCGGCCCACGCGTCCTCATCTTACCGTGATACCAATTGGTCTTAATAACCCTTTTGGGGCAGGACGGCTACGTCTTGCTGTTATGGATTGCGGGGGATTTTCCGGTGGAGTACGATTTGCCGGGGCGCCCCGGACGATTCAGAAACATGCGTCCAGGTTGGAGTCCTTAGCAAGGAGCCGTTTGGATGTTGAAATTCCCTGATTCGCCCGCTTTTACCGCTTCCTCACCGAGCGGCAACCAGGCGCTGCCGCCCCGGCGCATCCGCGTGATCGGCGTTCCGCTCGATATGGGCGCCAGCCGCCGCGGCGTGGACATGGGCCCTTCGGCCATGCGCGTGGCGGGTCTGGAGGCGCGGCTGGAGGCTCTCGGGCACCAGGTCGCGGACGGCGGCAATATCCGTGTTGAGATTGCGGAAACACAGGCCTCAGGGAGCGATAATGCCCGGTATTTGAGCCAGATAGCCGAAACCTGTACGCGAACAGCCGACGCCGTGCTGAAAACTCTTGAAGAGGGGCTAACGCCCCTGGTGCTGGGCGGCGACCACTCGCTCGCGGCCGGAACCATTTCCGGGGTGTCCCATTTCTACCGCCGGCAGAACCAGAAGATCGGCGTGCTGTGGATCGATGCCCACTCCGACATCAACACGCCGGAAACTTCGCCTTCAGGCAATGTGCACGGCATGCCGCTGGCCGCGCTGCTCGGGCTGGGGCCGGAGCTGCTGGGCAACATCTACGGCTACTCGCCCAAGATCGACCCTGAGAACACGGTAATCATCGGCGTGCGCGACATCGACGCCGCCGAGCGGGCCAACATTCGCCGCGCCGGAGTGGCCGAGGTCTACACCATGCGCGACATCGACGAGCGAGGCATGAGAACGGTGATGGAAGAAGCCCTTCGCGCCGCCGGCCGCGGCACTGCGGGATATCATGTCTCGCTCGACATGGACTGGATCGACCCCGAGGATGCTCCCGGCGTGGGCACGCCGGTGCGCGGCGGCGCCACCTACCGCGAAGCGCACCTGGCCATGGAGATCCTGGCCGACCACGGGCGGCTGCTCAGCTTCGAGATCGTGGAAGTCAACCCGGTGATCGACGAGCACAATCGGACGGCGGATCTGGCGGTGGAACTGGCTTGTTCGGCGTTTGGGAAGAAGATACTTTAGCGAACGATGGTTCCTCCGCGACAGTCTAAATCGAGCAGCCCGCCTCCGCTGATAGACTGCCCGTTCCGGCAGGCAGTTTTGCGCCCACGGAATGGCTGTATGACCTCTCGGTGCGATTCGGCGGGATCGATGGGTCAATTTCATCCCTCGGGAACCTCGGATTTAGTCGGAGAAGCAACGGTCGCCGTTTTCCAGGAGCAGTCCCTCGGGGGCTAAAGCCCCAGCAAATTTAGGGGCGTCAGGCGGCACGGCTAAAGCCGTGCCCTTTCAAATCAACTGCACGAGCCCCGCCGAATCAACATGCATTTGACTTAATCGGAGGTTCCCTGGAAGCCCAAGGGGAAAAAACCGACACGAAACTCGAATCGATCTCACGGCCGCTCAAGCCGCATTCAATACCCTGAAATACCTCTTTATCGCGATTTGTGTCGGCACGTGGGGCGTCACTTCGACTCTGTTTGTCGTGTGGGCAAAGCATTATTTCAGTTGGCGAACCACCCATCAAGAAAGAGGACCTCCCACCAAAGTGTGGGTTTGCCAAAGGCGCAATCCCGCAAATGTCGCTTGCCATCGACGCGGCTTGGGCGTAGTATCGAATTTGCCTGTCGTGCGGCTGACGCGAGCCACCCGGATTTAGGGGAGAGCGAGCTCGCCGGCGAGCAGGGAACATCGCCAACCAGTTCATTCATTTACAAAGGTTTCTGTGGCGATGGCTCCCGATGGAAAGGCACTACTTAGGAAGGCGCCGGCCATACCGTATCGATCCTGACATTGGGGTGGATTGCCAACCAGGTTCCTAATGTACGAGGCGAGGTTTGTGTGAATGAACGCAACCTGCGCCTACAGGACTGGTTCCCGGTAGCCGATGAAGTTCCCGCGAAGGGACCGACGGAGACGATCGTAGATTGCCGCTTGCGTTAAACCTACATCCGATGGAATTGCGATCGCCCCGCAAGGGTACTCCAGCCGTTGTGCCTGTGTGCGTCCCGCTCGCGGTGCTGCAAGGAGAGAGCAAAGCTTGATCAATTTCTCCGCGATTTCGCCGAATACCTGGCTGGGCCGCAGCTTGCGGGCGCCACTTCGGCTGGTGCCCAGGGAGATGGCTGTTCCCATCCTGCAGGGGCCGATGCGCGGCAAGCGCTGGGTGGCCGGCTCGAGCGATATGGGCTGCTGGCTGGGGACGGCGGAGCTTTCAAAGGTTCGCCGCGTTGCGAGGGTGGTGCAGCCCGGCATGACCTGCTTCGACATCGGGGCGAACGTGGGATATTACACGCTGCTGACCTCGGTCCTGGTGGGAGCTTCGGGCAAGGTTTTTGCTTTCGAGCCTGTTCCGGGCAACATCGCGTTGCTATGGCGCAATGTTCGGATCAACCGGTGCGGAAACGTCCAGGTTTTTGAGCTTGCCGTGTCCGATTCCGATGGCGTTGCCCGTTTCGCGGAGCAACCTTCCCGAAGCAGGGGCCATCTCGACGCAGACGGCAGCCTTGAGGTACGATGTGCGTCTCTCGACTCCCTGAGCGCGGAGGGTGCGATCTCGGCGCCGCACGTATTGAAGATCGACGTAGAGGGTGCGGAGCTGGAAGTTTTGCAGGGCGCGCGCCGGATTCTGGAGACCGCGAAGCCAGTCATCTTTCTCGCCACCCATGGGCCGGAGGTGCACGCATCGTGCTGCCGTTTCCTGCGCGAGACCGGCTACGGCCTGGAGCATCTCGATGGCGACTCGGTCGAGAGTTCGAGTGAATTGCTTGCTGTGGCGTAACGAAGCGCGACGGCATGTTGAACAGAACTTCGATCCTGCCTGCAAGCGTGACAGGATCGGCCGCTGCAGGTTCCGGGTCCGGTTGGAATCGACGGCCGGCAAGGGAAAATCGGCGCCCGGCAGGAACCGCTGGCACAAATAACGACGCATCAAAATAGGAATGCACCAGGAAGTGCACGCATGACGACAGATTCAACGCAGCCCCAGGCAGAACTGGGGCCGTCCCCGGCCAACGGCCAAGGGCAGTCCCAGGGGCATCGCCGCCGCCGGCGCCGCCGCAAGAACAAGTCCAGCCAACCAGGCGCGCCGCAGGGCCAGCAGACTCACTCCGCGCCGCAGGCGCCGCCGCAGCCGCAGGCTCAGGCCGCTCCGCCGAGGCCGCCTCAGGTTCACCAGAACCAGGGCCGGAAGAAGAAGTTCTTCCAGAAGACTTCAGCCGCTCCCGCTCAGCCCGGCAACAGCATCAAGGGTCCCGCGCACGGCAAGCGCAAGGGCAAGCAGAAGGGCCCGCGCGAGTTTGTCGGCCCCATGGACCATAGCTATCGGATCGTCAACGGCAACGTGGCCGACGGCCCTCCTTCGACCATTCAGATCACCAGCAGCAACGGCCATGGGGGCCATGGCGGCCACTACCAGGAAGCTTATGTGGCACCGCCGCCGGCGCCGGTCCGCGAAAATGCGCCCACGCGCATCTTCTGCTTCATCGAGGATCTGTTCTTCATTGCCAAGATCCAGGAGACGGCGCGCAAGCTGGGCGTGAAGGTGGAGTTTGTGAAGGGCGACAAGGAAGCGGTGGCGCGGCTTTCAGACACGCCGGAGGCCGAGCGGCCCAAGCTGCTGGTCTTCGACCTGAACAACCTGAACGCCAAGCCCATGTCGCTGATTCCCAAATTCAAGCTCAAGTTCAAGAAAGCGACATCGATCGTCGGCTTCCTCTCGCACCTGCAGGGCGACCTGAAGATGAAGGCCACGGAAGCCGGCTGCGATACGGTGATGCCGCGCTCGGCGTTCTCGCAAAGCCTGCCTAACCTGCTGCGCCGCTATGGCCTTGAAGAGGAAGATGAGTACGCTCGCCAGCCGGTGTAGGGCTGGCCGCATTCCCCGGCCTGCCGATTTTCTTTGGGGAGCTTTGATCAAGTTGGTCGAGTGAAGCCGACATTCCCTAAGGGGCTAAAGCCCGCGTTCATTTTGCTCCGTTTGCGGCACGGCTGACGGCGTGTCCTTTCAAAGCCGGCTTGCTGCATGGCTGAAGGCGTGCCCTTTTATAAGGTGTGGGCTTAATCAGTGGTTTCTAAGAAGGGCTCGGCGCCGTCAGAAAGAGTGCGTACTCAATGCGCGACAACTTGCTTGTGCGTCCGGCTGAGCAGCGCGACTTTGCCGAGTGGAAGGTGCTTTGGGACGGCTACAACGCCTTCTACGGCCGCGAAGGCGAGACCGCACTGCCGGATGAGACCACTCGCCGGACCTGGTCGCGCTTCTTCGACGGCTATGAGCCCATGCACGCGCTGGTTGCGGAGCAGTCGGGCCGGTTGCTGGGCCTGGTGCACTGCATTTTTCACCGCAGCACCACCTCCGACGGGGCTGTGTGCTATCTGCAGGATCTGTTCACTCTGCAATCGGCCAGAGGCAAGGGCGTGGGTCGCGCGCTGATCGAAGAGGTTTATACCCTGGCGGAAAAGGCCGGCTGCAGCCGGGTTTATTGGCACACCCACCAGACCAACACGACGGCCATGAAGCTCTATGACAAGGTCGCCGAGCACTCCGGGTTTGTGGTGTACCGCAAGATGCTCTCTTCGTGATAGCGGACTGAATTTGCCGTCGGAAGATTGCTGTCAGAAATGACTGCGCTCAAGAGATTTGAGGGGAGCGTCATCCGCGTTTCCCAGACGATTTCGTGCTTCACTCGTTACCACCTACAATGATTGCAAGGCTTGGGGAAATTGAAGGGCCTGTAGCTCAACGGTTAGAGCAGGGGACTCATAATCCCTTGGTTGGGGGTTCGAATCCCTCCGGGCCCACCATCGAAATCCATATCTTATGTTCACGAATCTCCGGTCCGGCTCGATCCTGGCGCGGTCTTATCCGCTCGCTTCTACCACCGGAGCCACTTCGGTCTCCTTCTCGGCCGGTTCGCTGTTCAGCGATGAGCTGCCCATGGGCAGGAACACTGAGAATGCGGTTCCGCTGCGGCCATCTCTTTGCGTGCTCCATCCACGTACGTGCCCGTTGTGGCGCTCCACCAGTTGCGCCACCACCCACATGCCCAGGCCAGTTCCCGTCTCCGCTTTGGTGGTGAAGAAGGGCTCGAACACGCGCCGCATGGTCGTGCGGTCCATGCCCGCACCGGAATCGAAAAACGTGACCCGCATCCCCTGCGTGGCGCGGTTGCGCCAATTGACGGAGGGCCGCAGCCGAATAACCAGCCGCCCCTTGCGCGACATGGCTTCAATGGCGTTCGACACCAGGTTGGCGAAGATCTGCTGTGTCTCCCCCGCCATGCAGGCCACCGGCGATTCCCCTTCGATCCGCACCTCGACCGCGATCTGCGCGGCCTGGAGCTTGCCGCGAAACAGCGCCACCACCGACTCAACCACCTCGGAGAGCCGGGTCTGCTTCGGCGCTCCTGTCTGGCGATGGAACTTCAGCGTCTGCGTGGTGATGAGCGAGACGCGCATCAACTCGTCCAGCGCGTCGTTCGCCCTGGCGTGGGCGGTTTCGACGGTTTCGGCCAGCGTAATGAGGTAGAGAAGATTGGCGACCGCCGCCAGCGGATTGTTGATTTCATGCGCTACGGAAGCCGCCAGCTTTCCCGCGACCGCCAGCTTTTCCGCGCGCAGCATTGCCTCCTCGGCGAGCTTGCGATGCGTAATATCGGCCATGACGCCGGCGATGCGGGTCACCTTGCCGTCGCTGTCCGTTTGGCATTTGCCCTGCGACTCCACCCAATGCACCTGGCCATCGGGCCAGATCACCCGATATTGCCTGTGGTAGTCGGCACCGCTCAGGCGGATGCGGTCGAACTCCACCGCCAATCCCGCGCGGTCTTCGGGGTGAACGCACTCCAGCCACAGCTTGGGATCGTTCCCGAAGGCGCCGGGCTCGCGGCCGAGCATGCGAAACATCTCATCGGACCGGTGCACCGTGCCCTGCTTCACATCCCACACCCAGAGCCCCATGCCGTTGGCGCGCAGAGCTATCTGCAGCAGATCCTCGCGGTCGCGCAGCTCATCGCCGGTGCGGGCGCGTTCCTCCGCCAGTTGCCGCTCCGCATTGGCCAAGATCAGCCGTTGCTGCAACTGCTGTGTAGCCAATTGGGAACGCTGCTGAGCCAGGCGACGGATGGTCCAGCCAAGAAGAATCGAGACCAGGAGAAAGATTGTCAGGCGCAAGCCTTCGCGCGCATTGCCGATCGAGAACCGAAACTCAGCTTTGGTGAGGAACGAGTCGACCAGGATGGCATCGGCGGCGGCGCAGGCCACTCCGCCCCACATGCCGAGAAACCAGCAGGTGAGAACGACCGTGGGAAACGCGAGCAGGAGCGGAAATGCCCTGAGCGGTTGAATTGCGTAAGTAAGAGAAACCGCAAGGCAGGCTGCAACACAACCCAGCACGCCACGCACTGGCCCCGGCCATTTCTCGATGGCGACGGCGCTGGGGAATCTGAGACGATTCATACGACGCATGCCTGGCCGCGCCGCCGCTGCGGGGTGGAGTGGGATGACGGCTGGTTACATTTCAACGATATAGCATTTCACAAATGGGGTGTCGGATTTCGGTTGCTTTCGAGCCGCTTGCCGGCGGTGGTTCCGATGCGAAACGAATGTCACCTCTGAGACGAGGATAATTTAGAGTTAGCGCATGGATCGTCAATTTCTCCGCGCGCGGCGCCCAATCCAGGTCGCCTTTGCGGGTATTGCGATTGCGTTCTGCGCGCATTCCCCTGAGAGCGAGGCGCAGCGGCCTGCACAACTTGAGAGGGCCGACTCGGTGCTCATCCTCAAGAAGGACCACCTGCTTGAACTGCTCTCCGCGGGCAAAGTCATCCGCACCTACAAAGTGGCGCTGGGCCAGGGCGGACTTGAGCCCAAGCGGCGGGAGGGCGACGGGCGCACGCCGGTCGAGATTCGGCCATAGACCCCGGTTCGATCTTCAAACGAGGCGTTTTTGGCTCGCGAGATATGCGCTCACTTCGGCGCCGGAGATGGCCTCCTGTGCGTAGGTGAAGGTGCCCTTCTCCTGCATCTCGCGGGCGGCGCGGACAAAGGCTCCCAGTGCGGCGCGCGCCAGGCTCGCCCCAACGCTGATGCGCTTGGCGCCCGCAGCCGCGATCTCATCTACCGTAAAGGTCGCACCGGTCAATCCCATCAAAACATTTACCGGCTTGGAAACCGAAGTGCACACCTCGCGAATCGCCTCCAGGCTGGTCAGTCCGGGCGCGTACACCACGTCGGCGCCGGCCTCGGCAAACGCGCGCAGCCGCCTTATCGTGTCCTCAAGCTCGGGACGGCCGTAAAGAAAGTTCTCCGCCCTGGCCGTCAAAACGAAGCTACAACTACGCGCGGCCTCCGCTGCCGCTGCAACCCGCTCCACCGCGAGCCCGAAGTCATAGATCGGATTCTCTCCTTCGCCTTTGGAATCCTCGATCGAGCCTCCCGCCAAACCCGCTTCCGCGGCCTGGCGAATGGTCTCCGCGCAGGCCTCGGGCGCATCGCCAAACCCGTTCTGCAAATCGGCCGAGACGGGCAGATCCGTGGCATTTACAATCTCCCGCGCGTTGTCGAGAATTCCTTGGCGCGTCAGGTCCAGCGGCGAATCATGAAGCCCCTCGTTGAAGGCATAGCCCGCGCTGGTGGTCGCAAGGGCTTCATATCCGAGCGAGGCCAGAATCTTCGCCGACCCCGCATTCCAGGGGTTGGGAATGATGAAAATGCCCGGCCGCTCGTGCAGCGACCGGAATATTTCGCACTTCTCTTCGCGGGTCATTACTTCAGTCCTCGGCTTCCGTCCTCATTCGAACCACTCAGATTGTGCCACAGGGACTGGGGCAAATGCAGTCATCTGCGAAAATGGGGTCAGATGATTTCACTGCAAAACGCGGGGAAGCGCTTTGGGCCAAGGGTCTTGTTTCTCGAGGCCAACTGGCTCATCCGCGCGCGCGAAAAAACTGCGCTTGTGGGGGCGAACGGCACCGGCAAGTCGACATTGATGAAGGTTCTTGCCGGCCAGGAGTCGCTCGACTACGGCACCATGCAGCAAACACGCGGCATCAGCATCGGCTATCTGCCGCAGGAGGGGCTGCGCCTTACCGGCAGATCGGTGTTCGCCGAATGCCTGAGCGTGTTCGACGAACTGCATGAGATGGAGCGCGAGATCGAGCGACTCGGCGGCCAGCTTGCCGAGCTCGATCACGAAGGGCCCGAGTACGCCGCGGCTGCCGAGCGCTATTCGATGCTGCAGGAGCGCTTCAACGCGCTCGACGGCTACGCGCTCGACGCGCAGGTGGGCTCTGTGCTGACCGGGCTTGGCTTCGGCAAGGAGGATTGGCCGCGGCAGACCGACGAGTTTTCCGGCGGCTGGCAGATGCGCATCGCGCTGGCCAAGCTGCTGCTGGCGCGGCCTAACTTATTGCTGCTCGACGAGCCCACAAACCATCTTGACCTTGAAACTCGCAATTGGCTGGAAGGCTATCTCAGAACTTATCCCTTCGGCTACATTCTTATCTCCCACGATCGCTACTTTCTCGATGTTACGATCGACCGCACCGTCGAGATATGGAACAAGCGCCTGACCATCTATCAGGGCAATTACACCAAGTATCTTAGCCAGAAAGACGAACGGCGCGCGCAGTTAGTGGCCGCTTTTCGAAACCAGCGCGAGCAGATCGAGCACCTTGAGGCATTCATCAACCGCTTCCGCGCCCAGGCTACCAAGGCGAAACAGGTGCAGAGCCGCATCAAGGAGCTCGAAAAGATCGAGCGGATCGAGATTCCCGAGGAAGAGCCTGTCATCCATTTCAAGTTTCCCCAGCCGCCGCCTTCGGGACGGACCGTTGTCGAGGCGGAGGGACTTGCCAAGAGCTATGGCGTGAAGCAGGTGCTGGCGAACGTGCGCTTCACGATTGAGCGCGGCGACCGCGTGGCGCTGGTGGGCGTGAACGGAGCGGGCAAATCGACGCTCATCCGCCTGATGACACAAGTGGAACCGCCGACTGCCGGCTCCGTGCGCCTGGGCCACAACGTGGTCAGCGAATACTTTGCGCAGGACCAATACAAAGTTCTCGACCCGGGGGCGCGGATGCTCGACGACATCAGCCGTGCCGCGCTCAAGGTTCCCGAGCTTGCGCTGCGCTCGCTGCTGGGGTGTTTCCTTTTTTCGGGCAACGATGTTTTCAAGCCGCTTGGCGTGCTCTCCGGCGGGGAGCGGAATCGCTACGCTTTGGCGCGGATTCTGGTTTCGCCGTCGAATTTTCTGCTGCTCGACGAGCCTACCAATCACCTCGATATGCGCGCCAAGGACGTGCTGCTCGAAGCGCTTGCTGCTTTCTCCGGCACGGTTATTTTCGTGTCGCACGATCGCTATTTCATCGATCGGCTGGCGACGCGCGTGCTTGAAGTCGAAGGCGGGACGGTGACCGCGTATGAGGGCAATTACGAGGACTACCTGCGGCGGAAAGAGGCTCTCGCTGCCGGTGCTTCGGCGCAAGAGCCCACTGCGGTCGCGAAGGCTGAACCTGCGGGGAAAGACAAGCCGGCGCAGTTCGGGACGACCATCGTGATCGAAGGCGGGCCCGATTTTCCGAACGGTGCGGCGGCTTCTGGGGCAGCGCGCGCACGCCGGCTGAATCCGATCAAGCAAAAGCAGATGGAAGATCGCTGCGCATTTTTGGAAGAGGAGATCCCGCGCATCGAGTCGGCCATCGCGCATACCGAGGAGGAACTGGGCGTCTTTGTCTCCGCCGCGGAGACGCAGCGGCTGACCACGCTGGCGGAAGAACTGCGCACGCAGCTCGCTGCCTTCACAGGCGAGTGGGAGGAGCTGACGTTGCAGCTGGAAGCATAAGCGGCAATGTCTTGAGACGGCCGGCTCAGCCGGTCGTGGATAATCAAACACAATGGCCCTGTTGTGGAATCCCGAGAGCTGGTCGCAGCGGCTTGCCGAGCTTGAGGCGCAGTCTGGCGAGCTGAAGGAAGCGCCGCTGCGCCGCGACGTGCGCTCGCTGGGCATGCTGCTTGGCGAGGTGCTGCGCGAGCAGGCCGGCGAAGACCTCTTCGACCATGTGGAAGCGCTGCGCCAGGGCACCATTCGCCGCCGCGACGCCGAATCGCGCGGTCAGGAAGAGGAGGCTGCGCGCCACGCCGCCAAGTCGCTGGAGCTGGTGCACTCGCTGCCCGCGGAGCGCGCTATTTTGCTGACGCGCGCATTCGCTTTCTACTTCGAGCTGATCAACCTGGCTGAAACCAACCACCGCAAGCGCCGCCGCAAGGCTCTGCAACTGAGTGGCGAGGCCGGGCGCCAGCGCGGCTCGCTCGCCGGCACGCTGAGCGCGATGCACCGCGTGGGCATCGATGCCGAGGAGGCGCTGGACTGGCTGCGCCGCGTGCTGATCGTGCCTGTGTTCACCGCGCACCCCACTGAAGTGGCGCGGCGCACGGTGATGTTCAAGCGCCGCCGCATCGGCGAAATCCTGGCCACGCTCGATCGCATTCCCGTGCCCGAACAGGACCTTGCGCGGCTTGAAGAGATGGTGCTGGCCGAGATCACCAGCCTGTGGCAGACCGACGAAGTGCGCTCGCGCCGCCCCACCGTCTACGACGAAATCAAGATGGGCCTCGACTACTACGACGTCTCCATCTTTGCCACGCTGCCCAATCTCTACCGCGAGATAGCCGAAGCGCTGCGCGCCGTCTATGGGATAGAGATGGATGCGCACATGCTGCCGCAGGTGCTGAGCTTCGGCTCGTGGATCGGCGGCGACCGCGACGGCAATCCCTTCGTTACGCCGGAGGTCACGCGCGACGCCGTCCGCCTGGCGCGCGGACATCTGCTGCGCTTTTATGTACGCCAGCTCGACGAGATCATCGACCTGCTCACCACCAGCGCGCAGCAGCGGCCGGTGAGCGAAGCTCTGCTGAAGAAGCTTTATTCCTACATCGTTCAAGCCAACCTGCCGGAGTCGAAGGTTTTTGAAGAGCAATATGAGTTCGAGTACTATCGCCGTTTCGCGGTTTGCGTAAAGGCGCGCGTGCATCGCACCATGGAGCGCCCAGGCTTCGCCGCAGCAAGGCAAGTAACCGCGTCGTTCGCGCTGAGCGACGGCCAAGACAAACTCGTGCAGGCATTGCCGGCCTACCGCTCCATTGAGGACTTTCTCGACGATCTCGAGACACTTCGCGCATCGCTCGAAGAAAATCGCGGCGTCCGCATTGCGCGAACGCTGATCGACCCGCTCATCCTCCAAGTGCGCACCTTCGGGCTGCACCTGCATACGCTCGATATTCGTCAGCATGCGCGCGTTCACGCCGTCGCGCTTAAGGAAGCGGTCGGCGACACCATCGGTCCCGCGCTCACCGGCGCCCTTTCGCCTGAAACCTCCAGCGTGCTCGAAACCTTTCGCGTGGTAGCCGAAGTGAAGCAGGGCTGCTCGCCGGAGGCCATTCGCCAGTATGTGATCAGCGGCGCGGCGTCGGTTGAAGATGTGCTCTCGGTGGTGCGCCTGGCGCGGCTGGGCGGCGTGCGCGTCGAGGGATCGGGGCAGGGGCCGGGAAAGGATCCTGGCCTGATGCCCGTGCCGCTCTTCGAATCGATCGACGATCTGCGCCGCTCGCCGGAGATCTGCCGCGAGCTGTGGAGCCGCGAGGACTATCGCAAGCTCATCGCCTCCTGGGACAACTGGCAGGAGGTCATGCTGGGCTACTCCGACTCGAATAAAGATGGCGGCATGTTGACCAGCACGTGGGAGATCTTCCGCGCTCATCGCGACCTGCACGTGGTGGCGCGCGAGTGCGGCGTCAAGCTGCGGCTCTTTCACGGGCGCGGCGGTACGGTGGGCCGCGGCGGCGGACCCACCCATCGCGCTATCTTTGCGCAGCCTATGGATGCATTCGACGGGCAGTTGCGCATCACCGAGCAGGGCGAAGTGCTCAACTTCAAGTACGCCGATGAAGTTTTAGCCGAGCGCAACCTCGAGCTCATGATCGCCGCGTCACTCGATGCGCTGGCGCGGCCCAACGCACGCGACCCCGAGGGCCACTTCACCGGCGTGCTGATGCCGGAGTGGGAGGCCGCGCTGGATGAGTTGTCGCAGATCTCTTTCGGCTTCTATCGCAAACACATTCTCGAAGACCCCGACGTCGTGACTTACTTTGAGCAATCGACGCCGGTGGGCGAGCTTGAACATGCCAAGATCGGCTCGCGGCCGGCGCGGCGCAACTCGTCTCCGAGTTTGGCAGATCTGCGCGCGATTCCGTGGGTCTTTGGCTGGACGCAGTCGCGGCTGCTCGTTCCGGCGTGGTTCGGCGTGGGCTTCGCGGTGGAACAGTTTCTGGCGCAGCCTCATCCCACCGGCGCTCTCGATTTGCTGCACACCATGGCGCGCGAGTTTCCGCTGTTCATCGACCTGGTGCGCAATGTGGAGATGGCGCTGGGCAAGGTCGATCTGGCCACTGCGCGGCTTTATTCATCGCTGGTCGAAGACTCGAAGCTGCGCGAGCGCATCTACGATCTCTTCGAGGCGGAGTTTCATCGCACCGTGCGCGCGGTGCTTGCCATCACGCGGCAAACCGCGCTGCTTGAATCCAACCAGATGCTGGCTCACTCCATTCGACTGCGCAATCCGTACGTCGATCCTATGCACCTTATCCAGGTTGATATGCTGCGGCGCAAGCGCGCCGGCGAAGATACTCCTGAAGTAAACCGCGCCATCGCCGCGACGATCAGCGGCATTTCGGCGGGGTTGCGCAATACCGGCTGATCGAATGGAGCGGGGCGCCTGCAGGATGCGGCGGCTCCTGCTTCAAAAGGGTTTGGCTCGAAAGGGAAAGACAAGATGGCAGCGATTGAATCTCAAATATGGAAGAGCGCGAGGCCCACCATCGAACGGTGCGAAGGCGAGGCGGACGGAGTGGTCTTTCGATTGTTCGGTCCGTTCACGGCGCGAGATATTTACAACTCCCTGTCTCTGGATGCGGTTCGCAACATTTTTGACCCGGAGCCCGGCCCCGAGCAGCCGCGTGCGCATACGTTTGACTTGACCGAGGTTCCGTACATGGATTCGATGGGCCTGGGCATGTTAACCAGCCACTATGTCCGGTGCCGGAAGAACGGGATTCGGTTGACCATTACTGGATTGAGCCCTCGCGTTCAGGAGCTGTTCCGGATAACCAAGATGGATAGCGTGCTGCCGATCGCTGCAAGTTAGGGCGCAAACAAACTCAATAGATACCCGGAATCAGCCGCTTTGTGCTGCGGCTATAGTCTTCGTAATCGGCTCCAAAAGCCAGGCGGAGCGCAGCCTCTTCAACATGAATGCGATACAGCACAGCCAGCGTTGTTGGAACGAAAATAACGGCAAAGCAGGCCCATGTGCGCGCATGAAGGCCAAAAGCCAGAAAAATCATTTCCAGGCCTAGATAAGAAGGATGACGCACGAGGGCGTAGAGTCCGCTTCGCTGCAATCTCTGGCCGGTGAGCGTGGCCACGTTGGCGCTGAACGCTTTGCCCAGCGTAAAGATTGCCACGGCACGAACTCCTAAACCGAGTATCAAAATCCCGAAAGCCACCGGCGGCAGCCAGCTATAACTCCCCGGCATGTCGACCGGGAATAATTTGTGCATCCATTCGCTGATGCTGAGCGATGAAACAATCACAATCCAGAGAATGATCTGCGTTCCACGGTCTTGTATCTTGCCATTGCCCCGCCGCGTTGTGGTAATGAGGGCGATGAGGATTTCCCCGACAACCCAGACAGTTGTCAATGCATGGAAAAGAGATTCGAGACTCATGATCGTCCTCCCGTGATTACAACAATAGAATGCGCCTGGCAGCCAAAGAAAAACAGTGGTGGCTGTCATCGATGAGAGATGACGGGTATCACCATGACACTTGTCACGCATTTCATGTGACGGCGCCGGGTACCGCAGCGGCCTCTTCCGGTGGGATGATAAACCAATGAACGAAAGGCGGTCACACGCGACGGAGCGGGATGCGGCAGCCTCGGGCATTCGCATTACTGACTCGAAGCGGGGATTTCTCAGAGGCCGCTTGATTGTACGCTGGGTCGCGCTGCTCTATTCCGCATATTTCTTTGTCCTGCCGGCTTATCGGCACTCCTTTGCGGTCTGGATGGAATTCGCGGCACTTTTCGCGGTCTTCCTCTCTCTCTATTTTTTGGTTGCGGAGCTTGCTGGACGCCGGCAGACAGTGGCGTTTGCGTTGTTCTTTCTCTTTACCTTTCTCTATTATCCGCTCAATCCGGAAGCCTACGCGATATTTGCCTACCCTTTCGCGATGCTTTGCCTTTTTGTCAGCCGTTTGCGCATTCTGTTTCTGGTGCTGATTGCGATGATGGCCGCAGTCCTGGCGGAGACTCGATACCTCGATCGCCCTTTTGCCACAGCGGAAAGCGTCCTCCTCTATTGCGTGATCTTTGGGCTCAGCAACTTTGCTTTTGCCCAGCAAGCACGAACCAATTCTCTTCTGGAGCGTGCAAATTGTGAGATCGAGCGCCTGTCTCAGGAAGCGGAGCGCGAGCGCATCGCACGCGACCTGCACGACCTCCTCGGCCATACCCTGACTGTGATTGCGATGAAGCTCGATCTGTCTCGACGGCTCCTGGCCCAGGATCCCGACGACTCGAACCGCAATTTAGCACGCGCCCGAAACGAGATCGTGGAGGCGGAGCAGACTGCCCGGAATGCCCTCACCGAGGTGAGGGAAGCCGTGGCCGGCTATCGCGCCGAAGGACTTGTCGCGGAGATTGGCCGCGCCCGGCGAAGCCTGCTTTCCGCGGACGTGAAGCTGACCACGACTCTGGCTCCGGTGAACCTATCATCGAGCCAGGTCAACGTGTTTTGCCTTGCCCTGCGCGAGGCCGTAACCAACATCGTCCGTCATGCTCACGCAACCGTCTGCCGGGTGGCGCTCCTCGAAAAGGACGGGTCGATTCATTTCACGATTGAGGACAATGGGCTGGGCGGGCAGATTCATGAGGGCAATGGCCTGCGCGGCATGAGAGAGCGGATTCAATCCATCGCCGGGGCTGTGAAGCTGACAAGCCCGGCAGGTGGAGGAACGGGCCTTGAGATAACCGTGCCGCTGGAGAATGAGTCCCAAACGCAATCGGCGCCACAGATTGCAGGAAAGACGGATACGCTGTGACGCAAAAGATACGCGTGGTGCTGGCGGAGGATCAAAGCATGTTGCGGGGCGCGCTCGCCGCGCTGCTATCGATCGAATCCGATATTGAGGTGGTTGGATGTTTTCCCGATGGAGAGCAGGCCCTTCAGGCTGTCGGAAAGCACCGGCCGGAGGTCCTTGTAACAGACATTGAGATGGCGAAGATGAGCGGACTGGAACTCACCGCTCGCGTGAGAGAGCTTTACCCGGAGACACGAGTGCTGATCCTGACGACATTCGCGCGCCCAGGGTATTTGCGACGGGCGCTGGACGCTGGAGCATCCGGCTATCTTCTCAAGGATCGGCCATCTGAAGAACTCGCCGACGCGGTCAGGGAAGTTAGCCGCGGAGCCCGCATTGTGGATCCGCAATTGGCCTCGCAGATATGGAGCACGGAAAAGGACCCGCTCACCGATAGAGAACGCTTGATCCTGCGCCGCGCCGGCGACGGTGAGACTACCGCTGAGCTGGCGCAATCGCTGCGGCTGACAGAGGGGACTGTGCGCAATTACCTGTCTGAGGCCATCTCCAAGTTGCATGCTTCAAACCGTTTTGAAGCGGCCCGCATTGCCCGCAACAAAGGATGGCTTTGAGGCGCGGGAGTAGATCCGGCAGCAATTTACGCATCTTCCTGATAAAATGAAAGATGACGCTTTGCGCGGCAAATTTGCATTCACTGCACTTCCTGCGTCCCCAATCTACGGCCTTCATCGCCCTAACTTAATTGAGGAAATCCGCACTCGTGACTCAGACGATACGCAATATCGCCATCATCGCCCATGTCGATCACGGCAAGACCACTCTTGTTGACGCGATGCTGCGCCAATCCGGCACCTTTCGCGCCAACGAGCAGGTGGCTGACCGCGTGATGGACTCGAACGAACTCGAGCGCGAGCGGGGGATTACCATTCTGGCCAAAAACACCGCTATCAACTTCCACGGCGGCAAAATCAACATTGTGGATACGCCGGGCCACGCCGACTTCGGCGGCGAAGTGGAGCGCGCGCTGAAAATGGTGGATGGCGTCATGCTGCTCGTCGACGCCGCCGAGGGGCCGCTGCCGCAAACGCGCTACGTGCTCGCCAAGGCGCTTGAAGCCAAGCTCCTGCCCATCGTCGTCATCAACAAGGTGGATCGGCCGGATGCACGGCCGCAGGAAGTGCTGAACGAGATTTACGACCTTTTCATCGATCTGGATGCCGATGAATCGCAGCTCGACTTTCCAGTGCTCTACACGGTTGCGAAGCACGGCACCGCGACCCTCGATCCGGCCACGCCGGGCGTCGATTTGCAGCCGCTTTTTGAGACCATTGTGAATGCGATTCCGGCAGCCACTGGAGACGCGGAAGCGCCGCTGCAGATCCTGGTTGCCAACCTCGACTACTCTGAATACTTCGGCCGCATTGCCATCTGCCGCGTGGTTCAGGGCACGCTGCACGCGGGCGACGATGTGAACATCTCGCGCCGCGACGGCTCGCTCTACAAGACGCGCATCACCAAGCTGTTTACGTTCAGCGGCCTCAAGCGGATCGAAACTACCGAGACCACGGTGGGCGATATCGTGGCCGTCGCCGGTATTGAAGGCATCACCATCGGCGAGACCATTACCAGCCTGGAGACTCCTTCGCCGCTGCCGCTGATCGTGATCGATGAGCCGACGATTGCCATCCAGTTCAGCGTGAATAACTCGCCCTTCGCCGGGCGCGAAGGCACTTATGTGACCAGCCGCAACTTGCGCGAGCGCCTGGAGAAAGAACTGCTCACCAACGTCTCAATCCGCGTGGAAGAGACCGGCTCACCGGACACGTTCAAGGTCCTTGGCCGCGGCGAGTTGCAACTTGCCATTTTGATCGAGATGATGCGCCGCGAGGGCTATGAGCTCTCGGCGGGCCGGCCGGAGATCGTGACCAAAATGGTGGACGGCACGCGCATGGAGCCTGTGGAACACCTCACCATCGATGTGCCCGAAACCTACACCGGCGTGGTGATCGAGAAGCTTGGGCCGCGCAAGGGCGAAATGACAAAGATGCACAATCACGGCTCGGGGCGAGTGCGCATGGAGTTCCGCGTGCCAAGCCGCGGCCTGATCGGCCTGAGGAGCGAAATGCTGACCGAGACGCGCGGCACCATCGTGATGAACGCGCTCTTCGACGGATACATTCCCTACCAGGGCGAGATTCCGCAGCGGCCCACCGGCGCGCTGATCGCCGACAGGCAGGGACTTACAACTACTTACTCGCTCAATGGCCTGCAGGAGCGCGGAATTCTCTTCGTCGGCGCCGGAGTTGAAGTCTACGAGGGCATGGTGATCGGCGAGCACTCGCGCGACAACGACCTCGACGTAAACGTGGTGCGCGAAAAGAAGATGACTAACATGCGCGCGTCGAGCGCCGACGACGCTATTCGCCTGGTGCCCTATCGCAACCTGAATCTAGAGCAGGCCATCGAGTTCATTGCCGATGACGAGTTTGTCGAAGTTACTCCCAAGTCTTTGAGAATGCGCAAGAGGGTACTGCAGGCTAACAGGCGGCCAAAGCGGTGGGAGAAGTCGGAGTAACTCAGGGGGCGCTGTCCGTGGGACTCCGGATGGGTTCCACAGTGTCCATCACCGCCTGATTCCCACTTTGGAGTTCGTGGGTCCCCACCCTTTCGCCAGGAAAAGGCGAAAGGATGGGGCACGGAGCTTTGAGGTGGGTTTGCCGGCGTTCATTCTCGCCGTAACTCGCTAAGTTGCGGAGCGGGTACAGTAAATCCCAAAGTGCCGGACGCCTGATTTCGTCGTATACTTGCCGTACCAGATTCTTCCTCACTTTTATTCGTCTTTTACAGAGCGGCAACAAATAGAATTTTGGCGTGCTTCCGCTGTCATCCCCGAAAGTGGCCTGGATGGAATGGGATTTGAGGGTCAGCACATGACCAAGTTATCGTTGCGGCCTCACCGGACGGCGAAGAGCCACCTCAAGATATTCGTGCCCGCGTTCTGCCTCGCCACACTCACTTTCGGCGCTTTCTCACAACCGGCCCGTGCGCAAAGCCCGGAATGGGCGTGGGTTGGCGGGAGCAGCACGCCTAATAAGCCTGGCGTATATGGTGCATTGGGCGTTTCTGCGCCTGCGAACATTCCCGGGGCCCGGCAAGGCGCAACAGGTTGGACGGACGGCAACGGAAACCTCTGGCTCTTTGCAGGCCTGGGCTACGATTCCAATGGTATCTTGGGACGCTTGAACGATCTGTGGTTGCTCAACCCTACATCCTTGCAGTGGACCTGGATGGGTGGAAGTAACACGGCGAACCCGAGCGGTTCCTATGGCATGATCGGCACCGCGGCCTCCTCCAACCTCCCCCCAGCGCGCGTCGGCGCAAGCGGCTGGGTCGATAGCAACGGCAATTTCTGGCTTTTTGGGGGGGACGGCGTTGCGGACGACGTTTCTGGCGAATTCAACGACCTTTGGGAGTTCAACCCTTCCACCCACAAATGGACCTGGGTAGGCGGCAGCAAGGCTGTGAACCAGCCGGCGGTCTACGGGATTTTGAGCTCTCCCGCCCCCACAAACGACCCAGGCAGTCGAGACCCCGCTGCGACTTGGACAGATGGCAGCGGCAATTTCTGGCTCTTTGGGGGATTGTGGAGCGGACTATCCAACGACCTTTGGGAATTCAGCCCCTCCACCACTGAGTGGACATGGATCGGCGGCGGCAACTCGGCAGCAGTCTATGGCTCGCGAGGCGCTCCGGCGACTATAAATGTGCCCGGAGGGCGGGTTGGCGCGAGCAGCTGGGTCGATGGCAAAGGCAACTTGTGGCTGTTCGGGGGCACCGGCGAGGACAGCGCCGGAACCTCGGGCTATCTCAACGATGTTTGGGAGTTCAGCCCGTCCACAGGCAACTGGACATGGATGGGTGGGAGCAATATCGTCAACCAGGGCGCCACCTCCGGCATGCAAGGCGTTCCCTCCACGGCAAACATCCCGGCTTCTAGAGATGCAGCGAACAGCTGGGTGGATGCTAGCGGCAATTTTTGGCTTTTCGGTGGATTCAGCATTCTCGGCGGTGTTGAAAACCCTGCGTTCACGTACAACGATCTTTGGGAGTTCAACTCCGCGGATCTCGAATGGGCCTGGATCAGCGGAAACAGTGCGCCGGGTTGCGCCGAACTTGACATTGACGACGAATACTGCGCGGCCCCAGGTGTCTACGGAACCATGGGCGCTCCCGCTGCGGAGAATGTTCCCGGAAGCCGAATGCTGGCAGTCAACTGGACCGACATGCAGGGCAATCTGTGGGTCTTTGGCGGGCGGGGTTACCGCACCGAATTCAGTGCGTCCTTCACGTACGGCGACCTTTGGGTTTTTGGAGCTACCCAGACGGCGGCTCCCCGATTCAGCCTCTCCGCAGGAACCTACGCTGGAACCCAACCCGTTACCATCACCGACAGCGCGTTGGGAGCCAAAATCTACTTCACCACCGACGGCTCCGCTCCGACAGCCAATTCAACGCCGTACACAGGTCCCGTCACGCTGGAATTCAGCACCGATACCTTGCAGGCAATCGCCACTGGTCCAGGGC
>Ga0206796_1048_pt1 | contig 28053 bp, 27 predicted proteins | sample Alteio_BWOrgCont_68_FD_152895 | JGI IMG/M metagenome (GOLD analysis project Ga0206796, IMG submission 152895) | Enriched cells from forest soil in Barre Woods Harvard Forest LTER site, Petersham, Massachusetts, United States -... | ecosystem: Environmental > Terrestrial > Soil > Temperate forest >...
CTCACAACCGTTGCTGATTGAACAGAAGCAGCTGCACGTGCCGCAGGCGGCGGCTTTGGATCGGTGGGACCACGACACCGATTTCAGCACGGGCGAGGCAGTCGAGTTTCTGCGCCAGACCATCCGGGCCAACCCTGGCGAAGTCGTTCTGCTCGGCATTGGTCCCATGGCGAATATTGCCGCGCTATTCGCGGCCGATGAGGAAATTCCGAAGCTGCTGAAGGGGTTGGTTTTGATGTGCGGGGAATTTTTTCAGAGCAATTCCGGGTTGGAGTGGAACGCCAAGCTCGATCCGGCGGCGGCGGCCATTGTCTATCGCGCCGCACCGCCTTTCCATCGTTCGATCGGTCTCGATGTGACGATGAAGGTGACGTTGCCGGCGGACGAGGTGAGGCAAAAATTCCAAGCGCCGCTTTTGCGCCCCGTGCTCGATTTCGCCGAGGTCTGGTTCAAGCATGCGAAGGTGATCACATTCCACGATCCTCTTGCCGCGACGACCATTTTCGATGACTCGATTTGCGGGTTTGAAGCGGGCCGCGTCGAGATCGAATTGAAGAGCGACCATTTGGCCGGTGCCACGCTTTGGTATCCCAGAGATACGGCGGGACACCATGAGGTCGCCACGACGGTCAATGCCGCGCGGTTCTTCGAGCATTACTTCAGCTTTTTCAAATAGGGAAAAGGCGGGATCCCCGCCCCCCGCGACGGACCGGCGCAGGGCCTGCGCCGGCTACCTACCGCACGCCGCAAGCGGCGTCATATTGTTTGTAACCGGTGCGGAGCGGGAGTGTCATTACGAGTAATGCGCTTACTTCTTCTTGCTCTTTTGTCCTCTCTTGCCGGCTTGGCTTGGGCCGAACCCGCGGCAAACTCGCCTGAGTTCAGAGTCCCCGTCATTTTTACGGGCGGTCATGAGACGGACCCGCGGGATAAAGGCCGGCCCGTTGTGCTCGTCGCCGCGGCTCTCAATGTGCCGTCGGAAGTTTTTCGCAAGGCCTTCAGCAACGTCAAGCCCGCCCCGGCGGGACAACAACCCGAACCGGGCCAGGTCGATAAAAACAAGGAAGCCCTTTTGCGCGTCCTCGCTCCCTATGGGGTCACGAACGACCGGCTGGATGCGGTGTCGAACTACTATCGTTATAATCGCAGTCGGGGCGAGATGTGGCGCACGGTTCCCGCCGAGGCTTTTGCCACGGTGAACAATGGTGTGATCACGGGATTTACGATTACGAATCCCGGTTCCGGCTACAGTTCACCGCCCACCATTTCTCTGAAGGGCAGGGCTGATCCGCATGCCACCGTGTCGCTGGCCTTTGACGCCGATTTCAGCAAAAATGGGTCAATCAAAGAAATTGTAGTGGCCGCGCCGGGGCATTGATTCACCAATTCACTTCGACATCCCGGCCCGTGATTTGCGAGCTTTGATCCGAATATTGCTGGAACTCGATGTCCAGGCCGTTCGGGTCTTTCATCCAAAATTGGAGACTATTGTCGGCGCCCATTTTGACTTCGTTGGGAGAAAGGCCGCGTTCTACAAGTGCTTCTCGGAGGGCCTCGATGGAGTCGGTCTGAAGGCAGAAATGATTTAGGACCTGCTTGCCGATCTTTTCGACTTCGTTGGCGAGAAAGACCTCAATAAAGGTCTCGTTCGACGCCTTCATATAGAAGCCGATGATCTTTCCCTTCCGGGTAAAATCGAAAACCTTTTTCATGCCCAGTGCGCCGCAGTAAAAGTCGGCGGTGGTGTCGAGGTCGGTTGTCTTGAGGCAGACGTGCGCTAGTGATTGGATGCTCATAATGGGTTGTTGTTAAAGAGGCCTCAGGCTGCTTTGCAAAACGGCGGTGCCCCGCTCGAAGAATTGGCGAAAGCCGGGCAGGTAGTTGCGGGTGAAGCGCGCATTGCGTTTTTTAAGAATGAGCGACTTGACCAGGGGGGTGAGGATGAAGAACGAAATCGTTATCAGGACAAACGTGGCAAAGAGCCACGCCACGATAAAGCCCGGGTCAAGGCTGCCCGGGCGCTCGTACATCGGGAGGAACATGTTGAGGCCGGCGGCCGCGGTCAGCCCACCCGCAATGTTCGCTGCCCATTGGCCGAGTTCGTTGCCGCGCGGCTCGTGGCTTTGATTCAGGGCGGGACAGCGTTCCAGCGTGCCCGCGGTGTGGTTGTAGGCCAGCAGAATTTCTCCTTCGCCGCTGCGCAGCGGGCGCACGAGGATGCTGATGATCTGCCCGGTACGGCAGAGGGACGGGGTATTGAAAAGCGTCCATGACATTTCGCGGTTGTCGGGTGTGTGGACCCAGATGACGGTTTCCCGCGTATGGGTGGTGCTGGTCCAGCTTTGGATGGGTGTGGTATGAACCTGTCCGCTAGGGGATTGATAGGTATTTCCGCCCGTGGTGTGGGTGTGGCTGCTGCTATGGGACGAGGTCTGGACGTCGAGCACACGACCGGACAAGACGTAGGTGGCATAGCGGACGCCGGGCAGGGAAACGACCTGCAGGGATTTCGGCAAAGGTGGCAGACCACCGGCCACCGAAGCCGGAACCGGGAATAGCTTTCTGCCAATCCCGGATCTCCGCAAGACGAGCCACGCCGCGAGCGTCATCGGCACCACGCCCATGAGCATGTAGGGAATCGCCTTCGGGAATTGCGTCGGGACGTCGTATTTCATTTCGTCATCGGGGGAAGCCGCGGGACCGGCGATGGCCTGATGTGGATAGGTCGGCATTCCGTTGAGATGATATTTATCGAGGAGGGACTGGGCAAAATTCGGATCGGAGACGATTTGGTTGCAGCGGATGGTAAAACTCCCGAAGGCCTGACTTCCCGCTCCATCTTTCATCTTGTGGAGGGAGACGAGGGCATTGACCGACGCTTGGTAATTGAAATCTCTTTCGTAGTCAGCCTTGGACATGGGCTTGGGCGCCGCTTGGTTTAGCGCTTCGAAGAGCAAGCTAAAAGCGGCGCTACGCTGCGCGTCATCCGGATAATCGGCCGTCACTTGGGCGGGTGTCGGGAAGCGCGTGCTCACGCCCTGGGCTTGCGCGCGCGCCGATGAGACGCTCGCGCTGATGAAGGTAAGCGCGGTCAGGGTGAGCATTAAGCACGTTGCTCGCCGCGCCGCGCTGGTCGTGAAAGCATTCATGGGATTTTCCTCCGCCAATCGACGAATTAACGCAGGAAATCTTGGATTGTCGAGCCAGTGCAAACGGCTGGCCGACGAGAGGAATTTATTCGCGGAAGGTGCAGGCGAGGGCGGAGGCGAGTTTTTTGCGGACGAGGTCGTGGGCGTCGTTGACTTCGCGCTCGGTGAGCGTGCGGTCGGGGGCGCGGTAGGTGAGGGCGTAGGCGAGCGATTTCTGGTCGGCGGGAATTTTTTCGCCCTTGGGATCACGGAAGAGGTCGAAGAGGCGGACGCTTTCGAGGTTCGGGGCCTTGGCGGCGCGGATGGTTTCCTCGATCTGGGCCTGGGGTACGGCCTTGGGCAGGACGACGGCGAGGTCGCGCCGGACAGGCGGGAAGGCGGGCACGGGCTGGTAGCGTTCGGGTTGCGGAGGCTGGCTGAGCCACGGATCGAGCGCGATTTCGGCGTAAAAGACAGGGACCTTAATGCCGTGGATTTTAAGTTCAGATACGGTAATTTGGCCTGATTCTAGGATATCTTTAACGTTAATGTTAGCGTTTTGTAGTAAAATATCGACGATGCCGCTTAGGTCGAAGTAATCGGCGGAGCGCTCGCCTTGATACCATGCGGCATTCTGGGCCAGTCCGGCGACGACGAGGCCGAGCCGGAGCGGTTCGTGAGTCGATTGGTCCCGCTTTTCGTAGACGCGGCCGACTTCGAAGAGGCGGAGTTGTGCGACGCCCCGGGCGAGATTTTTCGCCGCGACCTGCAAGAGAGAAGTCTTGAGCGCGGGGCGCAAATGAGTCTGGAGTTCGCTCAGGGGATTGGCCAACTCGATCGCCGTATCACCGGTCGCGAAGCGGCGTTCGATCAGCGCATCGGTAACGCATTCGTCCCAGCCGCGCACGGCCAGCGTTTGGCGCAGGCGCAGCAGGCGGGTATGGGCGCGGTCGGCATCGGTCTCGGGATGGAGGCCGGTGGTGACGCGGGACGGAACGCCGTCGAGTCCGTGGAGCCGCGCGATTTCCTCGATGAGATCGATTTCACGCGCGAGATCGTCGCGGAAGGTGGGCGGTTGCCAGGGCGTTTCGTGATCGTGCACCGCAGAGAGCTTTTTGCAGCCGAGCCGCGTCAGGTTTTCCTCGACGGTCTCGGTGGGAACTTCGACGCCAAGCAGACTTGAGATCCGTTTCGCGCGAAGCGTGATAGGGCCACGCGGCGCAGGCGACCCACCGGCGACGGAGGATGCCGAGGAAATTGTCGCGCCGGTTAATTCGATGAGGAGGGCGAGAGCGCGGTCCCGCGCCTCGATCAACGCGCCGGGGTCAACGCGGCGCTCATAGCGATAGGAGGAGTCGGAGAGGAGTCCCAGACGGCGGCTCGTGCGGCGCACGGTGGCAGGCAGGAACCAGGCGGCTTCGAGCACGATTTCCGTGGTCGATTCGGTGACGCCGGTCGGCTTGCCGCCCATGACTCCCGCGATGGCAACAGGTCCGTTTTCGTCGGCGATGACGAGATCGGCGGGCAACAACGCGTAGGTCTTGTCGTCGAGTGCCTCGAGCTTTTCGCCCGCGCTCGCGCGGCGGACTTCGATAACGCGCCCGGAGAGCTTTGCCGCGTCGAAGGCGTGGAGCGGCTGGCCGGTCTCGAAGAGGACATAGTTGGTGATGTCGACGACGTTGTTGATCGGGCGATGGCCGGTGGACGCGATGGCCTCCTGCAACCACGCGGGGCTGGGGCCGACTTTGACGTGGGTGAGGTGGGTCGCACTATAATAAGGGCCGAGTTCGGGCGCGCTGAGCCGGGCCGTCCACGCGGGCAGGTTCGCTGGAAAATGGACCTCTGGCGAGGGGATGACCCTGACTCGGCCCGCGCCGATGGCAGCGATTTCCCGCGCGATGCCGCGATAGGAGAGGAGGTCGGGGCGGTTGGAGGTGATCTCGACATCGAAGAGGGTGTCGCCGGGTTGATACTCGGAGAAGATTTTCCCGACGGGCGCGTCGAGCGGCAGGATGAAAAGGCCCTCGGCGTCCTCGGCCAGCGCGAGTTCCTTGGCGGAGCACAACATGCCTTGGGAAAGTTCGCCGCGGAGCTTTGACTCCTTGATGGTGAAATCGCCGGGGAGCTTCGCGCCGGGCAACGCGAGCGGCACTTTGTCGCCGACCTTGTAGTTCTTCGCGCCGCAGACGATCTGGCGCGTGCCGGTGCCGTCGTTGACCTGGCAGACGCTGAGGCGGTCCGCATTCGGATGCGGCGCGGAGGAAAGAATTTGCGCGATGACGATGTGGGGACTCTCGACGCCGGTGACGGCAACGTGCTCGACCTCGGTGCCGGCGAGCGTGAGCTTGTTGAGCATGTGCGGCACGGGAACGGTGAGATCGATGTAGCGGCTGAGCCAGCGGAGGGAGAATTTCATGGGCGAAAAAGGGAGTATGCAGTATGCGCACGCCCACCGGAATGGCAAGGTTGCGAGGTTGCCGGGGAGGGGAGTCTCCCAGCCGGGGAACTTTTGCTTGGCGTCTCTTTGCGCTATCGGGTAGGTTAGGCGTTCGCGGTTCAACGGCGGGGTAGCCAAGTGGTAAGGCGCGGCTCTGCAAAAGCTGTATGCGTCGGTTCGATTCCGACCCTCGCCTCTCTTTCAGGGCTGTTGAGAGAGTGAGACAGTCGAGCCTTCGTACCCGCGATGTGGCTGAGGCCCATCGCGAACCCATTGTCTGTTTGCAGATGGCTCGGGCCTACCTGTCTCCTTTTCTTTCAGGCGAGCTTGGGCTTATCGCTTCTTCTCCACCAGAAGCAGCGGGAACGCTCCTTCGTGGCCCGTCGCCAGTGGCTCGCTTGCTGTCAAAGGTGTGATGGTGTACTCGTCGGGCTTCAACCGCGTGGTCACCCAGCACGTGTGAGGCACATCCTGAACGAGGAACGAAGGATGCGCATCGAGGAATTCCTGCACGTCGACGATGTGATTGCGGTAGAGGCCCGGATAATTGCGCGCGGCGGCGGCAAGGAGATTGTAATCGGTCACCGAGGCGTCGAGCGGATTGTTCGGCAGGACGGCGACCGGACGATCGAGAACGTAATAATAGCGGTCGGCATTGGGCGAGTAGTGCATGCGTGGCATGAAGTCGTGGGATCGCAGACAAACAATGGGAAGATCGGTGTGCCCGAATGATGGGTCGGCCCCGCCCAGCATCGCGTTGCGGTCCAGGTCGCCCCTGCCGAACAGGAAAGCCAGGTTGGAGAGAATGAAGATGACAACGATCGCCTTCAGCGCCTTGCTGCCGGGATTAGCACTCCATTCCAGCCTAGGCAGGGCGACGGAAGAAAGCTGAGTCATGATGATCGTCCAGCCGATGCTCACCCCAAGGAGGTAACGGGCGACGAAGAGCGAATTGTTGGGCACGAGACGGGAAAAAATCCAGATGAACGGAAGCATGCCGATGAGCGCGAAACCAACGAAAAGGATGCGGCTCTGGCGGCGGCGCAACTCCGGATCGTCGATCAAACCCGGCGAGTCCGGCGTTGCCGCGGCGGTTTCCCCCTTTCTGACGAACAGGATAGATAACGCGATCATCACGCCGAGGAAGCAACCGAGCCTTTCAAAGTGGCCTATACTTCCCGTGAGCGCGATGGCAGCGCCGAATTTCGGAACGGGTACCCAGCTGTGGGGATTATTGATAGCCGCCTGATGCGCGAATTGGCGTAACCAAAGCGGAAGAATGCACCAGCCGGCCGGATAACTGATGGCGACGCCCCAGCGGATTCGACGAAAAACCCAGGCGTCCGCGAGAACGGTCGCGGTCAGCAGGCAAGCGCTGTAGAAACCTCCCAGCGGATGGCAGAGAATCAGTGCGGCCTGCACGCAGCCGTTGGCCACGATCAGTCTGAGACTGGGCCGCTCACTCGCTCCGAGTTCCACGGCGAGCAACAACGCGAGCGAGATCAAGGCGAAGAGCAAGCCGTAGAAGCGGATGTTGGAGTTTTCGAAGCGGATGGTTTCGCTGGTCCCCATGACCACGGACATAGCAAGCGCCGCGGGCCAAAAATCGTAGACGCGGCGCAGCGTTATCCAGATGAGGACAAAGGCCGCGTAGACAGTCGCGGTGGTAAATAAACGGAGCGAAAGTTCGCTCATCGAAAATAACGCCGCCCACATTCGCACCAGCAGGTAATAGAGCGGCGGGGCACCATCAGATCCGTCGCCGAGGGCCTTGAGCATATGAAAAAGGGACGGGTCCTGGATCATCTGGAACGAAAAAAGTTCGTCCGTCCACATCGGGAGTCCGTGGCTGCGCAGGATGCAGCTTCCGACAAGGCTGGCGCAGACGACTCCTCCGAAAAGCCAGTCCTTCAGCCCGATGGACGCGGGGATAATTTTTGAGGTTAGATAAATCGCAAAAAGGGGAAGGGCACGGCGCACAGAGGCGAGAATGGCAGTTCCTAGACGAAATTCAAGGATGCCGCCTTCCGGTTCCCTTTTCCTCGTGGAGGTGCGATAAAAAAGGGACTGGTAAGGTTCAAGAGGTGAAATAATCATTTTAGTCGCGGTTGCAAAAATAATCGGCTAAAAAACGTTGCGCATGGACGAAATCCCGCTTTGCGTTGACTTGGACGGGACGCTGATCCTGACAGACACGCTGGCGGAATCGCTGCTGCTGGCAATCACTGATGCTCGGAATTTCTTTAAGATTCCGTTTTGGCTTCTTCGGGGACGTGCCAATCTTAAACATCAGCTTTTAGAGCGCGTAACTCTGAATGTCTCAAAGTTGCCGATCAACAAACCGGTTTTAGAGTATCTGAAGTTGCAGCACGATGCCGGTCGCAGGCTTGTTCTTGTTACCGCGGCTGATATCCAGATTGCGCGCGAAGTCGCCTTACGGCTGGACCTGTTTGACGAGGTCATTGCCAGCGACGGCGTCAATAATCTCGCCGGCCGGCAGAAGGCGGAGAAGCTGGAAAAACGCTTTGGCAAGGGAGGGTTCGATTATGCGGGCAATGAAAATCGGGACTTGGCTATCTGGGCGATTGCTCGCAGGGCGATTGTGGTTTCTGGTGGCCCGGCCCTTACCGAGAAGGCGGCTAAGCTATGTGAGATAGAGAAATCGTTTATCACGCCTCCTCCGACGTTGCGCGAATGGATTAAAGCATTGCGTGTGCATCAGTGGACGAAAAATCTTCTCCTTTTCATACCCCTGCTCGGCGCGCATGCCTGGGGGGACTTCGGCAAATTAGCGGCGAGCATGTTAGCCTTCATCGTGTTCTGCCTGGGAGCATCCAGTGCCTATATCTTGAATGATCTGTTTGATCTTGAATCAGATCGTCTTCACGTTTCCAAGCATCGGCGACCTTTTGCGAGTGGTAGGATTTCTCCGGTATCCGGCATGGTGGCCGGGAGCGTTCTATGCTCTCTCGCCGTGGGCCTCATGGTATTGACACTGCCTTGGCGGTTTTGTGCCGTTTTCACCGGATATTATATCCTAACGGTTCTGTATTCGCATGTCCTTAAGCGCATCGTGCTGGTCGATGTCTTTCTCCTGGCATTGCTCTACTGTATTCGCATCTTTGCGGGTGGTGACGCTGCCACCGTGCCGGTGTCAAGTTGGCTCTTAGCCTTCTCGCTCTTTCTCTTCCTGAGCTTGGCGCTCGCCAAACGGTTTACGGAATTGCGTTCAATGCTGTCGGCGAACGCGGTTAACATCAAGAGGCGCGGGTATCAGGTCGTAGATCTTGAACTTGTGAGCACGATGGGTGTTGCCAGCGGTTACATCGCGGCGCTGGTCCTGGCCTTCTATATCAATAATCCCACCGTTACCATGCTTTACAGTCATCCCGGCACACTTTGGGCCGCGTGCGTTGTGATTCTCTATTGGATCAGTCGGATCTGGTTGTTCGCGCATCGAGGACAACTTCATGACGATCCGGTTGTTTTCGCGATTAAAGACCGCCAGAGTTGGCTGGTGGCTCTGATTCTCGTGCTTATTGCCATCTCGGCGATGCCAAGATGAAGGGAAGGCGCCATGAGCTGTAAGAGCTGGGGTCGTTATCCCAAAACAACTGAAACGATAAAGCGACTAACCTGGTCAACCGAACCGCTGCCAGCAAATGGCGACGATAAGCTTTTGCCGTATGGCATGGGACGAAGTTACGGCGATGTTTGCTTGAATAATTGCGGCACTTTGCTCGTCACCACGGCCTTAGATCACATTCTGGCTTTTGATGAGCAAATCGGTCTGCTTCGCTGCGAATCAGGTATTAGTCTCGATGAAGTATTGAGATTCCTCGTGCCGCGCGGGTGGTTTCTGCCCACCACGCCCGGGACTAAATTCGTCACGCTAGGCGGTGCAATTGCCAACGACATTCATGGCAAGAATCATCATCATTCCGGCACATTCGGTTGCCATGTCACTCGATTCGAGTTGTTACGGTCGAACGGCGAAAGATTTATTTGTTCTCGAGAAAAAAATCCAGAGTGGTTTGCCGCGACGATCGGAGGGTTGGGGCTCACTGGACTGATCACTTGGGCGGAATTCAAGGTTAGGCGAATCGCGAATTCATTTATTGAAATGGAGTCGATTAAGTTCCGTGATTTAGACGAATTTTTTGCGATCACGAAGGAATCGGATCAGGATTACGAGTACACCGTTTCATGGCAAGACTGTCTCGCGAAGGCGAAAACGTTGGGGCGCGGAATCTTCATGCGAGGCAATCATGCAAAAGCCGGAGCGCCAGACCTGTCGCTTCATCCCAAGCCTGGCATCACGGTACCTTTTGATTTTCCATCGATTGCGCTTAATCAAGTTTCGATCAAGTTGTTTAATACGCTCTACTATGCTCGCCTGCGGCGCCGTCTCACCAAATCGATCGTACATTACAATCCATTTTTCTATCCACTGGATTCAATCAACAAATGGAACCGTATATATGGGTCGCGAGGTTTTTTTCAATACCAGTTTGTCGTGCCTTTCAGCGAGGATAACCGCGCGATTCGTGCTATTCTCAAGGAGATTAGTGAATCGGGGCAAGCCTCGTTCCTTGCAGTCCTAAAGACTTTCGGCGACATCCGATCGCCCGGCCTGCTGAGTTTCCCAATGCCTGGCGTAACACTTGCGCTTGATTTTCCCAATCGTGGCGAAGAAAGTTTTGTTCTATTTGAAAAGCTCGACCGCCTCGTCATCGAGGCCGGAGGGCGCATTTATCCGGCCAAGGATGCCCGCATGTCCGCCGCGACTTTTCAAGCCAGTTATCCGCAGTGGAAAAAGTTAATCCAATATATCGACCCCGCCTTCTCTTCCTCCTTTTGGAGGAGAGTGGCGCTTTAATTCATGATTATTAAAAACGCTCTCATTATCGGTGCAACTTCCGCAATTGCACAGGAAGTGGCCCGGCAACTTGCCGCGCGCGGTACGACGTTGACCCTCTGGGGTAGATCACCTGCGCGGCTCGAAATCATCGCCGCGGATCTGCGCACGAAATATGGTGTTAAAGTCTTCCTTGAAGCATTCGACCTAAATAATAGTTCCCTTCACCAACCTGCGCTTGATCGCGCGGTAACTGCCGGGGGGGCGTTTGATCTAGCATTGATTTGTCAAGGTAGCCTTCCGAATCAAAGCGCATGTGAAAAAGATTACCAGCTTGTTGAGCAGGAATTTATCACGAATTGCCTGGGGCCTATTTCGCTCCTGACGGTGCTTGGTAACTACTTCGAATCCCAAGGGCAGGGCTGCCTCGCCGCGATTTCGTCTGTGGCAGGAGATCGCGGTCGGCAGAGCAATTATGTCTATGGAGCCAGCAAGGCAGGATTGAGCACGTTCCTGGCCGGCATGCGAAACCGGCTCTACTCCAAAGGCGTGCATGTACTCACGATCAAACCCGGCTTCGTCGATACACCCATGACGGCAAATCTTAAGAAAGGTCTGCTCTTTGCATCGCCGGAAAAGGTGGCCCGCGATATTATCCGCGCAGTGGAAGGCAGGGTTTGTGTCCTTTATACGCCGTGGTTTTGGAGATCGATTATGTTGATAATCCGGCTCATCCCTGAGCCGATATTTCGCAAATTGAAGATGTAACAGGGACTATCCAGTGACCAACCCAGAATGGTTGCGTTTCAACGTTCCGCCGTAGCCGAATAATTAACCAGGCTTGGGCCGCAGAAATCTCTTGCTGCGGGATCGGTGTGGCTTTCGGTGGCGAGGGCGTGCAGCAGGGGATCTTTGGGACGTTATGCCGTCTACGAAGCCCCAAGGATTATTTCTTGAAAGAACTGGGGCACAACCATGAAAACCGATGCACGAATCTTATTCATCGAGGACGACCCCAAAGATGTCAAGTTGGTGAGCCTTGTATTGCGTCGATGGAGTGACGGGCAAGCGCACCAGCCTGGGCGCATGTAGCCTATTAGAGGTAGCCCAGTAGATAGAGCACGAGCAATATAATGAGTACGAGGCCGAGCCCGCCACCACCACCAGCATGGCCTCGATAAGCATATCCGCCGCCGCCGAAGAGGAGCACAAGAACAACGATAAGGAGGATGAGCATCATAATGGTATTGGATAGGGGTTACTTATTCTTTGCTGCGGGAGACGGTAGGGTTGCTTCTTTTTGAGTCGATTCAGACAAAGGGGTAGTGACGGTATCGGTGGGTTGCACTGGAGCGTGAGTCGGGTCGAAACCGGTGCGAAGGGCCTGGATGTAGGCGTTCGACAAAATACCCATGATAACGCTCACGGAATCGACTTGGAGTTGATCCACCCGTCCCGATATTTCGCTCTGCGTGGCGATTACCTGCTTATCGCTTTCAAAAAGTCCCTTCACTGTGTTTAGAACTCCGGACCAAATGGCCCCAGGATTTCCCTCGTCGGAGACTTTGGGCTCAAACTCCAGACGGTAAAAGAAGGACTTCACGTAGCCGTGGTAAACTCCCTTGTCGCTGGTAAGTTCACTATAAATCCCAATTTCGCCGTTCTTGACCCGCACTTTTAAGTATTTTTGAAGGACAGAATTGGCTCCAACCGCCGGCACATGCTCCATGCGGAAGTTTTGAGTGAAAGTCGCGAATTGTTCATCAAAATTGACGGCAAGATTCATTTCAAAAGTTCCCGTCAGCAAAGGGCGGGCAGTGATTTTAACTGTCGCTGGCAACGGAACTTTTAGTCCCCTGCTGTTGCTCATATTGTCGGCGGCAACTTCGAGTTGACTCAATTCCATATCTACCTTCGGATTGGAATTAAAATCCAGATAATGAATATCGCCCTGATGGATAGTGACTTGATTAACGCGCCAGGGAATCAGCTGCTTGATGGCTTCGAGCCAAACCTTGCCGATGAAAATCTGGCTTTGCACTGAGTCGGTGCCTGCAACAAGATTGATTTGTGGATCAAATATTGTAACGGAGGCCCGCTTTGCGCCGTGGGAAATTTGTGACCATTGCAGGGAAATGTTCCAGCGCGGCGAATAAAAGAAATGAACCGGGATTTCTCCCGTCTTCTTGTCGAGATGCACATCGTAAATATCCAGACTGGCTGTCCATGGATGAATACGAACCCATTCCACGCGGCCGGTATAATCAGGGAGCCCAGCAAGGCCTCGGTTGATGTAATCACGGGCGAAATAGGGAGCTGAGAACCAGACGACCGAAAAAAGAACCGCGAAAGCTAGTAAGAAGGATTCTACGGTTACGCGAGTACGCTTATTTCCAAATCGCAGCCAGGGACGAATGGCCTGCGACCAGGACGCTTGGCGGGAAAACCGCGGCTCCATGGTATGATTGGTGATGCGAAGATGAAGGCTTTCCATGCAAACATGCGCTGAGTTCCCTTAGTAGCCGAATCGGGCTGGAACTTTGGCGGGGCTATTTCCGACGAAAAGTACCAATAAAAAAACCGATGAAAAAGGCGATAGCGGCGACGTGAAAAGGCCGCTCTTTTACGTAGTCACGAGCTTGATTGAACGCATTATTCACCGTGTCTTTGGCTACGTCGACATGAGCATAAGCGTGGTTTTTGACATCTTCGACGATCTGCCCCGCATCTCGTTTCAGAGTGTCGGTATCGTTGATGAGTGTTTCGCGGGTGGAGGTGATTTTATCGTTTGTCATGAGCGCTTTTCGGAGAGGGGGTTAAAGAGGGGAAATCAAGCTTTGCGGCCGCCAAGGAATAAAGCGGCGATGCCCGCGGCAATAAACACGCCTCCGACGATGGGAGGGAGCGGAACGGTTTCCGTTTCCTTGTGTTGAATTGTCAGCGATCCAATCTGGGCATCCTGTTTCGTTTCCTTATAGGAAAATTCCTGGTAAACGAGCGCAAACGCGCCCAAAATAATTAATACAATACCTGCTATTTTGATCATAAGAGTCCTTTGATTTGTGACTATTGTGCAAACGTTCCCTGTTTTTCTTTCATGAGATCATTTTTAAAAATAATCGTCACGTCTGACGAACCGCTATGGTAGGTGTAAATCGTCTGCGTACCTCCAACGATTGGTATGGGATCGGTTTTGGATTCCGCGGGATCTCCCAGAATGGATTTAACCTCTGCCGGAGACATATCGACATGAATTTTGTCCAGGTTGGCTTGCGTAAGAGACATCGAAGAGAGAGCTCCGCAACCAGCTATAAATAAAGTCAAGGCAATGCAAAGGTAGATTTTCATTTGGTATTTTTCATTTGGATTAGGTTTGGAGTCATATCGAAGAGTTCGTTCTTTAGGAACGATTGAAAGGAGGAGGCCATGGATCGGTTATTTGGATAAAACCGAAAACCCTTCAAGAGATAGACTGTGTTGATAATGATCAGGGTAGTTTCCATAAAATCTTATTTAACCTGGGGAACCTGAATATCACCGGAATGGCCCAGAACGCCGAAAGCCGACAAGAGCCATACGACCACACAAATCACGACGACTACGTTGAGGATCTGCTTGATCTTGCCATCCATGGGAATGTAGGTGTTGACGAGCCATAACAGCACGCCGACGACGATTAGAGTTATCATTAGGGAGATCATTTGGAGTCTTTCGTGTAAATTGTCCGATTGTTTTCGATGTATGACGATACCGTTAGATAAGCGGAGACGATATGGGGTCTATACCCCATGCGCTTTTACTCGTTTCAACGAGAAATTGGAGTGGTTCTGACAATGATCCGGTTGGACTGGGATCCGGGTTGAAGATTCAGAAATGCCTCGATATCAAAAAAGGAGCCGGTCCGTCGAATGACGATGCTGGAAGGTTTTGGAATATCTCGGAGCGGGGTTTTGTTCATCAACTTTCAAAATACGCTGCGAGACGGACAAGCGTAATGAGGTCAATACCTCATGAGAGGTCAGTTGATCAGGGCGTCGCTTTGTCGAGGCAGACGCAACGTGTTTCGTGGGTGCTGTCGGGCGCGCTTGCGAGTGGTTTTTGATGAGACTTTGGGGCCCTTGATCTGGACAGGAATCTCCGCGCTAATCGTGGTGCCTTTTCCTGGTGCGGATTCAACGTTAAAAGTTCCGCCTACCATTTCCACTCGTTCACGTGACCCAAGCAAGCCAAGCCGCTTGTGCCGCTTGGCAAACAAGACGCGGTCCATATCGAACGATTTGCCGTTATCGTGGATTTCCATGCGAATGGTGCCCTGGAGCTTGCGGATGCTTACGATTGCCTCGCTGGCGCGCGCATGCTTATGGACATTGGCAAGCGCCGACTGGGCGACGCGGTAGAGTACAATTCGCTGGGTATCACTCAGTAGCTCTACGCCATCAAAAGCTGTGAATTTGATGCGGATATTCGTCCGTTTTGCAAAATCCTTGATGAAGGATTGCAGGGCTGGAATCAAACCCAGGTCATCCAACACAGTAGGCCGCAATTCACGGGCGAATCGATGAACAATGTTCACCGACTTTTCCACCAGCCTTTGCGTTCGGCTGATTTTTCGCCTGAGGTCCTTGACGTCAATCCGGGCCTTCACGCTCAAAGAGGCAAGATGCACATTGATGCCAACCAGTGTCTGGACGATTTCGTCATGCAACTCGCGACTGATCCGCCTGCGTTCCTCCTCCTGCGTCAACAGAAGCTGGCGGGACAGATGCCGCATCTGTTCCTGCATGTGGCGAGATTCCTCAAACAATTGGGCGTAATGAGCCTCACTTTTCTTGAGAGCTATCTCCGCCTTGCGGCGCTGGACGACTTCCCTCTTTAACTCCCGATTTGCAATGGCGAGTCCTTCGAGGCGCCGCAATTCGGCCGCAATGGCGCGAGTGCGAGTATATTTTGTGAGATCAGGCATCGTATTTATTAATCACACTGGATTTTCACGCGGCGTTGGTGCAGGCGGAGCGGGCCAACTAAGACGATCGTGGCGTTCTCCATCAAAAGCAACAGGGATATATTCATGTTCCAAGGAGGTATGGCCGTGGTTTAGGAACTTGACCTTGCCAACAATCTATCCTTCGCCTCTAGTCGGTGTCACTGGGGTGAATACCCCATATCACCCTTCGGTCGTTGAGGCTTATGTTCTGGGCAGTAAAGATCCAATTTATGAAAACAAGCTCATGGTTCTCGCCAGAAGTAATGCAGCTGGCAGATGAGGTGGTTCACCATGAGAACACGTCGTGCATGGAGGGTGACCATGTCGAAAAAATTATCACCGATACGGCACGGACAATCTCCCTCTGTGCAAACAATGCGCGCGGTTGGAAGCGGCAGGACGGTAATGTTGTTCCTTGAAACTGAATGAAAAGGCAAAAACCTATGATCTCCATTCCCGTAAAGCTAACAACGGTTCTGCTTGCCGAGGACCATGCAAATTTCCGCAAGTCCCTGAAGTTGTTGATTGAAATGGACGGCGATATTGAGATTGTGGGAGAGGCTAAAAACGGCCGGGAAGCCGTGCAGTTGAACATGAAGCTCCAGCCGGATGTGGTGATTATGGACATCGCGATGCCGCTGCTAAACGGGCTGCAGGCCACACGGCTGATAATCGAATCAAGCCCTGCCACCAGGGTACTCATTCTCTCCTCGCATCCCGATCCTGCCTATATTGAGCAGGCGATGTTATATGGCGCCTCAGGTTATCTGATCAAGCAGTCCTCAGCGCCATTTGTTGTCGATGCGATTCGCGAGGTTCTAAAGGGTAAAACCTTCTTCAGTGCATCGATCTCCAAACGTCTTTGCGATGAAAGTCGTAAGGTATTCGGCAAGAGAGAGCTGCTAAAAAAGAAAGTGCTGCGTCCGCCTCTTTCAAAGAAGAAACCTAAGCGGTAGGTTCCGTCATTTTTGTCGCTTGCTGGAAACTTTCTCTATTTCAAAGACGTGCCTGGGTCAATCGTCGATTGAACGCTGCTTTCGATAATTCCTGCAGCAATGGCGAAGCGCGTGAGGCCGGCAATATCGTGGATATTCAACTTCTCCATCAGATGCTGCCGATGCTTCTCGACCGTTTTGATGCTGATGCCAAGTTCTGAAGCAATCTGTTTGTTCACATGACCCTCTGCAATCATTTGTAGCAGCTCGGCTTCACGCGAGGTTAACTCGATATTGCTTTTCTTTTGCAGGCCGACTCCATCGTGTGATTTTTGATACCCGTCCTTTAGGTGTTTGGCTATCGAAGGGGTGAAAAAAGTTTTCCCCTTTTGCAATTCACGAATGGCTTTGGCAACAATCTCGCCTGAGGACTGCTTAACCAGATATCCCATGGCCCCTGCCTTGACGACCTGCTCGACGTACTCGGAGTCGCTGTGAGCAGAAAGAATAAGCACCTTCGTCGCAGGGAAAGCTTTGAGAATCTGCCGGGTGGCCTGTATTCCGTTCAGCAGAGGCATGGCGATATCCATGACAACGACCTCGGGGCAAAGATCGCTGGTCATTTGCATGGCTTCGCGTCCGGTCTTAGCTTCTCCAACAATCTCAATATCACCGTCAGCCTCGATCAATAATCGCAGGCCCTGACGGACGATCGTGTGGTCTTCCGCCAAAAGAACGGTGATTCGTTTCATAATTGATAACTCAGCAAGTATAGGCCACCTCGGACCCATACTTCATTTGTGCCCGCCTTTTTCCAAAATAACGATAGTCCCCAAGGTGTTAAGCATCAAGCACCAGTCTTCCGTTAGCTGCCGCACGATAGCTCATCAGCTCTCACGGCAGGGTCTTGTCCTATCTTGAAGCCTCGACTAATTTTAGCGAAAAATCGACTAACTCAGGTGAGATTGTTTAAATTGAACGAGATGAGAGTCGATGGCCAGTTGCAGAAGCTTGGGAGCCCGTTGTTCCCCATAAGCGCTGTAGGTTGCGGCGATCAAATCCCCCAAAGTCAGATTTTTGGCTTCGATCCGGTAGGAAGAGTTTTTTGTTTTATGCAATGTTTTCATATTGGATGGAATGGTGAGCTTAGCCTTCGGGCGTAAGCTATGGCATGGGGTCTTAACCCCATTACAATGGCTCATGAAATTCATTACCTTACGAATATGAAAAATAAAATATCGCGGCATAACCGCGGAATGTTGTTGGTAATGGCCGTTCTTTTTTCCGCTTTTATGGCGGGAGGAGTCAGCCAGTTACGGGCGGATGATTGGGGTGGACATCAGCGGTACTACGACCGGGACGGTTTTTGGGACGGACAGCACCAATACCACGGATATGATAATTACCATCATCATCGCGGATACTGGGACCAGCGCAATGGCGTGCGCTTTTTCATCAATGTTGGTTAATTAAATCGTCCATGTGTGTCGGACATAAAAGTCATATTTTTGTGTCCGACATCAGGGACGTCATGGTTAGTTCATCCGGAGGCATGGGACGCAAGGAATTACCTTCTGGTTAGGAGGCTATTTGATTTCAAAATGGGGCGCGTTAACCATCTCCCTGCTGCAAGAGCTTAGCAGCCTGGTGTGGATGGTGAGGGAAACGGCTTCTGAAATCACGGAGCGGACTGCGAAGCTTCGTGCTCCTTTTCGTCTGGAACATTTTTTCTGCTTTTCGCATAAATGAAAGCGTCATCCGTTCCTCGTCTGGTTGCTTTCCTCATTGTCACCGTTTTCGCGTCGAGCAACGGACGAACTCAAGATGAGAGTAGCTTCACCAATAAATCCACCTGGAACGGCGAATCCGGCGTAAAAGCAACCGCGCTCACAACCAATGTGGCTTCTGCCGAAGTTCCGATTGAATCTGTAAGTTCGGCCATTTCTACTGCCTTGGCCAAGAAGGTCACGCCTTCCGGCCCTCCTCCCGAAACTACCGGCCATGTGGCCACCCTTGTCGTGTCGGATCTGCGTGAATATGAAACGCAATCGCCCGAAGTTAAGCAGCTGCTCGCCAGTGCCCTGATGCTGACCACCCTAAACCTTGCTTATCAGTATGGCTCCTCCGATCCTAAAAGAGGAGGCATGGATTGTTCCGGAACAGTCTACTACCTGCTCAACAAAGCCGGTTTAAAGGAGGTTCCCCGTGATGCCAGCGACATGTATAAATGGGTGTGGACTCGCAGTCGATTTCAGGCCGTCACCAGTTTCAATCCGGACACCTTCGAGCTTGCTCCCTTGAAACCCGGTGATCTGCTTTTCTGGACCGGCACGTATCGCGTCGATCACGATCCTCCCGTTACGCATGTCATGATTTACCTGGGCATCAACCGTCATAGCGGTCATCGGGTCATGGTAGGAGCCAGCGAAGGCCGTCCGTTCGACGGCAAATCTCGGTATGGCGTCAGCGTCTTTGATTTCACGATGCCTGCCCAAAGGAGCTCATCCGACTCCGTTTCGGATGACCTTCCGCGACAGGCTTGCAGTCTCAATTTATCGGCTATGGTTCAATCCCGGGCCTCGAAGAAATCGATGGCAACCCCGATTCAAGGAAGTATTCACCCCACGGATGAGCTTGAAAAAATTGAGTGGGCTGCCGGATCTGATTTTAAGAGTCGCACCCGAGCTTCCACCTAATTAACTTTTTTGGGTTCGATCCACTTGTCCTTTGAAATCCAGCCGCTTCGATACATGTAATCGGACAGTTCGGCCGTGATTTCCCGTGCCGTCCGTGCGGTATCCTCCGTCAGACCGTGAGCGACGCCACCGGCCCCACTCGCGGCCATTCCAATGGCAGCGATCACGGGATCGGTCGCGCCTCCTGTGACTGCTCCAGGCTCCGCATTACTGCCGCCTGTCGTTGAAAAGGTAAGGAAAGGAGTATTTGAATTTTGGTTCAAATCATAGACATAGATATTGGTTTCCACCTTGGTCCCGCCCGCCCCGAAGCCGATGGTCCCGCGCAGAAGACGGCTGCCTTGGTTGACCTTCGTAAATTCGCCCCGGATCAGCCACGCGTTTTCCGGCTGAAACCCTTGTTCCTTCGTGGTGGGAACAGCCAGAATGAGGCGATGTGATAGATCCGTGACCGAGGCCGTTTGCATCATGACTCGGAGATTTTCTTTAAAATCGACGAGTTCAGCGCCTTCTCGATCCACCTTGAAGTTCCCGTTCGCTATATCAAAATCAGCTACGTAGATTTTCTGCGGCATTTGCGGTGTGGCTTGTCCGGCAGTTTTCTCCACGCTTATGGAAGCACAGGAAGCCAAAGCCAGGCCCAGGGCAAATCCGGCTGCCGATTTTATGATAAGATTCATAGTGGTTTGTCCTGGGTGATGATTACTGACTTACGGGATGTACGGTGGTCTGTTGGGTTGTCGTCGTCGTGGTCGGATTTGTTGGCCGAACTGTGGTTTCTTCCGTTGTCGTCGTGCTGCTCGTTGTCCGGGGTTCATCGGAGGCACAACCGGAGAGTGCCCCGAGACATGGAGCGAGGAGACAGGAGAGTAAGAGTTTTTTCATAATTTTGATTCAATTGATCGGACGCCAGCGCTTGCTCATAGGAGCAAGCGCATTCAACGCGCCGGGGTTCGCTAATGCTTGTCGGTATGGTGATTCATGTCCTTGCTATCGACGGCCATCGTCGTAGCAGAAGAATCGGTGGTGGAAGAATGCCGCTCGTTATCGGCGCAACCGGCAAGGGAGACGAGTGCAAACGTGGCTAGACAGGAGAGGATCAGATTTTTAATCATATTAGTGTGTTGAAGTTGGTACCGCTGGCGCGCACCGCTTATGCGTACGCGCCAGTTAGGTGCCGTAGGGTTTACGGGGCCGGGGTTGTCGTTGTCGTGGTGGTCTTCTTGGTTTCGACCACAGGTGCGCTGGGAGCATCACTTGTCGTGGTCGTTGTCTTTCGCACGACGACTTTGGTCGCCACCATCTTATCACCGTCTTGCGTGTAATAGACGGTCACAGGAGCACCCGATTTTACCGTTTCACTTGAAACCGCGTTACCGTTTTCGTCGACGTAGGTTGTCGTCTTCGTGTAGGAGTAACTAACCGGATCGGCTGATGTCGTTGTTTTAACCACGATCGTGTCCGGACTGAACTGACTGACGGTACCCGCAGATGTTGTGGTGCTGGTGGTTGTGGTGGTTGAAGTGGCGGAAGGAGCGGGAGTCTGCGCACGGGTTATGTTGGGGGCGAACAGCATTACACCTAAAAGGGTAAGGCCGCTCAGATTACGAATTGCATTTTTCATTTGGATACTTTCTTCTGATGCCGTCATGGACGGCGGTTGTTTTTGTGTTGGAGAAATCTCTTTCAAGGACTGTCGTGATAAAGGTCTTAGTTGGACCAATGACCGGGTCGGTTACCTCTTAGCAAATACCGGCCAAGTTTTAATGATTGGGGGCATTATTCGGATTATTCCCCGATTTGTTATCAGGCTGTGCAGCGGGCTTGTTTTCAGCGGCTGGTTGCTGGGACTGCTGTTGGGGATGAGATTCTTGCTTGGGCTGGGCCTGCTCTTGCTGACGTGCTGGTTGCTGCGCTTGGGTCGGCTTCTGCTGGGGCTCAGGTTTTTGTTGGGTCGGAGCCTGCTGATGTTGAGGAGCTTCTTGCTGTGCCTGGGGCTGCGGATGAAAGGTCGTCGCTGGTTGCGAATTCACCTCTTTGGGTTGCGGCGTCACGGCGGGCTTTACTGGTTCACCGGTGAAAGGAGCATTGGCAGGATTCGGCTGACCTTGTGAGGAGGCCCGAACAGGAGCTTGCTGCACTGAAGAAGGCTGGGTTTGCCTCTTATTGGAGACCTGCCGCTCTTGCGCCGTGGGCTGAGCCTGCACCCCTCCTTTGCCGCCATTGTAGCTTACTTTGCTTGTCTTGTTGTTAATGGCCGTCCTATCCACATAGGTGTTGTGAATCTTGGCGGAGTTTATGTTGTTCACAGCCGCATTATACGAGAAGTGTCCCCCCTGCCAGCGACCGCCGCCGTAGCCGTGGCCTCCATAGCCATAGCCATAATTGATGCCGCCGTAATAACCTACGTTCGGTCCCCAGTAACCTGGGTAAAATGCATAAGCGTTTCCGTTCCATCCCCAATAAGGAGGGGTCCAAAAATCTCCAATTTGAGGAGGTTGGACCCACGCCCCCGGCACCCAGTAGTAACCACTATCGCCATAAGCCCAATATCCAGGCGTCCAAATATAACCATCATCGGGACAGGCAGGCTGGTCGTACACCTGAAGCGGCGGCGGTGCGATGTCAATTGATATAGATATTTGGGCAAATGCAGATGTCGATCCCAATGCCAGCACCGCAATAATGAAGCACTTGGTTAGAAAACTGTTTGAAAGATTGTTCATGTCTTCAAGTAAACCTTGAAAACCGGACGGACGCTATGGGGTGTTCACCCCACGTCTTTTTTGTCGGATGTCTCCACATCGAAAAGAAGGCCATTCAGCAACTCAAGCTGTGAGCGATTGCACTGTATCTATTGCTTCCACCACACATAGGTTACGTACGCGAGGCAGCCGGCGGCGACAATGAGAAGGATGGCAAGATAGTCGCTGAAAAAATCGTGCCAATAAGCTCCGATCACAATTCCTAAGGCTAACATTCCCCATTTGAAAAAAGCGGCTTGCCACCATTTCAATGTGAGCGTCTTGAATAAATTCATTGGCATTCCATTCTTAGGAAGTCTTTTGGGAAGAAGTGGGAGGTTCGTCTCTCTTGGAGGCGGGCAGCTATCAATCTTCAGCCTCGCGCATTGCCGCGGCGACTCAGACCGATAAAAAAGCCGACCGCGAGGGCGGCTCCGATACATGCGAGCGGACGTTCGGAAGCATAATCCCGAACGGAATTTACAACATCTAACAGCTTCCCTTTAGCTTGGTCGAGCTGTTCGCCCCCTTCGTCTTGAAAATGACCAACCAAATCTTTGACTTGGCTCGTGGCTTTAGAGGCATGGACCGAGGCCGTGGTGCCTAAATCATTCACGGCATCAGTGGCAGTTTGCTTAAGGTTAGAGACATCCTGCTGAGTGGCAGGAAACGAGGAGCGGAGAGTTTCGTTGTTCATAGTTATTGTGCTGTTGGTTGGGTTGTTCCTATTTAGCGTGTTAGAATACGCCGGGATGTATGACTGAGTATCGTTTTTATTTCCAAACGATTATCGAGGTTGCTTGATGCAGTAAATTTCTCGAAATGGACGAGCCGGAACCTCTACCTTTTCAAGTCCTTTTATCAAGCGGCCCGACAGTTTATTATATTCATCGAACGGCGGTCTAATTGGTTTTATGTTCATAAGATATATCTTTAGAGAATACAATTTCTCCGGCTTCAGCTCCGAGGAGATCGCCCACGAATGAAGGCCACCACGAAAAAGACGAGAAAAATGAAGAACAGTATCCTTGCGATTTCGGTAGCAAGACCGGCAATACCCACAAACCCGAAAATCCCTGCGATGATCGCGATTAATAAGAAGGTTATGGCATAATATAACATAAGAATTTCTTTGCTTTTTGTTGCCTAAACTTAAGGTCAAGGAACTCAGTCGACTATGGGGTATTCACCCCACTAGCATTCATTCCGGTGGGTTCTATCGTTATTATTATGAATCTAATTGTTCTTTTAATCGTATTGTTGCTCTTGTTTGGCGGTGGTGGCTTTTACCTCGGAGGCCCAATGGTAGGAGGAGGTGGGTTTGGACTCATTTTGCTTGTTCTTCTGGTTTTGTTTCTTACCGGCAATCTTGGCAGGAGATAACTGCTGAAAATTCAAACTACCGACGGTGCCGACGCCAAAGGGCGAACGTATATTATTCTGTCCAATCGCAGTACGCTTTTATTATAGCGATAGCGCTTGGGGCTGACGGATTATCGAGGGGAGATGCCGGGGCGTTCAACCATTGTCCGGTCTCGACAGCGGAGCGGGCCTGGTTTAATACTCTCACGTCCATGGACGGAGATGCTCTTACCCGCGAAAAGCCCCAACTTGTGCTGAGTCTCCGAAGCTAAAAATATGAGAGTTGGAGAGATTCTTTTTCATCACCTGCGATTAGTTTTGGAACAGGTTTCCGAGACGCCAACGGATTGGCCGTTCGTCTTCTTTCTTCCCGTCATCGCCGGGATATTTATGGTCAGTCGCGGGAATTTTCAGGCTCGGCTTACGCCCTTCGTCAAACCAATCATACTCGCAGGCAGTGTCTTGACGCTGCTCGCCGTGTTTCGTCTGACGATCTCCTATCTCTCGATGAATTTTATCATCAATAGTTATGCGACGCTGTTTGCGGCGACTTCATGGCTATTCTGTCTCGGTCAGCCGATCTATACGAGTATTCATACACAGGAGCACTACAGTATACCCTATGGTCCGTATGGCTATATCCTCGTGGGCGGCTTTCAGTACGTTCTGGGTCCAAGCGTTTTTTCGAGCAAGCTGGCCCCGTTTCTTGCGACGTTTGGCTCACTGATATTTCTCTATCTGACATTGCGAACGCGGGTGGAGTGGTTGTGCGCCCTTGCCTTGACCGCTTTGGCCAGCGCGTTGGAGCTCCTTCTGGACCCCATTCAGTTCTGGCCTCGACCGGAGCCCTTTCTTCTTCTTTCCGTTTGCGCGGGCATGTGGGCCGCCACCCGGCGCCGGATGTGGGGGCCAATTGTCCTTGGACTCTGCATTGGGGTCGCAATTGATCTCAAAATTTATGGCTTCGCCTTCTTTTTCATGGCGATTGCGGTGGCTTGGCGCAATCACAGGTCCCTGGGGTTATGGGCGCTCGCCGGACTTGCCGGAGTTGTTGCCGTGCTGCTGCCCTTTGCGTGGCCCAATATTTCGATCGGAAATTATCTTGGGACGCTAAAAATGATGGGCGCGGGCAGAAGGTTCATGGAAGGACTGGCCCTCCAGAATTTTGAATGGTGCGTGGTGCTTTCGATGATCGGACTCGCCCCTCTATTCATCAACAAACGGGAATCTTCCGAGACGATGGCGGTGCTCTGGAAAAACGCCGATCTTTGGGGGGCGCTCCTCTTGTCATTCCTCGTCGTGGACCATCCTGCCAGTGCCGAAGGCTCGGGTCCGCATCACCTGCTGCCATTTATCCCGGTCGCTATTTATATTGCCGCCCACCTGCACGCCGCCATTTCATCCAAGCCGTTCCTCGAGCGAACGTACAATTGGGCGGGACTTTCCATGGCGCTTTCCATCGTGTTGTTCGTGGAGGTCTACGCCGTCTACACGGGCGCGCACGAGCCCGGCAAATTGGAACCGAGGGAGACTTTGGCGAAAGAACGCATTGAGGATATAGAGACGGTTTACAGCGAGAAGATGCCCTGTGTTCTGCTGAATGCGGCCGGCTCCATGGCCACACAGGAAGACGACTTTTATCGGGCGATTCTTGTTTTCAACGGGATGCCGATGGGTATCGATCCCGCCGGGACGATGGATTATAAATCGCTGGGCTATAATGAACCTGATCTATCCGACTTCGTCGCGGAGGTTAACTCGAAATACCACAAGCCGATCGTCTGGATTTGTCCGAGAGGCACTGTTCCCTTCTCGCTAACCTCGTATTTTGGTTCCTGCGACAGAGTGTTTTCCGATCATTTTGTGAACGATTTCCACCGGATCTTCCAACTTTCAGGTCAATCGGCTTGTTTCGATCTATACGAGCAGAAATCCAACTGACCGCGCATTGCGAGCGCCCGCGCTTTACTATTCCCCCCATGCTTGCTAACCTGAATTTCTTGATGACGACAGATAGGTTTGTAATCGTAGGCGCGTATTCAGGCGGTCTATCATGAGTGAAGTCCCCAAACCGGACGCGAACAACGCGCCGAGGGTCGTGATCATCGGCGCCGGGCCGGCGGGGTTGACGGCGGCATACGAACTGGTCGTCCGGTACGGAATCACTTCAACGATCCTCGAAGCGGATAACATTGTCGGCGGCATCAGCCGGACCGTCGAACGCGACGGCTGGCGCTTCGACATCGGCGGTCATCGCTTTTTCACGAAGGTGAAGGAGGTCGAGGCCCTGTGGCATGAGATCCTGTCCGACGACGACTTCATGCTTCGCCCGCGCATGAGCCGCATTTACTACAACGGCAAATACTACGATTATCCGCTCAAGGCCTCGAACGCGCTCAAGAACCTCGGCATCTGGGAGGCCTTCCTATGTGTGATGTCCTATGTCTGGGCGCGCATCAATCCGCCGAAGGACAAGACGACGCTCGAGGGCTGGATTGTCGCCCGATTTGGCTGGCGGCTCTACAAACATTTTTTCAAGACCTACAACGAGAAGCTCTGGGGCGTTCCCGTGAACAAGCTGCCGGCTGACTTCGCCGCGCAACGGATCAAGAACCTCTCGCTCTTCAACGCCATCACGAATGCGCTGCTTCCCAAGCGGAACCAGAAAGGCATCACGTCGCTGATCGAGGAGTTCCAGTATCCCAAGTACGGCCCCGGCATGATGTGGGAGAAATGCCGCGATCTCGTCGAGGCGCGCGGCTGCACGGTGACGATGAACACACGCGTCGCCGCCATCCGGCATGAAAATGGCCGGGCCGTTTCGGTGATCGCGCAAGGCAAGGACGGCACGCGTACGGAATATCCGTGCGACCACGTGATTTCGTCGATGCCGATCTCGCATTTATTAAAGGCGATGGACCCGGCGCCGTCGGAAGTGGCGTTCAAGGCGGCGGACGATTTGCGCTATCGGGATTTCATCACGGTGGCCCTGGTCGTGCCGGAAGCCTACAGCTTCCCCGACAACTGGATTTATGTGCACTCAAAGCAGGTGCAGGTCGGGCGAATCCAGAACTTCGGCTCGTGGTCGCCCTACCTCGTGAAAGACGGCCGCACCTGCCTCGGCCTCGAGTTCTTTGTCTTTGAGGGCGACGCGACGTGGACCAAGCCCGACGCGGAGCTTATCGAGCAGGGCAAGCGCGAACTCGGCATCCTCGGGCTGGTCGATCCGGCCAAGGTGGAGGCCGGCTATGTCGTGCGCATGCCGAAGGCCTATCCGTTTTACGACGAATATTACAAGGCGAACGTGGCGCGCATCGTCGAGTGGCTGAGCAAGTGCACGCCCAACGTCCACCCGGTTGGGCGCAACGGGATGCATCGGTACAACAACCAGGACCACTCCATGTACACGGCCATGTTGACCGCCGAGAATATCGCCCTCGGCACGCATCACGATGTCTGGAGCGTGAACGTCGAGGATGTCTATCACGAGGAAAGCAAGAACGGGAAGGACGATTCACTCCGTGGGCCGCGTGGAACCGGACGCGACGCCCCTGTCATTTCCCGCCAGCATTACGGCCCGGACCATCCCGTCAACCAACCGGCGGGAAAGCCGTAGGGCTTAAGTCAAGACGCTCTGGGGCATATCGAGCGTCACCTGCTCGACTTCCAGCGGTGTCCCCACGCGTTCGAGTTGACGCCGAACGGCGGCCACCACCTGGTCCGGTTCAATCATTTTCATGCACTCATGTCCGTAATCACATTTGTTTCGCTGCCAGCAAGGTGAACATATCGTGCGACCAACAATGTTCTCATTGACCCGGTAACCGGAAACGAACGGATCTTCCCGTCCGCCATAGACAATGACGCTCCGGCAATCGACGGCCCGGGCGACATGCATCAGGAATCCCACCTGGCCGATGAAGAGACGGCTGGAGGCCAGGATGGCCGCCGATTCGCGCAAGGTGGTTTTTCCGCGCAAATCGAGCGCGCCCTGAATGGGCGGGTCCTGTTTCAGCCCAAGCTGGACCATGCCGAAACCGTTGCCGAGCTGATCGGCGACGGCCTGATAACGTTCCGGGAGCCAATCCTTGTTCTTCATTTGCCCCAAGCCGCCCGACTGGATGGCGATCTGGTTGTCGAGGAGCCTGCCCGCGGCTTTCTCGGATGCGAGTAAGGTCAGGTAGGGGCGCAGCTCGATCGTTCCGGTGAGGCCCGCTTTCCGGCACATGGTTATCAGCAGATGCTCATTGGGAAACACATCGCGGTCGGTTTCCTTATCATAAACGCTGAATTGGGGGGCCAACCAGCCATAGCCCCAGCGGTGCCTGCGTCCGACCGTTGCGTAGCCGTAATTATAGACCGCAGCTACGTCGGGGCTATGTTCAAAAAGAGACGGATGTCTCGAGATCATCACGATCCTGCCCGTGCCGCGCTTTTTCAATTCGTGGGCCACGGTGCCGCAAAGGAGATCATCGCCAATACCGGCTCCAAAATAAATCACAACCTCGGGCCGGCCCATCCAAAGATGCTGGATTTGGGTGAGACGCCGGGAAATTCCATCTTTCAAGCTCATGGCAGCTCAGCAATCTCTGCTTTCGAAAATCATTTTTGGAGGTTGCAGGTGCCAGTTCAAAGTGAGACGCGTAGGGGTCCAATCATAAGACAATTAACGAGATCAATAGAACTGCAAGAGAGCGGAGAGGTCAAGGCAGGAACCCGCGTAATCGCGTTCAATTGATCTCCTTATCAGGTTACTTCTCCCGATGATTTCCACTATAAACAAGCCTTCATTCTATTTAATGCAACGGCAACGGCCATGACATCGGCGGCGGTGGCGGTGGCGCGTCGTAAGGCTTCTTCGTCAAGGCGGATTACTTAAAGCTTGCCATTTAAGATTTCCGTTGCCTAT
>Ga0206796_1049_pt1 | contig 27627 bp, 29 predicted proteins | sample Alteio_BWOrgCont_68_FD_152895 | JGI IMG/M metagenome (GOLD analysis project Ga0206796, IMG submission 152895) | Enriched cells from forest soil in Barre Woods Harvard Forest LTER site, Petersham, Massachusetts, United States -... | ecosystem: Environmental > Terrestrial > Soil > Temperate forest >...
TGATGCGCCACTACTGCGACACTTAGAGTAGGAATAGCTATAACTAGTGAAGTTGCTGCAGCAATTGCCAAGGATAAACTTTGATCTAACATTAAGATATTACTGAAACAAAAATAGAGAATGGGAAAAACTATAATTCCACCACCAATCCCAAACATGCCAGAAAGAAACCCAGCATATATACCAGTAACTAAAAATATTAAATGAATCATATTTTTTTCATCCTAACCCACATTACTTGGCAATAGATTTATTTCCAGTATACTATAAATCTCGAAATACATTTTCATATCATCAAGATTAACATGAAACATTGCTTATATCTTATAAAAGTTATTTACGAGAGAGAATTAAACCCCAAAAACCAAATAAAGCTGTTACTGATATTATTATAGTATAAATACCTAGTGAGACTAATTGAGTTAAATCTAAAGTAGTAATAAATGCGGTACATATAGTGGACATTCCGTATACCAAAGCGCCAACAACTGCAGCTGATGCGCCAGCAATATGGCGCAGTTCATTCATTGCCTTAGCATTAGCACTAGGCGCTACTAATCCGGCACCAAACATATAAATCATCATTGGCAAAATAGTTGTAAGTATAGAAAAATGCGCAAAATAGGCTAAACTAAAGAATAAAAGGGCTGATATAAGACTAATCAAAATTCCCAAGAAAATAGTTTTATTTAAGCCCAATTTCTTTATAAAATATCCAGATAAATTTGCCCCAAATGCATACCAGGTAACCGTAAAAATTAGTAAATAAGAATAATTATGTGCCGAAATATGTAAATTAGTAATATAAATAAAAGGAGTTGCAGCATAATAACCAATCATTCCACCACTTAAAATAAAAAATGGTAGAGCATAACCAATAAAATTTCTATTGGTAAAAACCAAATAATATTCACTTAAGGCTTGTTTAAAGGTAAATTGATTATGAATATTAGCATTGGTTTCATTTACAAATTTATGAAATATTATAATTAGCGCCGTAGTATAAATGAATAACAGCAAAAATATCATTCGCCAATTAAAAAATAAAATTAAGTAGCCACCAATTAATGGTGCAATAGCTGGCATAATATTACCAGCACTACTAACTAGAGATAGAGCTTTAGCTAACTTAGTTTGATCAAGTGCATCGGTGAATAGTGCACGACTCAATACTGAAGCCGAGCCAATTCCAATTCCCTCAATTAAACGCGCTAAATTAAACATTTCAATGTTTAGTGAACAAAGTGCACAAAAAGTTCCAAATTCAGCAACAATTAAACCATAAAATATTGCTTTTTTTCGTCCATGTTTAGAAGAAAAACTGCCCCAAAAAAATTGGGATAATGCAAAACCAAGTAAAAATAATGTAATAGAAAGTTTTAGCGCTGGTGGATTTGTATGAAATTGATGGATTAAAGTTGGTAGTGCGGGTAAGTAAATATTTAACGAAATAAAGCCTAATAAGCCTAAAAAAGTTGCTGCCCAAAAGATGTGTTTTTCGCTTTGCTTATTCATAATTGGCTCTTTCATAATTTATCATGGATACTGCCGTTGTTGATGAAAAATACGTAATATTTGAACATGTTCCTTCCTGATGCGATACACTATTAAGTACGGAAATTCATGTAGTATCAGCTCTTTAGTCCCAAAGACTTTACCCGGGCAACCAATAGTTGGCATTCTATCACTATTTAATTTTGTTTGCGTTGTTTTATTTGCAAACAATTTGGGATTATTTGCAAAAACTTATCGAATAAGTATAACTAAAATTTGAAATCTAATTACTGTTTATTAGTAATTCTATCCTATTGTTTAGTGCAGTTATCAATAGACTAGCAAAAAATACCAGATAATCCCTAGCAATAAATATCCCAGATAGAGTAAAGGTAGCATTATGGCAATGTGGATCGGGAAAATACTTAACAACATTACCACAATTACTGCAGAGCTCATATTAATAAAGCTCATCAAAGCAGAAGCATTACTTTTATCTTCAGCTTCACATAAAGCTAACGCTGAACTATTCCCAAAAATAAATGCGTAACCAAGGTAAATGATAAACATTGGCACAAATAAACTTAATATAGCGTGTGGAAACAACTTAAAGCTAATAAATAATAAGACCACACCAAGTAGACTGAGAAACAGCCCTAATTTTATTGATTTTTTTGGTGGATTAGTTTTACCTAAATGACTGGCGAGCAATGATCCAAATAACATTCCTGCAACTGGAATAAAATTATAAATACCATAGACTTGAGGACTTACGCCTATGGTATTTATTGCAATAAAAGGTGCAAGAGCAGCAAAAGTATAAACAATGCTAGTTCCAGCACCAACTAATAAACCACCAAATACTACTGGGCGCTTGAATTGGCCAACGTAATTATGCAACAAATGCTTAGGGTTTAGCGCATCCATCTTCTTCTCAATAAATACTTCGGGTAGAATTAAACTTAGGCATAAAATTATGCCACCATAAATAAACATAAAATAAAACGAACTAACCCAACCATAATAAGTCACCAAAACTCCACCAATAAATACACCAATACCTGGAGTAATGGCAAATGCAATTATTAATAAACTTACAATTCGTGCATGTTCTTTAATATTACAAAGTTTACTTGAAATAGTAAATGCCATAGTTAAGCCACCACCAGCACCTAAAGCCATTAGAAACCTGGCAAAGATTAATAAGTCAAATGAATATAGGTATTTTGATGCAATACACAGCAAAGCACTAATAATTTCTATGCTAGCGCCAATAATTATGGTTTTTTTACTACCATAGCGATTAGCTAACGGACCATACAGCAATTGGCCAATCGTGTAACCAACTAAATACCAGGTAACAGTTAATTCAGCTGTTTGACTCTTGATTACAAAAAATGTTGCAATCTCGGGTAATCCTGGAGTAAAAGCAACAGCTCCAATTGAACCAAATGAGATTAACAACATTAAAATTAATAAATATCTTATTTTCATTGTAATTCCTAACATGTATATAATCTTGACTTAGCACATTAATATTATTATCTTTCCTCAATAACCGATAAAGTTCGAAGAAAAGATTACAAGCGTTATTATATACTACGAGTTATAGTATGTCAATACTCGTAATATATAATTTAACTAGATATGGAGAAGAAAATGGTTAATCAAGATGAAACCACCATACTAAATTTATCACTAATTAGTGGTGAAGCATTAACTTTAGCAGACCGGCGTTTGTATAATTGTCTATTAGCACCGGCTTTAAAACAACTACCTAAACAACGTTTTTTTACAATAAGTATAAAAGATTTAGATGATGTATATGGTTATGGAGCTGCAGATATTGAAAAGGTTCAACAATCACTTAGAAAATTAACTCAAACTTCTATTGAATTTAAAGCGGTTACACCGAACGATTCAAACTGGAATCTTACCCCATTACTCGATCAAGTTAAATATAATAGCCAGGAGCATACCTTATCTTATTCATTTGCCGAAGAATGTAGCAAAATACTAGCCGTACCGGAATATTTTGAGAAACATATAATTCAAGCTCATTTTGCATATAAATATAGTAGTCTTCTTTATGACATATTGTCAGGAGCATATTTTAAAAAGCAAGTTGAGTACTCCATCGAAGTATGCCAGTTACGCCATGCCTTAGGTATTAGTATAGATAAATTCAGCAATTTTAATGATTTTAAACGCTATGTGCTAGAACCTTCGCTTAAGGAAATTAACGCCCATGCTATTTTTACAGCTGGATTTATTCCTCAAAGTAAGGGACGCAAAATTATACAATTAGATTTTATATTACAGAATAAACATTATGTACATCAACATTTTCATGCTCGCCAGAATGTTGCAATAAAATTCCAACGCTTATTAAATCAAGAACCACAATTAGTCAAAGCTTATGCATATCTAGTAAATGCCAAAACTGAAGAACGCAACCGCTTATTTGCTATTGCAACAAAAATTGCTTTAACTAAAAATACCTTTTTTAGGGATGAAGAAGTGGATAATCCTGAATTATGGTTTGAACTGATAAAAGATAAAGTTTTAAGCAAACTCTAAATCATTAATAACCTAACGGTTAGTACCAAAACTCTACAAGCAGTCTAATCTACAGCTTAATTCTGATAAAGCAAAATATTCATATGGTTCTCGACCTGGAAACTTCTGTTCGCGTACGCCAAGCTTTTTATCTAATATCACTGATGCCTCATTCCAGTCAACTATACTTTCTATTTTTACCAATAAATTGTCGGCTCTATCATTTGTGATAATGCATAATCAAAAAATGACATAAATTCATCTATAAAACTGTTGAAAACCCTTTAATACCAACGCTATATTTTAACATATTATGTAGTTTTATGATGCAGTGGTTTCTAAATTTATGTATAATACGGTCTATGAATAAGATATTCCCTTGGAGCCATTGAATTAAATTCAAGAGTAAAAATTTATTTATCTGCCACATACCCACCTAATTTGAACTGTCAATTGCTTAGCAAAAACCATAATTAATTGAGGTTAATTTATTACTAATTTTAATAAGGATACTAAACTGAAAAAATGTTTTATTAAATTGGTAATTAGCTTAACTGCTTTAATTTCAGCTCCAGTATATGCAACTGCTCCAGAAACAAATGAACTAATGTTTTATGGTTATAACAATGGCTATGGTTCCAATACTATTGTAAAATATGTTAACTTTACACCATTGGGGCATTATATAAGTTCAGGTGAACTTTATGGAGGTGTGGGCGCTAGCGACAATCCAAATGCAATCGATATTTATGCGAATAGATATAACACGGCGGAAACTGTGCAATGGGTATCAAATAAAATGCTAACCCTAAATAAAGTACCTTGGGAAAAAAAATATATGGTTACAAATTATTCCGATAGCATTTTTTTTAAAGATGATAGTCCTCAAAAATTATATTTTGCGGTTTATGGCACTCTTACTCTGGAACTTGACTATAATAGTAATGAAACTGATTTATTTAATTGCTATAATGTTATTCTTGCTCAAGGACAGACAAATTCAGTGGGTGTTTACACAGATAATAACTGGTGGATATTTTCTAATGCGAAAGATTATGAGGGTTATGATACACCTGGAATTTTACTTAATTGTATAACTGTAAATGATCCCAAATTATCACAAATAGAAATTATGCGACCTACTAAGAACAATGGTAAAATTAACACTTCACAGGATTACCCAAGTGATGCTGGGTCTGATGAAAATTTATTTCTTATCCATTTTTCTACCCTATTTTAGTTATTATAAAAAAACAACATCCATAACAAATGCTTAAACTACAATGTTTAATTTTAATAAGGATCCTAAAATGAAAAAATGTTTTATTAAATTGGTAATTAGCTTAACTGCCTTAATTTCAGCTCCAGTATATGCAACTGCTCCAGAAACAAATGAGCTACTTTTTTATGGTTATACCAATACTATTGTAAAATCTGCTAATTTTACACCCTTAGGGCATTATATAAGTTCAGGTGAACTTTATGGAGGTGTGGGCACTAACGCCAATCCAAATGCAATCGATATTTATGCGAATAGATATAACACAGCGGAAACTGTGCAATGGGTAGCAAATAAAATGCTAACAGTAAACAAGGTGCCTTGGCAATCAGACTATATGCTCACAACTTATTCTGATTCTATTTTTTTTAAAGATGATGCTCCTCAAGAATTAAATTTTGCGGTTTATGGTACTCTCACTCTAAAACTTGTTTTCGAGAATCAGACACAACTACTCAATTGTTATAATGTTATTCTCGCTCAAGGATATACATCTTCATTCCTTGGAGCCACTTCTGATGATAATTGGTGGATATTTGCTAATAAAAAAATTTACTATGATTATTTGCCCAACTCAATTATACTTACTTGCATAGATGTAAATGATGCCGCATTAAAAGAAATAGTGATTGATCGACCTACTTTTAATAACGAGGGGAATATGGATACTTCACAGGATTACCCGAAGGATGCTAGATCGCTGCATAATTTATTTCTTATTTCTACTTCACTATATTAACCAATTACTATGAAAACAGCATTAAAAAACATAATAAATGCTTAATCCACAATTTTTAACAAGGATCCTAAAATGAAAAAAAACCTTTTGATTCTAGCTACTATGGTTTTAGTTATATTTCCAGCATATGCTGATAAAATAGAGCTCCCTGTGAATGTTGATGTTAACGAGGTAAATTTTTATGGGACAAATGAGGTTAATATTGAAACTGTCAAGTTTATTCTAGAAGATCATTCTATCGACAACCAAACTTGGCAAGGTCTATACGATGGTTCTCAAGGTTTGTCACTACCAAACGAAGCATTGAATAATCCTCACTCATTATATATTGCTGCCAATCGAAATGGTTCAACAAAAGTAAAAGATTGGGTCCAAAATAAAGTTGAATCTCTGCTTAATAACAAAGCATGGATAGGTGCTACAGCACTTACAACTTATACATGGAGCGATTCTTTACCAGGAAGTTTAAATTTTGCAGTTTTAGGTAAACTGGTTTTTCTTATCGGAGAGACTAGAACGGCAGCAATGGAATTTACCTGTCCTAATGTAATTATTGGCCAAGGCCATACAAGGGATGGCAATACCCCAGGTGGAATCAATAATTGGTGGATATTTTCTAATCAACTAAAAGACAATGATGGGGATAAAGGTACGTATATTAGCCTTCATTGTTCAACTTCTTCTATAGAATTTAATAGTGGTGGAAAAGAATTTTTGCTAAGAATTACACCAACTCGTTTATCTGATCATTATACTTTTCTTGTATCTAAAATAACTCCAATATTGTAGTAGAAGGAGATATAACTATAGAGAATTAACTAGAAACCTCACATTTTATCTCGAGACCCAAGACCCATGAAAGCCAAATGGTACTCGGTGGGGTAACTGTATAATAGCTACTGGCTCTTTATCAATATGTAGTGCATCTAAGATAACTAAATCGCTACGCTTGTCTTTTTCTCGATATACGTAAATTAATAAAAACCCATCGCCTTCCAGAGCATTGACATTACGCGGCACAAATATAGGTTCTACCGGCATACTACCTACTCCAAAATCATGTATCTGTTGTGTATCATCAGCTAAATTATAATGAACAATTGCATCAAATAATCCATACTCTGCATGTAATGTGGCAGCAATATAAACATGATTATATTTATTTCCTATAAAGCGATCGTCAATGCGTGGAAATTCTCCAACAATATGATCTAATTGGGTTTTACTCACCAAAGATTTATCTTTTACATCAAATATCCACCGGGTTAAATAAGCTGGGAAAACCTTTGTGTCATCTTTAAACCCATTTGCAGACACTGGAATATTATCCGTCAACATAGTATCTAAGACAATCATGCCATCCTCCTGATATGCAGCAACACTATGAATTGCTAAATAAGCAGCATCTGCTACATGTATCCACACCACATCGTTACTCGTACCATTTCGCGGCAGTATGCCAAAATAAGCTCCACGTTCTGGCTCCCATTGATAGAAGCCATTACCAGCTAGCATCCGCTCATAATTACATACTAAAGGAAATAATGGAAAGATTACAAAATCTTTGGTAATGGCAAAATCATGCAATAAACTTAAATATGGTATTTCAATCTTTTCGCACTTGGTGATATGGCCTTGTTTATCTGCAACATAATAATAGATATGTGTAGTTTCCATTGGATTTATATAACTATAAAAAATTAATTCACCACTAATTGGATCAATTTTAGGATGCGCAGTCATTGAATTTTTCAACTGTCCAGCAAACGTGTCAATACCAAGTGTATCTAAATTATTTGGGTTTATCTGATATGGTAGTGTACTTTCTTGTAATGCAAGTAGTTTGCCCCCATGCCAAATAATATTTGTATTAACCGTATCCGCACGCATATTTTGTACTAAAGGATCACTTTTGCCAAAATCACGAAATCCAGCAAATAAGCTACGTCGTGCCTCACGTTCGAGATTAAACTTCTTAGTTCTAATCCAACGATTTTGATAACTAACCTGACCATCTTTGAAATGAAGTGCGTGGATCATTCCATCACCCTCAAAGAAATGATAATTTTCTGAAAATACGTACTGGGGATTTGGTCCATTCCGAAAGAAAGTACCATTTAATTCCTGGGGAATTTCACCAATTACAGTCAAATCATTTATATTTGACTCTGCACACCATGGCGCAAATATACCTTTTAAAAATTTATTTGAGGGTAATGGTTTAGCCATGATGTATCCCCTTTACTTTCATATATAAATTGCTAAGGCGCTGCCAAGCTTGTATATCACTTGGTTCAATCCAGTTATAATTTATGTCTTGCCAATCTGGAGCATGCGAATCTAGACCAATATATTCAATATATCCAGATTCACAAATAAAAAATTGATTTTTATAGGGTAAGAGGTATCCCTTACCTGAAAGTAATATCTGCTTAGCTTCTTTATAATTACTGAACCATTGATTAAAAAAACCACCACCATTTGGCTCAAACTTAGTTAAACCAGTAAGGGTGAAATAGTTTTTAAGGTTAGTCCAAGAATTAAAGCCATACTCATTAGCAATTACGGCTAATGCATGTTTTAACTGAATCTTATCTGAATTAAAATTATCGGATAAAAGCTGTAACCCAGCTAAACGCTCTTTTGCTTGCTGTGCCAGATTTTTATCTAGTGAATTTAGGTTTTTTAGCAATATTTGCGCTTGAATTTTGGCTTCGTTAAGTGAAAAAGGTTTGGATAAATTATTCATTCTAAACTCCTATATAATTATCCGCTAGTCACCCACATTTTTAGCATATATAAAAGTAAATAAATAATCACAATGAAGTGTTAATGGGTGAGTTCCTCTTTGGTGGGTATAGGCACCCCATACGTACCTAAGATAAGATTATACCATAATTAACATATGAGGTAATTAAAACTACCTTAGCCGCTACTAAAAAAGTGAAGTACGATGGTGTATATAACAGTCCTTAAGTTTGCGTATAATAATATTATTGCGTCCTACGCACTAAAGAGCTTTTAAAATTTCGAACCCACTCATCTTTGGCAATTTTTCTAATTGATGAGCCAAAGCCCTAGGTGGTGGTTTAATTTTACGCGTAGCAGCATTAATCCATGCCCCATACACCGTATGCTTAGCTGCTAGCTTATGATTTGATTTGTAAATATTATGTACAAATTTCCAGCGTGCATGGTCAATTGAGTAACCAGCTAATAGCAGCTCAACTACCACTTTTTCGCCCAAAACTATCTCACGATGATACTCAGTTTCTTCTTTGAGTAAGACACCATTAAACCCAAGTTCAAATAATCTAGTCACTGACCAACCTAGTGAGTTCATCCACTCCACTCGAGTATCAGTGCCAAAACTTGCATAAGCAGTATGTGTTACATGGCAGTTAGCATCAATATCTGACCAACGTACTTCAATGGTTTTTTTAAAGATCAACACATTTAACCGATACAGTCAAAATAAAAGTTGCTACTGGTTCACTTAAATCTTTAGGATCCAGTACTGCAACTACATTAACCGGGAAGTTAATTCGTTGTTTAGTTGCAACTGTTTCCATTAGTGCTTGATGAACTTTCACTCCCTCATTACACACAAAATATACGTCACTTTCCGGCCTGCGAATAAAATTTGCCTTAAAATCTTTAAAAACTACAGTTGAGTTAATTTTTTGCTGTTTAATTTGGTAAAGCGGTAATAATCCACCAGCAGCATCTGCACCGATGGCTAAAGAACCGAAGTACATCGAATTTAAGTGGTTTTTATTTTGCGGGGTTAAGCAAATTTTGACAATCGATTGATCCATATTTAAAGTAACAATGACTAGACCAGCATAATCAATCATTGGCACTTTTTGTTTTAAATAATCTTCTAATTCTTGAATTAGGGACATTATTGGTTATTAACTTTCTGAAGAATAAGCTACATTTAATTTAAAATTTGAAATAAAGTTATGCAAGCTAAATAGCTTATAAAATTTCAAACTCATACATCTTTGGTGCAGCGACCAAACACTTTAAAAAATCTGTGGGTGCTGGAACAACTTTACGCGTATTAGCATCAATCCATGCTCCATATGTAGTATGTTTAGCTGCTAATTTATTATCCGCTTTATATAAATGACTAATAAATTTCCAACGTGAATAATCTTTATTTGCACCAGCAAACATTAATTCTACTATTACTTGTTCTTCAGTTGAAAGTATTTCACGATGATATTCTATTTCATCTTTAATCACAACAGCATTAAGTCCAATATCAGCTAACTTATTAACGGGGTAGCCAATGGACCTCATCCAATTTAACCAGGTTTCAGCAGAAAAATTTATATACGCTGTACGGGTTACATGTTGTTGTACATCAATATCTAACCAGCGTATTTCAATTACTTTTTTAAATGCAATCATTATACATCCAATCCAAAAATTTACTCCATTCCAAAACTAGGTTTTACTACGGCTAGAATCACACACAAAATCAGAACTATAACTGGATATTCATTAAAGATACGCAACCATTTATGAGTTTTAGTATTATAGTCTTTGGCAAAATCTTCCATGAGCTTAAAACAATAGACATGGTAAATTACTAAAGTCCCAACTAGCATTAATTTAATATGTAGCCATAATCCAGTAATACCAAAACCCCGCGAGAGTATCTCGCCCAAGATAATGGACAAAATACCGGATGGGGTCATAATAAACCAAAATAATTTATGTTCCATAATTTTAAATTGGTTTTGGCTCACTGGATTAGTGGTCAGTGCATGATAGACAAATAAGCGTGGCAAATAAAATAGTCCAGCAAACCAACAGACTACTGCAATTAGATGCAAAGCCTTAATATAGGTATAAAGTGTATAATGGGCAGCTACACTATTAGGAAGTTGATACATAGGTCACTTAACGGATTAATCAGAAACCATTGCATGAAGCGCAACTTTGTTACCTTCAGTGTCCGTAATCACTGCACGAAACCCGTATGGCCCAATTGCTTGAACATCTTCAATCACTTCGCCACCGTTGGCTTTTACTTCAGCTACGGCTTGATGAATCCGCTTATTTACATCAAAATAAATCAGTAGATCACTTTTATTGGGTACAAATTTTTCAACTTGGCATAAACAACCAGCAACATCCTCATCTTGATGAGGGAATACCGTCATTCTACAGCCATGTTCTTCAATAACTTCGAGTTTTTTAGCTAAAAGCTTAGAGTAAAACGTTGTTGCCCGCTCTAAGTTTGCCACTGGTAAATCAAACCATACAATTGTATTAGCCATAATAAAATTCTCCTAAAATAGATTAATTTAATATTATCTAAGTTCAGATAAGTAGTATACCTTAAAATGGAATATCATCTGATTTAAGTTCGCTGCTACCGGCAACGGTTGATTGTCCTATTTCGGGTAAATTGTATACTGGATCATTACTTTCATCATGTTCTCCGCCACCATCTTCACGTTTACTCAATAATTCTAGATTATTAGCATAAATCCTAAGTGTAGCAACTGGTTTATTCTCACGATTGATATACGCATTAGCTGTTGGAAAACCTTCAACTAGGATTTTAGTACCTTTTTTTACATAATTCCTAGCAATATCTGCTAGCTTTCCATTACAACTAACATCCACCCAATCAGTTTTAGGAGCTTGTTTTGTACCAACTGAAACCCCAACTGAGAAAGTAGCAAAAGTACTACCTGCTTGATCAGCACGTAATTCTGGATCACGTCCTACATTTCCGGTAATAATAATTTTTTTCATAACAACTCCTTTTAAAATTTTTAAAATGCATACTAGATTCTATCATTAGCCAACTAAAATTTATCTAAATAATTAAGATTTCTTCAAATAATATATGTTGTGAAGACCATAACTCTTTCAAATCTTTAGTCATTTAAATCATTGTTTCTATAAGATAAAAGAAATGCTTATCCCCAATTACAATTAGATTAGCCTTTTGCTTTGTATAGCGTAAATTTTCTTCCGGTGTGGCAATCAAATAGAATTTTTTATATGAATTTTGAATTAGTCCACAATTGGAATCAAGCACTAGCAAATTACCCAAATACATTAAGTCTTCCACTAAAATCAGTAATTTGGGCTGTTCTAAATCAATATTCTTTAGCGTCTGGCTAATCATGTTACTTAAACCAGCTTGTATCGCCATTATTTTCTCTGGCAGCATAAATTCTGCAACAGCAAAATAAATAATTGAAGGTACAGTATTCGCAGTGAACCCCAATTCCCAATTAGGTGGAATCACCTCAGCTACATCATGGTATATCAGGTTTTGGTTAACTAATTTAGATAATCTATCTACTCCTAAATAGTCGGGTTGATTAGCTACAACTACTATATTTCCTGGCCATTGCGCAAAGATAGAAATTAAACTATCCTCTAAATTAGTTGAAGAAGATATATCCTTAGCAAATATATCATGCAGTGGCACACGGGTAACATACTTTTTTGGTCGGAAAAAATAGCGTCCCACAGAAAAACTAATTGTACAAGTAGATAGGGTAAAGATTAATAAATTAAGTCCGTCTTGATTCATAAAAATTTCTTTTGCCAATTATGACAATATGGCAATTTGCCATTTAGCGTATAATAATTTTGGTGATAATTTTCTGCTGGCCAAAAGACACTAACGGGAAGTAACTTGGTAACTGCAGTATAACCTAATTTATGTAATAGCTGTATTACTTGTTGAGCTATAGCTAATTGCGTATCATTATAATAAAAAATTGCACTTAAGTATTGCTCACCCACATCTGGTCCTTGACCGTTAGTTTGAGTTGGATCATGAATTTCAAAAAAATATTTAAGTAAGTCTGCATAACTTACTAACTGTGGATCATAAACTACCCGAATAACTTCCAAATGCCCAGTACTATGCTGACATACTTCGGTATAGCTTGGATTTTGCGTATGGCCACCACTATAACCCACTTCAGTTTTTAATACTCCCGACAACCGTTGTAAATAATATTCCACACCCCAAAAACATCCAGCCGCCAAAATAGCTTCTTCACTATCTAACACTTTACTATTAGAAACAAAATCTATAGCTGCAGAATTTACACAATGACGAGTATTTAGGGCAGTATAGTTCTCACCATGAAAAACATGCCCCAAATGAGCATTACACCTGGCACATAAAATTTCAGTACGTCTACCATCACTATCTGGTTCGCGTCTTACATTATTGTCTACTTGATTATCAAAGCTTGGCCAACCACAACCAGAGTGAAATTTATGTGCGGCACGAAATAAAGCTAACCCACAATTACGACATAAATAACTGCCAGCTTCATCCAAATCATTATAAACACCAGTACCCGGATATTCGGTATTCTTATCACAAATTATACTCTTTAACTTTGGAGTTAAACTCGCGGTCTTTAGTAACATTATGCATTATCCTTGTTAAAATTTTAGCTCACAATTATACCCAAAATGTAACCTAATCGTAACTGTTTATAAAGCTATAAAGGGTTTATGTTAAAATAATGCTAATGTGATAGTATATTATTTTATAGTAAATTTATACCAAATATAAATGTCCATCGTTAAATTGCCATATCTTGTGACACATGGCTTGTAATGACTATTTAAATTTTAAATGGAAAACTTATGCAAGAGAACTATTAAATGGTTTAGATAAGTAATACTGAGTAAGATTAGTTTGGGTTGGTGATAGTAAATTTTTGGGTGGGGCAGCCTGTGGAAATCCGGTATCTGTTCCATTAATTAATTCTAATCCTCAGATTATACAAGATACGCGTTCCGACACAAATGCTCAATATTTAGAACCAGGCTATGGTGCGAAACCAATAAGGAGTGAGAATGAACCTTACCTAATTTATAATACAGCAATTGGCAATTGTGAGGCGTTTGATTTTTCAGGACCTACTAATTCAATCTTCGATTTAGCAAAAATTTTAAATCAAGCTACGAAGCAGGCGCGGAATTATATATTTAACTTTACAATCAATCTCGTTAGTGAGACTCTAGAAGATGGAATTTACCATATTAACGTAAGTTCATCAGATTGTTCATTAAGTGGGCCAAACTAATAAAGGAAAATTCGTAAAAAGTACTAGCATTAAATGTTTAGTACTTTTTTACCTAAAAGGTCAAATTGTCAACTCTATATCTATTCATTTCTGCTAAAGTAGCACAAACAACTGAAAATAAGGCAGAATATTCAAAAAAAATAAGGCTTTTGATAAACAATATTATTTAGATTAATACTAAAATCAATATCCCAGCATAAATCTTTGACGAGGCCGGATATCTATAAATTACTTTGTTACCATAGAACTTAATAAATCTAGTACAATTCTGTACATTAAATACTAGTTAATTGAAGAATATACTGAAAAAATTTCAACTATTACATTTTTTACAACAACTGAAAGACGAGCACCATATTTAAATTTTTAATGGAAAACTTATGCAAGAGAACTATGATCATAAAGAAATTGAGAGAAAACACCAGCAAAAATGGTTAAATAGCAAAAGATTTGAAGTAAATGAACAAAGCTCAAAACCTAAATATTACTGCTTATCTATGTTACCTTATCCATCGGGCCAATTACATATGGGACATGTTAGAAATTACACTATTGGTGATGTATTAGCCCGATTTCACCACTTAAATGGATTTAATGTAATGCAACCAATTGGTTGGGATGCTTTTGGCTTACCTGCTGAAAATGCAGCATTACACAACCATGAGCCACCCGCAAAATGGACTTATCAAAATATTGCAGATATGAAAAAGCAACTGCAAAGTTTGGGGTTTGCCTTTGATTGGTCACGGGAAATTGCCACTTGTCACCCTAACTATTATCATTGGGATCAATGGTTATTTATTCAACTGTATAAAAAAGGGATTATTTATCGTAAAAATGGTAGTGTTAATTGGGATCCCGTGGATCAGACAGTACTTGCTAATGAACAGGTTATTGATGGCAAAGGTTGGCGCTCCGGCGCAACTGTGATAAAACAAGAAATCCCTATGTATTATTTTAAAATTACCCAATATGCTGAAGAACTACTCGATGATTTAGATAAGCTTGCAGGTTGGCCAGACCAGGTAAAAACCATGCAACGAAATTGGATTGGTAAATCAAAAGGAATGGAAATTAATTTTCTAGGCCCAGATGAGAGTTATACAGTAAATGTATTTACTACTCGAGCCGATACTATAATGGGTATTTCTTATATTGCAATTGCTGCTGAGCATCCACTGGTAAGTGAAGCTTTAAAACTAAAACCGGAATTAGCTAATTTTATTAGTGAATGGAAATTTGGGAGTATTTCGGAAGCAGAAGTTGCGACTCTTGAAAAAAAAGGGCAGTTTAGTGGGTTATATGTCAAGCACCCCTTAACTAATGAACTCATTCCAGTTTGGATTACCAATTATGTTCTAATGAATTATGGAACTGGAGCCGTAATGGGCGTTCCAGCTCATGATGAACGAGATTTTGCATTTGCAACCAATTATAACTTGCCAATTAAACCAGTTATTCAACCAGTTGGAAGTGAGCTTGAATTACCACTAACTAAAGCCTATCTTGACAAGGGCATTTTAATCAATTCTGGAATATTTGATGGCCTGGATTTTGCCTCTAGCTTACAACAAATTGAACAAGCTTTAATAGCAAAAAACCTTGGTCAGGTAAAAACTAATTATCGATTACGCGATTGGGGTATCTCTAGACAGCGTTATTGGGGTTGTCCAATACCAATTATTCACTGTGAGTTTTGTGGTGATGTTCCCGTCCCAGAAAATCAATTACCGGTGATCTTACCCGAAACACTTATCCCAGATGGTACCGGCTCTCCATTAGCTAAACTGCCTGAATTTTATACTACTACTTGCCCCAAATGTAACTCCCTAGCTAGGCGTGAAACCGATACCATGGATACATTTGTTGATTCTAGTTGGTATTATGCACGCTATGCCTCATATAATTGTAAAACGGCAATGTTAGATGAGCGAGCTGATTACTGGACTCCAGTCGATCAATATATTGGTGGAGTGGAACACGCAATTTTACATTTGCTCTATGCTCGCTTTTTACATAAATGCTTACGCGATTTAAATTTAGTTAAATCAGCTGAACCCTTTACTAATTTACTCACTCAAGGCATGGTTTTAGCCAATACTTTCTATCGTGAAAGTAAAGATGGCAAAAAAACTTGGTTTAACCTAACTGATGTAAATGTAATAATCGATGAAAAAGGCCGCAGTATAAGATCTACTGCTAAAGCTGATGGTCAAGAAGTGATATCAGGCGGAATGGAAAAAATGTCCAAATCGAAAAATAATGGCGTAAATCCCCAAGCAATTATTGAAAAATATGGTGCCGATACTGCACGTCTATTTGTGATGTTTGCTGCACCACCTGAATTATCCTTAGAATGGTCAGAACATGGAGTTGAAGGGGCTAACCGCTTTATTCGTCGCTTGTGGCGTTTTATCTTTGAACATGTACAAAAAGGACGAGTGGGTAAGTATACTCAAGGTGAACTAACTAGTGAACAAAAAAAATTGCGCACTAATTTGCATCAAACCATAGCTAAAGTAACGCATGATATAGCAGTACGTAAACAATTTAATACAGCAATTGCAAGTATTATGGAGTTATTAAATAACTATGCTAAGGTGGCTTTTATTGAACTAAGTGGTCGTCAAGTTGCCGAAGAGCTACTCCAGGCAGTAATAATTCTTTTATCCCCCATTATCCCTCATGTATGTGAAGAATTATGGTCTCATTTATGTCTCAATACTGAATTATTTGAGCAAAACTGGGTAAGAGTTGATCCTCTAGCTCTTGATTCACATGAAGTAGAAATAATAGTTCAAGTAAATGGTAAATTACGTGGAAAAATAACTATAGATAAGTCTTTAACTACAGATGAGATTGAAAGAATGGCAGTGCAAAATCCAAATGTCCAAAAATTTATTAGCAGCCAAACCATAAAGAAAATCATCATGATCCCACATAAATTGATTAACATTGTTGTAATAAACAATGATTAAAGTTAGGATATATGATCTTTAAGTATTATATAAATTGATAAGATAACATGTTAATATTAATTTATATTTAAGTAGTCGAATTATTTAATATTTTGCCAATTTGAATATAGTTTTATGGTATAATCCTTTTCATATTTTTTTCTAAAGTGGTTAGAAAAGAAAAATTAAGCACGATAAAAATGTTTTAGTTAATTTTTTATAAAAAAGGTAAATTCATATGAAATCAACTAAGGTTTTTTTTAGCTTAACTATACTAAGCACTTTGTTATACAGTACAGTTGCTTATGCAGATATAAGTGATTATCATGCAAATCTTACAACAAATGTAACTATAAGTAGCAGCTGGAGTAAGCTTAATCCTGGCACCTCACTCGATTTATCAGCTTGTGCTAATGATAGTAAAAATGATTTTCGTAGTTTTGACTGTGGATCAGAAGTGGTGAATGTTCCATCTCCGTCTAATCCTCAGAGTGCGTCATATACGCTTTCCAACACAAATGGTCAATATTTATTCCCCGGTCTTGATTTTGTATCTTCAAATAATGTTAATGAAATAATAAACCTTGATAGTACAGCAATTGACACAAGTTGTCAGTCATTTTTTACTCCAATAACTTTTTTACTCTCAAGTCCAACTTTCTCAGGTTCAACTTATGCCACAAAATTTCTAAATGAAGCTACGGATGAGGCGCGAAATTATACATTTAACGTTACATTAAATTTCCTTAATTATGCTATAGCAAATAGAAATGCCGTTATTAACATAAGTGTATCAGATTGCTCATTAAGTGGACCAAACTGATAAAGGATATTTAACTTTATATAGGATAATAAAAATCAGCTGAGCACTGCTGAGTTATTTTAACAATTGACTGACTGATAAAATTAAATTCGAAACTAATTGTCATCATTTATCTCAGAAGAGGAAGTAATAAGCTGTTTTATAATTGCAAAACTAAAACCTTTATTCTGTAGAAAACGAATTTGCTGAGCTAGATCTTTCTTAGTAACTGGAGCAAACCCAAATTTTTTCTGCCATAACTTGTGCGCAGTTTCATATTCATCCACTGGATTTTGCGCCAATATTGTATCTATTAAATCGGTCTTACCTGTCTTTAAGACTAAATCCTGTTTAATTTTGAGTAAGCCGTACTTTTGGCTTTTAGTGTGAAGATAATGAGTAATATAGCGCTCTTCAGATAACCACCCTTTTTGCTCCAGTTCTTGCAATACTTGATGAATTTCTGCAAGATTTTCTGTATACTTGTGGAGTTTACTAAAAAGTTCTTTATACGAATACTCGCGCCGCGAGAGAAAATAAAGTGCTTTAGTTTTTAAACACTTATTCTTCGTTATCAATCTTACGTTCTTTTAATGGTACTTCACCAATATTTACGCCAGAGAGATTACGAATTTTACTTTCAATTTCAGCAGCAATTTGCGGTTTTTCTTTTAAATATTCCCGCACATTATCTTTGCCTTGACCGATTTTCTGACCTTGATAACTATACCACGCTCCAGATTTTTCAATAATATTGTTTAAAACACCAAGTTCGATTAATTCACCATTTCTCGAAATTCCTTCACCATATAAAATCTCAAAATCAGCCTGTTTAAATGGTGGCGCTACTTTATTTTTTACTACTTTAACTCGCGTTTCATTGCCAATTACCTCATCACCTTTTTTGATTGCTCCAGTTCTACGAATATCTAACCTAACTGAAGCATAAAATTTTAATGCATTACCTCCAGTGGTAGTTTCTGGCGAACCAAACATAACCCCAATTTTCATACGAATTTGGTTAATAAAAATAACTAAAGTATTAGTTCGTTTAATATTTGAAGTTAATTTACGTAAAGCCTGAGACATCAATCGTGCTTGTAATCCCATATGACTATCACCCATATCTCCCTCAAGTTCTGCGCGGGGAGTAAGTGCTGCCACTGAATCAACAACAATAACATCAATGCCACCACTTCTAACTAGCATGTCAGCAATTTCTAATGCTTGTTCTCCCGTATCTGGTTGCGAAATTAATAAATCATCAATTTTTACGCCAAGCTTCCTGGCATAAACCACATCTAATGCATTTTCAGCATCAATATAAGCACAAGTTCCGCCAGCTTTTTGTGCTTCAGCAACTACCGATAAACACAATGTAGTTTTTCCACTTGATTCAGGACCAAAGATTTCCACAACCCGTCCGCGAGGTAAACCACCAATTCCAAGTGCTAGATCAATCGTTAGTGATCCAGTTGAAATTATTTGAATATCATTAGCAACCTGAGTTTCATTCATGCGCATGATTGAACCTTTGCCAAATTGCTTTTCTATTTGAGCTAAAGCCATTTGTAAGGCTTTAGCTTTATCATTATCAGCCATGATTTTTTCCTATTCCTAACTAAAATTTAAATTTTGGGACACTTGCATTAATTAAATATTCTACATCCGTTTCAAATAGTTTGCGCTCAGAATACTCGTTTTGACTAATTTTTTCGATTAATACTGCGTGCATTACAGGTTTAGTTCCGCTAAAGCCAACTAATTTACCCTGAATATTTAGCTGATTTTTTAAAACTTCAGGTATAGTAACCACACCACCACCTATAAAAATTTTGTCAAATTTTCCTTTACTGGCTAAGCCATCAATTCCATTACCACTAATGACACTCACATTATTAACTCCAGCATGCGCTAGATTTTTAAGTGCCAACTGCTTATTTTGTTCATTAATTTCGAGAGTATAAACAAATTCAGCTAGTTTAGCCAGAAGTGCAGTTACATAGCCACTCCCCGCACCAATTTCTAATACTTTATCGGTTTTCTGGACCTTTAATTCTTGAATTAATTTAATTTCAATACTTGGCAATAACATTTTTTGCCCACCTGGAAGTGGAATCTCTAAATCTGATAATGCCATATGTTTAAATTTGCTAGGAACAAAGGCTTCTCGCTTAATGCTAAAGAGTAAATCTAATAGTGCTTTATCAGATACATTCCATGGATGAATTTGTTGCTCTATCATATTGAATCGAGCATTTTCCATGTCCATTTAGCTTACCTTCAAAATATATAAAAATCCTTATTGAATTTAACGGATTCCTAATTATTAACTATGCATATTTAAGAAAAATAACACACTGTGTGATAAGTCATCTAAAGATTTTATTAAAACCCAACGATTATTTGCCGCTATTAACCTTATTAACTAAATATTGTATAACTTCCATTGCACGTGCAGGTTCGGCTGGACTAACCATGTATTTGTCTGCTACCACAAAAGTTGGAGTTCCGCTTATATTATAGCTATTGGTTAAAATTTTATATTCCCCAACCTTAGCTCCAATAGTAAATGAATTATACATTGCCATAAATTGCTGTACCTGGTCAGCATTTAACCCATTTTGCGCTAAAAAAGCTTTTAGAACATCTGGATTAGTTAAATTTTGTTGATTAAAAATTGCAGTAAAAGCTGGAATATATAGTTTATCTAATTTTGAACGTTGAAGTGTTGCATTTAGTTTAGCATAACCATTAAGAGTTGCATCCGTACCCCAAGTTACTTGAATTTTATTCAAATCAATCTTTTTATTAGGAACAAGAATTTGTTCAACTAGTGGTTCTGTATTTTTACAATGAATACAGGTAAATGAAAAAAACTCTTTAACATTTACCACACCTTTTGGTTCATTAGTAACCGGCACAGGTGCAGAAAGAAGCGTATAATCCACACCCACAGTTATTGGTTTAACTGTTGCAAAAACCGTAGACATCCATAAACTGCTCACAAATACTATAATTAATTTTTTCATTATGTTTCCTTTCTAATTATTAGTTTTAATTAAGGTTGCTTTAATTTCATTACTGGCTAACTGTTGAATAACACCCTGTGCTTGTATTTCAGAATCTAGTGGACCAATAACTATCCGATTAATAATTTTATCCTTATCTTGCTCAGATTTGATTGAAGCATCAAACCCAAGTAAAGCTAATCTGGCCTTCATATCATTAGTTAGATTTGGATCAGAAAAAGCACCAGCTTGGACATAATATTTAACCACCAGCGGTTTTGGTACTGCAGCAGATGAATTATTTGTCGCTTTTTTCCCTTGCAAGATATCATAAAAATCATAATTTGGCGCCGAAGCATTATTACTTGAAGCACTTATTGCACTCGAACTATTTATAGTCTTACTAGCTTCACGCAGTTTTATCCCTGGTGCCAAAAGTATGGGATTAGAACTAGCCATCACTTTTGTCGCTTGATTATTCGAGACTTTGTCTACAAACTGATTGGGCATATTATTCAAATAAAATGCCAACCCACCAGCAATTACAATTCCAAGAATTAATCCAACAATAAATTTATTCATATTTTATTTTTATGTTATCTCTATTTCGTTATACCAACTCGAGATTTTACACTACAATAGCAGGAATACGTTATTATGATTAATCAAACCAGCTAAGATTATATCATTAAACCAATTTTTTAATAAAGAGGTCCTTGTAAATATTTCAGTAACCGCATTAAAATGCTTTTAGTATTAATTAGTACTTATAACTAAATCACATTTACATGCACTACTTTGTAAACCTAATTGGATCTATATAAATACTTTTCTCAAAGCAACTGTTTGTATTGTATCCCTTGAGCAATATGTTTTGCTTTAATTATTTCAGCGTTATCTAGATCAGCAATGGTACGCCCAATTTTCAATAATCGATAATAGCTCCGTGGCGAATAGCCTAATTTATTACTAATTTGCTGTAATAACTCCAAAGCTTTCTCTTCTAAATTACAATATTTTTCAATTTCTTGATTATTTAGTGCATAATTTAGCTTATTTTGCCGGTCTAATTGGAGTTTACGTACCCCAATAACCCGTGCTTTTATTTCTTGTGAACTCTCGCCTAAAGGTAAATTTTGCAAATCCTCTGGTTTTAGATATGGCATCTGTACTACCAGATCAATCCGATCTAAAAGCGGTGCGGATAATTTACTCACATATTTATTTCTTTGTTCTGCAGAACATTTACATACATTTTGTGGATGAGCATAATTCCCACAAGGACATGGATTCATTGCCGCTACTAATTGAAAATCTGCAGGAAATTCAACTTTTTGGCTAGCCCTAGCAATATTAATTTTTCGCGTTTCCAATGGTTCACGTAATACTTCCAATACTTTACGTTCAAATTCTGGTATCTCATCCATAAATAATACCCCATTATGGGCCAAACTAATTTCACCCGGCTTAGGTTTAGCTCCTCCACCCACAATCGCTACCCCAGAGCTACTATGATGAGGCTGACGAAACGGAATACGTCCCCACAAATTTAAATCCATTCCACCCTGACTTAATGAATAAATCGAGGCTGACTCAATTGCTTCTTTACTAGTTAAGGGTGGGAGAATAGTTACCATTCTTTCAGCAAGCATTGACTTACCACAGCCAGGGCTACCCACCATAAGAATCGAATGTCTGCCAGCTGCCGCAATTTCCAGAGCATTTTTTACACTCAACTGACCTTTAACCTGATTAAAATCTAAAAAACTATCCGCAGTTAGAGTAGCTAAACTATCTATACCTGCAGCTTTAACTAAAATGATTTCACCAGTTAAATATTGTACTACTTGTATAAGACTCTTTGCGGCATAAATAGTTACGCCAGAAACTAATTGTGCTTCTACTGCACTTGTTTCAGGTAAAATAAAACCACGTAGACTTTCACCAGCATTATAGGCAATAGCTAAAGCTCCATTTATCTTGCGTAACATCCCATCCAAAGCTAACTCACCCGCAAATTCAAATTGACTTATATCCAAAGTGGTCTTAATTAACCCACTTGCCAATAATACACCAATAGCAATGGGTAAATCATAGCGGCCCGAATCCTTAGGTAGATCAGCTGGAGCTAAATTAACGGTGATTCTTCGTGCCGGAAAATCAAAACCAGACATTTGAATGGCTGAACGGACCCGATCACGACTCTCTTTTACTTCGGTATCGGGTAAACCAACTATAGAAAAGTTAGGTAATCCATTAGCCACATGCACTTCAACTATAACTTCGGGAGCTTGTATACCACATAAAGCTCGTGAATATAACTTAGCTAATCCCATCTATAATTCCTAATTTTACTTGATTAATTTTAATAATTAACCTTACCAAGAAGTAAGTTTAATTAAAAACAAGTATGGAATTTTGCGATTTTTCGTGACGTGCGGCACGAGGCTACTTAGAGAAGCTGCTTCAAGGAATAGTTAGGGGGAAATTTAAGTTAATGTGTATATACCTTTACTGCTAGTTACTGGTTATTGCTGAATTTGTAATTCATTCAGAAAAATACATAATGGCAAATTTGCTCATAGAGTATACTACGGAATTAACCAAAAATCATCAGTTTTTAAAATGATACTATTAACTTATTTGGGGTAAATTAATTATATTTAATCACAAAACTTCAGCATCTAAAGCGTTTAAAATAATTATGCTTAAATGCATTGAGCAAATAGAAGAAAATGCCAAGCAATTAAATGATGTAAACATTGAATATTTACATCAAATGCGTGTTGGTCTGCGTAAATTATATATTGCAATGCAATTACTGGCTAAGTTATCCACGGATATTACTCTAGATGATAAATTTGTGTACTTTATGCAGGAAGTACGCCAATTAGAAACTAAATTGGGAATAGCTCGTGACTGGGATGTATTTACTCAGAATACCTTACCACCAATTAAAGCAAAATTACCATTAATTGCAGCACACCAATTAATCCAAGAACATGCGAATAAAATAACCCTGCAACAACATAAACAAATTATTCGCCTTACTCAAACCCAAAATTATAAAAATTTATGGATAAACTTCAAAGATTGGTTAAAGGATGACAATTCTATAATTGATAAAATATTCTCAAATAAACCAATCATGCAAATTTGTAATACAATACTGCAAAATAAACAAAAGAAATTACTTAGATATCCTAAATCTCCGGCTACTCAAATATCTGACCAACAACAGCATAAACTGCGAATTTTCATTAAAAAATTTCATTATACTCTCAATTTTTTTGCACATTTATATCCTAAACAAAACGTAACCAAATATTTAAAAATGCTGAAAAATCTGCAGGGTCAATTAGGAGTAATTCATGACTATGTGGTAATGCGCAATTTATGTAATACTTTATTAAAACAGCGTCCAGCATCAGATACTCAGTACAAAATTGGAATTGGTGAAATCATTGGTTGGAAGGCTTGCGAAGTTGACTTTTTATTAATTAAATTTAAAAAACAATGGCATAAACTTAGACATCTCAAGCCATTTTGGAATGACCAAAAACTTTCCGCAAACAAGTGATGCTAAGGTGGTTAGTTTAAGTCATAAAGCAAATACATCATGGTATAATTCGTTAAGTGTACAATGATGGTTTAGTCAGTAAAATATATCTCCTCGTTTACTTAAATAATTTATACAAACATAGGAATTTAATGAAAAATCTATTTAAACATAATAAACCAATTATTGCTTGTATTCATCTAATGGCGCTACCAGGTAGTCCTCTGTATGCTGGAAATATGACAGCTATTTATGATAAAGCCTTAGAAGAATTAGATATTTTTAAACATTCTGGGGTTGATGGCATCATAATTGAAAACTTTCGAGATAAGCCATTTTATCCAGATAAAGTTCCGGCAGAAACAATTGCAGCCATGGCTGGTATTGGTAGAGAAATTGTTAAACAAACAAATATGCCGGTTGGAATCAATATCTTACGGAATGATGCAGAAGGAGCCTTAGCGATTGCAACAGCAATTGAGGCACATTTTATTCGGGTTACTTCACACTTGGCAACTGTAGTTTCAGAACAAGGTTTAATCTATGGTACGAGCTATAAAACCTTACGCTTACGTAAAGCACTGGATTCTCAAGTATTTATTTTTGCGGATGTAGATGTAAAACATACTGTTCCATTAGCTCCTCTTGGGTTAGATATAAATACTCAAGCTTTATGCCAACACGGACTTGTTGATGCGGTTATTGTTTCTGGAAAAGCTACTGGGATTGAGGTAAATTATAAGGATTTAGAAATCGTTAAACAAAATTCTAGTGTCCCAGTCTTTATTGGTAGTGGTGTTACACCTGACAATATCAATAAAATATCGGATCTGGCTGACGGATTTATTATTGGCAGCTATTTTAAACAACAGGGTAAGGCAAATAATGCAGTTGAAGCCAGTAGAGTTATTAATTTAATTACCGTACGTAATTCCAAGGTAATATAAAATCTATCGTATTATTTAATCTTTCATTCAGCATACTTAACCTTCAAAATGTAATTAGCAATTATTTCCAATACTGCAACAATTTAGGAGAATATAATCAAAACTAGCAGTGATACGCGAGCTTGTCTAATTAGCTTATTGCCGGTAAATCAGATCTATAGATTTTTGATTTTTTGTTCTAATTCTTCCAATTTCTGCCGCGTTGCTACTAATACTTTTTGTTGAGTATCAAACTCTTCACGCGTGACTAAATCTAATTTACTAAAAATAGCCAAAATAACAGCTTTAATATTCTTTTCCACATCTTGTAGTGGGCTATTTTTTAGTAAGTTTGCTACTTGTTCATTAATTTGTTCTAAAATCCTATTATGTATCATTGCTATATTCCTAGATTAAAAGTATCACTATCTGGATTAAGGATGGGGTTTACCTGGGCAGCATTATCTGTTTCATTTATTACTAGCCGGAAGATAAATCATTCTTTATATCAAAATATCTACTAGCTATAGCAACATTAGACATAACAATTAAAGCAATTAAAACCTTTTTCATGAATTTCCCTTTTAAAAATAATAGTACACGGACACCACTTACACACCTGAAGCAGAACCGGAATGTTCTTACCGTTCATCTCTCTCATAGAGCTTCTAGCTCAATTATGCAGCTAATGCTGTGACACTAAGCGCCTGCGGCGCTCTTACTACCCCCAGCTATTATTTTAGCTGGTATTCCAACAGCAATAGTATTATCTGGTATATCTTTAACCACTACAGCATTAGCTCCAATAGTTGCCCCAGCTCCAACAATAATATTACCTAACACTTTTGCACCGGCTCCAATTATTACATTATTTTTAATTGTTGGATGACGTTTTTGCCCTTTATCTTTAATATTACCAAAGCCACCTAATACTACTCCTTGATATAACGTAATATTGTCACCCAGTATTGCCGTTTCACCAATTACTAAACCCATACCATGATCTATAAATAAATTTTTTCCAATTTGTGCACCTGGATGAATTTCTATGCCAGTTAAAAAACGGCCCAAATGGGAAATAAAGCGTGCCAGTCCACGTAATTTGAATGTCTTCCAGATATAATGCGCTATCCGGTGAAAGAACATAATATGTAATCCTGGATATGAAAATAATACCTCAGAAAAAGTTGGTTGAGCTGGATCAAGTCGTCTAATTGTCCGAATTAATTCCAACATTAAATAATACCATCAAATAATACCGTAGATAAATAGCGTTCAGCAAAAGATGGAATAATTACAATAACATTTTTATCCAAATTTTCTGGACGTTTAGCAACTATTTTAGCTGCAGCAATAGCTGCCCCCGATGAAATACCAACAGGAATTCCTTCTAATTTTGCTATTTCACGCGCATTAATCACTGCATCTTCATTGCTTACTTGTATAATTTCGTCAATCAACTTAGTATCTAAAATACTGGGTATAAATCCAGCACCAATACCTTGTATTTTATGTGGTCCAGGTGCTCCACCTGACAATACTGGACTTGTTTCAGGCTCTACCGCAATTGCTTTAAACTTTGGATTGCGTGCTTTAATAACTTGAGCCACTCCAGTTAAAGTACCTCCAGTTCCAACCCCTGCAATCAAAATATCCACCTGACCATTTGTATCCTCCCAAATTTCCAAAGCTGTAGTTTCCCGATGCACTTTTGGATTGGCAGGATTATCAAATTGCCCTAAAATGTACGCATTAGGATTTTCTTGTAAGATTTGATTAGCTTTTTCAATTGCACCTTTCATCCCTTTTTCTCCAGGGGTTAATACCAGCTCAGCACCCATTAAAGCAAGTAACTTACGCCGCTCAATTGACATAGTCTCAGGCATGGTTAAAATTAGACGATAACCCTTAACTGCGGCTACAAAAGCTAACCCAATTCCAGTATTCCCTGAAGTTGGCTCAACTAAAATGGTTTTTCCTGGAGCAATTTTACCATTTTGCTCAGCATCATCAACCATAGCTGTAGCAATCCGATCCTTAACTGAGCTCAATGGATTAAAAAATTCTAGTTTAGCAATAACATTAGCTTTTAATTGATAATGTTTCTTTAATTTATCTAATCTAACCAATGGAGTATTACCTATAGTATCTAAAATACTATCATAAATCTTACCCCTAAAATTAGCAACTTTATTCACAGTTGTCTCC
>Ga0206796_1051_pt1:5000-27374 | contig 27374 bp, 26 predicted proteins | sample Alteio_BWOrgCont_68_FD_152895 | JGI IMG/M metagenome (GOLD analysis project Ga0206796, IMG submission 152895) | Enriched cells from forest soil in Barre Woods Harvard Forest LTER site, Petersham, Massachusetts, United States -... | ecosystem: Environmental > Terrestrial > Soil >...
GCCACGCTGCCGAGGATCAACAGGCTGCCGCCAAAGCTGTTGGCCAGCGCCAGGACATACGCGGTGGGCGGATGTGTCACATCCACGACTTTTACGAGGAGCAGCACGGCGGCGGAGTTGTTGATCAGGTTGGAAAGCGAGGCGGTGACGACGGCCAGCACCGATGGGGAGGTGAGCTGCAGCCCGGCATTGGCCAGTGAGTGCACGGCCTTTTCCCCGTAGCCGGTGGTCTGGAATGCCCCCGTCACCACAAACAGGCCCATAAAGAGCACCAAAATGGACCAGTCCACCAATCCCAGCAAATCCTCCGTGCGAAATTTCCGGCTGGCCAGATGGATACCGGCAGCCGTGAGGGCGATGATTTCCTTGGGGATCGGGGAGAAAAAGAAGGCAATCACCAGGATCATTATGACCAGTCCCTTGATCGTGTGCGCGCGGTTGAAGGGCCGGGCGGCGGGACTGAGCGCGGTCGTCATCGGCGAAACAATTGCCAGATGATGCCGGGACATGAACCAGATGATCGCATACGCGCTCCCGAGGGCAAAGAGCACCGGGGCCAGGCACCAGAACAGATAGCGCCCGAAATCCAGTCCCGCCACCTGGGCAATAAACATATCCTGGGGATTGCCCACCAACGTGGCGGCCGCGCCGATATTGCTGGCGATCGCCAGGGCGATGAGAAACGGGATCGGGTTCAGTTGCCGCTGCAAGAGGGCGGTGGCGACCACCGGGGTCAGTACAAAGCAAACAATGTCATGGTTGAGAAACGCCGAAAGCCCGGCCGTCACCAGCATCAGGGTGAGCAAAAATTTCGCCGGATGCCCCAGCCGGGCCGAGATCGCGACGGCGATCAGGTCAAAAAAACCGGAGAGGCGCAATTGCGCGGAGAGGACAAAAAAACCGAAAAGCAGCAGCACGGTCGGCCAGTTGATGAACGCGGCCATGGTGGTGGTGGGCAGGCCGGAAAAAATCATCATGGCGATCGCACCCAGCAAGACGATGCCCGTGCGGTTAAGTTTGAGGCCGGGCACCCGGCCGGCGGCGATGCCCAGATACGTGAGGGCAAAAATCACCAGCACCGCCGGGGTCGAAGTCGCGGGGCTGACGGCAGGGGCATTCATGTCGGCCGGGAGGGACGGGTCATTTGCGGAGCTGTTTGCGGATGGCCTGCAGTTCTCTCCGGCGGGCCTTGTCCAATTTGGGATAGCCTAGCTTCAAACGGGTGAGGGTCGCCTGGATCACCTCGGAGATGATCAGCCGGGCGTTCGCCTTATCGTCGGCGGGGACGACGTGCCAGGGTGCCGCGGCGGTGCTGGTCGCCGTCAGGCAGGCCTCATAGGCTCGTTGGTAGTCGTCCCAGCGAGCCCGCTCCTCGATATCAGCGCGGCTAAATTTCCAATTCTTGCGCGGGTCGTCGATCCGCGCGAGGAAGCGCCGCCTTTGCTCCTCCTTGGACAGATGCAGGAAAAATTTTACGATTTGCGTGCCATTGCGCTGGAGATGCTTTTCCAGATCGAGAATGGAGCGGTAACGGTGCCGCCAAAAATCCGGGTCGGCGGTGTCCTCGGCCGCCAGGTTCTCGCCCTGCAGAATTTCCGGATGCACGCGCACGATGAGCACCTCCTCGTAATAGGAGCGGTTGAAAATGCCAATGCGGCCGCGTTCCGGCAGGCACTGGGTGGTGCGCCAGAGAAAATCATGCTCCAGTTCCTGGGCGCTCGGATGCTTGAAACTGTAGACTTGGCAGCCCTGCGGATTGACGCCCGACATCACGTGTTTGATCGCCCCGTCTTTGCCGGCGGCATCCATTGCCTGGAAGATGAGCAGCAAGGAGTGCCGGTTGTCGGCGTACAGCAGGCTTTGCAAGGCGCGCAACTTTTTCACCTGGCCGGCCAGCAATCGCGTGTAATCCGGCTTCGACGAATACAGTGGCTGGATCCGGGTCGGCCAGTCCTTGAGCCGGACCCTGGCGCCCTCTGGCACGCGAAACTCTTTCAGTTTGATCTTCATGGGCAACAGCCGCGACCAGGATGGCATGCGCACCAAGCGTGCGGTGCCGGCGAATCAGGGGCGGTCATGGCTGGAAGCTGCCGCCGTCTGGCCGTCCCGGCGAGCCAAAAACTCGGTGGCGCTGGCATTCCAGAGCATGATCGCCGGGGCCGCAGCGTTGTCATGTTCATAGCTGAGGACGCTGAAAGCTGTCGTGCCGAACAGGAAATGCTGCCCGGCGCTCACCGGGAGACCGATCCAGCGCACGCCCAGGATCCGCCCAAAATGCCCGTGGGTGAAGAGCGCGATATTGCCGGTCATCCTCCGCAGCCGGGCGAGGAGACGGTCGGCGCGGGCGGCGATTTGCCCAGGGTTTTCGCCGTGGGGACAACCGTTATCAAATATGTTCCAGCCAGGCCGCCCGGATTGAATCTCTTCCGAACGCTGACCTTCATAATCCCCGTAATCCCACTCGGCCAGGTCCGGTTCAGTTTCGACCGCCGGGCCAAGCCCGGCCAGCGCGCAAGTCTGCTGGGCACGTAGCCGCGGGCTGGACAGCACCTGCGCAAACGAAAGCTGCCGGAGCAACCGGCCGAGATCCCGGGCCTGGTCTTCGCCCCGCGCTGTGAGCGGTAGGTCGGTGCGGCCGGTGTGTCGGCCAGAGAGGGACCATTCAGTTTCACCATGACGGATAAGATAGAGGTGCGGGAGCATGGGTTTCAGGAGTTCCAATGGGGGGACACTGGCGGCGCCCCAGGCGTGCTGGCGAACGTGGCGTGTTTGGCAACTGGTTTTCAAGTCCCATCTTGAAGGTGCGCGAAGGGGTGCATCTTGGTTCGCTCCGCTGCGATGGGGTTTGCTGGCCGGTATCATGGCAGTGGGCCATTTTCCTGGAGCGCGTTGCAGTTGAAAGTTACCTGATGTTGGTGGAGGCTGGGTCCCTCCGCCTTTGCCACACACCGAGCAACATTTTCGTTGGGTGTTCCAACTGCAAGCGCCGCCCGCGGCGCTTTGGCCGCTCGTCTCCAATACGGATCGCTTCAACCGCGACTGCGGTTACCCGCCGGTCACCTTGGTGCCACCATCGGCCGGCACGACCGAGAAGATCAGCAATGCCCGCCGTCTGCGTGCCAGTGTGATGGGCCATCTCATCGAGTGGGACGAGCGCGCTTTCGAGTGGCTGGCGCCGCAACGCTATGGGGTGGAGCGCACCTATTATAGCGGGCCGGTGGCCCAAATGCTCATGTTCTGCGAGCTTGCTCCGCACCGGGGAGGCGGCACGACCCTGACTTACGATATGCGGCTCACCCCCTCGTCGCTGTTTGGCCGGCTGGCGCTCCCGTTTTCCATCGGCCGGCAGGCACGTGCGACCACGGAAAAGGTGTTTAAAAAATACGACGAGTTTGCCCTGGCCGGCCTGCGCGCCTCGCAGCTCGCGCACCGGCCCAGGCTGGCCGCCGGGGCGGAGGCCCGGCTCGCGGCCGCTGCCCTCGCCCTTACCCAGCAGGCCGGCCAGCCGGCCCCGCTGGTGGAAAAACTCACCCGTTTCATCAGCACTGCCGATGACTTGGCCGCTGCGCGCATCCGTCCCCATGCCCTGGCCGACGAATGGCGGGTCAGCCGCCGCGATTCGCTGAAGCTGTTTCTTCATGCCACCCGGGCGGGGCTGCTGGATTTCAGTTGGGACCTCGTTTGCCCTCATTGTCGTGGGGCCAAAGCCAAAGCGGGTGAGCTCAGCGGCCTGAAGCCGGTCGCCCATTGCGACTCTTGCCAGGTGGATTTTACCGCCAATTTTGACCAGTCGGTGGAGCTGACCTTCACCCCCAACGCCGCCGTCCGTGCCGTCCAGCGGGCGGACTACTGTGTGGGCGGGCCGCAGGTCACACCGCACATTGTCGCCCAGCAGATGCTCGTGCCGGGTGCGCAGCGCGCCCTGCCGCTTGCGCTCACGCCCGGTCGTTACCGCGTGCGGGCTCCCGGGCTTGCGATGCACCAGGTCTTCCGGGTTGAGCCGGGATCACCGGCAGCCGTGCGCGTTGAGCTTGGGGTGCTGCCGCCGAGCTTCTCCAAGCCGCCCTTCGCCGAACCCGCGGTCGCACCGGATGGCGAGCTTACGGTGGTCAATGCGAGCCCCAGACAGCAACTTGCCATTGTCGAGCATGTCGCCTGGAGCGACCAGGCGGCGACCGCGGCCGAAGTTACGTCGCTTCAGCTCTTCCGCGACCTGTTTTCGCGCGAGGTGCTGGGCCGAGGCGAGCAGATCAGCGTCGGCACGATGACCGTTGTTTTCACCGACCTGAAAAACTCCACCCAGCTCTACCGCGACATTGGTGACGCTCCGGCCTTTGGCCGCGTGCTCACGCACTTCGAGATTTTGAAGGCCGCGGTCGCGGCCGAGGACGGCTGCATCGTCAAGACCATGGGCGACGCCATCATGGCCGTGTTCCCGCGACCTGTCGCGGCGCTGCGGGCGATGCTGCATGCCCAGCGCTGGCTCGCTCACCCCGCGGACTTTGCCCTGCCGGAGGGAATGACCGTGCCGCCGTCTTCGCTCAAACCGCTCGCGCTCAAGGCTGGGATCCACTGCGGGCCCTGCCTCGCCATCAACCAAAACGACCGGCTCGATTACTTCGGCACCACCGTGAACATCACGGCCCGGCTTTGTGCGCTTTGCACCGGAGCAGATTTGATTTTATCTGCCGCGAGCCGCGCCGACCACGAAGTCGCCACTCATCTCGCCGGCAACTCTTCGCGCATCAACCTCGTGCCTGAGAAAGTAATGCTGAAAGGTTTCGGCGACGAAGCGTTTGAAGTCTGGCGGGCGAAAGCTGGCTAAGTCGGTTCGCCCAATCCGCGATGCGGATTCGGCAACTTTAGTGAGGGTGTCGCTTCATCCCGCTTTTTCTTTTGCTGGCCCGAAGGTCCCGCCCTCAGCCGCCTGCACGAAACCCTCGGTCACGCTTTTCAGCTCTTCCCCGCGGGCGCGGATTTTTTTGGCTTCGGCGGAGGTGATCACGTTGTCAGCCGAGGCTTGCGCGATGGTTGCCAGCATATCGGCAAATTCATGCACGATGTCATTGGTGACCGGGATCAGTGGCTGCAGGCGGGGAAAATTCTTCGGATTGCGGATGAAAAAGCCGCCCGCCTGTTCGCAGAGCCACTGCGCGATGCGGGCATCGCCCGAAACTCGCACGAGCTCACCCGTGCGATCGAGCGGGCTGCCCGTGCCACTGCCATTTCCGCCCTCGGGCGGTTCGGCCCATTTATAGACCAGTGAAAGCGACACGCCCATTTCAGCGGCGATGTGCTTGGCGCTGGTGTGCTTCAGAACATCCTTCATCACTTCGTGCGCATCCATAGGGCTGGCAGCCTGTGAGTTGGTACGGCTTTGGCAAGAACACCGGCAGCTAATGCAAAGCGAAAGCATTATACCGCGTGGAAACAGCACGCCATATTCTAAGTGCTTTCATCCGGCAAAACAGGTTCAATGGCCGCGCTATGGACGCTACCCAGATTTACCTCATCTGCTTCGGGGTCGGCCTGCTCTTTACGCTCGTGAGCGCGACCGCCGGCCACGCCTTTGGCGGTCATGGTGACATTGGCCATGACGCTCCCGGTCATTTCGGCCATGGTGGCCACGGGGATGCGCACGTGCATGGTCACGCGGAAGGCGGAGCTGCCAGCAATATGCCCGGCTTCTCGCCACTCAGCCCGACCACCATGGCCTCTTTCGTGACGGCATTCGGCGGGTTCGGGATGATTTTCACGCAATTCGAATCCACCCGTAAATGGTGGATCAGTGGGCCGCTCGCCTTGACTGGCGGATTGGTTGTCGCTATGGGGGTGTTCTGGTTGTTTAACTTGATTTTCCGTAAAACCCAGGGATCAAGTGAGGGCCGGGTCGCCGACCTCGTTGGTCAGTCAGCCACCGTCATTACTCCCATCGCGGCTGATGGGGTCGGCGAGATCGCCTACGTGCAGCTTGGTTCGCGCTATTCTGCCCCCGCGCGCAGCGAGGGTGGCGCGACTTTTACGAACGGCGCTACCGTGAAAATAACCCGTGTCGTTGGCGCTCAGTTCTACGTCTCCACTTCATGAAAACAGACGTGTAGTCACGTTCTCCGCCGGATCACATTTCTCCCCATTATCCCCCTGCCATTCCTCCCATGCACCTCCCGCTCGCTCAATTGCAAGTCCTCGGTATCGGCATCATCCCCATCGTTATCGTCGGTATCGTCGTTGTCCTGGTCTGCTCGCTCATTTTGTGGGCGAGCCGCTACACGAAGGTCGGGCCCAATGAGGTGCTGATTGTCTCCGGTCGTCAGCATCGTGTGACCGGGGCCGATGGCCGGGCTGCCATCCGTGGCTTCCGCATCGTGAAGGGTGGGGGTACTTTCATCATCCCCGTCGTCGAGAAATCAGATGTCCTTTCCCTGGAACTGCTCACCATTGATGTGCAAACGCCAGAGGTTTACACCAGCAAAGGCGTCCCCGTGAAGGTGGACGGCGTTGCGCAGATCAAGGTCAAGGGCGACGATGTTTCCATCGCTACGGCTGCGGAGCAATTTCTCAGCAAAGGCGTCGAGGACATCAAGAATATCGCCATGCAGACGTTGGAGGGCCACCTGCGGGCTATTCTCGGCACCATGACGGTCGAGGAAATTTACCAGAACCGTGATGCTTTTGCCTCCAAGGTGCAGGAAGTGGCGGCCGGCGACATGGCCAACATGGGCCTCAGCATTGTCAGTTTCACCATCCGCGACATTCGTGACACGCAGGGCTACCTCGACGCCTTGGGGAAACCCCGGATCGCGCAGGTGAAGCGGGACGCCCAGATTGCGCAGGCGGAGGCTGACCGCGATGCGATGATCAAGTCTTCCCAGGCCACCCAGGCCGGCCAGGAGGCCAAGTTTGCCGCCGATTCCAAGATCGCCGAGTCCAAGCGTGACTATGAGATGAACGTCGCCGATTTTAACGCGGCGGTAAACCAGAAGAAGGCGCAGTCGGAACTCGCCTACGACCTGCAGAAATTTAAGACCAACCAGCTCGTCAAAGCCGAGGAAGTTCAGGTCACGATTGTTGAGAAACAGAAGCAAATCGAGCTGCAGGATCAGGAAATCAAACGCAAACAACGGGAACTGGAGGCCAATGTCCAAAAGCCCGCCGATGCCGAGCGTTACAAGGTCGAAACCTTGGCCACGGCCCGCAAATTCCAACTGGAGACCGAGGCGGCGGGCAATGCTTCCGCCGTGAAGGCCACCGGCTTTGCCCAAGCCGACGTCGTGAAGGCCACCGGTACCGCCGAGGCCGAAGCCAACAAGGCCCGCGGTCTGGCCGAGGCCTCTGTCATTGAGGCCCAGGGGCTTGCCACCGCCGAGGCCATGCGCAAGAAGGCCGAATCATTCAAGGAATACAACCAGGCGGCCATCATCGAGCTGATCGTGCGGGCGCTCCCGGAAATTGCCGGCCAGATTTCCGCGCCCCTCGCCAAGACCGAGAAAATGGTCATTATCAATGCCGGTTCCGGTCCAGGGGGCGGCGCGAGCAAGCTCACCGGCGATGTTACTGCAATCCTCAGCCAGCTTCCGCCGGTGCTGGAGGCGCTCACGGGCGTCAAATTCGAGAAGCTTCTCGAACAGGTTCCCGCGCTGAAAAATGCGATGGGTAAAAAGAGCGAGTCCTGAGGCCAGCGCGCATTAGCCCGCCTTGTTTGGACAGTCACCGGCCGGAACATCGTGTTCCGGCCTGCTTTTTTTCGTGCGTTGCCCCGGTCCTTTGTGGCTCAATGTCCATCCGCTCCGCGATGAACATCCACGAATACCAAGCCAAGGCCCTCTTTGAGAAATTCGGTGTGCCGGTCCCGAAGGGCGCGCCGGCCAAAACCCCTGAGGATTTTATCAACGCCCTGGCCCAGCTCCCCGATGGACCCACCATGGTGAAGTCCCAGATCCATGCCGGTGGCCGGGGCAAGGGCGCCTTCATCGACGGTTTCAAGGGGGGGGTGAAATTTTGTCCCACCAAGCATGACGCGAAGGAGATCGCCGGCCGGATGCTCGGCAACACCCTCGTCACCGCGCAGACCGGTCCCGCGGGCCGCAAAGTGCAGACCGTCTATTTCACCGCCGCCAGCGACATCAAAAAGGAATATTACCTCGCCATCCTGCTCGACCGCGCGACCTCGCGTCCCGTGATCGTCGCTTCGACCGAAGGCGGCGTGGAAATTGAAAAAGTTGCGCATGAGACTCCCGAAAAAATCACCAAAATTTTCGTCGATCCGGCCTACGGGCTGGCCGATTTCCAGGTGCGCGAGCTGATTTTCAAACTCGGGTTTTCCGGGGCGGAGGCGAAGAACGCCGGCAGGCTTATCCGCAATCTCTACACCTGTTTCTGGGAGACCGACGCCGCCATGGTCGAGGTCAACCCGCTCATCACCACCCCCGCCGGGGAGGTGCTCGCACTCGATGCAAAAGTCTCGTTTGACGACAATGCCCTCTTTCGGCACCCCGAAATCGTTGCCTTGCGCGATCTCAACGAAGAGGACCCCAAAGAGATCGAGGCCTCGAAGTATTCGCTGAGCTATATCGCCCTGGATGGCAATATTGCCTGTCTCGTCAATGGGGCCGGGCTGGCGATGAGCACGATGGACATCATCAAGCATTTTGGCGGCACTCCGGCGAATTTTCTCGATGTGGGCGGCGGCGCCTCCAAGGACCAGGTCATCGCCGCGTTCAAAATTATCCTCGGTGACCCCAACGTGAAAGGCATCCTCGTCAACATCTTTGGCGGCATCATGGACTGCAATGTGATTGCCACCGGCATCGTTGCCGCCGTGAAGGAGGTCGGGCTCAGGCTGCCGCTCGTCGTCCGTCTGGAGGGCAATAATGTTGCCGCCGGCAAGGCCACCTTGGCCGCCTCCGGCCTCACCCTCGTCTCCGGTGACACCATGGCCGACGCCGCCCAGAAAATCGTAAAGCTCGTCGCTTGAAATTCAGATTAAGCGCCAGGACGCCAAGCTGCGAAGCCATCCATTTGAAAAAACTTTGCCTCCGCTCTTTGCCCCTTTGCGTCTTCGCGCTTAATCCCTCCTCCCAAATCCCATGAGCATCCAAGTCAAAGAACTGGCCTTCGTTTTCTATCCCATCACCGACGTTGCCCGCGCCCGCAAATTTTACGAGGGCATCCTCGGTTTGAAGGTCGGCCTTGAGCTCGAATTCGCCCCGGGCCAGTGGTGGATCGAATACGACATCGCCGGGCAAGCCCTCGCGGTTTCCAACGGCGTGCCCGCCGCGAAAGCCACCAATCTGATGCTGGAGGTGGTCAGCCTGGATGCGGCGGTCAGCGCGCTGCGTGCGGCCGGCATCCCGCTCATCGGTGAAGTGACGGAATTTCCGCCTTGCCGGATGTGCCGTTTGGCCGATCCCGATGGCAACGAGATTGGCCTCCATCAGCGCAAGGGGTGATCGCGTGACAGCAATCGAAAATCCGAATTAGAAAATCGAAAGTTTCCCATGGCCATCCTCATCACTCCTGCAACGAAGCTCCTGATCCAGGGCATCACCGGCGAATTCGGTGCGCGCCACACCCGGCTCTCGCTCGATTACGGCACGCAGGTCGTGGCGGGCGTCACCCCCGGCAAGGGCGGCCAGTTTTTCGAGCACGGCGTGCACCGCGTCCCCATTTTCAACTCCGTCGCCGAGGCCGCGCGCGCGACCGGCGCGACCGTCTCGGCTATTTTCGTGCCGCCGCCGTTTGCCGCCGATGCCATCTTGGAGGGTGTGGATGCCGGATTGGAACTCGCGGTGGCGATCACCGAGGGGATTCCGATCAAAGATATGGTGCGGGTGAAGCGTGCCATGGAAGGACGGAAGACCCGGCTCGTTGGACCCAACTGTCCGGGATTGGTCTGCCCCGGCACGGGGAAAGATTCTCAGGGTGGCTGTCGCATCGGCATTGCGCCCGGTTATATCAACAAAAAGGGCCATGTGGGCGTGGTGTCGCGCTCCGGCACCCTCACCTACGAGGCGGTCTTTCAGCTTACGACCAAGGGGATTGGGCAAAGCACCACGGTCGGCATCGGCGGCGATCCGGTCAACGGCACCAACCATCTCGACGTGATCAAACTCTTCAACGCCGACTCCGAGACCCACGGCATTATTCTCATCGGTGAAATTGGCGGCAATGCCGAGGTCGAGGCGGCGCGCTGGATCAAGGCCAACTGCAAAAAGCCCGTCGCCGGCTTTATCGCGGGTGCGACCGCGCCCGCCGGTCGTCGCATGGGTCATGCCGGAGCCATCGTGGGTGGTGCTGAGGATACGGCGGCCGCCAAGATCGCTGTCTTCAAAGAATGCGGCATCGAGGTTGCGGTCACCCCGAGCGACATGGCCGATGCCCTCCTCCGGGCGGCGAAGGCGAGGGGTGTGACGTTGACGTGAACTTTATGCCTCAGGTAACACCAGTTTCCACAATGGGAAATACCTGGATTTTTCAAGCTGTTCCTGAGGAATACGATCTTCTGATCGTTGTGCCGAAGAAAATTCACATAGGTGACTCGTGGAGGGTCACTAGATTTTGGAGAAAAATACGGAAGGGAGATCGGCTTCTTTTTTGGCAGGCCGGATCTGGTGCTGGCATTTATGCCATCGGTAAAACCTCAAGCGTTCCCTACCAACGTGGCAAGAAGTGGAGAGTGCGCGTGCAGTATGCCGAGATGCTGGAAAAACCAGTACTCAAGACGATGCTGAAGGAGCATCCTCTCCTGAAAAAACTGACTATTCTCCGTCAACAGCGGGGAACCAATTTTCAAGTAGAGCCAGCAGAGTGGATGGCTCTGGATAAAGTAATCCGCAGTCGCCACCCCGATATTCCCGACAAACTGGCGCGAGCTGAACAAGCCGCTGGGGTTTTTAATCCCAAAAATAAACATGATGCCAGAAAGCGCATTCAAGCCTCAATTTTTCGCCGACAGGGCCAGCCAGAGTTTCGTCGAAAACTGCTGCGAATCTACGCCGGAAAATGCCTGCTCTCCGATTGCAACGCTGAGGAAGCGTTGGAGGCCGCCCACATTTGTCCTTATCGCGGCACACACACAAATCACCCGGAGAACGGTCTGCTCCTTCGCTCAGATTTGCACACGCTGTTTGATCTTTACCTCATCTCGATAGACGCTTCTCGCAAGCGATTGCTCTTGGCCCCAACCCTTCAGCGGACGTGCTACGCTGGATTGAAAGGGCGTAAAATCCGTTTTCCGAGAAACGGACCAAGTATAGCGGCACTAGATCAGCATCGCGCTGAATTTGAGCGGTTGCGGTGCCGGTGAGTTAATCGCCGAAACATTCACGGGTGGAAAGATCGCGTGGCGCGCCTTTCACCATGCCTGCCACACGGCACGCCCACTCGCCGAAGGAGGGGCCGGGCGCGGGCTTGGGCGGCTTCGTACCAAGGAGTTTGGTCAGGGCTTTGCGACGCTGGGCGGCAGCAGTGCGGGAAGCGGGCTTGGAAAGCGTTGGCACGGCTGAAAAGTTTCCCGACCTGTGCGGCGAGTCAAGCGCGGGCCACAATACCCTTGAGCTTTTTTTGGCAGCGATCATCTTCCAGCCATGTCACTCACCCTTGACCAACTCGCCACGGAAGCGATGGGGCTTCCGACCGCTTCGCGGGCTGCGCTCGCGGAGAAACTCATCGGCAGCCTCGACGCCGCCTCCGACGCGGAAATCCAGCAGGTGTGGGTGGCCGAGGCAATTCGCCGCCGAGACGACGTGCGCAGTGGGCGCGTCAAGACCATTCCCGGCGACGAGGCGCTGGCCCGCGTCCGGCGCTCCATGGCGTGATGAGGCGGGAGTTCTAACACCTCAACCGCCTTGCGTGTGTTTATCGCCAGCCATGCCGCGTGAAATCTAACCAGCCTGACCCTTGGCCGTTCGACCAGCCGCGGAATTGTGCCACTATCACCATGCGGCAGGTCTTGGATGGTTCAGAACCAATCCTTTTGGTCTCCCACGACGCGGATGATCATGGCTGGCAGTTCATCGGCAGTTCCGATGCTTCGACAGCGGACGCCAAGCTCGTTAGTTTGGAGGAGATTGTTCAAGTTGACCCGACGGTTATGGAAGTTGCAGACCTTCTTCCGGGTTGGCAGGCAATTCACGACGTGGTTGGCGGAGTGTGGCGACGCCGAGAGCATCCACCGATTCCAGATGATGAGAAGTAGCGAAGATAGGACACTACCGATCCTCCGGAAAGTTTGCCAATCGGCCATAAGCGGTCATGAGTGAACCCCTTCCAGTCATGTCCGACTTCGACGATCTCTACCGGGACATCATTCTCGATCACAACCGGCGCCCGCGCAACCGCGGCAAACTGCCCACGGCCAACCGCGTCGCGACCGGCGACAACCCGACCTGCGGCGACAACTGCACCGTCTATCTGCGGGTCGAGGGCGACCGGATTGCCGACATCAGCTTTGAGGGATCCAGTTGTGCCATCGCCCAGGCGAGCGCTTCCATCATGACCACGCGGCTCAAAGGCAAAACCGCCGCCGAGGCCAAGGCCGCCTTTGCCGATTTCAAAAACGTTGTCACCACCGGCAATGCGCCCGAGGACGAACCCGAGAAGGCCGCTTTCGCCGGCGTCCATGCTTTTCCTGCGCGCATCAAATGCGCCACCCTCGGCTGGCACACCGCGCTCGAGGCATTGAACCAGCCCGACAAGACTTCCCCTGTCTGAACATGACCGCCGATTTTTCCCAGCTCCGCGCTCAGTTCCCGATCCTGCACCAGACGATGGCCAAGGGCCGGCCGCTCATCTATCTCGACAACGCCGCCACGACGCACAAACCCCAGGCCGTCATCGATGCCTTGACGAGGTTTTACGAGCGCGATAATTCCAATGTCCACCGGGGTCTCCACGCGCTCTCCATGCGCGCGACCGATGGCTACGAGGCCGCCCGCGCCCGCGCCGCGAAATTTATCAACGCCGCCGACCCGGCCGAGATCATCTTCACTCGCGGCACCACCGAGGGGGTCAACCTCGTCGCCGGCTCCTGGTGCTCAGCCCATCTCAAGGCCGGTGATGTCGTCCTCCTCACCGAGATGGAGCACCACTCCAATCTTGTCCCCTGGCAGCAGGCGGCCCGCCGCGCCGGTGCGACGCTCCGCTATGTGCCCGTCGCCGGGGCCGACGCCGAACACGGACTTGATCTTGACGCACTCGACCGGCTGCTCACGCCCCAGGTGAAGCTGTTCGCGTTCACCCACGTTTCGAACACACTCGGTGTGACCAATCCCGTTGCCGCTCTCTGCGCCCGTGCCAGAAAGGTCGGAGCGCTCACGCTGGTGGATGCGGCGCAGTCATCCGGACATGAGCCGCTTGATGTGCGGGCGCTGGGTTGTGATTTCCTGGTGTTCAGCGGTCACAAGATGGCCGGCCCGACCGGCATTGGCGTTCTCTATGGTCGCCGGGCGTTGCTTGATGTCATGCCTCCTTGGCAGACTGGCGGTGGCATGATCTCCAATGTGGACTGGCGGGACAGCCAGTGGAAGCCATCACCCGAACGCTTCGAGGCCGGCACCCCCAATGTGGGCGACGCCATCGCGCTGCACGCGGCGATGGACTGGCTCGACGCGCTGGGCCGGCCTGCCATCGCCGCGCATGATCACGCGCTGGCCGCACGCGCGGCCGCCACCTTGGCAGAAATCCCCGGCCTCCGCCTGCTCGGCCCGCGTTCCGGCTCGCCGCGAGCCGGGCTGGTGAGTTTTGCCCTGAAGGATGTGCATGCCCACGATGTGGTGACATTCGCCGACGAGGACGGCATTGCCCTGCGCGGCGGACATCATTGCAACCAGCCGCTGATGAAAAAGCTCGGTCTGCCGAGCAGCGTCCGCGCGAGCTTTTACGTGTACAATACCGAAGAGGAAATCACCGCACTCACCGCCTCGCTGCGCCGGATTAGCAAGTTTTTCGGCGGCGGGTGAGGTCTTGAAAGCAACGGATCGGGGCACAGAGGACACCGAGGATAAGGAAGAGGACACCGAGCCGGAATAATCCCATTTGAATTCGGGCTTTCGTAGAGCCTCACCATGCGCGCGACCTTGTCTTTCACGCCCAAGGCTCGACACAAGGTCGCCCTGCACTTCAAAAACGAGATCACGTTCAGATTAGAGGCCTTTCTCCATGACCTCCCTCCGCCCCTCTGTGCCTTCTGTGACTCAACTGCCTTTCGTATCGTGCTGCCGTCGGCCGGCCTGGTGCAGTTGCCATGAATTCCAGAGATTGTGCCAGAGCACATAGCACGTCGGGCCGAGCGCGACGAGCGGCGTCGCATAGGTGAGGGCGACCCAGATGCAAAATGCCGTGTTCTTCTGGCCGAGTGCCTGGCTGCCTTCGCGCGCGAATCCACGCCCCGCGAGCCAAGGGCCCAGCGCGAAATTTGCCGCGCAGACCAGCGCGGTCACGCCCGCAATTTTTGCCAGCACCGTGTGGTCCACGGTGTGGGTGTGGAGAAACTCCGACGCATTGGCCATGGCCAGAAACATCGCCAGCGCCCAGGCGCCAAACATCGCGTTGCGCCACCGGCCCGGCCAGGCCATCGCTTGGGGCCACAGGGTGCGGATCAGCCACGCCGCCGTAATCGGCAAAAACACCACGAGTGAAACACTTCCGAGCACATGCTGAAACAGCCCCGGCGTATCCGCCCTCAACACCAGTGGCAGCAGCACCGGCAGCAACGCGGCCACCGCCAGGTTGCTCAATAAAAACGCCCCCGCCACGAATTCCGCCCGTCCGCCCAGAAAACTCATCACCACCGGGGCGGCCGACGCGGTGGGCGCAATACCGGCAAAAAACGCCGCCAGCGCCACTTCATTCCCGCCGGCGTACCAACCCAGTCCCCACGCCACAAAGCCCATCCCCACATTGGCCGTCAGCAGCGCCGCATGGCCTCGCTGCAACGTGCCACGCGAAAGCCGCGTCCCCAGGAACGTCATGAACAGCATCGAGCCAACGATCCACTTGATGAGCCACCCGTATTGGGAAGCCTGCGGCAGCAGCACGCCGAGGAGAAGGGCGAGCAACAGCGCCACGGTACGGATGAGTCCGGCTTGCATGAGCTGCCAGCGAAACCCGTCGCCAGGCACATGGCAATGGCGCGGAAGGAAGTTTGCTGTAGGCCAGCCCATTGAGCTGGTTTCCCGCTGGACACGATCTGGCCAGGTCAGCGACCTGGCCTACAACTGATTTGATCCGTATTGATCCGTGGTTAAAAATCCGGGGTCTCACCGTCGTACGAGGCGCAGGTCGCTGCGCCGCTGTTGTCCGCGGCGAGTAAATCTTGTGGGGTTAAAGAGCGGCCACGTGGCATCAGAACGTAATTGATTCAATCATCCCTTCGCCGCCGCGCGGGCGAGCCGGTCGTTCAGGGCCGGGGCCAGCCCGGTCTTGCCCGGGACCAGCTCGGCGCGGATACCCTGCCATTGGCCGCGATCCAATGAGCGCAGGCAGGCATAAAGCGACCGGGCGGCCGCTGCGGGATGGCCGGAAGGAGTGAGCCAGAAAATGTTTTTTATCCCGGCCGGGACGGAGGCGGGACGTCGGAAATATAAAAACGCGATGTGCGGCTCGCGCACGGCCCGGGCGGGCACGGGGAGTTTTTTCACCAGTGCGAGCGGGGTGCGGGGAGCATAATGGCGGGCCAGCATTCCGGGGGCGAGTTCCGCGCCACCGGGCGCAGCAGCAGCCGGTAAAGTGCAACCTATTAGGTTACACTGCCGGGGTGACAGAGTGCGGTGGGCGGAAGGGGAAGTGTCACCTAATAGGTGACGCTTGCCGGGAGAAGGGATGCGACGGCCGAGCACTTTTTCCAACTGGGCACGGGAGATGGAACCGGGGCGCAGCAGGGCAGGGCGGTCGGGATCGCGGAGGTCGAGGATCGTGGATTCGACGCCGATGGCACACGCGCCGCCATCCAAGATATGGGTGATGCGCTTGCCCAGGCCCGTCCGGACATGGGCGGCCGTAGTGGGGCTGATGTAGCCGAAGGGGTTGGCGCTCGGCGCGGCCAGTGGGCGGCCACTCAGGCGCAGCAGGGTACGTAACAACGGGTGGCGCGGCAGACGCACCGCGACGCTGTCGAGGCCGGCGGTGACGATGGCGGGCACGCAGGCCCGCTTGGGGAGCACGAGGGTAAGCGGTCCGGGCCAGAATGCGGACGCAAGTTTTTTGACGGCGGGGTTGAGCACGGCCACTGCGGCAGCCTGGGTGAGCGAACGAACATGGACGATGAGCGGGTCGGTCGAAGGGCGCCCTTTGGCGCGAAAGATTGCCCGGCAGGCGGCAGGGTTGAGCGCATCGGCGGCGAGACCGTAAACCGTCTCAGTGGGCACAGCGACCAGCCCGCCACGGGCCAGGATGGAGGCGAGCCGGGTGAGGTTGCGCGGGGTGGGCGCATAGATACGGGCAATTTTATGGGCCACAGATTTTAATGATCAACGTGAAGGCGAGGATCGGGGCTTTGTGCTATAATGTTTTTGACCGGGATCGCACCCGCTTCGTTTGCTTACCATTAGCGGCACCGGCAAGCTTGGGATTTGAAAACGAAAAAGGCCGGAGGGCGACTCCGGCCAGAAATGAAAAACCAAAGGCACCGATGCCGCCTGGTGCTCAGAGAGCGAGCAGGTTATTGCGGGCGTGCTTGATGGTCTTGGTGACGGCGCGCTGCTGTTTGGCGCACAAGTGGGTATGCTTGCGCGGGAGGATCTTGCCCGTGTCCGTCGTGTAGCCACGGAAAGGCTGCGGGCCGGCGGTGAACGGGATTTCGTTAGGCGCAAGGGTGCGCGGCGCGGTGGTGGATTCGGGCGTGGTCATGGGAAAAGGGTTGAAAAGAGGGTGATCGACGGAGGTTGTCAACCCGCAATCCACCGGCCAACTTGGCCGGGCGGCGTCTGTACCCGTGACGCGTCCCCGTAGCTCAACAGGATAGAGCAGCGGTTTCCTAAACCGCTGATCCCGGTTCAAGTCCGGGCGGGGGCACCACCGGAGCCGGCGGTGCGCGATGCGGCTTGCGCTTGTGCAGTTTGCGCGCAACCTCGCCGCTTTTCTGCCGTCTATCTCACCAACCATAACCCTTCCCATGAATACCCACACTCCCGCCCCGACTCCGTTCCGCAACGCGCGCCGCGCGTTCACCCTGCTTGAAATTCTGGTCGTGCTTGCGATTATCGGCCTGTTGGTCGGGGTCGCGGTCAAGGGGGTCGCCGGCGCCTTGGATCGGTCCAAGCTCAGTGCGGCCAAAATTTTTGTGACGGCCACGCTCAAGACCGCCTTGGTGACCTATAAAATTGATATGGGGAGCTATCCTTCGACGGCGGATGGACTGCAATCGCTGGTGGCGGCACCGGCCAACAATTCAAACGGGTCATGGAAAGGCCCCTACATTGAGGATTCAGCCATTCCGAAAGATCCGTGGGGGAATGACTATCATTACGCCTATCCCAGCACTCACCAAGCGGCCAGCGCCAATGGCTCGACGAACTACGATCTTTGGTCAACTGGACCCAGTGGCGAGGATGGCAATACGGACAATATTGGCAACTGGATGCAATAATCCCGTCTGTCCTGTTGCTCCCCGAATGTATGCAGCCGCCCATGCAGCGCCCACCTTGCTTCGGTCGCCCCTGCCGCAGTTCCGGCCAGGGGCGTCAGGGGTTCACGCTGCTTGAGGTCTTGATGGTGCTCGCGATCATCGGACTGCTCACCACGGTGACACTCACGGGGGTGAACCGGATGCTCAATCCCGGCCCAGACACCCCGCAGCAGGCATTCTGGAAAATGATGGCAGCAGCGCGGCACTATGCGCTTCTGAATGAATGCGAGGTGCGGCTGTTGCAGGATGGGGCGACCGGAGAACTGGAGGCTTATGCAGTAGATGGCACTGAACTGCCGCCGGCCAAGCTCCCGGATGGGATCACGCTCAGTTTCATGCCCGTACTGACGTCCGACAGTATCAGCAGTGCATCCGGCACCCTGGCCACGGCCACCAACTCCTTGCTGTTGTCCACCGACGGCTCCTTGAACTATATTACCTTTCGGAACGATGGCACCTGCACACCTGCACAAGTGGAATTCAAGGGGATGAACACGTCCGATGGCAACGCGCCTACAATGGGAATTGATCCTTGGACGGGTGGGCCGTTGCTTAACCCCGGGACCGCCAACGGTGGATAAGCCATGCGCCGCGCTTTCACCATTATCGAAGTGCTTGTCGCCATGGCGATTTTTGCCATGGCCGTCATTCCGCTGAGTGTTGGTTACATCAATGTCCTAAAGGCTTACGACAAAGCCAAGGCTGTCATGCAGACCGACCCGGACGTGTCATTCGCGCGCGCCGCCCTATTTACCCAGCCCGACATGAATCAGGCGATGCAAGGTGGCCAATATACCACCGTGGACGGACGGCAGCTTACTTGGACGGCTGACATCCTGGCGGCTAATAACGTGCCGGATTTGTTTACCGTCACCTTTACCTGCCAGATCAGCCCGGCCCCCAACAGCACACAGCAGGATCCGACCAGCGTGACGGAGGTCTTCTGGCTGCTCCGCCCCAGTTGGTCAGATCCCACCCAGCGGAGCGCGTTGCAAACACAGATCCAACAGCAAATTACAAATCTGCAAGGGCAGAATGAGATCCAATGAGAAGTAACCGCCGCGGCTTCACGTTGTTCGAAATCCTGATCGCCTCCGCGCTCGTCGGGATGCTGATGATCGCGATCAACACTTTTATCTTCTCCATGACCGAGTTGTGGGGCGGGCGGCGCGATGAACGCAATTTCGACCTGCATGTGGGCAATGTCACCCAATACCTGCAGCACATGATGAATGTCGCGATGCTTCCGCCTTATGGGCCGCCAGCCAGTACGACCACCACCAGTACCTTGGGGGTCACCTGGCAAACGCCTGCGACCCAGCCCCAGGCGGTGGATCTGAGCAATACAAACGGCCAATATCTCACCTTCACCCTCCCCGCCGAAGAACAGGTGCTCCTCTGGCCCGGCCACACCTTGCCGGATGTATCCTGTGCGCTGGCGTACACCGCCGGCCAGGGGCTGGAACTGCTCTATCATTCGCAGTATGAAACCACCTTTTCCACCGATGCGCCGCGAGTCAGGGTCATCTCCCCTCTGGTGACCGCGCTGGAGTATGACTACTTTGACAGCACCCAGCAGCAGTGGACCAGCACCGACCAGGTGCAGACCGATCCGAACACCGGGTCCCCACTTTTACCCAACCGTCTGCGCCTGACGTTCACCTATGGCAACCTGAGCCGTGAGGCCATCGTCATAATCCCATTCCCGGCCCAAGGGTTGCCGGCCTACTGAACATGTTCCGCCGCCGTCCACGCCAAGCTTCCGTGCTGATCATCGTGCTGGTCACGATCGTCTTCGCCACGACCGCTTTGCTCGCCTTCATTGAGCACTCCAGTGATCAGTTGATCGTGCCGGTGCGTCATGCGGCCGCCAACCGCATGCGGGCCGAAGCCTATTCGGCGCTTGATACCACCCTGGCCGTCCTGGTCAATTTTTACACCGTCAACGGCGGCCTGCACAGCCCGTGCGAAGGCTGGAATGACCCGCTGTCGCAAGATTGGGGCGGCTATACGCCGGCCGAGGGGCACACCATCACCGTGTCGTTTGAGGATGAAAGCGGCAAGATGTCCCTCCCCAATGCAACCGCACAAAATCTGACCGATTTATTTACCTACTGGCAGATGGACAGCGGCACAGTGGCCCAGTTGGTCGACGATTATTTCACCTGGACAAAGACCAACTACGTCCCCACGTCCAACAACGTCCCCACCCTGGCCGACTTCCAGAACGATCCGTTGCCATTCAACCCCCCGGTCCGCAGCTTGCGCTCCTGGGACGAACTGGCGACGATTGATGGTTTCCGTGATGAATTTTTTGACGCCCAGGGCCGGCCCAATGTTTATGGCAGACGTTTCCGGGACGCCTTTTCGCTCTACAAGTTCACGACCCCTAACATCAATGCGGTCAACCCGAACACCTTGGCCGTGCTGGCCCAGCTCGACGATGATGCGCAACAGGGGTTGCGCTCAGCGGTTCTCGGCGATGTCGACCCCGTGACGGCAGGGGATCCAAACGCAATCCCCTATGCGGCCGGGCCGGCGCACCCCGCCCAGAGTTATTTTGGCACCATCCAAACTGCGACCCAGGTGTCGGGCGCGAGCTCACTCACCGGATTGGGCGTCACGATCTCGGCCTTGCGGGTCAATATAACCGTGAAACAGGGGGATGCCATTTTCAACCTGAGCGCACTGGTTACGACCACGACCGCGACGACCGCGGCGACGGCGGTCGCCGCCCCCGCCCCCGCAGCTTCCGCCGGCACGGGAACCACGGCCACCACCAGTACGGCCACCGCCACGGAAATCCCGCCGATTATCCTGCCTTCGACGACCACGAGCAACACGACCACCAGTTCTGCCACAACCACCACCATCGGTTATCCGTTAGCCATCCTGGAGTTGACCGAAAGCGATCTCGACCCGACCATCCCCGTCGTGGTAACCTCGACCGCGAGCCAGAACGAACCGGCCAATTAGGCCAACTCCTTTTTCTCACTCCTATCCCCGAGCCCCTTTCACCATGACCACACCTGCTGATACCACCACTGATGCGCCCGTCGAAAATCCTGCTGCGGACCTTGCGCCTGATCCCGCCCCTCCCCGTCGCTCGCTTTTTGCGTCTCCGCCCTGCTATGCCGCCCTGCTGCCCAACAGCCGCTTTTTCACGCGCATCGTGCCCATTACCGAGGAAGCTGCGGTGGTCGAACAGGTTGATCTCGCGCTTGAAACCCTTTCGCCATTCCCGCTTACCCAGCTCTACCATGGCCATTTTTGGCAAGCGGGCGCACCCTATGCCCTCGTGTTTGCCGCCTACCGCAAACGCTTTCTTGGTGAGGAAACCCAGCTCTGGCCGGCCGACGAGATCGTGATGCCAGCTTTTGCCATTGCGCTGGCCGTACCCGCTGCCGCCGGCACGACCCGGGTCAGCCTGGCCACCGACTCCATTGCGGTTCTCCACTGGGCCGACGACACGGGGGTTCCCACCCAGGCCGTCATTGAGCCCCTCGATCCCGCACTGCCGGAAGGTGATCGGACTGCCGCCCGCGAACAATTGCTCCGCAATCTGGGGCTGGGGACATCGGTCGAAGACTGGTCGCAGGCCGAGTTGCTCAGCATGAGCGACTCCGGCGACCTCACCTTCAACGTCTCCGGACAGGAGATTAAAATCCGGGCCGAACTCGCCGCGGCCCTCGACGTGCGCGACAAGTTTGAGCTGGCCGAACGCTCGCGGTTGCACCGTCGGGACATCTGGCTCTGGCGCACGGTCCAGGCCGCGGCCGCTTTGCTGGTGCTTTGTGTCGTCGGAGCAGTGATGCTGCAGCTCAGCCAGACGAAATATGCCCAGCTCCAGGCACAGTATAAAAAAAATGACAAGCCGGTGCAGGAGGCCAAGGAAAACGAATCCACGGTGAACGAAATCGAGCAGCGCACGACCCACCGCTATACCCCGCTGGAGATGCTCTCCCTCGTCACCAAAACCCGGCCGGACAACACGGTTTTCACTCAGACCAACTTTCTCCCGATCAACGGAGCCGGTGCCTCGGTGCTGCAGGCCACTTTTCGTACCATTTCGGTATCAGAAACCGAGACCTTGAAAAACGCCCTCAAGGCGCTGCCGGAAGTGGCGGACGTGACTGAACCCAAATTGCCACAGCAGCAGGGAGCCACGCCTGATGGGGTGCCGCTTTGGACGGATACGCTCAATATCACCTTTCAACCCGATGCCGTGAAGCCCGAAACCATCATCCCGGACCCGCCGGCGACCACGGGGAAATGAAACCCGCTTCCTCCCATCCACGTCTGACTCTCCGCCCATCCCTGTTTTCGCCCGCCTCCACTTAAAAAGCCATGAAAAATTATTTCCTTACCCGACACATTCGTGAAAAAGCCCTCATCATCCTCATCTTGGTGACCGGCCTGGTCATGTGGGCGTGGTACCTGATCGGTCAGACCAGCAGTCTCCACGCCTCCACCAAAAACATGGAGGCCAAGGTTGCCGAACAAAACGCGATTCTCGGCCGGGTGCCCGATGTCAATGCCCGGCAAGAGGCGCTCATCAAAACATTTGACCGGACCAAAGACTACGACGCGCTCAAGCTGCTGACCGAGATCGACCGGATTGACACCGAGATTGGACTTACCGCCAGGGCGGCCAGAAATGCCGTGCCCCAGGATCCCAGCCAGCCGGATATTGGGCAGGCCCAAATCGCCAATGAACTTACCAAAAAACTGCGCTCGATGACAGTCAATAC
>Ga0206796_1053_pt1 | contig 27345 bp, 24 predicted proteins | sample Alteio_BWOrgCont_68_FD_152895 | JGI IMG/M metagenome (GOLD analysis project Ga0206796, IMG submission 152895) | Enriched cells from forest soil in Barre Woods Harvard Forest LTER site, Petersham, Massachusetts, United States -... | ecosystem: Environmental > Terrestrial > Soil > Temperate forest >...
GCCGGCATGCTGATGATGACCGCGAATCATGGGAGGTCTCGATGACCCTTCGCCGACGTTTGTTCAGCATGGCTGGTACGCTAATCCTTGCCGTTTCTCCGACAGCGATTGTGCTGGCCCAGGATGCACAGGCGCCGACCGGCACCAACGAAGCCCCGGCCAACCCTTCGCCGGAGGAACCGCTGAAGCGGCACAAAATGGCCGTGCCACCGGCTGAGGCGCAGGAGAATGCACCAGCTGCAGGCGAAGGGAACCCGCCGCCCAAGGCACGCCCGCCCAAGCCGCAAAAGCCCGCCGGTGTACCCGCCGCGCCCGCCCAGGCGCCGGCCACGGCACAGCCTGCCAAACCGCAAGCCCCTGCAGTTGCGCCGTCCCCACAGCCCAATGGCGAGGCCCCTGGGAAGCCTTACAAGAGCCAGCAGCCGGCCGCCGGTACCCCGCAGGAGTATGGGGCGCCTGCCGCGCCCGTCCAGGCGCCGGCCGCGCCGCAGCCTGCCAAGCCGCAAACCCCTATGGTTGCGCCGGCTGTGCCCGCACAAACGCCCGCCGCAGCGCCGACCGACCAGCACAACGGTCAGGTTCCAAGGAAGCCCCGCAAGGGCCAGCAGGCTGGCGGCATGCAGCAGGATGGGGACGCCCTCGCCACACCTGGACCGGCAGCACTTGCGCCAGCACACAACCCGATCAATTCCACCGCCAATCTCATGCGTGACCCGCGGCCTGCCGGGCAATTGAGCGACGACGAATTGCAACAGCGCCTGCAGGCGAGCCAGCGGTTGCTGGCCAATCCAGGCTTGACCTTCGCCGAGCGCGCGCAGCTTCAACGGGTGATGCAATTAAGCGCACAGGAGATTCAGCGCCGGCAGCAGAACCCAGACCAACGTCGCAACCAGGTCCAGAGCCCGGGGCAGCAACCCGTTCCCGCCCCCAATGACGGCCGGCCGACACCTCCGCTCAACCAGAATGCCGTCAACCCGGCCGCCGAGCAGCGGGCCATCGGCCTGTTGGCCGACAATACGCCGTTCGATGGCATGACCGACCAAGTGCTGCGCCAGCGCCTTGCGCTTTATCGCTCGGTGCTTGCCGGTGGCAACCTATCGCCCGGCACTGAGCGGGGCCTCATCCAGCGCCTCAACTCAGCCCGCAACACCGTGCGCGGCCGTGTCGCATCGCAAGAGGACGGCGCACCACCCGTGCCAGGCACGAGCCGCAACGACCAGCCTCAGCCCGGGCAGGATGCACAGTTCGGCCGGCCGCAATTCCGGCAGGGCCCGCCGAGTGTACAGGATATTCCCGCAATCCTTGCAGATCGGCGGCCTTCGAACGTGCTGACCATCGATCAGCTCAATCGTCGCATCCTTGTCTATCGCGATGCCACGAACGACCAGCGCTACAGCTCCGAGGATCGCGATTCCTTCACGCAGTATCTCGATTCGGACCGCGCCGAACTGCGCAACCGCCTGCTGAGCGATCGTAGCCAACGCGACGATCGCCTTCGGCGCAGCCCACCTGGGCGCCAGGGTCTCGATATCGACGTGGTGCCGCGGGGCCGGCCGCTGCCGCAGAGTGTCTGGGCCGCCGAAGTCGACGACGATCAGATCGAGCAACAGTTTGCGGCACGGCCCCTGCGCCCTCTCACGCAGCGCTATCCGCGGTCCGTCCTGTTCGACCAGCCGGAGATGGTGATGGAACAGCCGATCGTGCGGCAGGCCCTTCCGAGCGTTGAACTCGATACCATCCATTTCGGCTTCAATGAATCCTTCATCCGCGAGGAGGAGATCGCCAATCTCGACCGTGTCGGTCGCATCATCGAGCGGATCCTCGCCGCCCATCCCAATGAAATCTTCATGATCGAGGGCAATACGGATGCGGTGGGCGACGAGGCTTATAATCTCGCCCTATCGAAGAAGCGAGCCGACGCAGTGAAGCAAGCACTGACGCAATATTTTGTAATCTCGCCCGGCAGCCTCGCCACGGCCGGGCTTGGCGAGCGCTACCTCAAGATACCGACGCCGGATCCGGAGCAGGAAAACCGCCGCGTCACCGTGCGCCGCGTCACACCGCTGCTGCAGAACTGAGCCGTGGCGACGATGAGACGTCCTCCATCCAGCCTGGCGTCCGTGACATCCCGCGATCGTCGTGCCGTTGTCACGACGGGCAGGCCGCATCGCGCGGGCTTGAGCCGCAAGTCGGCACGGATCTTGATCAAACAATTTTCTGGCGGCGCGCCAAGGCGTTTCCCCAGAGATTCATGCCGAAACGTGGGTACCGGTTGTCGGCAAAAAACGATGCGACAACAAAGAGCTGCAGCACCTGATCCGATGCAGGAATTGGGTCCGAATTGTATCCTTCGGGCCGTTGGACGGACACTAATGCGCCAAAGCGCCTTAAGATTGGAAACGCCGCTAGAATGGCCTATTGAATGCAAAATAGCTGACGTATGGTGAGTAAATTCGTCTGCCTTGCACGACATACGATTGATATAGGTTGAATGACATACAATTTAGATACTTCGAAGTTGCAGATTCCTGTTGCACACCTAGTCGAATGACAACTAAGGTTCATATTGTAAGTCGGCTAGCGCCGCTTAGAATTTGAGAACAGGTAACCGCCAAGCGCCGCTTGATAAGATGTATTGAGCCGCCAGCGCTGATACGCATTCTCGAAATCTTAGCAGCCGTCAAGAAATTGGGGAGACTTCGTGTCTCCCCGTTTTTGTTTGATTTGACCTTTTGGTCAACGCTTGCAATGCCAACAACAGCTATGCCGGATTCAGCAAATCTCTCGCAGCGTGTCTTTACACCTGCGCTATAAAGCTGATCTCGACAGCAACCGCTCGGCGATAACTGTGCCGGATCCGATACAAAAATCGGGTCCGAGGCTGCAAGCCCCAGACAAAGTGGAACGCATGAAAAAGCCCCGGCTTTCGCCGAGGCTTGTGTTGGTGGCCTCCAGAAGAATTCCCGTTCAGAACAGGCCTTCGATCTGGCCGTTGGCGTCGAGGCGGATAACCTCGGCCGACGGCACGCGCGGCAGGCCTGGCATCGTCATGATCTCGCCGCAGATCACCACGAGGAAGCCGGCGCCCGCCGACAACCGGACTTCGCGGATCGGCACGACATGGTCGACCGGTGCACCACGATGGTTCGGATCGGTCGAGAATGAATATTGCGTCTTGGCCACGCAGATTGGCAGGTTGCCGTAGCCCGACGCCTCGATATCCTTGAACTGGTCGCGAACCTTCTGGTCAGCGATGATGTCGGACGCGCGATAGATCTCCTTGGCGATGGTCTTCATCTTGTCCCACAGTGGCATCTCGTCGGGATAGAGATGACGAAAGCCGCGGCCATCGAGCGGATGGGGAGCCTCGGCCAGTTCGACGACGCGCCTCGCCAGTTCCTCCGTGCCCTTCGAGCCCTCGGCCCAGTGGCTGCACACGACCGCGTCGACGCCGAAATGCTGCTTGCAATGGCTCCTGAGAAGCTCATGCTCGGCAGCGGTGTCGGCGGTGAAATAGTTGATGGCGACGATGGCGGGCACGCCGAACTTGCGCACGTTCTCGACATGGCGGCCGAGATTGGCGAGGCCCTTCTTCAGCGCTTCGAGGTTTTCCCTGCCCAGCTGGTCCTTCGGCACGCCGCCATGCATCTTGAGGGCACGCACGGTGGCGACGATCACAGCCGCCGCCGGCGTGAGTCCCGCCTTGCGACACTTGATGTCAAAGAATTTCTCGGCACCTAGATCGGCGCCGAAGCCGGCCTCGGTCACCACATAGTCGGCAAGCTTGAGGCCGGCGCGGGTTGCGGTCACCGAATTGCAGCCATGGGCGATATTGGCGAAGGGGCCGCCATGCACGAAGGCCGGATTGCCCTCCAGGGTCTGGACCAGGTTGGGTTTGAGCGCATCCTTGAGCAGCACCGTCATGGCGCTCGACGCCTTGATGTCGGAGGCGGTAATCGCCTTCTTGTCACGGGTATGGCCGATGATCATCTTGCCCAGGCGGGCCTCGAGGTCGGCGAGATCCTTGGCCAGGCAGAACACCGCCATCACCTCGGAGGCGACTGTGATGTCGAAACCGTCTTCGCGCGGAAAGCCGTTGGAGACACCGCCGAGCGAAGAGTTGATCTGACGCAGCGAGCGGTCGTTCATGTCGAGCACGCGGCGCCAGGCGACGCGGCGGGTGTCAATGCCGAGCGAATTACCCCAATAAATATGGTTGTCGATCATTGCCGACAACAAATTATGGGCCGAGGTGATCGCGTGGAAGTCGCCGGTGAAGTGCAGGTTGATCTGCTCCATCGGCACGATCTGGGCATAGCCGCCACCGGCCGCGCCCCCTTTGACTCCGAAACATGGACCGAGCGAGGGCTCGCGCAGGCAGATCATGGTCTTCTTGCCGATGCGGGCGAGACCGTCGCCCAGGCCCACCGTCGTCGTCGTCTTGCCCTCGCCCGCCGGGGTCGGGTTGATGGCGGTGACCAGGATCAGCTTGCCGTCGGAGCGGTCCTGCAGGCCGGGAATCTTGTCCAGATCGATCTTGGCGATATGCTTGCCATAGGGCTCGAACGCCTCATCGGGAATGCCGGCCTTCTCGGCAATGGCCTCGATGCGCTGCATCTTGGCCTGACGCGCGATAGCAATGTCGCTGAGCGGCTTTTTCGGATCTTGGGCCATACTTTTTTCCCGGCTGGCGTTGAGGTGGCGAGGTGAGGTCGATAAGAGAGCCCAATCTCACCAAAATGAAAATAATTTTCTTCCCAGTGGACTTTTGTTTCTGCCAAGAATCCGCTGGATGTTGGCTTGATTGTTCTAAACACGACATTGCGTCGCGCGGGAGATAGGTACCGTATTGCTGTTTTTATCGCTTGTCCGAAACCGTCGCAGGATGTGTCGCCTTGGCGATGATTATTGACTGCATTTGCTGTGGTGGAAAACAAAGGGATCGTGCACGATGGGCCGAGTTGGGCCTATCGAAGCATTGCGAATTTTGCTGGGCAGCTCAGCGTGCTTTTGTTGCCCGCCCCCTATGCCGTGACAGCAGAAGCGTGTAAGAGGCCCCGCCCTAGATCCGCTGCACCGGGGGTTCGATCGCAGCGGTAAGGAAAGTTCGGCAAGCCTGAATCTGTGGGTTGATTGATGAACTTGGTCTGCAGTGTATTGCCGGAAAGAACGCATTGATTGAGGACTGGATGCCGCCCGGATCGATCGGGGCGAGCTTGAGTGCTCCCAAACGGAGTTGCCCGCATGGGGCTTGCGACCGCCCTCGACAATAGCGAGGACACCAATAGCCACAGGCCCAGTAGCGGGTTCTGGGCTTTGACGCTCGGATCGATCGGCGTCGTCTATGGCGATATCGGTACCAGCCCGCTCTATGCCTTCCGCGAAGCCCTGCATGCGGCGACGGAGGGCGGCAAGAATATGAGCCAGGAGGCCGTGCTCGGCGTCGTCTCGCTCATCGTGTGGGCGCTCATCGTGGTGGTGACGCTGAAATATGTGGTGCTCCTGCTGCGCGCCGACAACAAGGGCGAAGGCGGTACGCTGACCTTAATGGCCCTGGCCCAGCGCGCGCTCGGTCGTTCCGGCACCACCCTGCTCATCCTCGGCACCGTCGGCGCGGCCATGTTCTATGGCGACGCCATTATCACCCCTGCAGTTTCGGTGCTATCGGCCGTCGAGGGCATGAAACTGGTCACCCCGTCGCTCGACGAATTCGTCGTGCCTATCACCGTCGTGATCATCATCGTGCTTTTTGCGGTGCAGAGCCACGGCACGGCCCGCGTCGGCGCCTTCTTTGGGCCGATCATGGTGTTATGGTTCATCGTGATCGGGCTTGCGGGCCTCTGGCATCTCACGGACGCGCCGATCGTCCTGGCCGCCTTCAATCCCTGGCACGCGGTCGCCTTCATGATCAGCCATGGCCATATTGGCTTCGTGGCGCTTGGGGCGGTCTTCTTGGCTGTCACCGGTGCGGAAGCGCTCTACGCCGATCTTGGCCATTTCGGCCGCAAGCCGATCCAGGCCGCGTGGATGGCGCTGGTTCTGCCTTCGCTCGCCCTCAACTATCTCGGTCAGGGCGCGCTTGTCCTGCACAATCCCGCCCCGGAATTCCTGGACAATCCGTTCTTCCTGCTGGTGCCGCAGAGCCCGATCTTCCTCATTCCCATGGTGGTGCTAGCCACCATCGCCACCATTATTGCCAGCCAGGCCGTGATCACAGGCGCCTATTCATTGACGCGCCAGGCCATCCAGCTCGGCCTCCTGCCGCGCATGAAGGTGGCACATACCTCCGAACATCAGTCGGGTCAGATCTATATCGCGCAGGTCAACACGATATTGCTGGTCGGCGTGCTGGTGCTGGTTCTGGCCTTCGAGAGCTCGTCACGTCTGGCATCCGCCTATGGCATCGCCGTCACCACCACCATGGTGGTCACCGCCATGATGGCGTTTATCGTGATCTGGAGGGTGTGGCGCTGGTCGATGGTGGCAGCCGGACTGATCATCGCCCCATTCCTCTTGATTGACCTCGTGTTCCTGTCGGCCAACCTCCTCAAGGTTTTCGAGGGAGGTTGGGTACCGCTGATGATCGCGGGCGTGCTGATGGTGATCATGATCACGTGGCGCGTGGGAACCCGTGTCGTGCTGGACAAGACGCGCCGGACCGAGGTGCCCCTGATGACCATCATCAAGAGCCTTGAAAAAGGCTCGGTGGCCCGCGTGCCAGGGACCGCAGTGTTCCTGACCAGCGATCCCGACTATACCCCGACCGCCCTGCTGCACAGCCTCAAGCACTACAAGGCCCTGCATGAGAAGGTCGCCATCCTCACCATCGAGACGACGGACTATCCCATGGTCCGAGGCGGCGGGCGCATCTCCCTCGAACAGATCTCAGCCTCCTTCACCAAGATGAAGGTGCAGTTCGGCTATATGGAAAGCCCGAATGTGCCCAAGGCCCTGGCACTGTGCCGCAAGGCAGGCTGGTCCTTCGACATCATGGACACTTCCTTCTTCCTGTCGCGCCGCCATTTGCGCGGCGGCACCAACCCGACAATGTGGCGCTGGCAGCGCCGGCTCTACGTCATCCTGGCGCGCAATGCCGATGATGCCAGCGACTATTTCTCAATCCCCTCCAACCGGGTCGTCGAGATTGGCACGCAGGTTCTGATCTAAACGCAAGCAGGCGGGTCCAAAGACCCACCTGCAACATTGATTGACCCTCGACTGAAGAGCCGGGTCAGAAAATCCGTCCCCGTAGGCCTCAATGTTCCTGCCGGGTTGGCGTGATCGTCAGCTCATGCAAGATGACGTTTTGCGGCATCTGATAGGCGAATAGGATGGTATTGGCCACATCGTTGGCTGAAATGCCGCCAACGCTGTTCTTGCCGCTCACCCAAAAATCATGTGCGGCCTTGTTGAGCATGGTGCCGGAGATGTCGGTCTCGGTCAGGCCCGGTGAAACCGCGATGACCCTGCCATCGAAGGGCGCCATGTTGCGCCTCGCCCCCTCGGTAACGGCATGGACGAAGAACTTCGTGCCGCAATAGACATCGTGATAGGGGTAGGACCTTCGTCCCGCGATCGAGGAAATGTTGATGGTGGTGCCGTGACGACGCTCCTTCATGGCCGGCATCAGCGAATGCGTGCATTTGATCACGCCGATGCAGTTGATGTCGATGACATCGCGCCACTCTTCCGGATCCTGATCCTCGAGCCTGGGGAGCGGTGCGATGCCGGCATTGTTGACGAGGCAATCCACTGGACCATGCGCAGCCTCGCCTTCGGCAATCGCCTTGATGACCACTTCGCGCTCACGCACGTTGGCGGCGACACAGACGCTGTCCGTCAATCCAAACTCTCGCAGTAGCTCGACGCGCCGCGCCAGCAGCAGCAGGGGATACCCAACCCCGGGCAAGGCGAGCGCCGTCGCCTTGCCGATACTCGAACTCGCACCCGTGATCATCACAAATGGCTTCTTCGCCATCGCGCCGTTCCCGCCATAGACGCCGTTGGCGCGATTTGTCCGCCCTCCTCGGTCGAAATTTGTCTTACGTTTGGAGGGCGTGTTAATGGAAGGACGGGCTTGCCCCGTTCCGGTCACTCTGGCGTCGATAGTTTCATCAGCGCCAGGCCCGAAATAATGAGGAACGCGGCGGCGAGGCGGGCAAGGCTCGTCTGTTCCTCCAGCACGATTACGCCCACGGCGAAGGCGCCCACGGCGCCAATTCCGGTCCAGATCATGTAGCTTGTCCCGAGAGGAAGGCTGCGCATCGACAGCGACAGCAGGGCGACGCTGGCGAGCATCGCAACGGCGGTGACGATCGTCGGCACGATCTTGGTGAAGCCTTGCGACTGCTTCATCGAAAAGGCCCAGACGACTTCAAGAATACCGGCGACGAACAACATGATCCAGGCCATGCGGCCCTCCTTCGAAAGGACCGGGCCGTCCCGGACATTGCTCCCTGATTTGGGGGAGGACGTGGCCTCGCTTGATCGTCCAGGCGTCGCGATAGCCCGGTTGGACATTCATTTGGCCCGACTCTGCGATGAACGCAAGGGTGCTCGTCGACTTCGCAGGGGCCGGCCCGGTTGGCCTCGCGAATATCGTGAAGCAGAGTCTCGGCAGGTTCGGTCATCGGCAAACTCCGCCTCTGGGTCAGCGCGCGGTGCGGCTGGCTGCCCATCGTTCGGCTCGACAACCGATGTTGCCATCTGCTCGCAACGTCTGGCAAGCGTGTCAAAGCCACGGGGTCGATTGTCGAGTGCATGTCCGTCATCTGCGCGCATGGGATGCGACGACTGTGCCCGCTTTGTCCGGGCGACAACCAAACTTGGTTCGTGAAACTCGCTCCCCAGGGCCATCCCGGACGGCACTCACCCGATCAAGTCGCCGAGTTCGAGCGTGGCCCTGATGCCAAGCGCGTCGAAGTGGCGAGAGAGAAAGTCCTCTGCCGTCATCCGGCCCAGGTCGCGCAGGAAGAGGAGGAATTCCCACTCGGTGTTGAGCTTGGAGGAGGCGTCGAGTTGCTCGGCCGTGCCGAGCACGATGCGATGCATCCGCATGACATGATAAGGACCGCTCCCCGGCGTCCTCTGCATCAGTGCGATGGCGCGCAATTCGCCGAGCAGGGAGGCGTTGAAGGTGATCTCGTTGAGGCGGCCGGCGATGGCGTTGGCCGTGTCGGGCAACATCCCGACGGTCACCGGATTGATCTGCACCAGGATAGTGTCGTCGGCCGTCTTGTTGTCGAACAGGGGAAACAGCGCGGGATTGCCCAGATAGCCGCCATCCCAATAGGCATCCTTGCCGATCTCCACGGCCTGGAAGATCTGAGGCAGGCAGGCCGACGCCATCACCGCATCCGCACTCAGCTCGGCATTCTCGAAGATGCGGATGCGCCCCGTGCGCACATTGGTGGCAGAGATAAAAAGCCGGATTTCCTCACTCTTGCGCAAGCGCTCGAAGGCGATGATCCTGGCAAGAAAGTCACGCAGCGGGTTAAGATTGAGCGGATTGGCCTCGTAGGGGCTAAATAGGCGCGACCAGTTTTCCCATAGCGCCAGGCCGGTCGATCCGCCGAGGGACCAGCCGCCCATGAAGCGCTCCATCAGCGATCGCTGGATCGGCGACGTCACACCCAGGCGGCTGATTGCCCGCCAGAACGCCTCGAGCCGTCGCCGTGCCCCCTCGGCGCCGCCCTCCAGATAGCCCTCGGCCAGCACCACCGCGTTCATCGCCCCGGCGCTGGTGCCGGTGATCGCCTTGATGGCGAGCCTGCCGTCATCGAGCAAGGCATCGAGAACGCCCCAGGTAAAGGCGCCATGGGCGCCTCCGCCCTGCAAGGCCAGATTGACAGGCTTGCCGAGATTCAGGGGCTTGGCCGGATCGACAGGCTTGGCCGGATCGACAGGCTTGGCCGGATCGGCAGGCTTGGCCGGATCGATAGGCTTGGCACCGGTCATTCCGCCGTCCAGCCGCCATCGATAGGTAGGTTGGCGCCCGTGATGTTGGCGGCCGCATCCGAGCAGAGGAAGACGGCAAAGTCGGCGACCTGCTCGATCGTAACGAATTCCTTGGTGGGCTGCGCGGCGAGCAAGACGTCATGCTTGACCTGCTCGGCCGTCATGTTGCGGGCTTTCATCGTATCCGGGATCTGGGCTTCGACCAGAGGAGTCCACACATAGCCCGGGCAGATCGAGTTGCAGGTGATCTTCTGCTGGGCGACCTCGAGGGCCACCGTCTTGGTCAGGCCCGCAATGCCATGCTTGGCGGCGACATAGGCCGATTTGAATGGCGAGGCAACGAGGGCGTGCGCCGAAGCGGTGTTGATGATGCGACCCCATCCCTTCTTCTTCATGCCGGGCAGCGCCGCCTTGATCGCATAGAACGAGGCAAGCAGATTAAGGCGAATGATCGCTTCCCATTTGTCGTCGGGAAACTCGTCAATCGGCGCCACATGCTGGATACCAGCATTGTTAACGAGAACATCCACCGCGCCGAAAGCGGCTTGCGCATCGGCGATCAGCTGCTTGACCGCTTCGGGGTCCATTAGATTGGCGGGCGAGAACAGCGCCTTGACGCCGAAATCGGCCTCGATGGCGGCACGAACCTTCTCGATCTCGGCGGGGTCGCCCAGACCATTGAGCATGACATTGGCGCCCTCGCGGGCGAAAGCGCGGGCAATGCCGAGGCCGATACCTGATGTCGAGCCGGTGATGACGGCTGCCTTGTCCTTGAGCATGGTCAATCCTTCAAAGCGTGATCCCGTAAAGTCCGGGCTCTTGGGTGAGGTTATCCGAAAAGCAAAAAATAGGCCGAGGGAGCGTCGCTGTCGAACGCCGCCTCCGCCCGAGATATTGCGCCGCATGATGTGACAGCGAACATGGCGGTGGTGTGACACAGAGCGTCGCTTGCATCCATCAATCACAAAGCGCTTGCTGTTTTAATTGATTAAATGTTCAATCAAATTAATAGGATTTATCGACGTTGTGAGTCCGGAAAGCCGGCCATGACGGGAATGGACCGGGCTCCCTCCGTAGCGTCATCCAGCGCGACGAAATGACGGGACAATGACGGTCTTTCGTGCTGAATTGCCGTGAGGGATCAACCTCGTGGCAAAGGGGTTGGCCCTGCGAGGGGTCGCGAGGGGTTGAAGATTATAGATGGGATGCGGCTCCGCTGTGGGGCCGCGTTTGTGCTTCGTCGTTTTACGGGAGGTATGAAATGACGGGTTTTGGAAAGATAGTTGCAGTTGCGACCGTGGCGTTCACGGTGGCGACCGGCGCCGCCTTTGCGGGCGACCCGGAGAGCTGCAAGACGGTCAAGTTCTCGGACGTGGGCTGGACCGACATCACGTCGACGACCGCGATCACCTCGCGCATCTTCGAAGGCCTCGGCTATACGCCGAAGACCACCGTGCTGAGCGTTCCGGTCACCTACGCCTCGATGAAGAGCAAGGATATCGACGTCTTCCTGGGCAACTGGCAGCCGAGCATGGAGAACGATCGCAAAGCCTATATCCAGGACAAGTCGGTCGTCGAAGTCGCCGCCAACCTGCCGGAGGGGGCGAAATACACCCTGGCCGTACCGCAATATACCTATGACAAAGGCCTCAAGGATTTTGCCGACATCATCAAGTTCAAGGATTCGCTGCAGGGCAAGATCTACGGGATCGAGCCGGGCAATGACGGCAATCGCCTGGTACAGAGCCTGATCGACGGCAACAAGGACAGTCTAAAGGAGTTCCAGCTGGTCGAGTCTTCCGAACAGGGGATGCTCGCCCAGGTGCAGGGCGCCGTTGCCCGCAACGAGGACATCGTGTTCCTTGGCTGGGCGCCGCATCCCATGAACGTCAACTTCAAGATCCAATATCTCACGGGCGGTGATGAGACCTTCGGCCCGAATTTCGGCGCCGCCAAGGTCTACACCAATGAGCGTGCCGGCTGGTCGCAGGAATGCCCCAATGCGGGCAAGCTCGTCGCCAACCTGAAGTTCAATGTCGATATGGAAAACCAGGTGATGCAGATGATCACTGGTGACGGCATGGAAGGTCCGGCCGCGGCCGAGAAATATCTCAAGGGGAATCCGGGCGTGCTCGACGCTTGGCTCGACGGTGTGACCACCTTCGACGGCCAGCCCGGCTTGCCCGCCGTGAAGAAGAGCCTCGGCCTCTAAGAAGGCTTACTATCGGGAAGGGCAAACGAACCCTTCCCGGCTAGGCAGCGGCTGCGCTCGGACGGGCCAATGACAATTCCTGCCATTCCAGCCAGCGATACGCCGGCAGATATCAGAGCACTTTACCCGTCCCCGCGATTCGTCTGAAATCCATCAAGCGGCCTGACCAGCCGCGCCTTCAAGTTCGGCGCAAGGCGGTCAGGCCATTCGAAGCGACGCTCGGGGGAATGTAATGTTCGATTGGGTAACCAGTTCCAAGCTGCCATTCGGCTGGCTCATGCAGCAGATCATCGAGGTCCTGCAGAAATACTGCACGACCTGGTTCTTCGATCCGTTGCGCATCGCCATCGAATTTCTCGTAAACAGCACCTCGAACCTGCTGACCTATCCCCCACCAGTCGTCATCATCGTGCTCGTCATGCTCTTTGCCTGGTGGCGCCTGCGCTCCTGGCAGTTGTGCCTGTTCGTGCTATTGGGCTGCCTGTTCATCTGGAACCAGGGCTATTGGGTCAACACGATGAAGACGGTGTCGCTTGTCGCCTGGTCGGCCGCCGTCGCCATGGCAATCGGCATCCCACTCGGCGTCATGGCGGCGCACCGGCCCAAGCTCTATCATTTCCTGCATCCAATCCTCGACATGATGCAGACCCTCCCGACCCTGGTCTACCTGATTCCGATGGTCGCTCTTTTCCGCCTCGGCTCCGCGCCGGGCCTGATCGCCACGCTGATTTTCGCTCTGCCGGCCCCGGTGCGCCTAACCTATCTCGGCATTACCTCGGCACCGGTTGCACTCAAGGAAGCCGGTGAAGCCTTCGGCTCGACCAAGAACCAGCTGCTCTGGAAGGTCGAGCTGCCGCATGCCTTGCCCACCATCATGGCGGGCGTGACGCAATGCATCATGCTCAGCCTCTCCATGGTCGTCATCGCCGGACTGGTGGGCGCCGAAGGCCTGGGCGTCGATGTCGTCCGTGCCATGGGCCAGTTTAACATTCCCCGTGGCTTCGAAGCGGGCGCCTGTATCGTTATCCTGGCGATCATGCTCGACCGCCTGTGCCGTGTGAAAGGAGCGCACTGATGAATGTCGCCGTCGATTTCAAGAATGTCGATATCATTTTCGGCGCGAGGCAGTCCGATGCCCTTCGCATGCTCGAAGCCGGCGCCACCCGCGCCGAGATCCTGGAAAAGACCGGTGCGGTGCTCGGCTGTGCCGACGGCAACCTCACCGTCCAGGAAGGCGAGATCAGCGTGCTAATGGGCCTGTCCGGTTCGGGCAAATCGACTTTGATGCGTGCTGTCAACGGCCTCAACAAGGTTACCCGCGGATCCGTTCTGGTGAAGGCCGGCGACAAGATGATCGACGTGGTCACCTGCGACGCGGCCACGCTGCGCCACGTCCGCCAGGGCAGCGTCGCCATGGTCTTCCAGCAGTTCGGTCTCTTGCCCTGGCGCACGGTGGCGGAGAATGTCGGTTTCGGCCTGGAGCTCGCCGGCGTGCCCGAGGACGAGCGCAAGACAATGGTCGACAAGCAGCTCAAGCTGGTTGGCCTGACCCAATGGGCCGGCAAATTCGCCCATGAGCTTTCGGGCGGCATGCAGCAGCGCGTCGGCCTTGCCCGCGCCTTCGCGACGGAGGCTCCTATCCTGCTGATGGACGAGCCGTTCTCGGCTCTTGACCCGCTGATCCGTACTAAGCTGCAGGACGAGCTTCTGCAGCTACAAAAGGAGCTGAAGAAGACCATCATCTTCGTCAGCCACGATCTCGAAGAGGCACTCAAGATCGGCAATACCATCACCATTCTCGAAAGCGGTCGCATCGTGCAGTCCGGGCGGCCCGAGGATATCGTGCTACGGCCGGCCAACGACTATGTGCGCGAGTTCATTGCCAACGTGAATCCGCTCAGCGTGCTCACCGCCTGGCACGTCATGCGCGATGCCCGCGACCTCGAAAAGGAAGGCGATGGCTGGATCTGGCTCGACAACCGCAAGACCACGCGCTTCAAGGTCGATCCGAACGGCCAGGTCGTCGCCGCCGAACGCGACGGCGTGCACGGGGCCTGGGTGCACTGCTCGGAATGCGAGGCGCCGGTTCCCAGCGGTGAACGCCCCTGCTACTGGGCCAGCCCCGGCACCTCGCTAAAGACGGTGATGCTCGCCATGCACAATGCCGATACCGCCCCGGTGGCCCTGTTCGATGATGAAAACCGCTTCGTCGGCTCGATCGGTGTCAAGGATGTGCTGCAGGCCGTACTGCGGCGCCAGGATCCGACATAAAGTGACCGAGTTTGGCGCACAAAGCGGGAATTAGGATCTTTGCCGCCCGGTGACTCTCAACCGGAGCTAGATGCCAGCACATGCGTTACTATGCGAGGTAGAATTGGTGCATTCCCTTGCGGAATGAGGCGTTTTCGAGCAGAAAATTGAAGGATCAGCCTCCGATTGAAAGAATTTTGCCGCCGGGCCGTCCGCACAAAGGGGCCTTGGATCTTTTCGAACACCAGGGTTGTGCCCCGTCTCAGACGCAGCGCAGCGCCAATATCGACCGAATCCGGCCTCCGGTGACAAAACTGACCGCATTGGGGAATACCATGCACGGCCCGCGGCCTCCTGGGCAGTGCAGGCCGAATTCTCTATGAGCATTGCCAATACTGCGCCCCCTCTATTGCGGCCGGCGGCCTTGCAAACGGTGGGCGGAACAGGTCAAAGAGACAGCCTCTTTGATCGGATCATTTCTCCATGAAATTTCATAAACTCGGCCGGACCGGCCAGGACATTTCCGTTATTTGCCTGGGCACGATGACCTTCGGCGAGCAGAACAGTCAGGCTGAGGGCTTCGAGCAGATGGACTATGCCCTTGAGCAGGGCGTCAATTTTTTCGACACAGCCGAGCTATATTCCGTGCCCCCACGTGCCGAGACCACAGGTTCAACGGAGCGAATAATTGGAGAGTGGTTCTCGGCACGCGGCACGCGCAACAAGGTGATCCTCGCCTCCAAGGTCGCCGGCGCCGGGGCGTTCACCTTCATGCGCGACAAACAAGAGCCCACCCATCTTAACCGCGCCCAGATGACCGAGGCGCTCGATAAGAGCCTCAAGCGCCTGCGGACCGACCATATCGATCTCTACCAGATCCATTGGCCCGAACGCCCGATGCAATGGGGTTCGAATCCCACATCTTTCCACGTCACTTCCGATGACGAGACCACCAGCGTTGCCGAACAGCTCGATGTGCTCGACGGCTTCGTCAAGGCTGGCAAGGTGCGCTGGCTTGGCCTCTCCAATGAGAGCGCCTGGGGGGCGATGAGCTTTTTGAAGGAGAGCGACACGCGCGGGCTCGCCCGCATGCAGTCGGTGCAGAACGCCTATTCGCTGATCAACCGCACCTTCGAGACAGCATTGGCGGAAGTCGCCATGCGCGAACAGCTCGGCCTCCTTGCCTATTCGCCGCTCGCCCAGGGCTACCTCACCGGCAAATACCAAAATGGCGCGCTGCCCACGGGATCGCGCAAGGCCCTGTTCAACCGCCTGCAACGCTACGAGAAACCGGGCGCCGATATCGCCATCGATGCCTATTTGGCTCTGGCGCGAGAGTACGGGCTCGACCCCGCCCAGATGGCGCTCGCCTTCGTCAATACCAGGCCCTTCCTTACGGCCAACATCATCGGCGCAACGACGACGTCACAGCTGCGGACGGCTATTGCCTCGATCAATGTCCATGTCCCCACCGATCTAGAAGCCCGCATAGAGGCGATTCATCAGCTGCACATGAATCCGGCGCCCTAGCGAGGCATCTTCGGACCCGCCAAGGATTTCCCCATCCGTTGCGTCTCCAGGTGGGTCCAAAGAGCCGCTCCCTACTTTTCCGCAGAAAAATCGGCACCGGTGACTTATTACACAGCTTTGTTGTTTCACCTTGGCGCCAAAGGCTTTTAGGATTGTTGCATCTGAGATGATCGAAACGGCGTTTTCCGCATGCCGCGCCTGTTTACTGCCCTCGAAGTCCCCCGCGATGTCGGGATGACCCTTTCCATGCTGCGTGGCGGCTTGCCGGGAGCGCGCTGGATCGATGTCGAGAACTACCACATCACCCTGTCCTTCATCGGCGATATCGACGATGGCTTGGCACGCGATGTCGCGGAGGCGCTGGACCGCGTGCGCCGTCCGGGCGTTGATGTGACCATTGATGGTGTCGATGCCTTCGGCGGCGCGCGGCCGAAATCGGTCTATGCCAGGGTGCTGCCCACCCCGCCCCTGATGGAGCTGCAAGCGGTACAGGAACGCTTGCTGCGCCGGCTTGGCGTATCGATCGAAAATAGACAGTACACACCCCACATCACGCTGGCGCGGTTGCGCTCCGAAGCCACCGCACGGCTGACCGCCGACTGGCTGGCCCTGCGCGGTGGCGGGCGGCTTTCCTTCGCCGCCGACCGGTTCGTGCTCTATTCCTCGCGCGATTCGGTGGGTGGCGGGCCTTATATCGTCGAAGAGGCCTATGAGCTGCCGCAACAGCGGCGGGAAGCCAGCGCTGCCCGCTAAATAGACAGGACCATGATGTCCCAACCCAAACTCACCGAAGACGAACGCAAAGCCGCCCTTGCCGAGCTTTCCCGATGGTCGTTAGTCCCGGGGCGGGACGCGATTGAGCGCCGTTTCGTGTTCCGTAGCTTCAACGAAGCCTTCGGTTTCATGACGCGGGCCGCGCTGGTGGCGGAGAAAATCAACCATCATCCCGAGTGGTCGAATGTCTATAAGACGGTGGACGTGACGCTCGCCACTCACGATGCCGGCGGGCTGACCGAGCTTGACCTCAAGCTCGCCCGCACAATGGACAGGATCGCTGCGACAATGGGGGTGTGATCAGCCTGTTACAAGCCAAGGATTGATGACCAGGACACTTGCCGCGACAAAAGGCGCCGAGTCACCGGTGGCGATGGCGTATCCGTGTGCGACCGCGGCGGCGGCAACTTATCGGTCGGCAACGCAGATGGCTTGACCGGCAGATGGCTTGACCAGCAGATGGCTTGGCCATTTGAGCGTCCGCGGCTCACAATGCCGGCGTAGGCTACGTCCGCCTTCTTGTCGAAGGCCAAAATGCGCGACCCGAAGAGCTTTGAGATGAGTTCTTCCAGGGCGCCTTGTAGAACAACAAGACGACTTCCCGCGGGCGGGATTTCCACGCCAGTCAGCGGTTCGGCCAAATTGACCGAAATCAGGTACAGCGTTTCGATAATGGCCGATCGAGCCAAGCGACAATGGCCGTATCACTCTACCATCGCATCGGCTCGGATACGATGTTCGTGTCGCCAATTATCATTCGAAACTGGCCGGTTCTATTGGCTCCTTATCCCGAGCTGGTATGTCGAGGTCGACGCCACCAAACCGCTTGCCGAAAGCTGCCAGTTCAGCCCTCGGTTCGATGCGCGCTGTTGGTCGAACCGCTTGTTCAAAAATTTCCCCTATTTCCGCCTCAGCGGCGCGCCCACACTCAGCCGCCGCCACCTTCAAGGCACGATGCGTCTCCTCCGGCAGGTCGCCAACAGTGATCGCGGCCATATGATACATGTCCTCACATATCGATATGATGGATATCAATGATAAAGCGTTGATGTCGGTCTACTGCTCGCGCTCCACCCTGTCCGCCTGCGCTGCCTGCGCCCTTTCCAAGAGCTCACGGCGCAGGCCGCGGCGGCGGCGCACCTCCAATGCCACGGCCACGATGAGGACGACGGCGATCAGGATCAGGGCCAGAGCGTTGATCGAGGGATCGATGCCACTGCGGGTGCGCGAATAGACATAGGTTGTCAGCGTATGGGCCCCGCCGGCGGTGAAGGTCGTCACGTTGAAATTCTCGACTGACTGGAAGAAGCCCAGCAAGGCCGCCGCCACCAGAGCCGGTCGCAAATGTGGGACAAGCACCCGCCGGACCATGTGGGCATGGGAGGCACCGAGGTCGAGCGCCGCCTCCTCCAGCGCCGGATCGAAACTCTGGAGACGGGCCAGCACCAGCAGCATGGCATAGGAGGCGATGAACGACACCTGCCCGAACACCGAAAGATGCAGGCCGACGGGCACGCCGAGCCGGTTCCAGAATAGGAAGGTGGCGATGCCGATCACCACGCCCGGCATGAGGATCGGTGCAATCATCACTCCGTAAAGCGCATTGCGAAAACGCGGATGAATGCCATTGACCAGGATCGCCCCGGCCGTGCCGATCGGCACGGCAAGTACCACCACGACAACAGCGACGATAACCGTGTTGAGCGCCGCCGCCCATAGCCGAGCATCGGCGAACAGCACCTCGAACCAATGCCCGGTGAGGCCTTTCCAAGGAAGAATGGAGGGAAAGGCGCTGTCGTTCAGCGCCGCCCCGCCCATCACCACCAACGGCAGCAGCAAGAAGAGGAAGAAGGCGAGGACGTAGAGCGAATAGAGACGATAGCCGGGCGAGAAAGCTTTCCTTGCCATCTCACTTGCCCATCTGCGAGAGGCGGACGCCAAAGAGCACCAACATCAAAGCGACGAAGCCCAGACACAAAGCGAGCAGGAGGAAGGCATAGGCCGAGCCGGTATGCCAATCCTGACTTTCGAAGAACCATTGCTGGATCACCTGGGTGAACCAGCGTGAGTTCGGCGATTCCAGAAGGTTTGGTACCAGGATCGAGCCAGCCGAGAGCATGAACACCATCACGCATCCCGCAGCGATACCCGGCTTGGCATGGGGGATGACGATGCGCCGATGCGTGGTCCAGCGCGAGGCGCCAAGATCGCGCGCCGCCTCGATCTGGTTTGAATCGAGAGACTGCACCGCGTTATAGACGGGCAGCACCATGAACAGGATATAGGTGTAGACCAGCCCGACGATGACGCCGTTATAGGAAACCAGCCAGCGGACATCGACACCGAGCAGCCCATTGAGGGCACCCTTGTAGTCGAGGATGATCTTCCAGGCGAAGGCGCGCAAGAGCTCGCTCACCAGCATCGGTACGAGGAGCAGCACGAACAGGGTCGATGCCGCGGGGGCCGAGATCGTCTTGGCCATGAAATAGGCGACCGGATAGGCCAGGATCAGGCAGAGCGCGGTTACGATGCAGGAGATCAGCACCGTCAGCAAGAAGACCTTGATGTGGATCCAGCTAACGAAGAAGGTGGCGTAATTGCCGAGCGTGTAGACATCCTTCGGCCCACCCAGATCCGCCACCGGCAGGAAGGGCCGGAGCGAATAAATGACCATGATGACATCGGGCAGGATGACGAGGGCGAGCAGCCAGAAGGCCGCCATCAGCATGAAGGCGGTCGTCAGGCCCAAGCCGTAATGCCGTAGCAGCCGATGCATCATACCCTCGAGGCCGGCGCCGCGTCATGAAGGATGACGGCGCGGTCAGCGGGAAAATTGAAATGGAGGCGCTCGCCGGGTGAAGGCAGCATCAGGCCGAGATCGTTGCGGATCTGAACGATCTGGGTGCCGTCGCGTGCATCGCGGGTATGGACATGGACGACATTGCCCTCGAAGGCGACTTCGAGCACCTCGACCGGAATCGAGTTGAGCTCGGCATTGGGCGCCGCCTCCAGCCGCACATGTTCGGGCCGTACATAGAGCCTGGCATGGGCGTGATGGCCGACCTTTGGCCCGGGCCGCGCGGCGAATGTGCCCTGAGCTGTGCGAAAGCGCGCCATGCCGTTGCTCATGCCGGTGACTATGCCGGGAAAGACATTGTTCTCGCCGACGAAGGACGCCACGAAGCCATTGGCCGGGCTGTTGTAGATGTCAGTGGGCGTGCCGACCTGCTGCAACATGCCCTGCGACATCACCGCCACGCGGTCCGACATCGCCAGGGCCTCGCCCTGGTCATGGGTTATATAGATGAAGGTGACGTTGGTGCGGCGCTGTATGGCCCGCAATTCGCCGCGCATATGCTGGCGCAGCTTGAGGTCGAGGGCGGAAAGCGGCTCGTCCAGCAGCATCACTTTGGGTTCGACCGCAAGTGCCCGGGCAATGGCGACGCGCTGCCTCTGCCCGCCCGACATCTGGCTGACGCGCTTGTCCGCCGCGCCCGGCAGGTCGACCAGGCGCAGCAGCTCCTCCGCCCGGCTTCGCCTTTCCCCCTTTGGCACCCCGCGCACCTCGAGCCCGAAGGCGATGTTTTCCCACACCGGCATCAGGGGGAACAGCGCCAGGTTTTGGAAGATCAGCGCCGTCGGCCTCAGATTGGGGCCGATGCCCTTCATGTTCTTGCCGCCGATGCGAATCGTGCCGGCGCTTGGCTCCGTGAACCCTGAGATCATGCGCAGGATCGTCGTCTTTCCACAGCCGGACGGGCCCAGGAACGAGAAGAATTCACCAGCTTTGACCGTGACATCGACATTGTCGACAGCCCGGAACTTGCCGAAATCCATGGTAACGTTTGAAATCTCGACGTCTTCACTCATCGGTCCCTGCACAATCTATTACCAAGGGCGCCAAGCCATCACGCCGCCCGCCATTTGTCGGCATATTCGCTGCGCAACGTGACGAACCAACCCGGCTGCGCCGGCCACCACCAAATCTTCGAGAGGGCGTCGCCGGGATAGGCCCTGCGGTAGAACTCCTTGACCTTGGCGTCGACGAGATCGATGGCGCCGCTCACCGTCGGATTAGCGGAAAAGGCCGTTGCATAAGCCGCCGAACCCTCGGGTGTGGCAATGAACTTCGCCCATTCCTGTGCCTGCTCGACATTCCTGGCCGCCTTCAGCAGAACATAGCCCTGCAGCCAGCCAAAAGCGCCCTCCTTCGGCGCGATGAAGCCAAAACCGTCATTGGCGAGATTCTGTGCGGTCGAATCCCAGGTCAGCCCGAGCGTGCAGCCATTGGTGCGGAAGGCCGACTGCGCGTCGTTCTCGCTGCTCCAGAACTGTGCGACATTGGCCTTGTGCTTGACCGCTTCCGCAAGTGCTATGTCCCATAATTGGCGCATGCTGGCTTCGTCCTTGTAGCTGTCGAGCCATGGCTTGGGCAGCTTGCCTTGCTCCTCCAGCACGCGCCCCATCGCGGCCAGGGCTGAGTGAGCCCTCAGCGTGACCTTGCCGGTGAAGCGGGGATCGAAGAGATCGCCAAGCGTCGCCATGCCATAGGTCTCGGGCGCCTCCTTGATCGAATAGGTCAGCGCCTCCGTGCCCCACACGATCGGCAGGAAATAGCGTCGGCCTTTGACCATGCCGCTCTGGGTCAGAAAGGCCTTGTCATAGGCATCGATGCTGATATTGCCGTCATCCCACGCCTGGACGAGATCATTGTCGACCCAGCCCGGCAGCCGGTCGATGCTCGGCTCGGCCATGTCGGCAGCGGCGGTCTGCGCAGCGAGGCGGGCCTGCGCCAGCATCGCATCCTGGTCCGGCTGATCGATGAAATTGATCCGGATGCCGGTCTTGTTGGTGAATTTCTGGAAGATGTCGTCGAACTTGTAGCCCGACCAGCCCATATAATTGAGCTCGCCCGAGGATGAGAATGCTCTCGAAACCCGGGCCGGCGACGCCGCCAAACCGAGGCCGAGAGCGGCCGAATTCCGCAGAAAGGAGCGGCGGCTGAAAGGCTTGTCGGAGCTCTTCTTGCCGGTCATCGCACCCTCGTTGGACGGAAAATCTCAGCAAATATGGCTTCAAATCGCCAAGTTAGGCAATCATTCTTGATGCTGGAATGACCGCGCCAGAAAGTCGCCGCCAAGGCGCAGCCCGTCACCGTCGATGCCGTGGCCAATGCCATGGCTGAGATGGAATTCGACGGGCACGCTGAGCTCTCTCAGCCCCGCCACGGAATAGCCGAGCGCCTGGTGCGGAATCACCTCGTCGCGGTCGCCATGGACAAGCAGCACCGGCGGGCGAGACGTGATTTCGGGCCTCATCACCGTGAAGGCTTCGCCGTCCGGCCCGACCAGGACGCCCGAATAGCCGACAATGGCGCTGGGCGCCACTGTGCGGCGCAGACCCGTATGCAGGGCCATCATCGTGCCCTGACTGAAGCCGACCAAAGCCAGATCCCTGTGGGTGAGGCCTTGGCGCTGCAATTCGGCATCGAGGAAACCATCGAGCACCGGGCGCGCGGCCTGCACGCCATTCCACCGCTCATTGGGCACGCGAAAGGTCAACGGGAACCATTGCCGACCATAGGGTGCGCCGGCGCAGGGCTGGTGGGCGTGGGGCGAGACGAAGGCGGCATCGGGCAGTCTATCCTGCCAGGCCCTACCGATATCGATGAGGTCATTGCCGTCGGCACCGTAGCCATGCAGGAAGACCACCAACTGGCGGGCCTTGCCCGATTTGGCCTGGAGGCGGGGCCCGTCAATCATGGTCTTTCCCTTCTGCGGTCGCGTTTAGGAGGATCGGCACGCCCGGCTCAATCGCGATGCCCGGTCCTGATTTGACCTTGGCGTAATAAGCCCAGAGCAGGCGGGCGGCAACGCCGCGCCAGGGCCGCCAGGCCTCGGCGAAGACAATTAGCTCATCTGATTTGGGCCGCGTCTCCAGGCCGAGAACGAGTCGGGCCGCCTCCTGCAGGGCAAGATCGCCGGCAGCGAAAGCATCGGCATGGCCGATGCAAAACATCAGGTAGATGTCCGCCGTCCAAGGTCCGATACCCTTTAGCGAGACGAGGGCCTTGCGGGCGGTGTCAGCGTCATGGGAGGCGAGGATGTCGAGATCGAAGCCGTCATTCACGGCCTGCGCCAAGGCCCGCAGGGTACGGATCTTGGGCGAGGACAGCCCGCCGGCGCGGAAATCCTCGTCTGGTGCGCTGGCCAGCCGCGCCGGCGTGAAAGGATCAAAAACCGCTTTGGTGCGCGCCCAGATCGCTCTGGCACTGGCGACTGAGACCTGCTGCGAGACGACAATCCACGCCAGAGCCTCGAAGCCGCCCTCGCGCCGGCGCAAGGGCGGTTCTCCGCACATCGCATGCAGAGCGGCAAGCTTCGGATCGAGCGCCGACAGGGCCTCGACCCCCGCCATGATTTCCGCACGCGAATGAATGATTGCTGCCATCGGGCTGTGATACACCGCGAAGGTGACAAATCAACCGAACAAGCAAGCTGTCCTGCGTTTTGCACCGAGCCCGAACGGCTATCTCCATCTCGGCCATGCCTATTCCGCCCTGCTCAACGCGCGGATATGCGCGGAAAGGGGTGGGCGTTTATTGCTGCGCATCGAGGATATCGACGTCACGCGTTGCCGGCCCGAATTCGAGACGGCACTGCTGGAGGATCTCGCCTGGCTCGGGCTCGAGTGGGAAGAGCCCGTGCGCCGGCAATCGGATCATTTTGCCGACTACCGCCACGTGCTCGACCATCTCGACAGGCTCGGGCTGCTCTATCCCTCCTATGCCTCGCGCAAGCAAGTCGCCGCGGTGATCGAGGGCCGGAACTGGCCCCGCGATCCCGACGGCGCGCCGCTTTATCCGCGTATCCTGCTCGCCGAGACCGACGACCCGACCGGCCATACGGAAGAAGAGCCCTTCAGCCTGCGGCTCGACATGAGCAAGGCGCAAGCGCGCACGCTGCCTCCATCCTGGGACGAAGAGGAGCGCGGCTCGCTCGCCGCCGACCCCGCGCGATGGGGTGACGTCGTTCTCGCCCGCAAGGAATTTCCGGCGAGCTATCATATCGCCGTCGTGGTGGACGACGCCCTGCAGGGCGTCACTCATATCGTGCGCGGACAGGACCTGTTCGAGGCGACCGCCATTCACCGGCTGCTGCAAGCTCTGCTCGGCCTGCCCGCGCCGAGCTATCGGCATCACGGCCTGATCCAGGGCCGGGAAGGCGAAAAGCTTTCCAAAAGCCTGGCATCCAAGAGCCTGAGAGCGCTCAGGGCCGAAGGCGCGACACCTGCCGAAATCAGACAGCTGGTGGGGTTGGGTTAGGTTTTCTCGGCTATCAGGGACTATCCCACCACCAATCGCCCGCCCTCGATCCGGATTACCCGGATCCTCGCCCCGGCAGGCGCGTCGTCACCGCTCACATGCCAGATCGTGTCGCCGACGCGGATACGCCCTTGGCCGTTCACGATCGGCTCAGCCAGGGTAAAGCTCTGGCCGACGAGCGCATCGGCGCGACGGTTGAGGAAGGGCTGGTCCTTGTCGCCGGCGTCCGCACGAGCAGCGAAATGGCGGCCGATCCAGGCAAGCACCACGCCCAACACCGCAAAAAGCAGCAGAGCGTAGGGCCAGTTCATTGCGACGAACAGGTTGATGATGCCGGTCGCTGCAGCCGCAAGCCCCAGCCAGAGCATGAAGGCGCCAGGCATGAGGACTTCCAGTCCGATCAGCACGGCGGCGAGGACGAACCAACCCCAGACGGTGATGGAAGACAGTTCGATCATCTTTGTCCTGTCTTTATTGATCGGAGCGCGGGCATCCTGTCCGCTCTTTAAAAAAGCCGATCCTGCTGTGTGATCGTTGCTTAAGAGGCAAGAGCCGGGTCTGAAGACCCGGCCTCTTTCTCGCGTGAGGGTCGCCCCGCCGATGACAATTTGGAAGCGGTACGGCAGCACGACGAGCCGTGCGGACTGGAAGTCCGAACTCCAAGCTTACTCCACACGCGGCACGCCCGAGCCGGTGCGACGGGCCTGCTGGACGGCATCGCCAAAGGTCGCCTTGGTGATCTCGCCGATGCCGGCGAGCGAACCGATCAGCGCGGTCGCTTCCATTGGCAGCACCAGGACCTTCTGGTTGGGTGCGCTCGCCATCGACTGCATGGCCTTCACATATTTGTCGGCGATGAAGTAATTGAGCGCAGCGACATTGCCTCGCGACAGAGCCTCAGAGACCACCAGCGTCGCCGCGGCTTCGGCTTGCGCGGCGCGCTCACGTGCCTCGGCGTCGCGGAATGCGGCCTCCTTGCGTCCCTCGGCCTCCAGCACCTGCGCCTGCTTTTGGCCTTCGGCCTTGAGGATTTCCGACTGTCGCAGTCCCTCGGCTTCCAGGATGACGGCGCGCTTTTCACGCTCGGCCTTCATCTGGCGGCCCATGGAGGCGATGAGATCGGCTGGCGGCACGATATCCTTGATCTCAACACGCGTAATCTTGATGCCCCAGCTGATAGCGGCGGCATCGACGACATTGAGCAGCCTCGTATTGATCTCGTCGCGATGCGACAGGAGCTGGTCGAGATCCATCGAGCCCATGACCGTTCGGATATTGGTCATCAGCAGGTTCATGATGGCGCTGCTGAGATTGGCGACCTCATAGGCGGCACGCGCTGCGTCGATCACCTGGAAGAAGGCCACGCCATCCACCGCCACGGTGGCGTTGTCCTTGGTGATGATTTCCTGCGTCGGCACATCCAGGACCTGCTCCATCATGTTCATGCGGGCGCCGATGCGATGAAACAAGGGCGGAACGATGTTGAGGCCCGGCTGGATGGTGTAGGCGTAACGGCGGAACCGCTCGATGGTATAATTATATCCTTGAGGGACTGTCTTCACCATCTTCATTAGGAAGATCAGCAAAACGATGGCGATGGCCACGATCGCAGTCGTGGCGTTCAGAGCGATGGAGGACATTGTGGCTCCCGCGGATGAGGATGCTTGTCGACTGCCGGTCATTGTCTATCGGGAGAGCGGCTCGCGGGATAGGGGATCCCAACCAGCGCGAGAAAAAACGCCCGTCATCGCCCATCCGAACTCGCCGCCGCAATGCCATTGCGCTTGCATCGGGATGGGATAATAGGATACGTCGAACAAAACGTTCGACAAATCGAACGCCGTCATTGATCTGACAGTATTGAGTGCCCTTGAACGGGCGGGAAGGAGCGGCATGTCGGAAGGCGAGCAATTACGCGCGAGCTTCCCCGAAATGGCCCGCAAGCAGGCCGACGAACCCGATGACAGTTTCGTCGTCGATTTCGGGCACGAACGACCGCTGCGCCTCGACAGCGGCGTCGATTTCGCGCCGCTGCGCATCGCCTATACCACGACTGGTGTGCTCAATGCCGACAAGTCCAACGTCGTCATGGTCTGCCATGCGCTGACGGGTGACCAGCACGTCGCCAATATCCATCCCGTCACCGGTCGGGCGGGCTGGTGGGAGACCATGGTCGGCCCCGGCAAGCCGATCGATACCGAGCGCTTCTTCATCATCTGCCCGAATGTGATCGGCAGTTGCATGGGGTCGAGCGGTCCCGCCTCGACCAATCCTGCCACCGGCCAGGCCTACGGCCTCGATTTCCCGCTGGTAACGATCGCCGACATGGTACGCGCGCAGGCCATGCTGCTCGATTATCTCGGCATTGCCAGCCTGTTTTGCGTCATCGGCGGCTCGATGGGCGGCATGCTGGTGCAGCAATGGGCTGCCTCCTATCCCGACCGCGTCTTCTCGGCGCTGTGCATTGCCAGCGCGCCGCGCCATTCGGCCCAGAACATCGCGTTCCACGAGGTCGGGCGCCAGGCGATCATGGCCGATCCAGACTGGTGCAACGGCCAGTATCTCGAAGCTGGAACTCGCCCCTCCAAAGGGCTCGCAGTTGCACGCATGGCCGCGCATATCACCTATCTGTCGGAGGGCGCCCTGCAGCGTAAATTCGGCCGCAACCTGCAGGATCGCGTCGAACGCACCTTCACATTCGACGCCGATTTCCAGATCGAAAGCTATCTGCGCTATCAGGGCCTGAGCTTCGTCGACCGCTTCGACGCCAATTCATATCTCTACGTCACCCGGGCGATGGATTATTTCGACCTTGCCAGCGACCATGGCGGCAGCCTCGCCGCCGCATTCCGCGGCACGCGCACACGATTTTGCGTGGCGTCCTTCACATCCGACTGGCTGTTCCCGACCGCGGCCTCGCGCCAGATCATGCATGCGCTCAATGCTGCGGGCGCACGCGTCTCCTTCGTCGAGATCGAGACCGACAAAGGCCACGACGCCTTTCTTCTCGACATTCCCGAACTCTTCGGCATGGTGCGCGGCTTCGTCGGCGCCGGCTCGCGCGAAAGGGGGATCGAATGACGAAATTCCGCCCGCGCGAGGATCGCACCATGAAAGCCCAGCGCATGAACGGACTCAGCGAAGCCACGCCTCAGGGCGCCCGCCTCGATCTTCTCAAGATCCGCGACATGGTGACGCCCGGTGCCCGCGTGCTCGATGTCGGCTGCGTCGACGGCGACCTGCTTTCGTTGCTTGCCTCCACCCGCGGCGTCGATGGGCGCGGTATCGAGCTCAGCCA
>Ga0206796_1054_pt1 | contig 27072 bp, 18 predicted proteins | sample Alteio_BWOrgCont_68_FD_152895 | JGI IMG/M metagenome (GOLD analysis project Ga0206796, IMG submission 152895) | Enriched cells from forest soil in Barre Woods Harvard Forest LTER site, Petersham, Massachusetts, United States -... | ecosystem: Environmental > Terrestrial > Soil > Temperate forest >...
GCGGCTAACGGAGTATGGGGTCACTATTTCGTCTATTGCTTTACCGACCCCACTCCCAACTTGGGCGGCGCGTCCTGCACGGGAGCTCCCTCCACCTGGTCCGGCGCAGGCGGAACCAGCTTCTCGTCGCCCATCATGGCAGGCATCCAGGCGCTCGTGAATCAGAAGACCGGCGAGCGCCATGGCAACCCCAACCCGGTCTACTATGCCATTGCCAGGGCTGAATACGGATCAGCTGGCAGCTCCGCCTGCAACTCTTCAAAGGGCAACGCTGTAGGATCAAAATGCGTTTTCTATGACGTCACTTTGGGCGACATGGACGTGAACTGCAAAGGAACGCATAACTGCTACCGTCCCAGCGGAGCCAACGGCGTTCTTTCCACCTCCGACTCGTCCTACAGGCGCGCGTACAAGACGACGACCGGGTGGGACTTTGCCACTGGAATTGGCACGGTAAACGGCTACAACCTCGTCTTCAGCAACAAGTGGTGAGGGACTTCACGAAGCATGCGACGGAGTGACTTCAAGAGTCGCGATCAAACTGGGGTGCGCCCTGGGTTTCAAAAGCGAAATCCGGGGCTCACCGTTTTTCGCAACCAGCGCGGGGTGGTTCTGTCTCTCGCCAAAATGCCCTCCGGGTTCAAAGCGCTTCTGCGGAACGATCGATCTCGCTATCAAAATTTCATCTATGCGGATCGAATCGTGGTAGACGCCGCATTCCGTGGCCAAGGGCTTGCACGCGCACTCTATGAGGTTCATGGCACGGCCCACCTGCGTCGGACGCTCATAATCGACCTTGCCACCGCTGTTCGGCGTATACCAGAAATGGGCTCCTCGGTCGGAATAGAGCGAACAGACCAACCCCTTCTGTTCGATCCACCGTGCGCATCGGGGCTCACAGACAGGGACTGGCACTTTCTCTTTGCATCCGGCAGATCCAGGCTGCTCGCGTCCTCCGGAGTCCAGATCTTGTCTGGCCGCAGGACCGGCGCCTGCACTTTGATGTACAAGCCAGTTCAGTCGTCTTCCCGTTGGCCACTGCCACTTCAATCTGCCGCAGCAGGCTCGCGATCTGCTCCGCCGCGTGCTTCTTCCCTCGTCCGATTCCAGGCTCCTCTCATACCAGTTTGTCTCATTTCCACTGGTACAAGATTTGCCGGGCACTCCAAGCTTCAGCGATATTTTGTCTGCTGCCGAACATAGATTTAGCAGTTTTTCGGAGATATCTGAGGCCGCAACGTCAAATCAAATGTTCCGTCCGCGCGACTTCTGCAGGCTTTCCTTGATAAGCTGGCTGCGGGATCCCCGCCCGAGCCGATTAGTTGGGGCTGCACTCAAGACAACTTATGGCATCAAATGGGCATCTATAAGACTTCCGGCGCAGCGCATTCGTCGTTTTTCCGAATCACACAACGATGTTGCATGCACGGGCGATCTGACACCATTTCAAGCCGATGTCAAGAGTGGTATGGGCGAATTTCGACAGTGTACGACGGAAAACCAATTGTGCGGAGTTGCTTGAGGCTCCACGACAGCCAATGCTGGAGGATCCCTTAGCAACGGGAGGAGATCGACTATGGAGTTTCCTGAGAACGATTCGAGTCAACGGCCGCGCGGATCCATGACGAGCTTCCCTCATACCTGCGCAGGAGATGGGCATAAGGCTGATGGTTTCGAGCCGTGGGGGAGTGTCCTTCATGATGCGGGTCCAAAGGACCATATTGTTCAGCTTTACCAGGATGAGCAGTTTCTCAATCGAGCGGTCTGCCGGTTCGCCGCTGCCGCATTGGCGCACGGGGAAGGTGTGATTCTCGTTCCCACTGCAGCTCACTGGGAAGCTTTCTGCCCTCGCCTTGAAGCCGAAGGCGTCGATATCAAGGCAGCACAGGCACAAGGACAGTTGACAGTGGTCGACGCCGACGAACTCCTGCCTCGGTTCATGGGTGAAAAGATGCCAGATGCTCCCGTGTTCCTGGGCCTGGCCGGCGAAGTGGTAGGGCGCGCGCGGGGACGGAACCGCTATCCGAAAGTCCGCTGGTGGGGCGAGATGGTGAATGTCCTCTGGGAACGCGGCAATGTCACCGCCAGCATGGCTCTTGAAGATTTATTCGATCAACTTGCGCACGAGCAGGAGATAGCGATCTTCTGCTCCTTCCTGATGGATAACTTCGACGGAGAGGTGCACACCCGGATGTTGCCGAGGCTCGGGGAGAACCACTCGCACCTGATTCCGGTGGAAGATTACGTCCGGCTGGAGCGCGCCGTAGCCGATGCGCTTCGCGAGGTGGTTGGTACGGTGGAGGCCAGTGTTCTTGAAAACAAGCTGCTTGAGGGCTATGCGCCACCGTTCAAGATGCCGTCATCTCAGGCGTTGCTGTTCGCGTTGCGCCAAGTGGTCCCGGATGTTGCCGATGCGGTGCTTCAGCGAAGCGGCGCATTCTATCGCGCTTCTTGACGAGCCGGCAGTAACACGCACTTAGAACACCGGTCCTGGAGATTGAAGACAGTGATAGACGCACATGAGGCGTCCAACTCGATTGGCATGGAGCTCATCGACTGCATCGAGCTTCCTGTTCTTGTCGTTGACCGCGAGCTGACACTTGTGAGTTTCAACCCGGCGGCGGCCAAGTTATTGTCCCTGACGGGTTCGGATCGTGGCATACAGTTGCGGTCAGTAGCGATGCTCTGCAGAGTCAAGAACCTTGAGGATCTTTGCGAGCATGTCATTGCCAGCGGGTCCTCACACCGCGTTGAGATAGGGGACGGCGCAGGATCGTGGTTTTCTCTCAACATTGGCTGCAATAAGGCGAATCAGAAGGTCAGCGGCGCCGTACTCGCGCTTACCAACGTGACTGCCTTTCGTGAAAGTTTGGAACGAGCCATTGAGGAACGCGAGTACACGAAAGCTGTAATCAACACCATAGCCGATGCCCTGGTAATAGTTGACGCAGATCTTGGAATCCAGGCGGCTAATCAGGCCTTTTACACGCTATTCCAAACCTCGCGTGAGCGGGCGCAAGGAGCAGCTTTCTATCAAGTGGGAAGCGGGGACTGGGATACTACCAAGCTCCGCTCGCTGATCGACGGGAGTTCAGCGTCGAATGACCACCTTGGCTCTCTGGAGTGTGACCACGACGCGGCTGGCGGACGCCGATCGTTGCTGCTGAACGCTCGCCGTTTGAACCGGAGCGGTCAGGCCGGACAGTTAACCCTCATCACCATTCAGGACATCACAGAACGCAAGAGCGCGCTGGTGGCGTTGCGCGAAAGCGAAGAGGAACTGCGTATCCTTCATCGCGTGGGCGCAACCCTGGCTTCGGAACTCGACCTGAAGAAGCTCGTACAAGCGGTCACCGACGCGGGCCGGGAATTGAGCCAGGCCGAATTTGGAGCATTCTTCTATAACGAGACGGATGAGGCGGGCGAAAAGTACCTCCTCTATGCTCTGTCCGGGGCGCCTGAGGAGGCGTTTAAAAACTTTCCCAAACCGCGAAATACCGAGGTATTTGCACCGACGTTTCGGGGCGAACGAACCGTGCGAGTGGCCGATATCCGGCAAGATCCGCGGTACGGAAAGAATGATCCCCATCACGGCATACCTGCAGGCCACTTACCGGTACGCAGTTATCTTGCCGTGCCGGTGATCTCACGTTCAGGTGACGTGATCGGCGGACTGCTCTTTGGTCATTCCCGGGTGGGGGTGTTTACGGAACGGGCGGAACGACTCGTCGAGGGCGTCGCTCAACAAGCGGCTGTCGCCATTGACAATGCTCGCCTCTTCGAGGCCAGTCAGAAACAGCGAACCCGGGCGGAAGAAAGCGAAAAGCGGTTCCGCGCCATCGTTGCAACGACGCCGGAATGCGTGAAGCTGGTTGCGGCGGATGGCACTTTGATGCACATGAATTCGGTCGGTTTGAGCATGGTGCAGGCCGATTCCAGCGAGGAAGTGATTGGCAAGTGTGTCTACGATCTTATTGCACCGGAGCATCGTGAGCGGTACCGGGAATTCAACGAGCAAATTTGTGGGGGGGAACGAGGGTCGTCGGAATTTGACATTGTGGGATTGAAGGGTCGGCGACGGCATATGGAAACCCATGCCGCTCCACTTCCAACTACCGATGGGTTTTGCGTGCAGTTGGCAGTGACTCTCGATATCACGGAACGCAAAGCCGCTGAAGAAGTCAGGCGGCGCCTGGCCGCAATCGTCGAATCGTCGGATGATGCGATCGTCGGCAAGGACCTGAACGGAATTGTGACGAGTTGGAATCCGGGTGCGGAGCGGATGTTTGGCTACTCGTCAAATGACATGATTGGACGGCCTATTACCACAATCATTCCGCCAGAGCTTGAAGAGGACGAGCAGAGGATTCTGGAGACGATCAGGCGAGGGGAACGAGTGCTGCACTTTGAGACAGCTCGTTTGACCAAGAGCGGCGAACGGATTGATGTGTCTCTGACTATTTCTCCGATAAAAGATGACACAGGCAGAGTGGTCGGAGCTGCGAAGACTGCGCGCGACATTACTCAACAAAAGAAGACCGAGCAAGCCTTGCGAACAACCGAGAGGCTTGTCTCCGTCGGCCGAATGGCTGCAACAGTCGCTCACGAGATCAACAATCCTCTCGAAGCAGTGGCGAATCTGGTCTATCTCGCGAAGGGCAGTACCGCTCTTAATGACGTGCAGGTATTCCTGAATGCAATCGAGGAGGAACTGAACCGCGTATCCCAAATAACGAAGCAGACTCTTGGCTTTTATCGCGAATCAGTTGCTCCAGGTGCGATGAAAGTGGGAGAGATGCTGAACCCGCTTATCACTATGCTTGGCAAGCGGGCGCGGAACAATGGGATTGAGATCCGTCCGGAAATTCGGCGAGATCCGGAGATTTATGCCATTGCGGGTGAAATCCGTCAGCTCATCGCAAATCTCCTCAACAACAGTATTGATGCGGTCGATTCAGGCGGTCGAATTCGAATTCGAATCGACGCGAATGGATTGACTGGACAGCACCCGACTGGAGTACGGATTACCATCGCGGATTCGGGGCGGGGCATTCCCCCATTTGCACGGTCAAAGCTTTTCGAGCCGTTTTTCACTACCAAGAAAGACGTCGGAACGGGTCTGGGCCTTTGGGTCTGCACGAACATCGTGAAGAGACATCATGGTTCGATTCGCGTGAAGAGCAGCGCGGCTCCGGGGCGGAGTTGGACCGTCTTTTCCGTGTTCCTGCCAAGTGGGCAGGAATCGGTGAACAAAGTCTTGAGTAGGGAAGTGTGAGGAGAGATCGCGTTTAGTGCAGACTGTCATCGTTTCCTCGGATGGGCCTATCGGCGGGGTCGAAGATGCGCCACTCTGCGGTGATTTTCATGATGTTAGCGTACCCTCGTTCAAGAATCTGCGGCGTCAGCGCCACACTATCCGCAAACACGAAACTCAGCCTGGGCGATGGCCAGCTGATGTCGCCCAGGGCCAAGCGAACAGCTGCGATGATCGATGCCGAGATGAGGAGCGCGGACGCGAACCGATCGCGGCGCCGGTCCTGCTCCTCACCAGCGGTGTCAGGCAATACAAGATACGGAAGTCGTGAACACGTCCAGCGGCTTAAGTAGCCGTTCTCCACCGCCCACATCATCATCTGAACCGACGCAACCGGATCATTTGAAGATCCCTCCATGCCAGACAGATGGGAGATGTCGCTCCATGGCGCGTCTTGGAACATCTCTACCCCACGGCTCGGCAGGCCATTCGAATCGATCACGGAAATATCCCGATCCTGGCCCTCATACGGGATGATGTGCGCAAAGACGTCTGGCGCAAGGTTGGGCGGCACGTCTTCGCTCTTCCCATAGGGCAAATTTGGCCGATACGGACGGATGCCGAGCTGATTGAGAAGCTTATCCATTGCGCTTCTCGGGATAACTCTGACAAGGGAGGGTCATTACACCGATGCCGAGAGACTGAATCGTGAATTGTTGGACACCGATCGCCGAGTCCTTGATCCAAGGCATCCGTCCACGCTGGACAGTCTCGAATGGTTAGGGATCGACCTTAGCCACCTGGGGCGCTTCGGCGAGGCAGAGCGATTCTATCGTGAGGCGATTCAGGTGGCCATGGAAAATAAGGAACCTAGCACTGTTGACATGGCATGGTATAACTTTGCTTGCGGAGCGGCTGTCGCAGGCCGCACAGACCAGGCGATCGAGTATCTGAGTAAGGCTGGGAACGGCGGTGTCGGGTCCGCCTCCGGATGGTAGAGTGACGATGATCTCAAGTCCCTGCACGGCGATCCGCGATTTGAGGCGCTCCTTGCGAAAGCCCGCCAGCCCGCGCCGGCAATCGCGAAGTGAGTGGTCAAACCGGCGATCTGAACTCCAAGCCGAGCTGTAGCTTGTTTGGATTTCGTCTTTGGATTGACTGTGAAGTGGCCTTGTCTGTTACTTCGCGCGACGCCTGGTCTGGCGCATCGCGATTTCGGCGTCGTAGACCTCTGTTCGCGAGCGAGTGAAGGGTTACCCGCAAGCGACCATTCATCAACTGCCCATCACACATCCCGGCTGCATCGAATGTCTTCGCTGTCGAAGCACTGCAGACGACGCAAGTCCGGGACAAATTTTGTCCATCTGATTCGTCCGCCGGAAATGCTCTCATCGTAATTGGTCGGATGTCGTGGTCGTCGACAGTACCCTTCGAATTCGTTACTGGCTCCAGGTTGAAGAAGCCCGAGTTCATCGGCGCCATTGAGAGCTTTTCGTCACCATATTGTTTGGAGCAGAAACCTTCGTCTCGACGGCCCCCGACTCGTTGATAGCGCTCACGGTTGTCTTTCCGGTACTGGCTGCGAGCCCGAGTACAAGATTGATCAGCTCTGCCTGATCCCTACTGGCGACCGTTCTCTTTCAAGGCGTTTGGGATGGCGGTGCCGTGGCTTTGGGAATGTAGGAAGCTGTTTCGCGGCAAAAGTAATGGAGCCCTCGAACTCCCAGGGCGGGTTTCGTTACAGCATTTTCGATTCTACTTTTTACAGGAACCTCGAAGCCGAGTGGCTTTTTCCCCAAGAGAAAGCCACCTTTCACAATGCGACAAGCGCAACATTTGAATCGAAAATGCTCTAGTGGCGCAGTTCGCGAGTTTCCGACTGCACCCGAAACCGGCCCATCCATCCTAATTCGACCAAAGGGCACATCATAGGGTTGCTCAGGAAGGGAGTGGTCGTGGTGAACAAGCGCTATCTGAAGCGGCTGATGAATGAATATGTGAGCTACTACCATGAGGACCGGACGCATCTCCGGCTCGGAAAAGAAACGCCCGCCGACCGGAAGGCACTGAACGCCCGCACTCGCGGCACAGTCATCTCCATGGCGAGGCTCGGGGGCTTGCACCATCGCTACGATCGCGCAGCCTGAAGAATTAACTTCGCCACTGTTTGAAGATCTTTGAAATCGCTCGAACACGTGTGTCTGCTTCGTTGAAGCGGCGCGGTTCCTGATTCCTCGTCATTCGGAATCACAGTCGCTGCAACGAGGGCCGCCCGTTAGAAGCGGAGCATGATACGGTCTTCAGAGCCATTTGAACGACCAGGAGCGATCTGGGATTGAGTTTTGGCGAGGTTCAGCTACAGATTCGACACCGTCATCCCGCCTTCAGCGTCTCGCTCCCCTGCTGGAATTATTTTCCATAGCCAGCAAATCCGATCAAGGGCGTTTCGCATGGCCTGACGCCCCAGAGGACGAAGAAGATACGTGTCGCTTTGCTCCGATTCCACTGAGATATATCTCCTCTCTCATATAGATTGTTTTGGCTGGAGCGGCAGTCTCCTCTCTCACGTTGAATGATCCGTATGATATACCCACTTTCTTGGGTATGAATTTAATGCCCAGAGCGCAGGTTCTGCCGGCACCCAACGTCATCCCCTTCGAGCAGGTTGTCGTTGGGGCATCCAACACCGCAAAGGTACCGGTCAGGCCGACAACGCTCAGCGCGGCGTTCCCGGTGTTCGACAGGGCGACGATCTGAACAGTGCTGGTTTTGCCAACCGTGGTCGTGGCAAAATCCAAAGGGCTGGTCGTAGCTGTTACCTTCCGGATAGCGTCGTTCGCGGTATCGGCGATGTAGAGGTTTCCGGCGCCATCCTTGGCTAGGCCATCTGGTCCGGACAACTCTGCGTTTGCAGCACTCGATCCATCGCCTTTGTAACCGAGGTCGCCGTTGCCGGCAATAGTCGAAATGAATCGTGTCTGTGCATCGACCTTGCGAATCACATGGTTGCCGCTATCGCTAATGTAGAGATCACCAGCGGCATCGACCGCAATGCCCATAGGAGAACTTAGTTGCGCCGCTGCGTCACCGACGCCGAGGTTGCTTGGTGGTCCTAACGCGGTGACCGTCGAAACGACCTGGTCTGGCCAGCTCACTTCGCGTACCACATCATTCCCTGTATCGGAAATGAAGAGGTTGCCCGTTTCATCAACTGCTACTCCAACGGGAGCTGAGAACTCGGCGCTCCTCGCTGCTCCTCCATCTCCGGTATAGCCTCGGCTGCCGTTACCCGCCACGGTTGAGATCGTTTGTGTCGCCTTGTCCACCCTGCGAATCGCATTGTTCCCGCCGTCCGCAATGAAGATATTGTCCTCGCCATCGAGAGCCAGACCAGCGGGCTCCGATAGCTCCGCAGCTGTCGCGGCGCCGCCATCGCCTTTATAGCCGCGTTTGCCGCTGCTAGCAACCGCGGAAATGATTCCAGTGACAGCGTCGACTCTGCGGATCTCATTGTTTCCTGTATCGGCGATGAACAAGTTGCCCGCGCCATCAACCTCTAGCGCCTCGGGTCGCGCCAACTGTGCGGCGGTCGCCGCGCCGCCATCACCTGCATAGCCGGTCTCTCCTGTACCTGCAATGATCGAGGCGGCTTTCCCGGTGGCATTCATCTTCCAGATCAGATTATTTCCGCTATCGGAGATGTAAAGATTACCCGCGCCGTCGAGAGCCACGCCTCCCGGTTGGTTCAACTTCATTTCCGTCGAACTTCCTCCGGCGATCGTCGAGATCTTTCCCGGACCTGCCGTCATCTGCGCTCCCGAACCTATGCCATACAAGTTGGCCGTCGTCGTGGATCCCGTCGTATCCTCCAACAACAGTGCGCCCCGCCGCGGTCCTGGATACCTGGGCGCGAAGGCCACAGCCACAGAGCAGCTTTCGCCCGCAGCGTAGGGTGTATTGAGCGCGCAACTCGAAGCGCCTTCCACAACGGAGTACTCCGAACTCACTGCGCCATCGCTCAAAACCCGAATTGAGCTAAGAGTAACAAGATCCGTGAAGTTGAGGTGAATGGAGACGGGAGCTTGGGTTTGGCCAACATAGCTCAAACCATAATTTACTCCGTCAAGAGGGTAAGGCGAACCAATGACACCGAGTAGGACGGATGCCTCTGCTTCTTGGCCCACCGCGCTTGGATGAAGTTGGTTAACCATCAGTGGAGAAGAGGCTGGGCAGGTCAGTCCATAAACCAGGGCCATCACGTCCAGTACTCTCACGTTGGGATAAAGACCATCCATCGCCATCACCGCATCGTGCATGATGTTTGTATCGAGCTGGGCATCTGCGTTCGGTTGTACCCAATGCTGGCCGGTATCCGTGGTCAGCAGAGAATTTTCAGTTGTAAGCAGAATCGAAGCATTCGGAATACATGCTTGAAAGTGATCGAGAGCGCTCTTCTCCAACGCAATTGCTTGTTCGAGATCAGTCTGGCCTAAGCGAACGTCATTGATAAGCGGTCCTCGAATGATGAGAAGGTCGGGCTTCGCCTCACAGACTGCTGCTATGGGAAATGGAGCGTCGCCAGCCAACAAATAAGCTAATGCAGCTCCGCTATTCCCGTAGTTCAGAATGCTTCCGGTGACGTATCCCCAGTCCTTTGAATAGGGCGTGACGGGAACGCCGGGCAATACATAAGTGAATGTATTGCCGGAGATCGCTGAGATTCTTACCGAAGGCTGCCAGAATGTGTTTACATGTTCCGGGTTTCCGAACCAGACACTGACCCATTGACCCAATTCATAGATAACTGGAGCAGAGAGAGTCACAGTAACATTGCCTTGTGCATCGGCGGCAACGCCTTCAAAATCAGTTCGGTATTCCAATCCATCGAGAAAACCTCCGGGGGCGGTCTGCTTGCCTAGCTTGTAGAACATCGTCAGCGCATTGGAGACTGTGCTGTTGCCCCAGTAAACAATCTTTTTGCCGGCAATGCCACCTTTGAACCAGGATGCGAGAGGATCGGACGGCCTCAACTCGTGGGGCCTCGCAACCACAGGAACGATTGAAGGACGAATCACAGCAGGCTGTGACTCTCCTATCGATGTATATGCCAAGCAAAACGAAAGTAATGCAAGCTGTGCGCCAAACCAGCGGCAAAAGGGATTGGAGTGATTCGCGGCTCTCAGGCTAGTCCGTCGATCCATGTTTCTTTCTCCACCACACATCGAGACGAAAAGAGCCATTTGCTTCAATAGCCGCAAAGCCGCAATCTGTGTTAAATCTTCTCTCACAGCAGTTTGTGGATACGTTGAGATTGTAACTCAACCGCGGCTCCGGATAACACAACCCTTTCTGCGAAGGCCGAGGCTGGTCGGGCCCGCCGCGCGCGACTCCAGCACACGGAGCTCCGCCTCCGACACCTTCGTGCCGACAGACCTGGTCCGCAGCTCGCGCTTCATTGCGCACCACCGCCGATGAGTTGTGAACAGGGAGATGCATGAGGGCCGCACGCCGGGCACGCGGCCTGCGCCGCGCTCCATGGCAGGCAGCCAAAGGAAAAATCTCTCCGCGTTTGATCGATGGGGAGTCGGCTCATTCGCGTGCGCCCGGAGCAACGTGCGACACGCTCCGGGCAAGTGCGGCCCAGAGCATGTTTTTTCTTTAGACGCCGGCTGCGGGCTTTGAGTTACCGAACAGCAACCTCAAGTTACTCCACAGCTCCCGACTGGGGGAGACGTTTCCCCCTTCTCTACCGCCGACGCTTTAGCGGCGTGCTCTTCGGCGGGTACGCCACGGCTGCCCACGGATGCCCCAACAGCAAGCAAGCCGCCCCGGAGGACGGCTAGCGGCTCGGCCGGAAGTGAGCAAGGGGCTATTCAGGGTCCTTGTATGCATTGAAGGTTCCCAAGATGATTGCATCGGGATTAGGACGAGCTCGTTCCACCATAACGCCGATTTCATCCCCGGCTCGCTTCCTACCTCAACGAGTTGAACGTCCTCCGTTGACAGCACTTTCCATCGAAATGAGCTAAGGTAGTTCGACAGACTTTCCTTGATAGATTCTTCAGTCGTCCCGCAGATAACGACGTTCATGAACCCCTTGGTATAGCCAGGCTCCAGATCGAGATCACCAGGTTCAACTTCGATTTCTGCTCTCATTTTCCAAATACTCATATCAGTTCCCCGGATATTCGTGGTGAGTGCTGCTTGGTTCTTTTCCCCATCCGCACCTGTTGGATGAATATGCGGCTCACCTAAGGTAGGAGTCGCGTGTTCTGTGGTCCCTGAACCCTCGGCCCTGGGGGAAATAGGGGACATATACTTAATCACAGCATTTTTGCTGGTCAGTGGCTGGGATTTCAGTTGTCGGTCTGCGGCCGGGGGCGCGACGTGCAATCTTGCATTCCGGCCAATGAGAACCTGGAACGGGTGTGGCGAAAATGGAGCCGATCACCAGTTCCAGCGTGCTGCGGGCGCTGTCGGAGACGCCCCGCGCTGCGTTGCACCGCCGTGTCCCCCCGGGCCGATGTATGCAGGGCAAATGTGGGATCGGTCAAAAAGATTATTCCAGATCAATCACATCGAGCTTCCCACACCCAACTGATTAAACGAGATTTTGACGGTCCATGCAATCCGACGGCGACGATGTGAATCGGACTGGCTCGTGCCGCTTATGCGCTCCTGATGTGGTCATGAGAGGCGTACTATATCCTTTGTCAGAAGGGCATGTGGAGCGACCGGCTCCTTTGGTACAGGTTCTCATGAGAGAGTCTGGACACAAAGGAGGGAAAGATGGCGAACGGCAAGAAGCATTCACCTGAACAGATGTTGAGTTTGGTGCGCCAGATAGGACGAACGATATGGAAAGCGAAAACTCGTTTTGGAACCGGCGAAATTTTTTGAAGGTGGGCGGCACATCCGCGGCGGCTCTGGGCGTGCCGGGAACAGCGGCCGTCCCGATACAGGCAGCACAGGCGCCTGCAGCGCAACCGGGTACGCCACCGGATACGCCCTATCCGAAGCTCTCCATCATCACGCCGTACTCGCCGCAGAAGCTCGCCTTTGCCGCGCAGGCCGGTTACGAAGGCGTCGTGGTCACGCCAGGCGAGGACTTCAACCCGAAGCTGAGCGACAGCGCGATCGATCAAGTTCTGGCCACGGCGCGCAACGCGGGCATTCGCATTGTCAGCATTGAATACTTCGAACCCAACCACACCCATCCCGATGCGGGCAAGCGAGCGGCCGCGCAGGCCGATTTTATTCGCGCCCTGGAATTTTGCCACCGCCTGGGCTGCAAGTTTGTGGGCACCTTCAGCGGCGGGCAGCCGGGCGTGAAGATGGAGGATCAGGCCGCGGCCTTCGCCGATGTCTTCAATGAAAAATACCTGCCCGTCTGCGAGAAGCTCGACATCGGGATGGGATGGGAGAATTATCCTACCGGCGTCAATTTCGCGACCACTCCGGCAGCGATGCAGGCTGTTTTCGACCGCGTCCCGAGCAAGCGGCTGGGGCTGGAATTCGATCCCTCGCATTTCGTGCGGCTATTTATTGACCCGGTCACTGCGGCATGGCATTTCAAAGACCGTATCCTCGCGGTGCATGCCAAGGATACGGAGATCACCCAGCCTGTGCTGCAGCAGGTGGGCATTGCCGGCCAAGGATGGTGGCGCTACCGGATCCCCGGGCAGGGAATTGTGAACTGGACGTCGTTCCTCACGGTCCTGCTGCAGATCCGCTTCAACGGCGGCATCGCGGTGGAGCACGAAGACCAATTCTGGGACGCGCCTCGGACCGCCGACCTTCCCGACTTTCCGCAGGAGCGCAAAGACGGATTCGTCCTGGCGCGGCGCTTTCTGGGACAGTATCTGCCAGGACGCCAGGCATAACCGCGGTGCCTAGACACCCTGGCCGATGTATTCTGTTGCGCATGAGGAATCAGTCAGAAAAATTACCCCTGTTGGATTCTCCGGAATCCGTTTCGTCCCCCGGTGTCAACCGCCGCGATTTTATAAAAACCACTTCTCTGGCCGCCGGCGCGCTCGCGTTTGGCGTGCCGACGCTTTTGCGCGGCCAAAATCTGAATAGTAAATTGAACATCGCCTCCATCGGCGCAATGGGCGGCAAGGGCCGGAGCGACACAGATGCCTGTGCCAGTGAAAACATTGTCGCGCTATGCGACGTGGATTCGGGTTCAGCAAGCTACGCGATGCAGATGAAAAAATATCCGAGCGCGAAGTTTTACAAAGATTTCCGCCAGATGCTGGATGAAATGGGCAACGGGATTGATGGCGTCACGGTTTCGACGCCGGATCATTTACACGCGATTGTGGCGTCGGCAGCGATGCAGATGCACAAGGCCGTTTATTGCCAGAAACCGCTGACGCAGACGGTCTATGAGGCGCGCTACCTGCGAAAAATGGCGAAAGAGAAAAAAGTCGTTACGCAGATGGGCAACCAGGGCAGCGCCGCGGCGGGCTTGCGCCGTGCGGTCGAGACGATTCAAGACGGACTCATCGGGCAAGTGCATCAAGTTCACGTCTGGACGAACCGTCCGGTCTGGCCGCAGGGCATGGATCGTCCGTCGGGAGAAGACCCGATTCCTTCCACATTAGATTGGGACAAGTGGATTGGACCGGCTCCGATGCGACCGTTCAAGAGCCGTCGCGAGCCAAATGATGAAGATGGAATCTACCTTCCATTTGCCTGGCGCGGCTGGCAGGATTTCGGCACCGGCGCGCTCGGCGACATGGCGTGCCACACGGTCAATTTGCCGTTCCGCGCCTTGAACCTTGGCTACCCGACGGAAATCGAAGCGATGCCTTTCGGCCAGATGAACAAGGAATCTTATCCCGTCGGCTCCAAAATTCGCTTTCAGTTTCCCGAACGCAAAGCTTCCATCTCCGTGGCTCAACCGCATCTTTTCCACCATCACAGAAAGATCGAGCACGATGCGCTGACGCTCTGGTGGTATGACGGCGGCCAGCCTGACCCGGCGCTCCGCGGCGGCCATGACCTCAGCAACAAGCCGCCGATTGAAGTCACTGCCGACATCATCGCGCTACGCGGTGAACTTCCCGACAGCGGTTGCCTGCTGATGGGCGACAATGGCTCAGTCTTTTCACCGGACGACTATGGAACCAGCTTTTTTGTGAAGCTGAAGGACGACCAGAAATACATCCACTACACCAAGCACCCCGCGGTGGCGCAATTTGCCGAACGCATCCCGCGCAACCCTCATGGAAAAGACAACAATCTTAGCCATACGCAGGAATGGCTCACTGCCATCAGGGAAAACACGCCGGAACTCTGCTACTCGCGTTTTGAGATCGCCTCGCGCCTCACCGAAATCATGCTGCTCGGCTGCGTGTCATTGCGCGTGGGCAAGAAAATCGAGTGGGACGGGCCGAAGATGATTGCAAAAAATTGTCCTGAAGCCGCGCCATTCATCAAAAGAGAAAACCGTTCCGGCTGGGCTCTTTCGTGATTCAAACATGGAACCCGAATTCTCCACCGTAATCAGAGGCCGGATCTCCCCGTCCGGCTGCGTCCCCGCCGCATGCATCATTGACAAGGCGGATGCATGGTCTCTCGCGGCCATTTGCCAGCATTGAACATAGCGACATTTTCATGTTGTTGTGCCAGGATTGGCACGCAAAAATCGGTTCGCACCGGGTCGGACAGGAAGGTTTCGTTATATGGCTCTAGAGTTCTTCCAAACGGGATGGGAGACGGAGCGGCGTGAGCCGGAAGGGGTACATTCCGGTCAGTTATATATTGTGTGCCGAATACTTGTGGATGTTGGGTGAATTGCAGATACCGGTCCAATGTGGCCGCCGCTATCCACCTTGCAGCCGCCGTGCCCCGAACCATGGCTTCGATGGCAAGTATGTGGGCGAATAAGCAATCCTCGGCGGTTTCCCCGTGCTGGAAGATGAACGCGGCATCCCTGAAATCGTCGCCAGTCTTGATTTCTCCCGCAGCCAACATAGCCCGCAGAGTTGCCTCTCGCGCCTTCACGCGCTGGTGGTACTCCTCTTCAGTGAAGCGTGGCTTCCCCTCCGGTCCATGCAGATCGTCCTGGTCTTCCACGAAGATCTGGTTAACCGGCTTCGGTGTCTCAGATGGCTTTTGCGCATTAAGAGCACTGGTTTGGGCAACGAGCGCGACACCGCACAGGGTGAGGATGTAAGGCTTCCGATGGGGCGAAGTTACATCATGATCCTCCGAACCTCATTGGCGAACACCGTTACTCACGAAGTTCGAGTTGCAGGTCACTACCCTATGTAGCATTCTGCATTGTGGGCCGGATTGTCAAGAGGGTTCCGGGCGGATTACCCCCCATTTCGGTGGATACCTGTTGATCGACAGGACCCGCTCGTCTTCTCCAGTGATGATTTCTTGGTTGCCTTAAAGCTTGCTTCAGTGAATCGTTGGAACTGCGTCGCAGGCGGACACGGTCATTTCTCTTCCAGCGTGAGAGCGTAAATATCGTCGCTTCCCACATCGCGCAGCAACAACGGGACGTCGGTCGGATCAAGAGCCATCCAATACGTAACAGACCCCGTAATGTGCCAATCCTTGAGGTCGGCAACACGCTCCGCTTTGCCCCCGCTTGCGCGGATTCGATATACGCCCTGGTCGCCATTCTCGATGCGCAAAAAGTAGATGAACTTGGAATCGCTGGACCACGCGTTGTATTCCCTGCGTCTGCTCTCCGGCAGAATCGACCATCGCTGCGTCGCGACGTCGAGCACCTTCAAGCCCTGAACCGCGAATGCGGCAATATACTTGCCGTCCGGCGACCACCTTGGCGACCAAAGCCCAGCCGATCCCGGAATAGGGGTAACCTTGCGGGTTGCGAGGTCGAGGACGCATAATTCCCCCTTCCCATCGACTCCTGGTCCTTGGAATACGATCTTGCGTCCATCTGCCGACCAGCCGGGATCATTCTGATTTCCTGGGTAATCATCCGGCAGCAGCCGTTGTAGGCCGCCGCCCTGCGAAGAGACGAGATACATTCTGTTGGGATCAATCGACTGAAAATCGGAGAACAGAATCTCCGAGCCGTCGGGCGACCAGCGCGGATTCATCGCACGAATGGGAGGAGCGCTCAATTGCACAGGGTTGCTCCCATCCCGGTTGGCCTTCCACAGGATGCCCTCCGGGAAAGAGGAGTAAGCGACCGACCGGCCGTCTTTCGAATAGGAAACATCCTGCGCGGAAATGCCCCCAAGGAAGGGCAGGAGCTGCTTCGTCTTTGGGTCAAAACGGCAGAGCTCGCCGTGGGAGATCTTGCCGGTGGAAAAGATTTTGTTCGTACCCTTGTCCGGAATAGGGTTATTCCAGATGATCGGGCCGGTCGTCAATTGGACAGGCTCCGCGGATGGATGGCGAAACAGACCGCGCCGCTCATCGAGGGCCCAGATCTGGCCGTTTGTCTGGAAGACATAAAACTTCCCATCGGATGCCCAGTGGCCACAGCATTCCCTGCCTCGATATTGCCAGCCAGGCAGGACCTCATGGAGGCTTGATCCATTTGCCGAGATATCCCACAGAACCCCGCTGCGAAAAAAGCGGACGACTTTACCGTCCGGCGACCAATGAAGATCATAGGCGCTGCTCTCGCCCGACGCTAGCTTATGGTCCCCGGTCCCATCGCTCTGAACCACCCGGAGCTCTCCCTCACCGGTCGTGTAAGTTATGGAATTTCCATCCGGTGAAAAGGTTGCGCTCTCGCCATTGGCTATCCGGCGAGACGTTCCTCCCAACACCCGCACAATCCACACAGAACGATCGCCGCTCACTGACTCGCGGGATGCCACTAGAAGGTTGGAACCATCCGGCGAGATGTCGAGCGTCCAAAAGAAGCCTGGCACCGCAACTGGAATCTTTGCAATCTCGCCGCCAGCAATCCCAACCTGGTTGATGGAATTCGGCTCCATCTGCGTGAAGTAGAGCCTGCTACCGTCTGTTGCATCGATGAATTTTTCGTGACTGTCATTGGTGATTCGGGTATATCCCGTAATCCGCGGTTGCGGCAGGGGACGGTGCCGGTACCACACGGCCCCCGCCATACACAGAACCAGCACGCCCCCACCGGCCAGCACCCAGACCCAAAACCGTTTGCGCCTCTCGGTCTTCTGGCCTCCGCTGACGGGTCCAACCGGCGCGACCGGCGCTTCCTCAGGCCCTGACAACTCCTCGACTACCTCCACCTTACAAACCCACCGGTACCCAACCGTAGCCACAGTTTCGATGTACCGCGGATTGCGCGTCTCATCCCCCAGCAGGCGCCGCAGCAGCGCGATGCTGCGCGCCAACGAGTTCTCAGTTACCGCCGCATCGCCCCACACCGCGTTCAGCAGTTCTTCCTTCGAGATCAGCTTTTGAGGGTTGCGAAGAAGGATCAGCAGGATGCGGAATGCCTTCGGCTCGACCGGCAACACCTCGCCCGCCTTGATGATCGAAAACTCCCGCTCGTGAACTTCAACATCGGCGAACCTGAAAACAAAGGACTTATTCGCCATCACGACTCCATCACAAGTTCATCAACGACGGTCAGGAATAGATCAGTCCCGTCCAAAAACTGATCAGGAGTACTTCAAGACCATGTACTGACACGCGCCCAGAGTGACTTCAGCCAACCAGGCTGAGGGGCTCATGCGATGTCAAATTTCAAGGTTTTCGCTTCCGTCGTTCTCGCCGCAACCATCGTTTCCACACTCGCCGCGGAAACCCGCTGCCCCGGAAATGCAGCAAGTTTACCCTTCCGCCTTGTCAACCGTCACCAGATTATTGTGGCCATTTCCGTCAACCATTCCGGCCCCTACAGCTTCCTTTTGGATACCGGAACCCAGCTTACGATGGTCGATCCCACGCTGGCCGCTTCACTCCATCTGGATACGCAGGGTAAAGTCCGTGTCGACAGCGTCGGTATGCACGCACACGCTTCCTATGCCCATGTCGAACTGGTCGAAGCGGGCTCCCATGCAGTGGCCAACCAGAAAGTGCTGGTGTATGACCTGCAGAATCTGCAGATCACCGGCCTCAACATTCAGGGAGTCCTGGGCGAGGATTTTCTGGAGCACTTCGACATGCTGATCGACAATGCACACGGCCTGCTCTGCCTTGACGACTCGGCCGCTATGCGGACGGCGGTGAAAGGATCGCACGTCGCACTGGTTGAACCGGCTCAGCTGCCCGGTGACGCTCAGCAGCCCAAGTCGCTCATCGTTGTGGCCAAGCTGACCGACGGCATGCGCCCGATTCGCCTGCAACTCGACTCCGGTTCGAATGTTCCCTTCCTCTACAACACGTCTGACTATATGGCGCTGGGGTTGGTGCGTGGTGCATCGCTCGACGGTGGCGGCGCAAATGGCGGGCAGCATAGGTTCACAGCTCTGCCGCCTCAGAATGTGAAAATGGACTCTGTCGAAATATCCAACGTCCCCTTTGTTACCTTGGCGGGCGCACAGAAGGACGCCCGCACCTCCGACTTCGATGGGCTTTTGACGATGGGCCTCTTCAAGCGCGTATTCGTCGACCACGCCGACCACTTTGCAGTGCTTGATCCCTGGTAGGAAGGAAATCGGACATTCTGTGCCCAAAGTGGGCGCCTCGAAGATTACCCGCCAAGGCCGCTTCGGTGGTCAAAATCGCCGACCCATTCGTCGAGCTCGGTTGCCGGAGAAACCCCAAGGACGATGTTGAGTATCGAACGAGCCTTGCTGCGCTTTACCTGCGGCCAGGCGTTGCTGTCGTGCCGGCCCAGCCTCGAGTCCTGCACCGGAGCGGGTACAGTTCCGCGCGCACGAGAGTGGGCAAGCCAGCGCGCAGGCCGGGCTCACGCGCTGGCGCAATGTGACATATCCCCCGACAAGCGCGTCATCATCGAAGCGAAGGGTTCGGGCGTCTGTTTGCTGGATTTCGATCACGACGGCTGGTTCGACATCTACCTCGGGAACGGGTCGACAATGGACGCGCTCGCAGGGAAGGCGATGCAGCCCTCATCATTGAAGAGGGCACGGGTGTGACTGGCGAACCGTGCACACATTGCCGAAATGAAAAGGGCTAATATCGTACGGTAAACGGAGTGTTGAGGGTTTAATGGGATGAGCCTGCTGTTCACAGTTGCCCTGGCGTTGGCGATGGCCCCCGATCTTCCCGGCGCGCAGGAAAAAAGCAATGCAACGGGAGGCGTTTTGGAGCAGTCTCGCCTACTGGTCGCGGCGCATCAGTTGCAGAAGGCGAATGAATTGCTTTCGGGGTTCATACGGGATGAGCCAGGAAATGAGGCCGCGCTGCTGGCGTTGGGTGACGTTCAACTAGCTCAGGGACTGAACGATGACGCGCAGAAATCATTTGAAGCAGTTCTTGAGATCGAGCCCGGCTCAGCGCCCGCGCACAAAGGAGAAGTGCAATCCGCGACGGCCGCCGCGCTTGTCGACCGCAAGGCGGGACTCGACGATAGTGCGCTGCTATGCCTGATCCGCGCGCGGAAATTCGTACCCGACTCTGCAGAGCTGTTGCTCGATTTTGGTATTCAAGCGGAGAGCATGCGTATTTTTCGCGACGCGGATGAAGCCTTGACAAGGGCTCATGAGCTTGCCCCGAAGGATGCGAAGATTATCTACGCTTTGGCGCACGTGGAACTTGATGAACAGAAGATGCCGGAAGCTGAAGCCAATCTGCGCCTGTACCTGAAGATCCGGCCCGACGATGCGACGGCGCACTATGGTCTTGGGCGCCTGTTGCATATGCTGTTGAGAGAGGATGACGCGAAGGCCGAGCTGCAGCGATCGATTGCCTTGCAGCCTCAACAGAGCGGCTCGGATTACGAGCTGGGCGAGATTGCGCTCGAACAAAATCAGGCGGATGAGGCAAAGAACGAATATGAAAAGGTGCTGGCTGTTGCGCCACACCACGGCGGAGCCCTAACGGGAATGGGTATTCTTGCGTTTCGGGCGAAAGATTATGCAACCGCCGGGAAGTATCTGGAGAGCGCCGTCTTTTATGCCGCGGACTATCCCACGGCGCATCACTATTACGCTCTTGTGCTGGCCCGCCTGGGGCGGTCGGCGGATGCGAAAAGAGAGTCGGATCTTGCCACGAGCTTGAACGAGCAGCAAACAAAGAATAGCCGGGGCAACTTTATGACCGTGATTCAGTGAACGTGGATTGCGAATCAAGTGGGATGAAGGGCCATTGACGGGGAATTGGTTCCGGGGCGTATTCTCAAGGCGATCTCAATGACGATTGAACTGCCGAGCAGGTTCCTGGAAGGTGGCGCCGGAACGGACAAGAGGATTGAATGAAGGCCTTGACCGGTGGAGAGTTGCAGCGATCGCTCAGGTGCGTTCTCCTTCTGGGATACTTCGTGGCGTGCTCTTCGGGGTGCAATCACAAGCAGCCACCCACGGTGATGGTCGTTACCCCGACAGGCGGCCTGGAGTACTGGGAGGACTTCGACCATGCCGTGAAGGCGGATGCTGAATCAGCCGGCATTCATGCGGAACTGGCAGCTCCACAGTCCGTGACCGACTACACGGAGCAGGCGCAGATGGTCGAGAATGCCGTGTCGAGGCATGTGCAGGGAATCATCGTGTCGCCCGCCCATCAGCTGGTATTGACTTCTGTGCTGGAACAAGCCGTGCAGGCACATATCCCGGTCGTCATTGTGGGAGCTCCTATTGCACTTTCGGCCAGAGATTTCGCCGCATTTATCGGATGGAATGAAGCCGAGGCAGGAAGGCTCGCGGCAAGGCGTTTCATCGCGATGCTGGGTGGCAAGGGAGAAGTGGGCGTGGTTGGCGTGAGCCCGACCGTCGAGGGCAGTTCTTTAATCGAAAAGGCCTTTGCCGACGAGATTGCGCGCGCGCCGCGCGTCAAGCTCGTGAGTGTGAAGTACGGGCTCTCTGACTGGGCAAGAGGACACCAGGCAGTTTTGGATTTGCTTGCTGAGCATCCAAACATCAGAGGCATCTTCACTACCGACGAATTTTCAACTCATGCGGCGGCCTATGCATTTGAGCCTGGAGACAGAAAGCGCCCGCTTCTGATCGGCATTTCAGATGAGTTGAACGAGTTGCGAGGGCTGCAGGACGGAAGGACCGACGCTCTTGTAATCAGCGATCCGCGGGAGTTGGGTTCGCATGCAATGCAGGCCATGCGCGCCGCGCTTGCGGGGGCCGATGCCGGCACCTATTCCATGCAACTGCCGGTATTTCTTGTCGACAAGCACACCATGGTGGACAGCCCTATCGTGCAGATGCTGATCAAAGGGGCAGGGTAGAGCAGAACACCGGACGAGGGGCCTGCGCTGTGTGTGCGCCCAATTTCCTGCTCAAAGCTGCCTCGGGCAGAGACAACTATTTATTGCTGCGACGGAGCAAGGGGGCCATTTCGAGAGCCAATCGGACACCGGAGTTCCTCGCATTGAGGAACGCAAACAAGCCAGCCGCGAATCAGTTTCCGGTGATCTTCACGTTGCGCCACGATGCCTGTACATAGAACGCGCGCAATCCCGCCACGCCCTGAGTAAGGCAGTTGGCGTCCTGGAAGTCGATGCGGGAGGCGGGGCCGCTTCCCACCGGCGATAATGTCACGGTGAGCGCGCATCCCTCAGCAGAGAGTTCCAGATGGTACCACGACCCGACTGAGACGGGCGTGGCCAGCGGGGCGGTCTTCAGCTGATGCCAGTCGTACGACGCGCGACCGAGAACGATCGTCTGTTCGTCTGGCCGCACCCCCGCGTAATAGCCCTGATAGGAATCAACGCCCTGTCCCGGATCGGTGGTTCGAATCACCAGTCCGGCGTCTCCGTAGTGAGTTTCGGGAAACAACAGGTCGAAGCGAATGTCGGCTGCTATGCGGTAATTGGCGCCCTGCGAACCCTGGGCGATCAACATATCGCCTCGGCCGTAATTCGAATTCGAAAAGATGCCGGCGTGCTCGGTCCAACGGCCGCAGATTTGCTGCCAACCACGCATATTCTCGTAGAGAGTGCCATTTGACTGTCTGGAACCAGGCCGGGAGGCAGCAAAGAAGCCGGCGGCCAGCGCCGCAGCCAGCGCGACGGCAACGATCAACGTTTGCGACCTCTTCGACAGTTTCCGCATCTGTGGCCCGTCAAGTATAGTGGGCTTGCTTTGCCACATCTTATATCCATCCGCGCAATGATGGACGCCCGTCCATCGGGGAGATTCAGGTGGGAGGCAAAGTTTCTCGTCGCGGCAATCCTGCTGCCGGCGATGTGCGTCTCATTGGCCGCCGAGCAGCCGCCCGCACCAAGGCTTCAGTCCATCGAGTCAGCCATTCAGGCAGCAACCTTCTCCCGGAATCCGGTGCCGGTGGTGGTGCGTGGAATCGTGATTTTCAATCGACGCGAGGTGGTGATCGAGGACCGGACCGGGGCGACAGAGGTGATGTCGATCAAGTCGGAACCGATTGCACTGGGGGATGAGGTGGAGGTTACGGGCCAGATGGCGCTCGCGCCCGAGCCACAAGTAGAGAAGGGGCAGCTCCGGCGGCTGTGGGGGGGCTCGATGCCGCTGCCTCTTTCAATCACTCCGGACGAAGCGGCGAATGGGGAAAGCGAGCTTCTTCTGGTCCAGACAGTGGCCAAGCTGGTGGACTTCGGTCCCGCGGGTTTGACGGGAGTCCGGCTGAATCTTCGCGGTGAGCACCAGCACTTTTCGGCCGTGCTCCCCAGCGACAGCCTGGGCGACGAGTTGCCCACCGATTCAATGCAGCCCGGAGCGACATTGCGGCTGACCGGCATCCTGATTGTCAACCACGGTCTTGTCGAGAACAGCGGCGATGCATTCATTCTTCAGATGCGCAGACCGGAGGACATTGAGCTCGTGCTGGCTCCCTCATGGTGGACGAGCGCACATCTGATGATGTTGGCAGGAATCGGGATCATCCTGATCCTTCTGGGGATCATCGGCTATTACCGCATCAAGCATTCCCGCTATCTGGCCGTGTCGGAAGAGCGCGCGAGCATCGCGCGGGACATTCACGACACGGTTGCCCAGGGGTACGCGGGAATCACATTGCAACTTGAAGCCGCGGAGCGGACCATTGACCACGATCCCGAGCGGACCAAGGTGCTGCTCAATGAAGCTCTGCAACTGGTGCGGCACAGCCGCGACGAGTCCCATCTGTCGATCGATATTCTGCGTTCGATGTCGCGCAATGACCGACTCGATGTCCTGGTCACTCATTGCATTCAGCAACTGCGCACCGCATCGCGGGCGGCAATCGAACAGCAGGTTACCGGAGAGCCTCCCACGCTCTCATATAAGCTTGTCAATAACCTGTTCCGGATTGCGCAGGAAGCCCTGTCCAACGCAGTGAGTCACTCCGGGGCGGCAAGGATTGACGTGCGCGTCGGATATCGTAAAGGTACAGTCCAGATTGAAGTTGAAGACGATGGAACCGGTTTCGACCCTGGTTGCATCGCGGGATCGGAGAAGGGCCACTTCGGGTTAGTCGGCATTCGTGAGCGATGTGCCGCAATCAATGCCAAGCTGGATGTCGATTCCACTTCCAAAGGGACCTTAATCCGCGTGAGGGTTGACGCATGATAACGTCAAAATACGCGATTCCAGCCAAGCCAAAGACCCCAAGCGCACCCGTGCGTACGCATCCAATTCGGATTCTGGTTGCCGACGATCATCTCGTCTACCGTATCGGGATTCGCAACCTGCTGGAAACGGAATCGGGCATTCAGGTCGTAGGCGAAGCATCCGATGGCCAGCAGGCGATCGATCTTTACCGCCGGCTGACGCCGGACGTCCTGCTGCTGGATTTGCGCATGCCGCAAAGAAGTGGAATTGAGGTAGTCATCGCCATCCGCAAGGAGTTCAGCGATGCCCGCATTTTGATCGTGACCAGCTACCAGACTGAGGAGGAAATCTTCCAGGTGCTGCAGGCCGGCGCGCTCGGATACATCCTCAAGGACATGGGCCGGGAGATGCTGATGGATGCGGTTTACTCAGTCAACGCGGGCTCGCGATGGGTCTCGCGCACCATCCAGGATCAGTTTACCGACAGGGTCCTGCGGCAACCGCTCACGGCGCGCGAGATGGAGGTGCTGAGACTGCTTGCGCGGGGCCTGACCAATCGGGAAATTGCGAATGTATACAGCATCTCAGCGAGCACCGTGAAGAATCACGTGAATAGCCTTCTGACCAAGCTCGAAGTCGCCGACCGCACGGAAGCAGTCAGCTTTTGCCTTGCGCGGGGAATTGTGAAGCCTGAGGACGTGTGAACCGTGGACAGTTCCTGGCGCCTCTGGGAAAATTGCCTCCCAATTCCTCGGGGGAAAAGTGAATCCTCCGGACCCGGCAACTCCCGTCCCCGCGCCGTTCAATTCCCGCCTGCATTTTCATTCTGGAGCTTTGGCCGCTTCGGAACCAGAGGAAACGGTTGCTGCTTTCGCCTGCGCCCCAAGCGTGAGAAATCCAAGGTAGCCAGCCGCCTTAATCCCGTTACCCCGTCGTTCGAAGGGAACCTCGGAAGACAACTTGCAGCGGGTGGCTTGCTGATTTCAATCACGGCGCGGCGCCAAGAAAAGAGCGGTGCCGCACTCCGGCTCACTCCATGAGTGCCACAACACGGCAGATAACTCCCTGAGAAAATCGATTTTATACCTTACAGCGGAGACGTAACGTGTACTAATGCGGCGGAAATCTCGCAAGAGTTTAACTTATACTCGCTTTTTTTTTGCGCTGTCAATAGGCATACTCACCCAAGACTTTTTGCCCCCGCGAGGCGTAAGCTTTCTTGCGGAAGCAGTTCCATGGTACGGGAGTAAGCGTTTTCTGCGGGGTTCCAGAGAGAGGCAATCGCCCATCCAAGTGGGCTATATGCCCGGGAGTTCAATTCAGGAGGCGAGGAATGAAAGTGAAGTCGTGCGTTTGGAGATGGTGTGTTTTCTTGTCGTTGATCGCGCTCATTGGGACGGTTGTTCGGGCACAGTCGGTTCACGGGACGCTCGCCGGAGTGGTATCGGATTCAAGCGGTGCGGTGATTGCGAGCGCGAGAGTGGACATCGTCAACACAGGGACAGCCGCAACCTACAATACGACGACGACTTCAGTCGGCGTTTTCCGATTTGAGGATGTTTCCCTCGGCGACTACACGATCACGGTTGCGGCGCCTGGATTCAAGACTGCGGTTACCAAAGGCGTTTTGGTCCAGATTGGGACCGTTGCTTCGGTCAACATCACCCTTCAAGCCGGTGCGGCTTCAGAGCAAATCACCGTAACCAGCGAGGGACCGACGCTCGAGACCGAATCGTCCGATGTCGGCGGCGTCATCAGTGAAAAACAGATCGTCGATCTTCCGCTCGCCCTGGGCGGCGTGGGGGCGTTGCGCGCCAATGAGGCGTTTATTTTCCTTCAGCCCGCAACCACGGGCCCCGGAACAGCCAACAGCAACAACGGAATCTTCTTGTCGAAGATTGCCGGCGGCCAGAACTACGGCAACGAAGTTCTGATTGACGGCGTCAGCCAGCAGCGCAGTGAGAACGGCTCTTCGTATGACGAGGAAGCACCGTCGGTAGAGGCTCTTGCCGAGTTCAAGGTGACCACGTCCCTGCCAGAGGCTGAATTCGGCCGCACCACGGGCGGAGTTGAGGACTTTGTTACCAAGAGCGGGGCCAACGATTTCCATGGCACCGGCTACGAGCTGTATCGCGATACGTCGCTGGATGCGAACAGCTATTTCAACAAGGGCTGGCGCGCTTTCTACTGCTCGGGCGCCAACGATACGGCAGCCTGCCGGTCCGGATGGAACACGCCAGTCGATCACAAGAACGACTTTGGCGGGACCTTCGGCGGTCCCGTTCGCGTTCCGAAGCTCTATAACGGACACGACAAGAGCTTTTTCTTTTTCTCGTGGGAGCAGCTCAAGTTCGGCACCGGCGGGACGACGACAGTGACGGTGCCGACCGACGCAGAGCGCAATTCCAACGGAAACGGATTCGACTTTGGCGATCGCCTGACCACGGTTCAATCCGGGACCAATCCCTGCGATGGCTCACCCATCTACAACGGCGAAATCTTCGACCCCCTGACCACCAAGACTGTCAACTTGCCAAGTGGCGGCACGGCGGAGTGCCGCACGGCCTTCCCCAGGAACGTAGTCCCCGCGGGCCGGGCAAGCTCCGTGGCGAAAGCTCTGCTCGCATACTACCCAGCGCCAACCAGTACGAGCAGTGTGTTCAGCAACTACTCGCAGAAGTCCGTTGCTCCCATCACCGACACTACGTATAGCATTCGCATCGATCAGAATCTCAGCTCCAAACTGAAGCTCTGGGGTTCTTACAATACGCGTGAGAACGACCTGTTTACGGGTGGTTTGCCAAACCTTCCCTCTCCGGTAAGCACGAATGGATGGTGGCAGAACTTCACCACTCATTTCTTCCGCGTGGGCATGGATTACTCATTGAAGCCAACCCTTTTGAATTACTTCGTTTTCGGGACAAACCGCAGCAACAGCCAGAATTACTCCGAGGCTGTGGCCATCGGCAAGGACTGGTCGCAGATGGTCGGCCTCGCCAACACAGGTGGAATGAACTTCCCGCTCATCAGTACCGGTGACGCCCAGATTGGATTGGGATTCGCCAACAATGGCGACAACGTGGACAACGGCCTTCGCCTCAACGACGCCATCGTCTGGACTCACGGACGCCACAACGTCAAAATTGGCGGCGATCTCCGTTACCAGCAGTACTCGCCAATCAACGGGAGAAACGAATATATCGACTTCAGCGGCAACGAGACGGCGGGAGCCATTGGCCAGGGCGGCGGCCT
>Ga0206796_1036_pt3 | contig 26993 bp, 22 predicted proteins | sample Alteio_BWOrgCont_68_FD_152895 | JGI IMG/M metagenome (GOLD analysis project Ga0206796, IMG submission 152895) | Enriched cells from forest soil in Barre Woods Harvard Forest LTER site, Petersham, Massachusetts, United States -... | ecosystem: Environmental > Terrestrial > Soil > Temperate forest >...
CCTTCGCCGCTGTAGTCATAGACGCCGTTCTTGAAAAACTCGGTGGCCGCGCAGTCAAGCGCCAGCATGACATCGCTACCCGGCTTATAGCCGGCCTTCTCGATAGCCGTCATGACGAAATCGAGCGCGGCCTTGGCCGACGGCAGGTTGGGAGCAAAGCCACCCTCGTCGCCGACATTGGTGTTGTGGCCGGCATCCTTGAGCGCCTTCTTCAAGGTGTGGAAAATCTCCGCGCCCATGCGCAAGCCTTCGGCGAAACTCTCCGCGCCGATCGGCATCACCATGAATTCCTGGAAGTCGATCGGATTGTCGGCATGCACGCCGCCATTGACGATGTTCATCATCGGCACCGGCAGGGTGCGGGCAGCTGGCCCACCGACATAGCGCCACAGCGGCAGGTTGGCGGATTGGGCAGCGGCCTTCGCCACAGCCAGCGACACGCCAAGAATGGCATTGGCGCCAAGGCGGGCCTTGTTCGGTGTGCCGTCGAGATCGATCATGGTCTGGTCGATCTGGATCTGGTCTTCGGCATCCAGGCCACCCAGCGCGTCATAGATCTCGCTGTTGACGGCATCGACCGCCTTCTGCACGCCCTTGCCGCCGTAACGCTTGTCGCCGTCGCGTAGCTCGACCGCCTCATGGGCACCGGTCGAGGCACCCGAGGGCACCGCCGCCCGGCCCATCGAACCGTCCTCCAACACAACATCGACCTCAACAGTCGGATTGCCACGGCTGTCGAGAATTTCGCGCGCAATGATGTCGCTGATGGCGGTCATGAGACTGCTCCTGTTTACGTTGGCGGATCGTCGTCGCGCTCCTTAGCGGATGATGCGCCGGGGCGGAAGAGCAAAACAATGTCACGTAAACGCCATGCTGGAAGCAAAGGTATCGGGTGGTGCTCCTAACAAGTCGCCACGGACACACTGCAACGAGCAATGTTGCGCCCCATGTGGGGGACTATTCCCGCGTACGCAGGCTTCTCGTCCGCCCTGAAAACGCCGCGCTTGAGGGATGGGAGTAGGCGGACGGAACGTCCGCGTACCCGGGAAGAATGCCAGATCAACCCGGCAATAGGGAAGAATTAAGCAAACTAGGGAGTCGTATCCGGCTGCGTTTACGCCCACGTGCGCTACTTCGACCCGCTGCGCGGCCGCCCCCTGTACCCTTCATGGTGTCTGACAATCGATCTGCATTGTAGACTGGTTGGACTGGGCCGACCTGCCGGGAGCAACCCATTGCCCCCTGTGCCCCGAGCACCTGGGGGGGACACGTGCCCCGGCGGGACGGCCGCGATGAAGGTCCGGTGGGAGGTTGCGCCGTGAGCGCCAGTACAGGGATCGACACGAGTCGCGGCGGCCCGAGCCAGATGGAGGAGGGTCATGCCGCACGAGGAAGAGCTCGACTGGTATGTTGGCTTTGACTGGGCCAGCGAAAAGCATCGCGTCTGTCTGGTTGATCACACGGGCCGCGTGGTCGGCGAACGCGACGTTGGGCACGACGGCGCCGGCCTGACGGAGCTGTGCGAGTGGCTGATCGACAAGACCCGCGCCGAGCCGGGACGGATCGCCATCGCCATCGAGATGCCGCACGGTCCTGTTGTCGAGATGCTGCTGGAGCGTGGCTTTGCGGTCCATGCCATCAATCCCAAGCAGCTTGATCGGTTCCGTGATCGCTTCACGGTCGCCGGTGCCAAGGACGACAGCCGGGATGCGCGGGTGCTCGGCGACTCGTTGCGCACCGACCGCCGCGCCTTTCGACGCTTGGCCATCGATGATCCCGTGGTGATCGAACTGCGCGAGTGGTCGCGCATGGCCGACGACTTGCAGCAGGAGCGCAACCGGCTGGCCAATCGGGTGCGCGGGCAGCTGTGGCGCTACTATCCCCAGATGCTGCAGCTGAGTGAGGATCTCGCCGCCGGCTGGTTCCTGGCGTTGTGGGACTACGCGCCGACGCCGGCCAAGGCCGCCAAGGCCCGGCAAGCCAGCGTCGCGCGCATCCTCAAGGCGCATCGCATCCGTCGCCTCGATGCGGCCGAAGCCTTGCGGATTTTGCGCCAGAAGCCGCTTACCGTCGCCGCCGGCGCCACCGAGGCGGCAACCGCCCACATCCGCGCCGTCGCCGCCCGCATCCGCCTGGTGAACCAGCAGCTCAAGACGGCGCATCGCAAGCTCGACGAGCTTTGCGCCAAACTCGAGCCGCCGACGGAGAGCGAGCCGGGGCAGACGTCCGAGCAGCGCGACGTGGCGATCCTGCGCTCCTTGCCGGGGGTCGGACGGATCAACCTCGCCACGCTGCTCGCCGAGGCCTGGCAGCCTCTGCAGCGCAGAGATTACTCCGTCTTGCGCGCCGTGTCCGGCGTCGCCCCGGTGACGCGTCGCAGCGGCAAGGCCTGCATCGTTCTGCGCCGCCTGGCCTGCAACAAGCGACTGGAGCGAGCCGTCTACCATTGGGCGCGCGTCGCCACCCAGCACGATCCGGTCAGCCGCCAGCGATACGCGGCGCTGCGCCAGCGTGGCCACAGCCACGGCCGCGCCCTGCGAACCGTCGGTGATCGCTTGCTCTTTCTCGCCTGCACCTTGCTGCAACGCCAGGTCCTCTTCGACCCCGATTATAAGCATCCCGATGTCGCCGCGGCGGCCTGACCATCCCTTGGTTCGACCGCAGCGACCATCCCTTCGTCCCGACCTGCCTCCGGCAGAGCGCCGCGCGCCGCGCAAGTCACCCCGAAGGGGGCCTAGCGCAGCGAAGCACCGCGCCTTGGCGCGGTTGACGGAGCGAGCACGGCGCTACCCTCGAGGCTACCGGACGGCACCACAGCTGCCTCGCGGGGTTACAGCCCCGCACAGCCTCCTTGACTAATGGTGGGAGGTCCCTCCCCCGTGAGCAAGCAGCCCTCATCCCAGTGTTATTTCTAGTTTGCAGCCTGGGTGTCTTTTCTGACTTGCCATGACAGATGTCATGCCGGCGGCCATCGCGACATTGTGCAGGAGATCGAAAAGATCGTGCCTCTCGTCGGTTGACAGCTTCTTGTCCAACAGGTGCGCAAGTTCGCGAAACAGCACCGAAAAGCTCGGCATGTTGCGTGCGACATTTTCGGCAAAGGTGCGATGCTCTACGCCCTTGTTGCCATAGCCGAAGGTGTCATGAGCCGCATCGTCGATGATCGCCTCTGCACTTGGCAGAATCATGTTATCGACGCTCACAAGCTTGACAAGGAGCGCGAGGGCGCCGTCACGAGGTTCTGCAACCGAACGCGCCGCCGCGCGGGCAGCAGCCTCCAGATTGACCTTGGCACGCCCGGCCCGCGCCACAGTATTGAACGGGGCTGCGATCACATTGAACCCATCCAGCCGCACCAACCAATAGACGAGCCAATCCAGCAAGCCGCTCCGTACCAGAACGATTTCTGGCACACGTATTCCCCTACGTAAGAACCTGTCTACTGCCATGAAGATTATGCATTGTCACGACAAAGCCGCCCTCTGGACGCGGACAGCGAAGAAATTGATGCCCGCAAGCCACCGAGATCTCACTGCTGGAGGGAACGGCTTGCATCCGCTGTAGAAATGGCCGATTGGCTTGCCAACCTCAGATATGTCCGGAACGAAACCATGACGTCCTTCGATGCTTCGACGCTTCAGCTTGGCAGCGACAGCAAGATCCCCGCCTCGCCCGAACAAGCCCGGCTCGACCGCGTGCCCAATCCGCAAGCCGACACGCTCTATCTTTCCCGCTTCACCTGTCCGGAATTTACTTCATTGTGCCCGGTGACAGGGCAGCCCGATTTCGCCCATCTAGTCATCGATTATGCGCCGAAGCACTGGCTAGTCGAATCCAAATCGCTGAAGCTCTATCTTACCAGCTTCCGCAATCACGGTGCCTTCCATGAGGACTGCACCGTTGCCGTCGGCCGCAGGCTGGTGGATCTCTTGGAGCCGCGTTGGCTGCGCATCGGCGGCTACTGGTATCCGCGGGGCGGCATTCCGATCGACGTGTTCTGGCAAACCGGCAAGCCGCCTGAAGAGCTGTGGCTGCCTGATCAGGGCGTGCCCGCCTATCGTGGGCGAGGCTGAGCGGCGTTCAGCCTACAGATGCCTTTGGGCATGGAGGCTCTGGACGAGATTGCCGCGATAATCGATCTAGTCATGTTAAAAGAGCGGGCAATTGAGATCGGCCCACACCTTACCACCCATCGCACGCCAAAGCTGGTAGAAGGCGTAATCCTGGCAAAGGTAACGTCCCGAGTGGGGATCAACCACGGTGCCGAAGAAGCGCCAATGCAGATGGGTCTGCGGATATCCGGCCGGCCCGTCGGGCATATAGTTGAGCGGTGGATAGTGCTTCATCACGGCAAGGAAGACCTCGCGCTTGATGACCATGAAGCCGGTCGGTGCCTCGTCCGATGAACCCGTCGCATTCCGCATAGGGGCCGATGCGTTCGTTGCCATGGCCGATCGGAATCTTCAAGGGGTCAACGCCCGCCGCGACATCCCGCTCGGCACATAGGAGGCAAAACACCCAGGCGGCTTGCAACTCGATGTCGGAACCGATCCAGAACAAGTGGATGTAGCTCTCGTCAGCCAGGAATCTGAGGACCAGGAGGTTGCGCCCGCGGGCGATCAGGCTTTCGCTCAGCATTTCCAGTGCGACCGACACTTGCAGGTGTGTCGCCTCGAAGTGACGCAAAACAGGCTTGTCACGTAATTCATTTTGACAACCATTGCGTAGCACGGTGTCGCAAACATGACCTTCTTCGACCGGAGCGCTTCGAGCGGCTACATAGAGATCCTTTCCAGGAAGGAGTTGGTGACCGATCTCCTGTGAAATGCTTCGATGAAAGTTCCGTCTCAGCCCGCCGCCTTGGCGATGCCGTCGAACTGCTTGAGCTGCCGCAGCAGTGCCTCAAGCTCACGTATCGGGATCATGTTCGGGCCATCGGACGGTGCGTGATCGGGATCTTGATGCGTCTCGATAAACACGGCGGCAACGCCTACCGCAACGGCTGCACGGGCAAGGACCGGCACGAATTCGCGCTGACCGCCCGAGGACGTCCCCTGCCCACCAGGCTGTTGCACCGAATGGGTCGCGTCAAACACCACTGGCGCACCGGTCTGATGCGCCATGATCGGCAGCGAGCGCATGTCGTTCACCAGCGTATTGTAGCCGAAGGAGGCGCCGCGCTCGGTCACCAGCACATTGGGATTGCCGGCCTCGATAATCTTGGCGACGACATTCTTCATGTCCCAAGGCGCGAGAAACTGGCCCTTCTTGACGTTGACGATCCGGCCCGTCCGCGCTGCGGCGACGAGAAGGTCGGTTTGCCGCGACAGAAAGGCCGGGATCTGCAGGACATCGACCACCTGCGCAACCTTGGCGCATTGGTCGATCTCATGCACATCCGTCAGGACCGGCAGGCTGAATTTCTCGCGGATCTCGGCGAAGATCGGTAGCGCCTTTTCAAGTCCGACGCCGCGCGCACCCTTGGACGAAGTGCGGTTCGCCTTGTCGAAGGAGGTCTTGTAGATCAGGCCGATGCCGACCCTCTCGGTGATCGCCTTGATCGCCGAGGCCATCTCCATCGCATGCTCGCGGCTCTCCATCTGGCACGGGCCCGCGATCAGGGTGACTGGCAGCGCATTGCCGATGCGCAGCCTGCCGAGGGAAACGACGGGATTGGAAGTGGTCATATCGATCCTGAGCCTTTGTTATGAGGCTGCAAATAGAGGCATGCAATGCCGAGCGCAAGGCAAGCGCGTTGGGGGGCGGCTCTTGTGAGTCACCTGATCCACCGCGTCGCGTTCGCCGGCTGGTCCGAAGCCCCCCCGATTACGCTGTCTTTGGTTCCTCGAACACCAGTGCGGTGCCAAAATTATCCGTAGGCGGCACCGCCAGATGCTTGCGGTGGCGGACATACGCAATGGCCGCACCATCGAGGCGCTCGGCCATCGCCTCGAGTGGTGCCGAGACCTTGAAGGCGGCGAGGCGCGGCCCATCGGCGAGCGAAAGGCTGCCTTCAAGACCGAGTACGTCGCGATAGCACTCGGGCGTCATCGCCTCCACCGAACCACGCGGCGTGACGATCGCCATATTGCGGGCGCCTGCACACGCTGCCCTCGCCCCGGTAAAGGCCTCGAAAAACGGCACGGTCGCCGCCGGTCTCGCGGCAAGCAGCACGACACCCCCCAGCCGCGTCGCGCCATTGGGGTGGGCCTGGAAATCCGGATCCCAAAAATTCTGAAGCTCATGCTGCTGGCTTACGAAGCAGCCGACATCTGGCATCGCCTTGTCGGCCGCGAAGGCAAGGGTGAAGGCCACACGCACCGGGTTACCGTCAGACTTCCGCCCGAAGCGTTCAAAGAAGAATGGTTCGAACCCACCAATGCCGGCGGCGTCGAAGGCGGCCTGGTCGGTCGGCGCATCGTCTGATTCCAGGACAAGCATCGCAAAGCCGTCGCCGTGGCGATCAAGATACCCTTGCGAGAAGGATGCGAACCGGGACCGATCCGCCCAGGCGACGTCGGTGATGCCTTGTCCGCCGATGGTGATCAGCTCCAGAAAGGTGCCGGGAAGCTGGACAATGCGGTTTTCGGTGCCCCACGGATGTCGATTGCGGGCACCGACACGAAAGCCCAGCGCCTGGTAATGCGCCCCCGCCGCATCGAGGTCGCGCACAGCGAGAACGAGATGGTCGATACCGTGTGCCATGAGAGACTCCGAACCATTGTCTACCTAGTGTTCTGGGATGTGCCGATCTCCTAATTGGCATCCGCCGGCGGGTCTGCAGACCCGTCCACCCCTACACCAGCCGGCTCTGCTCGACAGCAGCCGCAATGAAGCTCGAGAATAGCGGATGCGGCTCGAACGGGCGTGATTTCAGCTCGGGGTGATACTGCACGCCGATAAACCAGGGGTGGTTTTCATATTCGATCGTCTCAGGCAACAGGCCGTCGGGCGACGTGCCGCAAAACACCATGCCCTTACTCTCCAGCTTGTCACGATAAGTCATGTTGACCTCATAGCGATGGCGGTGGCGCTCGGAGATCGACGTTGAATGATAGATTTGGGCGATCTTGGAGCCGCGCTTCAGCGTCGCCTGGTAGGCGCCAAGACGCATGGTTCCGCCCAGATCCCCACCCTGCTCACGCTGTTCGAGCTCGTTGCCCTTCATCCACTCGGTCATCAGGCCGACGACCGGATCCTTGGCCGGGCCGAATTCGGTGGAGTTGGCCTCGGGAATACCGGCGAGCGAACGGGCTCCCTCGATGACGGCCATCTGCATGCCGAAGCAAATGCCGAAATATGGCACTTTGCGCTCGCGTGCGAAGGTCACCGCCTTGATCTTGCCTTCGGCGCCGCGCTGGCCGAAGCCTCCCGGCACCAGGATGCCATGCACATGTTCGAGATACGGGGTTGGATCACCCTGTTCGAAGATCTCGCTCTCGATCCAGTCGAGTTTCACCTTCACGCCATTGGCGATGCCCCCATGGGTGAGCGCTTCAGTCAGCGACTTATAGGCATCCTTGAGGCCGGTGTATTTGCCGACAATGGCGATAGTGACCTCGCCTTCCGGATTGTGGACGGTCTGCGAAATCTTCTTCCAGCCCGACAGGTCGGGCTTGGGCGCATCCTCGATGCCGAACGCCGCCAGCACCTCGGTGTCGAGCCCCTGCTCGTGATAGGCAACTGGCACATCATAGATTGAAGCGACGTCGCGTGCTTCGATAACAGCCGTCTCGCGGACATTGCAAAACAAAGCAAGCTTGCGCCGCTCTTCCTTGGGGATGGCGCGATCGGAACGGCAGAGCAGGATATCGGGCTGGATGCCTATGGAGCGCAGTTCGGCCACCGAATGCTGGGTCGGCTTGGTCTTGAGTTCTCCGGCCGAGGGAATGAAAGGCAGCAGTGTCAGATGGGTGTAGATGCAGGTGCCGCGGGGCAAATCGCTCTTGATCTGACGGATCGCCTCGAAGAAGGGCAGGCCTTCGATATCACCGACCGTACCGCCGATTTCGACCAGCACGAAATCGATACCATCATTGCCCTTCAGGACGAAGTCCTTGATGGCATTGGTGACATGGGGGATGACCTGGATGGTCGCGCCGAGATAGTCGCCGCGCCGTTCCTTGGTGATGATGTCGAGATAGATGCGGCCCGTGGTGATGTTGTCGTCCCTGGAGGCTGGGCGACCAGTAAACCGCTCATAATGGCCTAGATCAAGATCGGTCTCCGCCCCGTCGTCGGTCACGAAGACTTCGCCGTGTTCGTATGGGCTCATCGTGCCCGGATCAACGTTGAGGTAAGGATCAAGCTTGCGCAAACGAACCTTATAGCCACGCGCCTGCAGAAGCGCGCCGAGGGCGGCTGAAGCCAAACCTTTGCCAAGCGATGAGACCACGCCGCCGGTGATGAAAATGTACCGCGTCATGGACCCCCACTTAGACAAAAACAATATGATTCGACGAGCGGACAATCGCTGGCCGCAAGATTATTTTCAAACTGAAACAAGTGCCCGGCGCGCGCCGGGCGATTTACGCGTTACGGTTTGGCCGGGGCGGGCGCGGCCGGGGCGGTCGGAGCCGCCGGCTGTTGCTGCTGCAGCTGGTCGAACAACGTGCCACCGGAATTGCCGGCCGGTGCGGCGGGCTGCGCCGGTGCGGTCTGCGTGGCCGGAGCCACGGGCGGCCGGAACTGATCGAGCAAAGAACCCGAACCACCGCGGTGATTGGCAAGCACGGTCAGTAGAAGGCTGGTGATGAAGAACACCGCCGCGAGGCCAGCCGTTGCACGCGTCAGGAGATTGGCCTGGCCTCTTCCGGTCATGAAGCCGCCTGATCCGCCGCCGATGCCGAGCCCCCCGCCTTCAGAGCGCTGCAGCAGCACCACTATAACAAGGGCGATCACCACCATGAGATGGATCGAGATGAGTACGGTTTGCATTGACTGATCCGGATATAATTCGCGCGCGTTCCTACACGAAGCAAGAGCCGCTGGCTACCCCGCGCATATGGGAGGCAACCACCAGAAGTGCCAGCCCCCAATTTCGTGACGTGTACTACACCGCCCGGTGCGCCGCGACAAATGCTTCATGCTCTCGCAGCAATTCACCGGAAAGGGCCTTGGCGATGAGGCTTCGAGTCTCCTCAACGCCGTAGATTGCCACAAAGGAGCCGAACCGCGGCCCACGCTGCTCTCCGAGCAGGATGCGATAGAGCGAGTTGAACCATTCGAGCGACACGCCCGGGCGGTCAGGCGTGGCGCCCTTGGCCTTAAAGTCCTGGTAAGCCGGCAGTGCCCGCCCGACATCATAGACCGCCTCCTGGATCACCGCCGCATCGGCGCCGGATGGTAGGGCGCCGAGGGCATTCGAAAGCTTTTCGAGCGCCGCCCTCTCGCCGGCGGTTGGCGCAGAATAGACTTTCGCGGGCTTCACGAAATCACGGAAATAACGGATGGCGTAGCCGACCATCGCGTCGAGGCGCGCATGGGTTGCGGGGCTCACGCCCGGGGCGTAACGCTGAAGGAAGGCCCACAGCACGTCTTTCGATTCGGCGTTGGCGACGGCGACGAGATTGAGCAGCAGGGCGAAAGTGATCGACGTGCGCTCCCCCTCTGCGCCCACTGTCTCGGGCTCCGGCGGACTGCCGCCATGGATGTGCCAAACCGGATTGCCAAGCCGGTTCTTCCAGTCCTGGCGCTCATAACCGCCGAGGAACTGGAGGTATTCGTCGACCGCCCGCGGTATCACATCAAAATGGAGCCGCTTGGCCTCGCGCGGCTTCTGGTACATGAACAGCGCCAGGCTGTCCGGCGAGGCATAGGTCAGCCATTCCTCGATCGACAAGCCGTTGCCCTTGGTCTTTGAGATCTTCTGGCCGGTCTCGTCGAGGAAAAGTTCGTAGTTGAAGCCGTCCGGCGGCGTGCCGCCGAGCGCGCGCACGATCTTGGAGGAGAGCTTCACCGAATCGATGAGGTCCTTGCCGGCCATTTCATAATCGACATCGAGCGCATACCAGCGCATTGCCCAGTCCGGTTTCCATTGCAGCTTGCAATGCCCACCGGTGACAGGGGTCTCGAAACGCTCTCCCGTCTCCGGATCGCGCCAGACGATGGTGCCTGCGTCCGGATTGCTCTCCTCGACCGGTACCTGCATGACGACGCCGGTCCTAGGATGGATCGGCAAAAAAGGCGAATAGGTCGAGGCACGCTCCTCGCGCAGGCTAGGCAGCATCACCGCCATCACCTTGTCGATGTTACGCAGCATATGGAGCAGCGCCTGGTCGAATCGGCCGCTGGCGTAGCACTCCGTCGATGAGAGGAACTCATACTGGAAGCCGAACCTGTCGAGGAAGCCGCGCAACATCGCATTGTTGTGGTGGGCGAAGCTTTCGTATTCGCCGAAGGGATCAGGCACCTTGGTCAAGGGCTTGCCGAGATTGGCCTCCAGCAAAGCCTGGTTCGGTACGTTGCCGGGTACCTTGCGCAAGCCGTCCATGTCGTCAGAGAAGGCGATCAGGCGCGTGGGCACCTTGCCCTCCGTGAGAACCTCGAAGGCATGGCGCACCATGGAGGTGCGGGCGACCTCACCGAAGGTGCCGATATGCGGCAGGCCCGAGGGGCCATAGCCGGTCTCGAACAAAATCTCATTTTTGTTCCCCGCCAGTTTCTGTAGACGGGAAACGAGCTTCCTCGCCTCCTCGAACGGCCAGGCGGCGGAGATATTTGCGGCCGCAACAAGTTCGGCCGGATAGAGATTTGACATGTTCAACTCGACGATTGCTGCTGGCTGCGATCAGACGCGCGGGCACTGCCAGGCAGGGGCCCGAACTCAGGTTAATTCTTCCACCAGGCTGGTCTGGCGATCATCCCGGGTGCGCGAACGTCTCGTCTGCCTCTTCCCGGCTCTCGAGCGCCGCGGCTCCAAGAGCGGACGAGACGTCCGCGCACCCGGGAAGACCCCTCGTATAGCCATAGTAATATTCCGCTAACCTGAATTCGGAGCCCTACGCCGCCAGGAAAGGATTTGACATTTGCCGACTGCAGGCTGATGGCACAGCCTTATTCAGGCTGGATCGCAGCGTCAATCTCGGTGAGTGAATAACGGGCGGCCAGAACGCCTGGGGAACGAGGTCATGACCATTTTCGACTACGTTACCGCTGCCCTCGTGACCTTGCTTGTGGTTGTCGACCCCCCGGGCCTCGGCCCGATATTCTTGGGTGTGACGCGCGGCATGACCAAGGCGCAGCGCCATTCCGTCGGCTGGCGCGCCAGCGTGATCGGCGCCGGGGTCCTTGCCTTCTTTGCGCTGGCCGGCGAGCCCTTCCTGCGACTTCTGGGCATTACCACCCCAGCTTTCCGGATCGCGGGCGGCCTCCTGCTGTTTGCAATCGCCTACGAGATGGTGTTCGACCGCACCCAAATCCGCCGCACCGAAACGGCAGAAACCGCGATCACCAAAGATTTCATCTCGAATGTCGCTGCGTTTCCGCTCGCCATCCCGCTGATTGCCGGACCCGGCGCCATTACCGCGACAATGCTGCTTGCCGCGCAAGCCCATGGCGAGATCCTCAAATTCGGATCGCTCTTCCTCATCATCGGCTTCGTCACGCTTTGCTGTTACGTTGCGTTCCGCCTTGCCAACGTCATCAACAAGCTTCTCGGCATCACCGGCAATGTCGTGCTCACGCGCCTGCTTGGAATCGTCCTCTCCGCGCTCGCGGTGCAATTCATCGTCGATGGCGTGCGTGCCGCGATCGTCGGATGAGCGGGATCGACGTCAGGCGCCGAAGATCGACCAGCCCATCCGCTTGGTGAGGGCCTCGAGCGCGATGCGGCCCAGGTGGGAATTGCCAGAGGCGTCAAGTCCCGGAGACCAGACAGCGATCGAAGCCTTGCCGGGCGCGATCGCGAGGATACCGCCACCGACACCACTCTTGCCTGGCAGGCCGACGCGATAAGCGAACTCGCCCGAGCCGTCATAGTGGCCGCAGGTCAGCATGATCGCGTTGATGCGCCGCGCACGCTCAGGCTGGACCACCAACAGGCCTGTCGAGGGATTGCGACCATATTGGGCGAGAAACCGTCCGGCCATGGCCAGTTGCCGGCACGACATCGCAATGGCGCAGTGGTGGAAATAGACGCCGAGCGTGAATTCGACAGGGTTGTCGAGCACGCCGAAAGCCTTCATGTAGTTGGCTAGGGCACTGTTCCGAAATCCGGTACGCTGTTCGGATGCTGCGACCGCCTCATCGATGGTGATCGAGGGGTCGTCTGCGATGAACCGCATGAAGCGTAGGATCTCCCCCAACACCTCGCGCGGCTGATGCCCCGACAAGATTAGGTCGGTCACGGCGATCGCGCCGGCATTGATGAAGGGGTTGCGCGGGATGCCGCGTTCGTTTTCGAGCTGGACGATGGAGTTGAAGGGGCTACCGGAGGGCTCACGCCCCACTCGCCGCCACAGTCGGTCACCGACTTTGCCAAGAGCAAGGGTCAGCGTGAAGACCTTCGAGATGCTCTGGATCGAAAACGGCGTTTCGCTGTCGCCGCTCACCGCCACATTCCCTTCGGCATCGATGACGGCGAGGCCAAAGGCCTTCGGATTGACCCGGGCCAGTTCGGGTATGTAGGCTGCGACTTCGCCTCGATCCGGCCTTGCCCGCATCTCCTCGGCTATTTCTCTCACGACAATATCAAGGTCCAACACGGCTCTGCTCGTCTCGCCCGTTTTTCATTCTTGTCGACGGTTGTGTATATCTCTGCAAGGCCTAATCACCTTCAGGTCTAAAAAAGATAGATCGGGCAATAAGATACCGACCAAAGCCTGTTCACACGCCTTAGAGCACTTACGCCGACGCGGTTATCCGATAATCCTGACGCTGGCAGAGGCGATGACGTGGTATCGAGGCAATCAAACGGCGATACTGTCCGCAGAGACCGGTCCGGCCGGCAAGGGTTCTCGTCACTCTGCGGCGGCAGCTTTGGCGAACTATGGTTTCAGCGAAGGTGGAGGCGAGGATGTGCAAGACCTGCGAACTGGCGGATATTGCTCCTTCGACATCGCTTTCCAAGCGTCGGTTTCTGGCCACTCTCACCATCGCTGCGGCAAGCGTGGCCCTTGGAGGTGCCGTTTCAGCAAAGGATCTGAAAGCACCGCCAAAACCCCAAAATATCGTCACCCCGGATCAGGCCCTCGAACGGTTGCGGCAAGGCAATACCCGTTACGTCGAAGGCGTATCGAAACGCCATGATTTCAAGCATGAGCGCGAAGCATTGGTTTCCGGGCAGAACCCTTACGCCGGCGTACTGAGTTGCGCCGATTCTCGCATTGCGCCGGAATATGCATTCGATAGCGGCAGAGGCGACCTGTTTGTCTGCCGCCTGGCGGGAAATTTTGCGAATGACGATACGATTGCGAGCTTCGAATATGCAGTGGCCAATCTCGGCGTGCCCTTGATCATGGTCCTGGGCCACGATGCTTGCGGCGCGATGAAGGCAACTCTTGCCGCCCTCAGTGACAACTCGACGTTGCCCGGCCACCTGCCGTCACTCGTTGCCGCCCTTGCTTCGGCTGCGAAGAAGGGCAAGCAGCAGCCCGGCGACCCGCTCGCCAACGCCACTCGCCAGAATGTCATCGACACCGTCGCCACGCTCAAATCGGCGTCGCCGATCCTGACAGCTGCCGTGGGCCAGGGAAAGCTGAAGATTGTTGGCGGCATTTACAGGCTCTCGGACGGCCGGATAGATGCGGTGGCGTGAAGCGACCAGCTAGGAATAAATCTTGGGTTTCGAGCCTGATCGAATAGTCCGCAAGGCCCGATATCTTATCATCAGCGGACTTGTTCTTGTGATCCAGATCTGTGCGGGGCGTCGATTCGTGGCTTGGCTGGATGCCCGGGACGAGCCCGGGCATGACAAGATGTCCCTCTTTCGGCAAAGCTGCGATTTTGCTTCAGCATCTTCCGATGTAGCCGGTGAAGCGCCCATTTAGGCCGGAAATGCTGTTCCTGGCACTGATTTGCCTCAAACTCGGGCACTTGACAGCTTAATATGGACGACCATATTGGTGCCATGACAAGGGTATCCAACCGCGAAAAGATCCTGACCGAAGGTCTCAAGATCGTCCATGAGCACGGTTTTGCAGGAGCGAGCGTGCGCGACATCGTCCAGGCGGCTGGTGTACCGCAGGGATCCTTCACCAATCACTTCGCCTCGAAGGAAGCTTTCGGCATTGAGATCATCGATATCTATTTCGCCAATAGCCGGGAGGTGATGGCTGCAACGCTTCGCAACGATGCACTTCCGCCGCTTGAGCGTCTGGGCGCCTATATCGATGCGAGCAAAGAGCGCCTCAATCGCTACAACATGCGCAACGGCTGCATGTATGGCAATTTCACCGCTGAGGTGAGTAGCCACAGCGAGATCATCCGTTGCAAATTGCTAGAGATTTTCGAGGAGATCCAGGACTCCATCGCCTATTGCCTTCGAGCAGCGGTAGCGGCCGGCGAACTTCGGGCGGATTTTGAATGCAATGAGGTTGCCGCCTTCATCGTCGCCTCGATTCAAGGTGCCAATCTCCTGGCCAAGCCCGCGCGCAGCCCTGCCCCGGTCGAACGCTTCAAGAAGATCCTGTTCTCATCCGTGCTGCGCTGAGGCGAAGTCCGGCACAGACCGCTGCAATCAAAAATAAATATGTACGTCCGTATTTTTTGCTTGCGTGAGGACGGTGGACGTCCATATTGTTAGCGATCCTTCGCGCGATTGCGGCGGCCCTGCCGGCAGCAGCGGATCGGCTTGTGGTCGCGCTCGGGGCATGATGCACCGCAAGATGATTAGGGCCTTCGCGCTAGGGGCGCGAGGGCAAAAGCAATATTTCAAATCATAAGGACGGGACCATGACGATCCAGGCGGCGGTAGCGCCCGGCGAAAGCGATACCCTTGATCCGAACCGGTGGGCCGCACTTGCCGTGCTGCTTACCGGCGCCTTCCTGGCACCGCTCGACTTCTTCATCGTGAATGTCGCCATGCCCTCGATCACCGCGGGCCTCGGTGCAACAGCAGCGGAAGTCCAGTTGGTAATATCGGGTTATGCCGTCGTCTATTCGGTATTCCTGATCACCGGCGGCCGGCTCGGTGACATCTATGGCCGCAAATCCATCTTCCTCATCGGCCTTTTGGGCTTTGCCCTGGCGTCCGCCCTCTGCGGGCTTGCCTGGTCTCCCTTCGCGCTGATCGTAGCCCGTCTGCTGCAGGCTCTCGCCGCTGCGGCGATGGCGCCGCAGGCGCTGGCTTCGGTCCATGCCCTGTTTCCCGCGCATGAACGTGGGCGCGCTCTAAGCATCTACGGTATCGCCCTCGGGCTTTCCTCAGCCGTCGGCCAGCTCCTGGGCGGCGCCCTGGTCAGCGCCGACGTCGACGGGCTCGGCTGGCGTCTGATCTTCCTGATCAACCTGCCGATCTCGATCGTGGCATTTCTGGCCGCCATTCCCCTGCTGCGTGAGACGCGCAGCAGCCGGCGTCCACGCCTCGACGTCGGAGGTGTCGTGCTATCCAGCCTCGCATTGACGGCGTTGGTGCTTCCGCTGGTCGAGGGCCGGGAGAGCGGCTGGCCCTGGTGGTCCATCGTCATGCTGCTAATGACACTGGTCTTCGTGGAACTGTTTCGTCGTTACGAGATCCGGCTCGCCAAGGCCGGCGGCGACCCGCTGGTCGCCATCGAGATCTTCCAGTCGCCCGGCCTGCTGCGGGGGCTCGGCGCGATCATGACGCTTTATGCAATGGCGACCTTCTTCCTGATCTATTCGATCTACCTGCAGACCGCGCTTGGTTTGTCGGCTTTGCAGGCTGGCCTTGCCATCCTGCCCTTCTCAGCGGGCTTCCTCGCTGGATCGACGCTCAGTCCCTTCTTCGGAAGCTGGATGGGAACGGCGGCGCCTTCCTTCGGCTTCACCCTGTCGGCGACGGGCGCCATCGCAACGGCCCTCATCGTCGCGCGGTTCCCGGCCGGCACGATGCCGCCCTGGCCGCTGATGATGCCGGCGCTGACGCTTGTCGGTTTGGGCATGGGAACATCCATACCGACGATGGTGCGGGTTATCGTGGAGCGGGTCGAGCCACATCGGGCCGGGCTGGTGGGAGGTATCGTCAATTCAACGCTGCAGGTCAGTGCGGCCATCAGCGTGGCGGTATTGGGCGGGCTCTTCTACACTATCCTCGGCACGCATACCGATCCGGTGGCGGTGACGGGAGCTTTCTCGACCACCCTCCTTGCCATCGCGGCATGCCATATCGGCGGTGCCGGACTGGCCGCCGGCCTCGGTCAGCAGCGCCTGCGCAAGGCCATTCCCGTCACATGCGAGCGAGCCTCATGAGCAAATTGTTTTCCCCCCTTGCATTGCGCAGCCTGACCCTTGTCAATCGCATTGCCGTCTCGCCCATGTGCCAATACTCGGCCGAGCACGGGAAGGCCAATGCCTGGCACATGATCCATCTGGGCAATCTTGCGATTTCCGGCGCAGGGATGTTGGTCATCGAGGCGACCGCTGTGGAGCCCGAAGGACGCATCACGCAGGGTGATCTCGGGCTTTGGGACGATGCAACCGAGGCTGCCCTTCAGCCGATAATGACAGCGATCCGTCAGCATTCGAAAATCGTCGTGACAATGCAGATTGCCCATGCTGGGCGTAAAGCCTCGAGTAATGTTCCTTGGGAGGGTGGCCAACTCCTCCCGGTGCCGGAAGGCGGTTGGGTACCCTGCGCTCCCTCCGCCCTGCCCCACAAGCAAGGCGAAGCACCTCCACAGGTGCTGGATGAAGCGGGCCTTGCCCGCGTGCGCGATGCCTTCGCCGCGACGACGAAACGCGCGATGCGGCTAGGCATCGATGGTATCGAGATCCACGCAGCCCATGGCTATCTGCTCCACGAATTCCTCTCGCCGATCGCGAACCAGCGCAATGACGCCTATGGTGGATTGCTTGAAAATCGCATGCGCTTCCCGCTCGAAGTGTTCGAGGCCGTTCGCGCCGCCGTGCCAGCTGACAAGCCCGTCGGCGTGAAGGTCTCGGCGACCGATTGGGTGGCGGGCGGCTGGGATATCGAGCAGACCATCGTTTTTGCCCGCGAACTCCAGAAACGAGGCGTCGACTGGATCGCCGTTTCCTCCGGCGGTATCTCGCCCCTGCAGCAGATCCCGTTGGGCCCTGGCTATCAGACGCCGTTCGCGCAGGCGGTAAAGCAGGCAACCGGCCTCAATACCATCGCCGTCGGTCTCATCACCGAGGCGCGCCAGGCCGAGGACATCATCGCCGAGGGCAAGGCGGATCTCGTCGCGATTGCGCGTGGGATGCTTTACGATCCCCGTTGGCCCTGGCACGCGGCCGCCGAGCTCGGTGCCACGATCGCCGACGCTCCGCCGCAATATTGGCGTGCGCCTCCCCACACCCAGAAGGCGTTGTTTGCAGACACGTTTTTCGGCGCCCGCTGACAAGCCACTCGGCGACGGGGCCGTGGTGATCTTCGCGCCGGGTTGCATCGTCTGGCATACGGCCCCAACTGTAATACATTTCGGAAAGCAAAGGATTTCGAACTCATGGCAGAAAGAACGGTCAAGATTCCAGGCCCCGACCACCCGATCACGATCGAACCCAATCCGGCACGGATCGTCGTTTCCGTCGCCGGCCGCACCATCGCCGACACCCGGGAGGCGCTGAGCCTGCGCGAGGCTACCTACCCGATCGTGCTCTATATTCCACGCAAGGATGTCGACATGACATTGCTGGAACGAACGGATCACGCCACCTACTGCCCCTATAAGGGCGACTGCTCCTATTTCAGCGTGCCCGTCGGCGGCGAGCGCTCGGTAAACGCGGTTTGGACCTATGAGGCGCCCTATCCCTCGGTTGGCGAAATCAAGGGTCACGTCGCCTTCTACCCGGACCGGGTCGAGAAGATTGAAATCGTGGCCTGAGGCAGTCGGCCAGGATGAAGTGGAGCCTTCCTCACGACGATAGGGGAAGGCTTTTTCATTGCGTCCAACGAAAGGTGAAGTTCCTGAAAGCGAACCTTGCAAGCCAAAGAGGATGCTGGTTGGGACCTCCACACAGCGCCAAGGCCAATATTCCTAGCCAGAACGTGTTCGCATCAGGCAATCGATGCGGACCCTGTGTGGAGGTGAAAGGAAATTACCACGCGAACGCCTGGAGTAGGGAGATCCTCAAGAGTCGTAGGGGGTATCGCCAAAGAGAGAAGGAGGGGTGAGGCGAAAGGTTGCTTTCGGCGAGACAAGCCGGACCGCAGACAGAAGATCGGGTGGAGACGGCCCCATACTGTGGGGAGATCTGACTGTACCTGCGGCCAACACCGCACGCGCCATTTCGTCAAATTCCGCGTCCGAATGTTCGGTGGCGTCTGGCTCCGGACCTGGGTCCGACTCTCCACGAGGGCAACCAGTTCGGCAGTAAGGTCCATGACATCCCTCGGCTTCCGATGAAACACTCGTGATGCCATTTGTATTGGATCGGCATGGCACTCGAGCAAATGGTTGGATCTGCTCTACGATTTTCGACCCATCAATAAAATGGCGCCGATTTTGACAATCGGCGCCAAGGCTATGCCCTTTTCTGCAATCCAACATGTTCCGCGTCAGAACGGAATGTCGTCGTCCATGTCGGAGGATGAATATTTGCTGCCAGCGGTGGCCGGTGCGGGACGGCGGTCCATCGGGCTGGCGGAGCCGAAATCATTGCCCTGGTAATCACCACGGCCGGCATCACCCCCTTGCCCGCTCCTGGAATCGAGCAGGGTCATCTCGCCGCGAAAGCGCTGAAGCACCACTTCGGTCGAATATTTCTCGACCCCTGAAGCGTCATTGTATTTGCGCGTCTGCAGTTGGCCTTCGATATAAACCTTCGATCCCTTCTTGAGATATTGCTCTGCAATGCGGGCCAGGCCTTCATTGAAAATCACGACGCTGTGCCACTCGGTCTTCTCTTTGCGCTCGCCCGTCGCCTTATCGCGCCAGCTTTCCGTCGTTGCAAGCCGCAGATTGACCACCGGCTCGCCAGAGTTGAGACGCCGCACTTCCGGATCGCGCCCCAGATTGCCCACTAGAATAACCTTATTCACCGAACCCGACATCGCGGCATCCTCCTTCGCTCCACGGCGCCGACACCCAAACCGGCCGCGCGCCGACTGCGCCACCAGGGCGCTTCCTTTCACCTCATCTAGCACGCCCCTGCCGGAACATGCGGCCGCGTTGGCACTTCCCGTCTTCTATCCCCAGGAAATATCCCTGGGAAATTTGATGAAGGAACCTCGCAAGCAAGACCGTCTCAGCAGGCCATTTGTTCCACATTTGTTCGCACAACGCAAGCGCCCGGGTCTTCACGGAACCATAACCATGTTCCACACCGCCCCCCTTTGCCCGTCGGCGCAAATATACGGAAATTACCGCCATTTCAGGCGATAAATCCTTGCTTTGGCGGGTGAGTCTGCCCCATAGCTCCGCCCCAGATCTGAGCTATCGATCCCCCCATCGCTCTTTTGCCACATTGGGCGTGCACGGGAACACACCGTTTAATTTAAACTACTAGAGAGGGCAGCACCATGGCAGGACCTGGACAACAGCGCGACGCAACCGACAGCGCCAACACGGTGGCGGCCCTTGGCCTGCGGCGTGCGGCACTGCGCGGTATGCTCGCTTCACCGATCATCGATGCCGACGATCAGAAGGGTCTGCGCGACGAACTGGTCGGCGAGCTGCGGTCCATCGCATTGTCGATCTCGAGGGCGCCAGCCAAGAATGCCGTCGAGCTTTGCGCCAAGCTCGACGTTCTGGGCGAGGAATATCGCCCCGACGGCGACAGCGGCTCAATCCGTGAACTGATCGCCAGCATCCGTCGCGACGTCGTCAGTCTCACGGCACGCCCGGTTGTGCAGGAGCGCGCTTCGTTCCAGACGATTCGGCCGCTTCATAATCAACGTGCGGTCGAACCGCAGCAGGCCGCAGAGTCCGAGAAGTCGGCGGCTGAAGCCGAGTAAGTCGACATCGAACCATCCGATCCCCTATAAGACCCCGCAAATGGTTCCATTTGCGGGGTCTTCCATTAATCGGGGGAGGCTTCCTATTGCTTCGCGCCGGGGCCAAAAGCCTGGCCGTTCACGACGACTTTCTTCAAGGCACTATCGAATTCGACATCCCACAGGGAACGACCATCCGGCCCGTTTCTTGCGAGGCCCTTGAGAAAGCTCAGCCCGAGCAACGCCCTTTGCATGCTCTGCCCTCTTGCAGGGTTCAGCGCATTGATGACTTCGTCGAGACCGGAGGCGGAAATCTGCGCCTTGCCCAGCTGGTTCGGAACGAGGGTGGTGCCACCCTGCCCTTTCACATCATAGTCCGTCCCAGTGAGGCTTTGATCGAAATCGAGGCGGGCACGATCGCCCCCGAGCATGCCGAGAAGGGTCATGCGAAGACTATCTGGCAGTGGCGGGTTCCTGCCGGCATCGAAGCTCTTGATGACCCGGTGCGCCATCGCCTCGATATCGATCCCCGAGAGCTTGAGATTGATATCCACGTCTTTAGGCACGAGCGGCCCCGCCCACCCGGGGACCAGCCCGTCCGGCATCGACAGACCGGAGAGCTTGATCCCGACGGCGTAGCGCCCATCCTTGACCAGGCCAGTGCAGGTCACCGTCTGATCGGCGATCGCGACCCTTATGATGCCAGTCGGCAGTCCTATGCTGAGGTTCTGACTGCTGATCGTGCCGGTCAGCTCCCGCCAGATCGGGAAAGCCGCCGCGACCTTGGCCTTTACATCATCCTGCGCGGCCAAAATCTTGTCGTAGCTGCCCTTGCCCACGAGAAAGGCAGCAATATCGAGTATCCCGGCCGTCGCGACCCCTTTTACTGTTGCCTCCTGATGGACGTGGTCTGCGCGTACGACCACAGGCACCATCGGCTGAGCGGGATTCTTGATCGTCACCGTCTCGCTGAAATCGACGATATCGGCGTCGCCAACAATATCGACCCCGCCATCCCTCCCCGGCGTGCCGGTGCTCTGGGCGGTGACCTTGCCGGACGAGGCGTCGATATCCTCGACTGGCGAGCGTACAGTCATGGTGAAACTGTCGCAGCTGGCGGTCTGGCTGGAAAAGAACATCAGCCTCGGGTCGAAAACAGCTTGCTGTGAACAGCCATCCATGCGCTCGACCACCTCGAACGGCTGGTCGCCCATTCTGGTCTTGTTGGATAGCACGAGGGATGGCGTGGTGGAGGCGATGCCATAGGTACCGTCGTCCTTGGGCGTTATCAACACGCTATAGGGACCAAATTGGATCTGGGAACTGTCGGACGCCACACCCAGCTTGGCGCTGTCCAGCTCTAAGGAGAGATCGTAGCTTTCGCCCTGCGGGCTGATACTGATCATGCCTTTGTCGAACAACGTCCTGCCAAAATAGCGCGCCAGGGTGTCCTCAAGTTTCTGCGCCCCCTTTTGCGTGGCTGTTCCGGCCGATGCGGGCGTTGCGGCATAGACACTGGCCAGAAGGGTCGCGCCCAGGAGCCTGCAGCAAAATGCGCCGGATCTTCCTGCATGCTGACGGCTGTATACAGACATGAGTGCTCCTGATTGATATTTGCTGCCGTGTCGCTACCCCTGGCCGCCGGTAGCGCCGCACGCCCCACGCTTGAACAGGTTTCGTGGCAATCTGAAGACGCCCAAGCGTCTCCCGATGGTGATCGCGCGCACAAAGAGGCGGGAATTGCTCCCGCCTCTCAGCTTCATCCTCGGAATGGGTGCTTATTGGTCGCCGCCACCGGCGCTCAGGACCTGACCGTTCACGCTGATGGCCTTCGTCGCTGCGTCGAACTCGACATCCCATACGGCCTTGCCATCAGGACCTGTCTTGGCGAGGCCTTTGACCAGCGCAACGCCCATCATGGTCTGCTGCTTGTCTGGAACCTCGGCCGCGTTCACCGCTGCGATAATCTGGTCGAGATTGGTGGCCGAAATCGTCATCTTACCCTGCTGCGAAGGGAAAACCGACATAGTGCCCTCGGCGCTCACCGCACCGGACGACGCCGTTAGCGTGCTGGGCGACAGCGTCACATGCGGCTGGCCAGCCATGACCATGGCCAGGAACTGTCCGGTTAGGCTGTCGGGGATCGGCGGATCCTTGGTCGCATCGAAATTCTGGATCGCCAGGCGAGCGAGGCCGTCAAGGTCGACACCGGAGAACTTCAGGTCGATGTTGCCCTGTGTCGGCACGAGTGGTGCGACCCAGGCCGGGATCGGTCCTTGCGGGAGTTCGAGGCCGGCATATTTGATGGCGACCGAGTAATTGGCGTCCTTGATAGCACCAGTCAACCCGATCGATTCCTCAAAGCTGCCAAGCTTGACGGTGCCAATGGGCGTGTCCACGCTGACGTCGTTCAGCGACGCCTTCCCGCTCATGTTGTTCCACAGCGGCAGGGCCGCGAGCACCTTCTGCTTGATGGCATCTTGCTGCGGGATCAGATCCTTGGGATGGGCCGCATTGGCAGCGAGCGAGACAATGCCGAGGATCGAAGTCAGTTGCGCACTGTCGACGCTGATGTCCTGGGTTCCCGACTTGGCATGGATCGTCACCTGGACCGGCGTATCCTTGTCCTTGATAGTGATCTTCTCGACGAAATCGTTGAGCGTGCCGCTGAGGCCGATGGTAGTGCCGCCCGAGCCCGCCGCCTGGCCGGTCACTTTGGAGTTGATCGAGCCGAAACTGGCGTCGATGTCCTGTTCAGGCGAATGGGCCACCATGGAGGCACTGGGGCATGAAGCATCGTAGGTCGAGAAGGCCGAGATCTTTGGATCGAAGACGCCGCTACCCTTGCAGGCAGCATTGAACTTCATATCGAAGGGCTTGTCGTCTTTGTCTGTCGAGAACGAGTAGTTGATCGGCGAATCGGTGGTCACCGCATAAGTGCCGTCGGAATTCGGGGTCGCCATATAGACCAGCGGATCGACATTGATAGTAACCCCCGCCTTGCTGGCCTCACCGCGCGCGGCATTGAGGTCGACCTTGACGGCGTAGGCCGAGCCCTGCGGCGAAATGCTGACGATACCCTTGTCGAAGGCAGCTGGGCCGAAGGTCTTGATCAGCGCATCCTGCAACTGCTTGGCCCCCTCCGGGGTCGCCGTCTGCGCGAATGCCGGGGTCGCGAACAGGGTGGCCGCCAGCAAGGCGCCTTTCAGCGCCGCCAGCGTAGCGTGATTTCGGCGTTTCATGCTGTATTCCTGCATGGAGTTTCCTTCATTGATGGAGGCCCAGATTCGCGGCGCATTGTTATCGCAAAACAACACCGCGCGCACGCTTCCCAGCCCGTGACAATAAGCGAATATCAGCACCGGCCGATAACCGGTGTGACGCCCACTAGGCCCGGATAGGTGGAAAAATGGGGTGCTCAAACGCACAAGACACAACGCAGTACTCGCGATAGGTACTGTGTATGTCAATTTAACGACGCCTCTAATCCTGAAGGAATAGGTCGCCCCCTCAGCGCCATATTCACGCGAGCCTGGCTGTACAACTGTGCCTGGCTTACAGCTAAGACAGGCCACGTCGACCAGAACCAACCAAACTGCCGGCGGACTTGTGCTGTTTCCTGCCGGCACGAAGATTTGGCCGGCAGAAACACTTCCGTATCGTGGCGGACTACTTGGCCAGCGTCATTTGGCCACGAATCTCGCCGCCCTTGTTCTGCGCGGTGTGAATGTTGAAATAAACAAGACCCGAGGCAAATGCCTTGGCCTGGTCATCCGTCAGCGTGGCAGAGCCATTGAAAGGGCTGGCCTTGGCGTCAACGGGAACCATGACACCGGCATTGGCGCCCACGGCCGCTGGCCCATGGAAATGCGCCGCGATTTCTGGTCCCGTCAATCCGGTATAGCTGCCCGACCACGTCAGCTGTTTCGTCGACGTGTCGTAGCTTGCCTCGATGGTGCCCACCCCCTTTGATGTTGTCGGAGGATTTTCGCCGGGTCCCGAGAGATCGGCTTTGTACTTCACTATCTCGGCAAATGCAGGGACCGCGACAAGCGCGATCGAAAGACCCAGAGCAGAAATGACAGCAAGTCGCGACATCGACATAGTAACCTCCATCAATTGACACCGCGAAATTAGAGACGATTATAGACTCTTCAATGACGCAGCCACCTCATAACGATCATGTGATAGTGGAGGGTGAGCCAAAACGACAAAGTGTGGCCACGAACAATGGCGTGTCATTCCGCGCGCGGCGGGAACGAAGGCTGCCGCACCGGAGCGCAATCTTCATCAGGACGCCATCGGATGATCGCTGAACGCGGCATTTGGTGGTAACCGCGCTGACCAAAATCACCAATGATTACCAATCACACCACAACCGACAATCTTTTGGAAGTTTTGGAAGGAAGGCCCTGTATCTCCTGGAAGAGCCTATGTGAAATTTCAGGATGCGATTTCCGTTCGAATATTAGTCATTCACATTTTATGGCTCCGGCAGGAATATAATGATTTACATTTGTCACCATTCGGATATTGTTGGTCATGCATTTTTTGGAGCAATCCGCTCAAGAATTTGGTTCGGTCCCTTTGGCTCACACATAGAGTTCATCCCGATGCGTATTTGGAATTGGATAAAGCTGGCAGCAGCGGTTTCGGGCTCTGGCATGGAGCCATTGGTGCAACAGAGACTTTATCTCTAGAAACCTTGCGGGCTTACTTTCTAAAGGCGGCGGGCATTGCCTGAACACCGTTCGGGTGCAATTTGACATGCTGTCGCTACCCGAGTTGATCTGCCGGCTTGTCCATTTGGCGGACAAGGCATCCGATAAAGCGGGCGGCGCTTCCCAGGAACTTGGAAGTTGCCGCGATCGCCCGATGAGGTTCCCTCGAACTAAGCTGCGATGCCGAATACACGATTTGCCGCTTGGGCGGAATTGATCCTGGCGTCTGACACAGCCAAAATGAAAAGTTGGTCGATTGTTTCTCCCAGTGTGATCAACGGCTCCGTCCCGCGAGCTTGCGTTACGGCGCTACCCCTCGGGCTTTTCGTGTCAGCGCATGAACTCCACCCCTCACTTTCGCCCGAGAAAGTGGATTTGCACTGACGACTTGCCAACGGACAGCAAAAGATCATCAGATCCGCCCGGCAGCCGTTTTGACGAGCGGCAACGGCGCCTGCAAGGCGGAGCCGATTTCAAATGCCGGTCAGAAGGTTGCGGGCTGGGGAACTACACAAACACACGGCGGCAAAATGTCTGGAATGACAAGCGCCCTAAATGGTCGGACGGCGCAGGCCATGATACTCGCGATTCCGTTGGCGCCCTGACTTGGGATGCAAAAGGCCAATCGGACGCGACGCTTTGTCATTGGTGGCGACGGACATCCTGAGCAGCGCGCAGAACAAGGAAAAGGCAATCCATGCGGCGAGTATGATGACGAGCCAGAACATGACGATCCTACCGATCGGTGCCGCGCCAGCACCCATTCATCTCATGGTTCCAGAATAACAAATGCACCGTGACCAGACTGTGATCTAGGACACCTCAAGGAATACCTGCTCCCATAGGCAGCCTGCCCGACAAGCATGAACAGGTAGCTCATTACTGAGCGGCAAAGAAAATTCTCGGCTATGGAAGACGCTCATCAATACTCAAATGAAATCGATGCGAGCAAATTGGATATTCTTTCAGATAAATTCCATAATCAGATCAGAATGATAGCCGGCTTCAATTGTAGCCGGCACTCCAGTCTCAGCTGGAGCAATTTGCACAGTATTACAAAAATACCGCCACTTTTTAAATCTTCCAAGTAAAACACCTCTTGCGATTCAGGCGGCAACTGGAAAAAATAACGCGATACTAACTTAGGCTCGCGCGCCCCTGGAAAGCCGGCAGCGGCCGTTTAAGATTAAAGAGAACTCCAATGGCAAAATTTCAGCTGACTGGCGCATTAATTGCGGCCAGCCTCGTCTTCGCCGGCGTCGCCCAAGCCCAGATCAAGATGGGCGTCGCAGGTCCGATGACCGGCTCGGCGGCATCGTACGGCACCCAGGCAAAAGTCGGGACCGAAATGGCGGTCAAGGACATCAACGCCAAAGGTGGCGTTCTCGGGCAAAAAATCGAATTGGAGGTCGGCGACGATCAGGCCGACCCGAAACAAAGTGTTTCGGTTGCCAACAAATTCATTGGTGACGGCGTGACGTGGGTGATCGGCCACGTTACATCCGGCGGGGCAATTGCAGCCTCAGAAGTCTATGCCGACAACGGTGTTATCAATATTACGCCGTCCGCATCTTCCGAAAAGCTTACCGATCGCAGCCTGTGGAACACGTTCCGCACATGCGGCCGTGACGATCAGCAAAGCAAAGTCTGGGCGGACTTCGTTCTTGCACATTACAAAGATAAGAAGATCGCCATCGTCCACGACAAAAGCACATATGGCGAAGGTCTCGCAACGCACGCAAAAAGCTATCTCAATCAAAGCGGCCTTCAAGAAGTTCTTTTCGAGGGCGTCAATAAAGACGAAAAAGATTATTCCGGAATAGCGACAAAGCTTAAGGCGTCCGGTGCGGACCTTCTGCTTTGGGGTGGATATTACACCGAGGGCGCGCTGATCCTCAAGCAATTGCGAGATCAGGGCGCACAGATAGCTATGCTCGGAGCGGACGGGCTCAATTCACCTGAGTTTGCCACGATTGGCGGGGATGCGATCATCGGAACGCAGATGACGTTCCCACCAAGGGTTGAAGAGATTCCGTCCAATGCCGAACTCGTCAAACGCTTCAAGGATTCCGGCTTTACACCCGAAGGGTTCACGCTCCTGGCCTACGCGGGCGTGCAGGTTTTAGCGCAGGCCGCCGAGGCTGCCAAATCGACGGATCCTCAAAAATTGGCGGACGTGATGCATTCAGGGCTTAAATTCCATACGGTCGTGGGCGATATTTCTTTTGATAGCAAGGGCGATATCACCCAGCCCGCCT
>Ga0206796_1055_pt1 | contig 26234 bp, 15 predicted proteins | sample Alteio_BWOrgCont_68_FD_152895 | JGI IMG/M metagenome (GOLD analysis project Ga0206796, IMG submission 152895) | Enriched cells from forest soil in Barre Woods Harvard Forest LTER site, Petersham, Massachusetts, United States -... | ecosystem: Environmental > Terrestrial > Soil > Temperate forest >...
ACCAGCACCTTTCGCAAAAGGCTTTCAGGTCACGGCTTTTTTATGTGCTTATGAGAATTGTTGCAGCACCACGGATGGGCCGACACCGTGGGGTGAAATGAAAACAGCTGGAGTGACAAACTTTCGCAAGGGCGTCACGCCAGCCGAGAGGCAAAACTAACATACGCGAGCGTGGCGGAATTGGCATACGCGGCCAACCTGGAATTGGCTTCCCTCACAGGATTGCGGGTTCAAACCCCGCCGCTCGCACTTGACGAATTGAATTTAGCGACTGGGGCTTTGTATGTCAAACGCTTTCCAACCGCCTTTCAAAGCGGCAACTGTTCGCTCGCCATCGCTGACTTTGCGGAAGTTATGGCGATGGTCGAACTCTGCCAGATAGAGCGGCAAGTGCTGTTCGGAAATATGATGGAACGTACCAATCACGCCGCGCTTTAAGAGGCTGAAAAATCCTTCAACGCCGTTGGTGGTGACAAACCGATTCTTTTCGCGGCGCCCATATTCACCCATCGCATGTTTTACAGTGTGATGGCTATATGGCCCTTTCAAAGCACAATAGCCGCGATTTTCGTCTGTATGAATTTCGGAATTAGTCGCAACGTTTTTCAGGACAGCGACTTTCAAATTCTTGCCAGTGACATGCCGCATGACCTGACTGCGAACGCGCCCACCGCGTTCAAGCAATGAGACGACCGGGGTTTTGCCTTTCATTGAGCCGCGACCGACGAACTTCTTTTTACCGCCGATGTATGTCTCGTCAACTTCGACCGTGCCGCTCAATTTGTCGTTGTAAATTGGGTCACGCAAGGCATGGCGGATGCGATGCGTCATAAACAAGGCCGTGCGATATGAGCCAAGGCCCAAAATGCGTTGCAGTTGCAGTGAGGAAATGCCCTTCTTTGAACTGCAAGTGAGATACCACGCAATCATCCATTTCCGCAGCGGGATATGTGAGTCCTCAAATACCGTGCCGATTGTGGCCGTGAACTGCTTGTCGCATTCGGCGCACATGTAAAGCCCTTCGCGGATTTTCTTCTCTTGATTTGGCGTCACCTTCCAGATTTTATCCTGTTTGCCGTTTTTGCAATGCGGGCAGACAGGGCCATCCGGCCACCAGATGCTTTCGAGGTATTCCCGCGCCGCAGCATCGGTGCTGAAACGCTGGTTTATCTCATCCAGCGTCAAATCATTTGGGGTCTTTTCGGCATTCTTTTCGTTCGTTTTCATGCCTCAATTTCGCACAAACGTCAACTTTTGTCAAGTGCATAATCCCGAATGTAACGCGTTTTCCCACTTCTATATCTTTTGCTCATCCTGTTACCATCCCCCCTTATTTTCTACTGACAAAAACATCATTATCTGCATATGTCATAGAGTCGGTCAGAAATAACCATCAACGTCAGATAAACCATCAAACCATAGAAAGATAATATGAAAACTACATCTCTCCTTAACAATCACGTCATCACCGGAACGCTTTGTGCGGGCACCGTCCTGTTCGCGGCTGCCGCTGCTTCAGCTCAAAATGTGTTCGTGTCAACATATGGCGGTGGCGACATATATCAGGTCACACCAGGTGGCACAGCCAGCGTCTACGCCTCCGGCCAGAATTTTCCCGCGGGGATCGCATTCAACAGCTCAGGGGATCTATTTATCGGAAATTCTGCTAATAATAACGGGGAAAACGGTAACATCACCGAAATCACGCCCGGCGGAATGGCAAGCGTCTTTTACTCGGGGTTAGACCCGGATGGATTGGCGTTTAACAGCACAGGCAATCTCTTTGAGGTGGATTATCGCAACGGCGCTCTCTACGAATATACGCCCACCGGAACGCAAAGCACTTTTGCCAGCGGTTTTTCCAGTCCTCTTTCATTGGCCTTCGACAACTCGGGAAATCTGTTTGTGGGAGCAGGGTATGGCAACGGCAACGGTTATATCGAGGAGTTTGCCCCTGGCGGGACGCATAGCATGTTTGCCACCGGGTTGAGTTTTCCCAATGGAATGGCATTTAATAGCGCTGGCGATCTGTTTGTATCAAGCGAGACTAGCGGCGTTATCGGCGAATATACGCCGGGCGGAGTTCAGAGCACCTTCGTCACCTTGCCCATTGGTGTCAACGGGTTGGCGTTTAATAGTGCAGGTGATTTGTTTGCAGTTGCCGGTACCGGTACCATCTATGAAGTCACTCCCGGCGGGGTGCAAAGCACTTTCGCGACGATATCCGGCGGCGGTGATCAACTGGCTTTTCAGCCCGTGCCAGAACCGTCAACATTGGCGTTGCTGGCTGCTGGCGCTTCGGCAGTGGCGTTGCGCTTGCGCCGCAAAATATAATTCGGCGGGCTAAAAACTCAGTCGCCGATTCCGCAAGATAAAGGTTCGCAAATGGACGCGAACCTTTGTATTACATTTATGTCCCATTCCTGATGCCTGATATGGATTTACCGGCGAAAGCGCAAAACAATTTTCGGATTCCCGAATTGGACGGGATTCGCGGGCTGGCGATTCTGCTGGTCGTCATTTGCCATTACTTCGTGGCCGATCCTCACGGCACACCGAATTTCCCGTTCAGACTGGTTACGGATATTGATTGCCTCTTTTGGTGTGGCGTTGACCTTTTTTTTGTTTTGTCCGGATTCCTGATTGGCGGGATTTTGATGGACCAGCGCAATTCTGCGGGCTATTTCAAGATATTTTATATCCGGAGAGCCTGCCGGATTCTGCCGGTTTATATCCTCTCGATTTCACTGTTTTTCCTTGTTATCGCATTGTTTCCTGTCGTCGTCAGGTCAGGATGGTATTCCGTGGAGTTCAGGCAGCTTCCGCATGTTCCCGCCTGGAGCTATTTTCTTTTTGTGCAAAATTTCTGGATGGCCAAACTAAACGACTATGGCCCTGCCTGGACCGGCACCACGTGGTCACTTTGTGTCGAAGAACACTTCTATTTGCTGGCGCCTTTGACGATTTGGCTTTTGCCGCTCCGCAAATTGCCTTTTCTGCTGGTTCCCCTGATCATTCTTATGCCGGTGTTCAGACTATATCTTTACCTGTATCATTCATCAATTTATATGCACGTATTTACTCCCTGCCGCATGGATGGATTGCTGCTGGGCATGATGTGCGCATGGCTGGTCAGGAATAAGAAGCATGATGACCTGGTTCGACAAAAGATGGACTGGCTTTACGTGACGTTGACGATTCTGTTTTGCGGCATGATTTATCTTACGTTTTTCCAAGCAAGGGCAGGATGGTTTGAAGGCCTCAATTCTTTCGAAATGATACTGTTCGGATATTCCTGGATAAGCCTGTTTTTTGCCTGTTTTTTATTGGTGGTTATCACATCCGTAACAAGTCCTCTGGCGTATATGATGCGCAATCCCTGGTTGCGTCGCTTGGGGGTCATTTCTTATTGCGTCTATATGGTTCATGAGCCGGTGGATGATTTTGTCCATCATTTTATCTATGGAAAGGACAACACGAACGTAAACAATTTTTTGGATGCGAGTGCGGCGCTCATGAGCTTTGCGATTGTGTGGCTTATAGCAAGCGCATCCTGGAGGTTTTTTGAAAAGCCCATCATCACCTGGGGGCATTCGTTTTTGTATAGAGGAGACAAAGTGCCGGAAAATCGGGATGCCGCCATGAACCCGCAATCGAAAGAAAATAGCCCGGAGATATCCACCTAAATCCGGCGGGGAAAATTTTAGGGCCAGTTATCTATGGCCTTGCGCAGGTCGTGGATGCTGATTTGGCGGTCGCCTTGGTCAAGCCAGTTGCCCATGCGATAAGCCTTTTCCAATTTGTCCGCCAAATCCTGGTAGTAAGGTTTTCCGGCATCGCCGATGGCGCCAAGCGTGGCGACATTTCTTACCTTAGCAATATCCGAAGGGACGGATACGTTGAAAGATTCGAGCATGGTCGCCAGGTCAACGTCCAGTTGGTGAAGGATGTCCGTCTTAAGCTTTTGCATGGTGGGATCGTCCTTGTGGATGGCAAGGGCTTTGTTGACGAGCGTGACTGCGGTGGCAAAGTCCTGTTTTTGGAAGGCGTCCTGGGCCTGCTTCACGATATCGCCGAAAGCGTCTAACTGCTTTTGGGCGTTGTCGCGGATGCTGGTCGCGGTAGAGTCGCCCGGTCTTTTATCCAGGGCTGTCCTGGCCCAGCCGACGGCATCAGCGTAATTGCCGCTGTTCATATCGGCTTGGGCATTGTTGATGGCATCGGTGTAAGCCTGTTGATTCGCGAGTTGGGTTTTGGCGTCCGATTCGAACCGCTGCATGTCGGTGTCAGTTTTGTAAATGGCCAGGGCTTTGTCGGCCTCCGTAATGGTGTCGGCGAAATTGCCTTTTTGGGAATCGGCTTTGGCGGCGGCAACGGCGGCATGATAGTCATCGAGGAATTTCTGCGCCCGATCGCGCAGTTGTGAGGCGTTGGCATCGCCCGGAATTTGTTGCAGGGCTTCATTGGCATAGGCGACCGTATTGGCGTAATCACCCGTATTGAAAGCGGCGCGGGCGTTGTTGTAACTGCTGGTGTAAGCGGCGCGGAGTTTCGTTTGCGATTCCGCCGAGGCTTTGAGCTTGAGCATGGCATCGTCATTTTTGACGATAGCCAGCGCCTGATCCGCTTCGTTTTCCGCCGTGGTAAAGTCGGATTTACTAAAGGCATCATTGGCGGCCTGCACGGCGGTTTGATAAGTACTGATCTGTTTTTGCGCCGCATCGCGCATATTTTTGGCGTTGGTGTCGTTAGGAAATTGCTGGAGGGCGTCGCTGGCCAGGCTGATGGCTTTATTGAAATCGGCGTTGTTGTAGGCCGTTTGCGCGCTGCTCATGTCATTGTTGTAGGCTTCCTGCTTGCCGGCCTGCGCCTGCGCGTTGGCCTTAATCTGTTGCATGGCCGCGTCGTTCGGATAAATGGCCAGCGCTTTGGCGGCTTCGGTATTGGCGTCCAAGAAATTATTATTTTTGTAAGCCAGGTTCGCGTGATCCACCGCAGTGTGATAATCGTTGAGGGTGGATTGGGAGTCCTGCTCAATCCGGGTGGCGGTGGAATCGTTCGGTTCTTTTTGCAAGGCGGCCATGGCCCACGTCAGGGCGTTGGAGTAATCGTGGCTGTTAAAAGAGTCCTGGGCACTTTTGATCGCATCGCCGTAACTTTGCTGAAGCTTGATTTGCATCTGCGCGTTGGCGATCAACTGTTGCATGTCGGGGTCGTTCGCATGGATGCCCATGGCCTTGTTAGCCTCATCAATGCTATCGTTGAACTTGCCGGAATTGAAATCACTGTGCGCCTGGCTGACGGCGCTGTGGTAGGCGCTTTCGCGCATCTGGGCCTGCATTTTTTTCCAGCCGAAAATGCCGCCGACTGTGAGAGCGATCACGGCAACGACAGCAACCCCAACTTTGATAAGTTTGGGCATGAGCTTGCGCATGGCCTCGGCGCGGGCGGCAGCGGCGCGAGCGCGTTCCTCATCGCGGATGCGTTTTTTCTCGGCGGCTTCGGCAGCGGCCTTGCGGTCCGCTTCTTCGCGCACTTTGCGTTCCGCCTCTTCGCGGGCGCGCTGCTCTTTTTCCCTTACCAGGCGTTCGGCGTCCTCCTTTTTCTTCTTCTCTGCCTGTTCGGCGGCGATGCGTGCGCGCTCCTGCGCATTTTTTTCGTCTTCAATCCGCTTTTTCTCGAGACGTTCGGCGTCTTCACGTTTTTTCTTTTCCGCTTGTTCAGCGGAAACACGGGCGCTCTCTTGCGCGGATTTTTCGTCCTCGACGCGTTTTTTCTCGAGGCGTTCAGCATCTTCTTTTTTCTTCTTTTCCGCATCTTCGGCAGATAGTTGTGCACGTTCCTGCCGGGCCTTGTCGTCTTCAGCGCGCTTTTTCTCAAGCGCTTCGGCGGCAACGCGTTTCTTTTCGAGTTCGGCAGTGGCGGCTTGCTGGGCAGCGAGCCGGGCCGCCTCCTGTTCCATCTTGAAGACATCCGCAGCTTTGGTCGCGGCCTCGTCCTCGTCGTCAAACCTTGGAGGGGCAACGACCGTGGCATCCTCCTCAACGTCGTGTTTCGGAATGGCCGTGGTGGCTTCTTCAAAGCTCGCGAGGAAGTCTTTGAGTTGATCGCGCATGGCCCCGGCGCTGGCGAACCGATTTTTGGGATCATGCGCGAGGGCCTTGCGAAGGATAGAAGCAAGCTGCTTGTTGTCTTTAAAGACCTGGAAGTCAAAAGAGGCTTCCATCGGGTTGTTGGCGCGCTTGAAGAACGCGACCCAGGCCTCAGATTCCTTTTCCGGCAAGCGGGGAAACGGAAGTTTTTTGGTCAACGATTGGTAGAGCGTGATGCCGATGGAATAAATATCCGATTGGGGAGAGCCGCGGCCGCTGGTCTGGGTGGCAAATTCCGGCGGCATGAAATCCAGCGTGCCTGGCACCTGGCCATGAGTGCGGGTGCCTTCTTCGTCGTGCGCGATGCCGAGGTCGAAAATTTTCGCTTTAAAGGGAGCATTCACCGGGGCATAGAGGTTGCCGGGCTTGATGTCGCGGTGAATGATGCCGTTTTTGTGGAGATGGTCGAGGCAGTCGAGATAGCAAACGAATATCTGGCAGGCTTCCACGGGGTCCATGCCAGAGTCCGTTTCCCGGATGCGATCACGGAGGCCTGCGCCAGGCATGCCGTCGAGATATTCGAGGATGAGGTAATACTCGCGTTCATCGTCGCGCAGTTTGACCTCAACGAAGTCAACGTATTCGGTCAGGTGCGGGTGAGCGGCGTCGCGAAGAATTTTAGCTTCACGAACAAAGCGGGCCGACTGTCCGGAGCTAAACAGGCGTTTGACGGCGACGTCGCGGCCATCGCTGACCCGGCGGGCGCGATAAACTTCACCGAAACCGCCTTTGCCAAGCCAATCGGTAAATTCATACGTTTCGGAGCCGTGACGGAGTTTGCGATAGCCGATCTGTTCGAATTCGGCCATGAGTTCGGCAAAGGTCTTGAAACGTTCATTGCGATCCTGAGCAATGCATTTGTTTACAAAACTGCGGGAATGGGACAGGACCTTGAAGACGGGGTTGCGAAATTCAGGGACGGGAGGTTGCTTGCCCAGCCAGCGAATGAAGTAACCACGATCGGCGGCCTCGCCCAATTGCGGAAAGGGCAGGGAACCGGCCAGCGTGTAATGCATGATGACGCCGAAGCTAAAAATGTCCGACTGTTCATCACCGCGGAACCCACCATGCTGCAACGCAAAATCGGGCGCCATGTAATCGAACGTGCCCTTGGCGCCCGCCGCGCTGCTGGTGACGGTGGCTTCGCCGTCGTCCTGCCGGGCGATACCGAAGTCAATGAGCTTGGGAATGCCGCTGGGCGTGATGTAAATGTTTGAAGGCTTGAGGTCGCGGTGAATGACGCCGTTTTTGGCGGCGTAGGCGAGAGCCTGCAACGTCTGCAAAAGAATTTCCCGGGCCTGCGGCCACGGCAATCCGCCGTTGTTTTGTTCCAGCAGAGATTTGAGCGGCTGGCCGTCGAGCAATTCCATTACCAGGCAATGGATGTCTTCCTCCAACTCTTTTTCACGCCAGACGAAAGAGTCTTTATAGCGAACAATGTTGGGGTGATTGAGTTTGCTCAGGATCTCAATCTGCCGGCGGAACTGTTGAAACTCTTTATCGTGGCCGGTGCTCTTGAGCCGTTTGAGGGCGACGAATTCACCGCTCTTAAGGCCGGGGATGTCGCTTGCCAAGCAAGTAGCCCGATAGACGCGTCCTTCCGCACCATCACCGATGACTTCCAGCAATTCGTATTTGCCAAGGATGTTGGAACTTTGCGGCATTTATCGAATACTTTTAGAGCGGCTCCGGCTATTCGTGATGTGCGACTGTTTCCTCTAAATCTTTAAGGAGTTTGGCGCGATTGTTTTGGTTGAGCTGTCCGCTGCTGGCAAAGACGGTTTGCAGTTGGGCGATGGTGGCGAGATATTCCTGGCGCTGTTTTTCGTCAAGCTGGCCATCGTAACGAACCTGCTGCCTGGCGGCGGCGGTTTGGATGTAAGGGTCGTTGGGGCGCTTAATGTTGAACCACACGAGCATCTCTTCAAAAGTGGCATTGGCCTGTTGAAGTTGTTTTTGGGTTTGGACTGCGTCCGAGGCGGATTTGGCCCATTGGTTGATCGCCTGGAAAGGAGGCTTGTTGACGAGTGCAGTATTGGCGGGATCCGCAAAGGCGCTGGCCACCGCGTGCCAATTACCGGAATTTTTGAGCGCCTGCAATTTGCCAAGGGTTTGTTGCTCGCTGGCGGCTTGCGTCAGCAATTTAGCGAAAGCCTTCTTGTGAGCCAGGGCCGTGCCCTGGAGACTGTCGGCAAACGAGTAGTCTCCGGAGGCGAGGCGGTTTTTTGCGTCATTGAAACTCGCCTGCTCGGTCTGGCTTTTTTGGGCCAACTGCTGGAACGAGTTCACGGTCGAATAATTCTGGCAAATTTGCAGCGCGTAATCGTAATCACCTTCATCAAAAGCGCGCTGAGCGGATTCATAATCCATCATTTGTCCGCTCTGCTTGATAATGTCCTGGGCGGTGGGATCGTTAGGACGGATGGCGAGCATTTCCTGGGCTTTCGCGTTGGCGGTGGAAAGGTCATCGTTCTTTAGGGCCGCTTCTCCCGCACGCCGTGCCGCTTGATATTTTTCATCCGACGCCGACGCCGCGGAGACTTTTTCCTGCGCGTTGTCCCGCAACTCGCTGGCCGATTTTTCCCCGGGAATATATTTCAAGGCTTCATTGGCCCAAGCCAGCGCATTTTTGTAATCGCCATTGCCATAGGCGGTCCGGCCGTTTATGAAGGCGGTCCGCCAGGAGTCCTGGGTTTTCAATTGCGCCTGGGCGTCCGCAGCCAGTTTGGTTGCCGCCGCGTCACCGGGCATTAATTGCAAAGCCGTAGCGGTATAAGAGACGACGCCATTGAAATCACCTTTGCCCCATGCCGCCCGGGCATTGTTCATCGCATCGTTATAACCGGCCTGAGTTTGGGACTGGCTGGAACTGGCGGGCGATGGGGCGGGGGTAGTCGGTGCGGGTAAAGGAGCGGGAGCTGTTGAGGCAACGGGCGGCGTTGCCGGTGCAGCCGCAATCGGGGGAGCCGGGCGGGATTTTGGCCTGACGGCAAACCAGATCCCAACGCCGACTGCCAGCACGGCAACAATGCCGATGATCAGTCCAAGGGGAAAACCTTTGGTCGGGGTTGCAGCCTCGGACTTCTCATCCTCGATAGTTCTTTTCTGAGGAGGTGGGGCTGGCGTGGGCGCGGCCTTTTTTTCTGCACGTTTTGCATCGGCACGCGTGATAAAATGGGTTTGAGTTTCGCCGGGCACAGTTGGGGTAACCGGTTCGGGAAATTTTTCAGGCGCAGGTTTGGCTTCTTCTTTTTTCTCCGGTGAATCCGCGGTAGGAGTTTGGGGCGTATCACCGCGGATATCATCGCTGTCCGACCCGCGCGGGGTGTCCGAAGCAGGCGGGGCAGGTGGCGGTATGTTTGCCAGCAAGTCTGCGGGCGGGATAGGCGTTTTATCATCATCATCCGGTTCCGCGAGACGGGGAGCAGTGGAAAGGTCACGGGCTCTGACGATGACCACGGTACAATTGTCTTTGCCGCCGGCTTCGTTAGCCGCGTTGACGAGAGATTGGGCGATAGACTGGGCGCTGGAGTGCAAACCGTCTTTGATGATTTTAGCAATGCCATTGTCCGGCACCATCTTGCACAAGCCGTCCGAGCAAATCATGAAAATATCCCCGGTGGAAACCTCCACGGGAGTTTTTTCCAATTCCACCGATTCGGAAAGACCGACGGCACGAAGGAGTTCGTTTTGGTATTTGGCCGGAACTTTTTCGATGGGGATGCCGAGTTTGGCCGCCATGGCATTGACCGCCGAATGGTCCACAGTGATTTGTTTGAGCTCGTTGTTACGATAGCGGTATAAGCGGCTATCCCCGGCGTGCATGCCGACGGCGCGGCGTGGATCGCGCGGATCAACGATCAGTGCCACGATAGTGGAGCCCATCTGGCCGACCACTTTTTCATCCGCAAAATCTTTGATCCATTTGCTGGCCCGGTTGGTGGCCGCGCGGAAGACGGCAATACGTTTGGGCAGGGTGTTGTCGTCTTCGGAAGTAGTCTTACTGAAAACTTCCTGGAGAGTGGTAACGATGGTTTCGCTGGCGATGTCGCCGCCACTTTGGCCGCCCATCCCATCGGCTACTAAAAAGACGCCATGGGCGTCAATTCTCAGACACGCGTCCTCGTTATTTTTGCGCTTTCGGCCAATGTCGGAAACCTCGGCCGTATCAAAATATTCCCCGTTCATGATTTGCTTGTCCGGGTTGGAAGTTTAGATCCTGTTTGGAAAAACAATGTTGAATATTTCTTGTAATTAACCCACAAGTCAATTCAAAAATCAAATTTTCCCGGCCGCAGAAATAAAAAATGGTTTTCGCAACCCTTTTTCACGCTGGTTTTTATGCGGTAAAAAATCTGTAAATAAAGTGGACACGACATGTCTCGATTGCTAAAATCCGCGCAATCAGTTTGATTTCGGGCGCAGACTGGAAGACAGAAGCTATGAAGACCAAAATTGAAAAGTGGCGGAGATATTTTTTTTGCCAGTGTCAATGGATCAGGTTTACAGCAGCTGCAATATGGTGCGTTTTTTTTGTGACCGCAGGTCCCAAAGCACAAAGCCAGCAAACCTCCTGGCCATCAAACTCGCTTCCTGAAGCAGCTTCCGATGCTTCCAACGAAGGAAGCATGACTTCTGATACTTCTACAAATCTGACTTCCACAAACGAGGTCCAACAAGTCCAGCAACCTGTTTCTTCCTCCCAACCGGCCTCGAGTGTCATGGCTTATCCGGCTCCTACATGGTCGGGACAAACGATTTCAAATTCAACCGCTGGTGTTATGGCCTACCCGGTTCCGGCATCGGGCGAATCGAGTTCAAAATCATCCGGCGTGATGGCTTACCCTGCGCCTGCGTGGTCGAGTCCAACGAATTCAACTTCAGGTGCCATGGCTTATCCCGCCTCGATAACGCCTGAGAGTTTGAGTTCCAAAACGTCGGGAGTCATGGCTTACCCCGCGCCAGTCTGGTCGGGTCAGACGAATTCGACACTGGCGCCCGAACAATCTACTCCAGCCGCAGCGGCTCCTGCACCGGCACCAACTCAACCTCCGCCCGCGCCAGTCGTTGAGCAACCCGCTCCCGCTGCTGAGCAGCCTGCACCAGCGCCGGCTGCTACCCCGGCTCCTGCGGCAACCACTGAACAGCCTGCTCCTACAACGCCACCGCCCGCGCCAGCACCGGAAACTGCGCCACCTCCTCCGGCTGTAAGTACTGAACAGGCGACACCACCACCTCCACCTGCGCCAGCGACGGAACAGCCCACCGCACCGACAGCAGAGCAGACACCTGCGCCGTCAGAAGGTTTTTCGATGTCGCCGCCGATGTTGAAGCCGCCCAAGTCCACAAAAAACGAGGTCTCAGCTTCCGGGGATATTATGTTTGGGTCGGGCAAGGTGTCTTTGCCATTGGGATATTCGTTGAACAAAGAACTGGGAGGCAGTGCTACCAGCCTTGAGGGCGCGTTTTCTGTGCCGAGAAGCTCGGTATATTATGGAGGCACGCTTTCCTACTCATACGGCCAGGCATGGTATCTTGACCTTTCAATCGCCCAAGGACATTCATCAGGAAGCGAGTCGATTCCTACAGGTGCGGAAGGGACGCTTAATTCTGAGTTCTCGATTGATGACACATGGTACCAACTCTATATAAAATATACGTTTCCACAACTTCGCGGGAAACGGTTTTCGGCCTATCTTCGGGCAGGTGCGAGCTATATCACATCGAAACTTAATGATAATGGGACGGCCCCAGGGAAACTATATACGCAAACTGATAAAACGCAGGATATCCTTGGCAATATAGGCGCTGGTTTGGCCTATTCTTTGTTTACGACGCATCGTTTGCGAGTGGATTTGCAGGGTGAAGTCGAAGGTTTTGGTGGAGAGAGGACACAGCAATCTTTGGAATCTCTTGGTGAGGATAGCGGTCTGCCTTCTGATACCGCTAACATTGATAATACTCTTTACGGCGGAATTGGCATTGCCACGGTGCGCATGGAATACCGCATGGGAAAAGCGGGATTGTTCAAGGTATTTGGCGAAGCGGGGATTGAAGGAAGATACACTTTAATTGAATATTCAGGATCCAATTCGGGGACGCCCAGCGAATATCTCTGGGGACCCTATGTGAAGCTGGGACTTCGTTATTCATTTTAATAAATCGTTCTAAATCGGGGTGACGTTATGAATCGTTTAAAATATGTCTTTGGATTTCTGGCGATAGCCGCCACCTGCTCCGCAGCGCCGCCACCGGCCCTGCAGTTTACGAATATTACCCTTTCGACCAGCCCCAATCTTTTTAACGGACTAACCAACCAGTTGAATTCAGTCGTCTATGGCGGGAGTTCAAATTTCGTGGCAGTAGGCGCGAACCAAATCTATGTTTCCGGCAATTTCCAACCAGGACAATCGTGGCTTACGAAGTCTGACTGGGTGACTAATCAAATATTGCCTTCCTATGGGTTGAGCTTGGACTCCGTTACTCTGGGCGGCAATGTTTTCGTCACTACTGGGGCCAGCAATGTGGTTTTCAGCGCGGCAAATGCCTTCAATCCCGGCCTTACCTGGTCCCAAAAGCATAATATATTCAACAGCACCATTTTAGCGCCGGGGATTGCCTACAACAATGGCTTATTTACAGCGGTGGCGGAAGCACCTGAAATTGCCGTGTCAGGCGTGAATTTGCCAACAGCAGCATTTTGGACTCTTGGAAATCTGGCAAATGTAAGTTTTGTGGAATCGTTTCGTGGTGTTACGGCGCGCGGCACAAATGGATTTGCCGCTTGCGGTATCGTCGGCGATGTCCGACTGTCCAACGATGGAACGAATTGGCAGTCCCAGGTTAATGGGCAGATTGGGGAACCTGACCTTTATGGAATCGCCTATGACGGAGTGCGGACACTGGTTGCCGTGGGCGCCACCAATTCATCCAGCAGCGACAATGGGGCCATCCTGGTTTCAACGAACAGCACCGAGACGGATTGGCAAACTGTTTATGTCAACCCGGCTTCCAGCACGCCCATTAATGCAGTCACTTATACGGGGTCCGGATTTATTGCGGTTGGCAATGCCGGAGAGGTGCTGACCAGCCCAAATGGCGTCAATTGGACTTTGCTGTCGAATGCGGTTTATCCCACGAATGTCAATTTGTACGGTGTGGCTTATGCCAATAGTGGATATATGACGGGAGTCGGGGAATTGGTCGGAGCGTCGGGAGCGGTGATTCTTGCGGGCACACCGCCGCCGTCCGCGATCAATGGTGTGGGGGCAACCAATTGCGCCACCTATCCTGATGCGGCTGACAACGGCACACTTTCAATAACGATCGTGACCAATGCAACCCATCCTACCGGCACCGTTTCGGTGGATTGGTATTACCAGAACAGCCTGGTCGCCTCGGCCACAACGAATTTTGTCCCGACCAATAATCCCGATTTGGTTACGTCGAATGCTCCTGCTATTTATAACTTTAACGCCGTGGAGCGGGATTTAAGGACCGGCTTTACCAGCGCGGCCACTCCGGTGACGCTGCAAATCAATCCGCGTCCAACGGCTACCCTGGCGCCTTTAAATACGACCGATTGCAATGTAGGCGATTCTTTTGTTTTGACCAATACGCTGTCGGGCATTGGGCCGTGGACGGTTTATTGGAATGACGGGACGGTGCAGACTACGAGCGGTTCCGGCCCGGCGACGTTGACGCGCACGGTGTTTCCCACCAATACCTTTGCGAACATGGCGAGTAACAACGTTTATTATGTCACGGCGGTTAGCAATGCGGACATGTGTGTTGGAAACCTGCCGGGGGATATCATCGGGACCAATAGTATTATTATCAATCCGAGGCCGACGGCCAGCTTGATCCCTCTGGCCACGATAACCTGTAATGAGGGCGATTCCTACACCTTGACCAACATACTGACGGGTATTGGCCCGTGGACGGTTTATTGGAGCGATGGGACGGTACAGACAACGAGTGGTTCCGGACCAGTGGCTTTGACCCGCACGGTTTTCCCGGCCAATGAGCTGGCCAATGCGCCAAGCAATAATATGTATTCCGTCGCTGTGGTCAGCAATGACGACACATGCGAAGGCAACGAGCCCGGGGACATCACCGGCAATGCTTTTATTCTCGTCAATCCGCGTCCAACGGCAACTTTGGCGCCCCTGGTGACGACGGTCTGTAACACCGGGAGCTCGAGCACGCTGACCGCGCAGCTAACGGGTCTCGGTAACTGGACTGTTATGTGGAACGACGGGACGAGCCAGACCGTGGGCGGTTCCACTTTGACCCGCACGGTGTTCCCGACCAATACCCTGCCCGACGCTCCGTTCATCAACAGCTATTACATCACCAACGTGATTGATAATGTTTCCGGCTGCGTGAGCGACCATCCGGGAGACATCACGGGAACCAATCTGATTACCGTCAATCCGCGGCCGACGGCAAGCTTGACGCCTTTGAATACTGTAGCCTGTAACGAGGGCGATTCCTACACCTTGACCAACACCTTGAATGGTCTTGGGCCATGGACGGTTTATTGGAGTGATGGAACAGTTCAGGTTGATCCGCAGGCCGGTTCCGGGCCGGCGATTTTGACGCGCACGGTTTATCCGACCAACGAGACTACCCTTCTCCAGAGCAATAATGTGTATTTTGTGACCGTGGTAAGCAATGCCGATATCTGCGAAGGCAACCAGTCCGGAGACATTACCGGCAGCGCTTCAATTCTCGTAGATCCGCGTCCAACGGCAACTTTGATGCCCCTGGTGACGAATGTCTGCAACTCCGGGAACTCCTACACGCTGACCGGGACGGTGACGGGCATCGGTGCCCCTACCATAGGCTGGACGATCTATTGGAATGACGGAACGAGCCAGCCCGTGGTCAATGGTCCCTTTCCGAGGATTTTTCAGCGGACGGTTTTCCCGACCAATCCCCTGCCTAACGCTCCATTCACGAATAGCTATTACATTACCAACGTGGTTGATAATACCGCTGGCTGCGTTGGCGACCAGCCGGGAGACATTAAGGGCACCAATCTGATTATCGTCAGTCCACTCTCCGTGGCAACGCTGGCAATAACGACAAACGACTTTGCGGTGACGACCAATGGCATCGGCACTGGGCTCCTGGAGTCCGTTGCCAATCCGTCGGTCTCTGATTTTAATTTAATAGTCGGGTTCCAATTCCTGCAAAATGGAACGCCGATTAAGATAGGCAGCCAGACCCTCAATGTGACCAATCATTTGGCGTTTAGCGGAACAGGACCGTGGACGGTCATGCTTTCTGACGGCAGCAAAACCGTTACGAATATTTTTGTCGCGGCCGGCAGTTATGTCTGGCAGGAGACCATCGCCACCAATAACGATACGAATTTCACCTTCTCGGTTCTGTCGGTGCAGACGACGAACACCAGTTGTTCCGTGGCTCCGACGAACAGCTACGACGTGCTGGTATATGATGCCCCCACGGCGCTGGTGTATAGCAACCAGACGTTCTGCGGGAGCGCAACCAATCTCGCCACGATTTCCGCCACATTGGGCGGGTTTGGCCCGTGGATCAACGTGGTATGGTCTGACGGCTTTACGAACAGCCTGGTCACGACCAGTCCTTTGAGCCGCACAGTGCCGACGCCGACCAATAGTACCCTGAGCCAGATTGTGTCGAATTATACCATCGTCAGCTTGACCGACACGTATGGGACAACGACGACTTCCAGCAATGATCTAACTGGTTCTGCGGTGGTATTAGTGGATCCGTTCGTAGAGTTGGCCCCAGGCATTCCCGTGCTGACCAATTATAATTGCCCGAATGAAGCGGTTGTTCTGTCCGTGGCGGTGCCGACGAACTTTACCGCCGATTGGTTTGCCGATGCCGGGCTGACTGCCAACCTCGCGACCGGTACTACCAATTTCTCGGCCATCATTACGAATGCTCCCGGGACCAATGTCTATTACGTCACGATGCGTTACAACGATGCGTTCAGCCAGACCAATTGTGCGCCGGATATTGCCACCAATGTTTTCCTGGTTTCGATACCGTGCCTGACCTCCATCACCGTGTCCGGGACCAACACAGTCCTTTTCTGGAATTGGGATGGAAGCAATATCGTGCAAAGCACGACGAACCTGCTGCCGCCGGTGATGTGGATGAACGTCTATACCGGCGCATTGGGCCCGAATTTCCTGACCAATTCAGCCTCGCAGCCGCCGATTGATTTCTTCCGGCTCTATACACCGACAAATTAGCACTGGTAACGTTAGAACGAGGCGGCTTACGCAGGCTGAGACGCGCCGGGCTGGATTATTTCTTCAATGCGAATCCCGCGTTTTTTGAAGCGTTCGGTATTGACGGGACGGTTTACAGTTTTGAATTCGCCGAGGACCTGTCCGTTTTCCGTGAGACCGGCGAATTCAAACCGGAAGATATCGTTGAGGATGATTTCCCCGTCCTTCATGCCCGCGACCTCGGTAATATAGGTAATCTTGCGTGAACCATCGGCCAGTTGTTCGTGCTGGATGATGAGGTTAAGCCCCGACGCAATCTGCCGGCGGATTTCACTCGAGGGAAGGTTCAATCCAGCATACATGGCCATCGTTTCGAGGCGGCCAATGACATCGGCCGGCGTGGAGGCATGCAGCACCGCGAGCGTTCCGTCGTGACCGCTGTTGACGGCCTGCAAATAATCCAGCGCTTCTTCTCCACGCAGTTCTCCCAGGATGATGCGCGTGGGACGCATGCGGAGGGTATTGCTGAAAAGCTGGCGTACGCTGACGGCGCCTTTACCTTCGATGTTGTTGGGGCGGGTGAGCAGTTTGACCACATGCGCCTGGCTTAATTTTAATTCCAGGGCGTCCTCGATGGTGATGATGCGTTCGTCCGGCGTTAGTTCGTGGGAAAGAACGTTGAGGGTGGCGGTTTTGCCGGCCCCGGTGGCGCCGGCGAACACAATATTCAATCTGGCTTTAATGGCCGCGCGGAAAAGAGCGGCCATGGCTTCATTGATCGTCTTGAGCTGGATCAAATGGTCGAGTGACGTCAGGCCACCGAGAAATTTTCGAATCGTTATGGTGGAACCGTTCACCGCCAGCGGCGAGATGATGGCGTTGATGCGCGAGCCGTCCTTGAGCGAAAAATCAACGTAGGGCGAGCTTTCGTCCAAACGGCGTCCGGCCTGAACGAGCATTTTTTCGAGCATGGTGCGCAGATGGGCTTCGTCATCGAACTCCACGGACGAAAGAGTTTTTTTCCCGCGCTTCTCGATATAAATTCCGCCGGGACCGTTGACCATGATTTCGGTGATATTATCGTCGTGCAGGAGTTGTTCCAACGGGCCATACCCGAGCAGATCATCCACGATGGCATTGATAAAAGTTTCCTTATCAGCGGGAGCCAATGGCTGCTGTTTTTGTTTCAGCTTCGCTTCCAGGACCTGCCGGGTGGTTTCCTTGATTTGCGCGACTGACGGGGTATTCCGGCCAAACTTCATGCCGGTTTCCATGCGCACTTCGCGTTTCAGGTCTTTGTCAATGGGCACGGGAAAAGGCGGGATTAAGCAACAAACAGGCCGTCCAAATTAAATCCGTGTTGCTGCGCAGACTTGTAAAAACTGGGTTTGTAACCGGTAAAAACATGCCGCCCGAGAATTTTCCCGTTGGCATCCGTGCCTTCATTTTTGAAGACATAGATATCCTGCAATTGATACTGCTGATCTTTAATTCCCAAAACCTCAGTGATCGCGGTGATCTTGCGTGTTCCGTCATGCAAGCGGGCGGTCTGGATGACCATGTGAATGGCCGAGCCAACCTGTTCGCGCAGGGCGGAAAGCGGAATTTCAATGCCGCTGAAGAGGGCGCACGTTTCCAGGCGGGATAAGCTGTCGCGCGGGGTGTTTGCGTGGATGGTAGACATGCTGCCCTCATGGCCGGTGTTCATAGCCTGCAACAAATCGAGCGCTTCGCCGGAGCGGATTTCACCAACGACAATCCGGTCGGGCCGCAAACGCAAAGCGGAGTGGAGCAAATCGCGAATGGAGACTTCACCCTTGCCATATTCATCGGCTTTGCGGGTTTCGAAACAAACTTTGTGTGTCTGCTGCAATTGCAATTCGCTGGCGTCCTCCAGGACGAGGATACGATCGTGTTCGGGAATCAGCGCGCTCAGGACGTTCAGCACGGAAGTTTTTCCCGACGATGTCGCGCCCGAGACGATGAGGTTTCTGCCAACTTTGACAATGACGTCGAGCAGCCGGGCGCCTTCCTGGGTGAGGCTGCCGTAGCTTACTAATTGATCAATGGTCAGTTTTTCGCGCCGGAATTTCCGAATGGCCACGATACTCCCCACCCGGGCAAGCGGCGGGATGCAGGCGTGAACGCGGGAACCGTCCGGCAACCGCGCGTCGAGCCGGGGATTGTCCTTGTCATAAAAACGGCCAAGACTCCGGGCAACGTTCATGATGGCGGCCTGGAGCGCCTGCTCATTCGCAAATTTGGCCGGCACCTGGATCACTTTGCCCTTGCGCTCGATGTAAATTTGCGAGGGCCCATTAATCATGATTTCCGAAACATCATCATCCATCAAATATTCCTTCACCGGGCCAAAAAACAGATAAAGATAGGAAAGACCGCCTTTTTCCTTTTTCTCAGGGGCTTTGGCGTTTTCGACTACGGCGGATGCGACCCGGGTGTGGTCTTCGTCATCGGGTTCGGGTTGTTTTGGCGCGGGTTCAGGCGCGGGCGGCGGCTCGGCTGGCGACGGTTCAGCGCCGGCCGGGGAAACTCCGGGAAGGTCACGAATGGTGATGCGGTAGGAATCGCCGGTGATAATATCGCCGGGCTTGACCGGCATTTCATTTTTGCACGGAGTTCCGTTGAGTTGAAAGGCGCCCGGATTGTTGAGCGCGCTGAGGGTGGAGGCGAACGGTTTCAGCAGCAACTCGGAACCTTTTTCAGTGTGCGGCTCCAATGATAAATTGCAACGGGGGTTGAAGCCGATTTTTATTTCCGGTTCGGTAAAGCGAAACAACCTCGCTCTTTCACCTTCGCGCAATACTTCAAGCATGGCCGGTTTGTCTTTCATAAGTTGCTGGTTACAAAGCAATTAAAATTGCACTTTTTTCCTTGTGCTTGATATTAAATTAAGTATAAATGATTGCGTTGGTTAAAGTTCTGCCTTTCACGCAGAGCTTCTTATCGCAAACAGGCAAACGTAGCAAGTAAATAATAGTATGAAAATCGTAACACTAAAGAAAGGTCTGCGGGGAATTGCCATGACCGAATATTTGATTATTCTAGCCGTGGTGGCAGTGGCGGCAATCCTTATTGTAGGTTTGTTTGGACAACAAATCAAAAATGTGTTCACCGAGAATACGTCAGCTCTTGCCGGATCATCCATGGGAAGCAGCGCAGCGTCAGCGACAGCCAGCAGCGCCGGGAAAAGCGACTCCCAGGACAACATGGGAAGTTTCGACAAGAATGCTTCCACGACCGGCTCATAGTAGTTAGGGCTGGTTGGCGCAGGTTCGGTGTAGGGTTTTTGGAGTGTAGGAAACAGGTAGCGGGGGAAGTCTAAATTGACTTCTTCCGAAGTCAGGATTTTTGCTCATGAAAAATACATTTCCGTTAATCATTGCTATTGTTATTGCGCTGGTGGCTTTATTTGCCACATATCAATATGTTCAAAAGAGGGACGCCGCCGCCGCCGCACAATTAAAAGGCCAGCCGGTAGTCGCGGCGAGCGTGGATATACCCGCGGGGACAGAAATCACGGCCCAGATGCTTTTCCCCAAGGAAGTTCCCACGCAATTTATTCCCGCCCAGGCCATCGAGGGCAGTGATCAGGTAAAACTCGTCATCGGCAGCAAGACCAGCGTCGCCATCAAGGGCGGACAAATCATATTGTGGTCGGATTTGGCCACCGAAAACCGCGGAGGCTTATCTTCCATTATCCCGGAGGGCCAGGGTGCCTTTACCGTGGCCATTGGGCTGGGTGTCAAATCAGATTTAATCCAGCCCAGCGATCATATTGATATTATCGGGACCTTTTCGATTCCAAAACCAAGCCAAGCTGTGTCCGGGACGGTCGCCAGTTGGCGGCAGGCATCGGATTTGGTGAACGTTGTGTTATTACAGAATGTAACTGTCCTTGCCGTGGGGGGAAATTTCAATGGTGCTCAGGGCGGCCCGGGACAGGGTGGGGGAGGCGATTTGACGCTGGCGCTGACGTTGCCGGAGGCGCAGGAGTTGATGTTTGCCGGACAAAACGGACAATTGGGGGCCATCCTGCGGCGCAACGGAGCGACCGATGTGACCACGCCAGCCAATTTGCCGCGAATCACCTTTGATTCCATTGACAAAATTATTGGCGATTTGGATGAGCAACGTAATTATCGAAGCATCGATGTCCAGAAAGGTGGCGAAGGCAATGAATCGGTTCCAGTAAAGATTAACCAATAAACGAAACCCAAAATAAACGACCCATGAAACAACTACAAACAAATCAGTTCACGAAATTGTTCGGCATTTTGATTTTGTCTGCTTTTTGCGGAGCCATGTCGGCCCGGGCAGATGATTTGGTCATTCTTCAGGGAACCACCGCAAAGCTAAGTGTTGCCGAGGGAATCAAGAAGATTGACGTGGGGAATCCTTCAGTGATTGACGCGCGTCCGTCCGACGACGGTTTGTCGGTGGTCGTCAATGGCGTGGCAACAGGCACCAGCGAATTGCGGATTGAAAGACTTCAAGGTTCTGATTTGATTACCAACGTGGTGGTTCAGGTTGACCTGAACCAGACGATGACACAGGTCCAAAGTTTGTTGTCCGATGTGGAAGGCCTGAACATTTCCATTTTGGGCAATAAAATTGTTTTGCAGGGCAGCATCCTGACCGGCTCGGATTATGAAAAAATCAACAAGGTGGCCTCCCTCTATGGAGGCTCGGTTGTGAATTTGACCACGTTTGATAAGACCCAGATGAATAAGTATGTGGAGCAGGCCATTATAAAGGACATTGGCATTGACACGGTTACCGCGCGGGTGATGGGAGACACGGTGGTTTTGGATGGATACGTTTATAACCAGGATGATTTGAAACGGGCGGTAGAATTGGCCAAGCTGAGGATTCCCACCGTCGTGAATTTGATCCGGGTGCAGGATGTGATGATTGAGACAGATTTGGAATTTCTTGACCTATCCACCAGCCACTCCTTTAATTGGGGTTACGATGTGTTGGATTCAGTGTCAGCCAGCATTGGTGCTAATGGAGCCGGACACGGGGCAACTCATATTGCGGGTCAGAGCCAGGTAGTGCCGGGCGCAACGGGCAATGGGACAAATGGAGTCATCCCCACCGAGCCTATCCCGGGAGGTTTTCCCCTTACCTACGGCGTGGAAGCCAGCGCCTCGGCGGATGCGCAAATTACCGCGGATTTAGGGGACGGGTCCGGAAAAGTGGTGGCGCAGCCGCATATCAGCACCCAGAGCGGCGAAGAAGGCAGTTTTCAGGATGGATTTACGTCGTATTACCAGGAGCCCGGCCAGGTGGGCGGGCCGTCGAGCCTGGTCAGTGTCAATTATGGGGTGATTGTCAAAGTGAAACCGACCCTCGAAGGAGAACATCGTATCATGAATACGGTTGAATTAAACATCAGCGAGCCGATCGCCTCGGTCGGCTCGATATTGAGCCTGGACACATATGACACTAAATGCACGGCTTTGTGCAATGAAGGGGAAAGCATGGTCATCTCCGGGATGGTTCAACAGGGGTCGAACTCCTCAAAAAATGGGGCGCCTTTGCTGAGAGATATTCCCCTGCTGGATTTGTTTTTCGCCAACCGGTCCACCAACAGGACGAGAGACGAGTTTGTTATTTTGGTGACTCCGCAGGCGGTTCTTCCGACGGTTGCGCCTGGAACGCCCTTTAGCGAGCAGCATACCCAATTATTCCAGAACCCGACCGGCAAGGAATGACATGGCGGATGACCAGCGAGCGACAGCAGTCCTGGTGATATTTGGCGGCGAATATCAAGGCGAACATATCGAGTTGTCGGGCGACCACCTGGCATTGGGACGCTCCGCTGAATGTGATGTGATTCTCCGCAGCAAAGATGTTTCCTCGCGCCACGCCCAACTGGTGGTGCGTGACCGCGTCACCTGGTTGCAGGATCTGGGCAGCAGCAACGGCACAATCTACAAGAAAAAAAAGGTCATCCAGCAGCCGTTGACATCGGGCGATGAATTTTTCATCGGGGCCTACCGGTTTGTTTTTGCGGACAACGCCGACGCTTTTGCGGAAAAAGCCGAAGCGACGATGGAGGAAATGCGGCAGAAGCTCCACGCGCAGCTCATTTCCGAATTAAACCTGAAACGCCTGACCCTGGCGCAAATGGCCGATCAGTCCTTGCGGCGGCGCGCGAGCGACGTGATGGACAAGCTCATTGAGGAGCGTGAGAAGGACATTCCCCCGCAGTATGATCGCAAGGAGTTGAAAAAAGCGGTATTGGACGCCGCCCTGGGGCTTGGCCCGCTGGAGGATTTGTTGGCTGACGGCGACGTGACGGAAATCATGGTGAACGGCCCGCAAAAAATTTACGTGGAGCGCAAAGGCAAGTTGACAAAATCACAGAAGTCATTCCTGAGCAAAAATGAAATTTTGACTTCGATTGAGCGAATTGTCGGGCCGATCGGCCGGCGCATTGACGAATCCAGCCCCACGGTGGATGCGCGATTGCACGATGGTTCGCGTGTTCATGCCATTATTCCTCCTTTGGCACTGGACAGCCCGACCATCACCATTCGTAAATTTCCAAAAAAACGCATCAGGGTGGAGGACCTCATCGGTTTCGGAAGCCTGTCGACGGAGATGGGCGCCTTTATTCGAGTTTGTGTGCTGGCTGAAAAAAACATGGTCATCTCAGGCGGCACCGGTTCCGGCAAGACGACACTCTTAAACGTGCTGGGCTCCTTTATTCCGGATGGCGAACGGATCGTGACGATCGAAGATTCCGCTGAATTGCGGCTGCCGCAGGACCACGTGGTCCGGCTGGAAACCCGGCCGCCTAACATTGAGGGAAAGGGCGAAGTGACCATACGCGAACTTGTCCGAAATGCGTTGCGCATGAGGCCCAACCGTGTGGTGGTGGGCGAGTGCCGCGGCGGGGAAGCCCTTGATATGTTGCAGGCGATGAACACCGGGCACGACGGCTCAATGACAACGGTTCACGCCAATTCGCCCGTAGATGCCGTTCGCCGGCTGGAAAACCTGGTGCTTTATGCTGGAACGGACCTTCCGCTCAAGGCCATCCGCGAACTGATTTTTTCGGCGGTTCATATCATTGTCCAGATATCACGGTTCTCAGATGGCTCGCGCAAACTGACCTCCATCGCAGAGATTGCATCCATGCATGACGGCGAGATTAAACTCCAGGAAATATTCTCCCATCGCCGGACCGGTTTGGGAGACGATGGCCGGGTCAAAGGCAAGCATTCGGCGACGGGTGTGATTCCGTCATTTGTAGAAGAATTACGTCAGGCGGGCATTGAGGTGGATATGTCCATGTTTGTGCCACTACAAGAGGAATAATTATGCTCATTCTCATTCTACTATGTGTATTCGGGGCGGTCCTGGCCATTATTTATTTTGTTTCCGGCCCGATTCAGGGCGCGATGAAGCGGAATGTCTTTCGCCAAAAAGAGCACGTGTCCCGTGAATTGGAGCAGATGTTTATTTTCATTTCGGTGGATGGGCTGCAAAAACTCAAATGGGCCCTGGCCGTGGTGGTGGCGGGTATTGGGCTGATTTTCGCCTGGGATTTTGCGCCGCCGGGGCCAATCGTTGTGGCCATTATTTTTGGAGCGATAGCTTATTGGTCACCCGAAGTCTTCATTATTTTTCTGCGCCGCCGCCGCCGTGCCGCCTTTAGCGAGCAGTTGGTGGACGGCCTGGTCATGATGTCAAACGGGTTGCGTTCGGGCTTCACGCTGCAGCAGGCCATTGACATGCTCATCGAGGAGATGCCCGCGCCCATTTCTCAGGAGTTCGACCTGGTGCGCCGCGAATATAGAGTAGGCGTGGATTTGGATGTGGCCCTGAAGAACTGCGTTGACCGCACCAGGGATGAGGATTTGGGGCTGGTGGTGACGGCCATCCAGATCACCCGGCAACTGGGCGGCAACCTGGCGGAAGTGTTTGACAAGATAGTGGGCATGGTGCGCGAACGCAAAATTCTGCACGGCAAGGCTGATGCGCTGACCTCGGAAGGAAAAATGCAGGCGGCGGTCGTGGGTTTGCTCCCTTATGGGTTTTTGTTTGCGATGATCAAAGTCAACCCGGATTTGATGCGTTTGATGTGGACAACGCTGCCGGGCTTCATCGCCTTGCTTTTTGTCGTCATTCTCGATCTGGTGGGTTATCTCTGGGTCCGTAAAATGGCCAGCATAGAATATTGATTTATGAATCCTGCGATCAAAGAATTTCTGGTGTCCATCGGACAACAAGGCCTCCAATGGGGCGGCAACGTGGCGAAGACCCATGTCGAAAAACTGGACCGCCGGATTATCGCCGCAGGTGAGCCGGGCGACATGAGCGGCCTTCAGCTTTTTGGGACTCAATTGCTATGCATGATTGCCTTTCCGATCTTTTGGGGGTTTATCTTCCACAAGATATCTTTCCTTTCGGGCATGGTTGAAGGCCCAAAACAAATCCTTGTTTACATCGCATTTCTGGCGGTGGGATTTATGTTTCCGGCGATGAGTTTAGGAGATAAGGCCAAAAAACGCCAAAAGTCCATCATGTTGCAATTGCCTAATACGCTGGATCTGCTGACGATCTCTGTAGAAGCGGGACTGGACTTTATGTCGGCGATGCGACGGGTGGTGGAGAAGCATCCGGAAGGACCATTGAAGGAGGAACTCGAACGATTTTTCAAGCAAACCGAACTGGGACGGCCGCGACGCGAGGCACTGAGAGAAATGGCCAACCGGGTGCAGTTGCAGGATTTGAATGCGGTGGTCTCCGCGTTGATTCAGGCGGACCGGCTGGGCGTAAGCATCGGCCCGATCTTGAACATGCAGTCGGAAATGCTGCGGATCCGTCGCGGGCAGCGGGCCGAGAAATTGGCGCAGGAAGCCCCGGTCAAAATTATGCTGCCGCTGATCGCCTGTATTTTGCCATCGGTATTTATAATGATTCTGGCGCCGATCATTATCCAGATGATGCAGAATCTCCATAAATGAAATCATGAAAAGCGTTCTCACTGTTTTGGAAGGAGCCGGGAAGGGCACCAGCAAGCCTTTGACATCGGCCTTGATGATCGTGGGACGGTCGAAGAACGCCGACTTGCAGGTAGACGACCCTTTAGTTTCCCGGCGGCACCTGGAAATCAGGATGGAAGCGGGTGCTGTATTTGTTGAAAACAAGAGCACCCAGGGATCCATGCTCAATGGAAAACCGCTCACGGGCATTGTTTCTTTAAATCCCGGCGACATCATTGAAGTGGGGAATACCAAGATGCGCTTTGAAGAAGCGTCCGAAGCCGCCTCGCCGCCCAAACGGGTAGCTGCGGAGGCCATGGAAGCTGAAATTGATGGGACGCGGATTGCCGATCCGGACGCGCTTCCCGCGCCGAGGCGGAAGGAAGAAGAGTCCGACGAAACGCGGGCGATGATGGATGACCGCACCCGCATGATGAATGCAGCCGAGTTGCCTAACTGGCAAGCGCAGGAGAAAATCGAAAAGAAAGTAGCCGCCAGGGGTATTTCCAAGCTGGCAATCGCCGGGGCAGCGGCAGTGTTAGTGGTGGGCCTGGTAATATGGTATTTCGTTGCGCATCGTCCGGTTTCGGGCAGCACAATGGCTTACAAAGACGCTTTATATGACTTTGGCATTGATCGTCCATTGGATTGGTCCAAAACGGCCGACGATACGGGTATCATGGGCTTTGGATTTGGCAGCCAGAGCGGCAATAGTTGGGGCCGCGTCAATATTTATACGGACAAGAACGAGGATTTCATGACCACGGGTTTGACGGATGGTTTTAATCATTACCAAACTATCTTAAAACAGCGCGACCAGGGCTTCGAAT
>Ga0206796_1056_pt1 | contig 26225 bp, 17 predicted proteins | sample Alteio_BWOrgCont_68_FD_152895 | JGI IMG/M metagenome (GOLD analysis project Ga0206796, IMG submission 152895) | Enriched cells from forest soil in Barre Woods Harvard Forest LTER site, Petersham, Massachusetts, United States -... | ecosystem: Environmental > Terrestrial > Soil > Temperate forest >...
TTGGCGATCGACGATAGCGCAGTGCCGAGCGAAGCGCGCGGCGCGAGGTTGAACGACACCGTGACCGCCGGGAACTGGCCCTGGTGGTCGATCGAAAGCGCCTCGGCGGTTCGCTCGAAATGGGTGAACGCGCCGAGTGGCACGGCGTTGGCGGCCGAGGTGGTGGTGATGGCGTTGGCGTTGGTTGTGGAGCCGTTTGAACCCACGCTGGAGTTGATGGCGTTTGAGGGCGTCGTGCGTATCGCCGACGAGGGCGTGAATGCCACCGATGTGGTGGTCGCGCTGGAGCCGGCGGACGACGATCCTGACGAGGCAAAGGACGATGAGGCTCCCGGCCCCGATCCGCCTGCGGAGGCGCTGGACTGGATATAGAGGTCCTGCAGCTTGGCGGGACCGGCCTGCGCGCTGGGAATGGTTTCGAGAATCACGTGGTACTGATTCAACTGCGTGTACATGGTGCTGATCTGGCGCTGGCCGTAGGCGTCGTAGAGCGTGTTGTCGATCGTGGTGGGCGCGATGCCGAGGCGCGATGCGGTTACGCGATCGATGATGAGCGAGACCGCCAGGCCGCCGGTCTGCTGGTCGGTGGCTACGTCGGCAAGCTCGGGCAACTGCTTCAGCTTGTCGACCAGCTTGTTGGTCCACAGCTGCAACTCGTCCGGGTCGGGATCTTCCAGGGTGTATTGGAACTGCGTGCGGCTCACGCGGTCGTCTACGGTGAGGTTCTGCACCGGCTGCATGTAGAGCGTTATGCCTTCGACCGAATTGAGATTCGATTGCAGCCTGCGGATCACGTCGGAGGCGTTCAGATCGCGCTGGTCGAGCGGTTTGAGGTTGATGGAAATTCGTCCGCTGTTGAGGGTGGTGTTGGTTCCGTCGGCGCCAATGAACGACGAAAGGCTTTCGACCGCAGGGTCCTGAAGGATGATGTGGGCCAATTGCTGCTGCTTCTCCGCCATGGCCTGGAAGGAGATGGATTCAGGCGCCTGCGAGATGCCCTGGATGACGCCCGTATCCTGGACGGGAAAGAACCCCTTGGGGATCATGATGTAAAGAATGATTGTCAGCGCCAGCGTGGCCGCGGCCACCAGCATCGTGATGGTCTGGTAACCGAGAACCCACTTCAGGGTGCGGCCGTAAAACGCGATCATGCGCTCGAAGACGCGCTCCGACGCCTGGTAGAAGCGGCCTTTCTGCGCTTCGGGGTCGTGGCGCAGAATCCGCGAGCACATCATGGGCGTAAGCGTGAGGGAGACCACCGCCGAAAGCACGATGGTGACGGCCAGCGTAACTGCGAACTCGCGGAACAGGCGGCCCACCACTCCTCCCATGAACAACAGCGGAATGAGCACCGCGATGAGCGAGACGGTGAGCGAGATGATGGTGAAGCCGATCTGCTCTGCGCCTTTGAGCGCGGCTTGCATGGGCGGCTCGCCGGCCTCGATGTAACGGGAGATGTTCTCGATCATCACGATGGCGTCATCGACCACAAAGCCGGTGGAGATGGTGAGCGCCATCAGGGAGAGATTGTCGAGGCTGTACCCCAGGGCATACATGGCGCCGAAAGTGCCCACCAGCGAGAGCGGCACCGCCACGCTGGGAATGATGGTGGCGTAGAGGTTGCGCAGAAAGAGAAAGATCACCAGGACCACCAACCCGACGGTGAGCATGAGCTCGAACTCCACGTCGTCGACCGAGGCATCGATGGCGGTGGTGAGGTCGGTGAGCGGGACGACCTGAATGGAGGCCGGCAGGTTGACCTCAAGCTGGGGAAGAATCGCTTTGATGGCCTTGACTACGCGGATGGTGTTGGCGCCCGGCTGCCGCTGGATATTGAGAATGACGGCGGGCGACTCGTCCATCCACGCCGCCTGCTTGTTGTTCTCGATGCCGTCCACCACGTTGGCGACATCCTTCAGCATTACGGGCGCGCCGTTGCGATAGGCAACCACAACCTTGCGATAATCGTCGCTGGTCACGAGCTGATCGTTGGCGTTGATCTGGTAATCCTGGTGAGGCCCGTCGAAGTTGCCCTTGGCCGCATTCACACTGGTCGCGGTGAGCGCCGTGCGCAGATCTTCGAGGTTCAGGCCATAGGACGACAGCGCGGTGGGATTGGCCTGAATGCGCACAGCAGGCTTTTGCCCGCCGCTGATGCTGACCAGGCCTACGCCGCTCAGCTGCGACAGCTTGGGCGCCAGGCGCGTGTCGACCAGGTCTTCTACCTGCGACAGCGGGATCGATTGGGAGGTGATAGCCAGGGTCAGGATGGGCGCATCGGCAGGATTGGTCTTGCTGTAAACGGGAGGCGCGGGAAGGTTGGAGGGTAGAAAGCTCTGCGCGGCGTTGATTGCCGATTGCACCTCTTCTTCGGCAATGTCGATATTCAGGGTGAGTGCGAACTGCAGCACGATGACCGAAGATCCGCCGGAGCTGGTCGAAGTCATCTGGCTCAGCCCCTGCATCTCGCCAAACTGGCGCTCCAGAGGAGCCGTGACGGTGGTCGCCATCACATCGGGGCTTGCGCCGGGATAAAACGTGACGACCTGGATGGTGGGGTAATCCACCTCGGGCAGCGCAGACTCCGGCAACTGGGTATACGCGACGATACCCACCAGCAGAATTGCGGCCATCAGCAGCGATGTGGCAACGGGCCGCTGGATGAAAGGCCCGGAAGGACTCACGGAGCATTGCCCTCAGTTGAATTGGACTGCGCGGGAGCCTGCTTCGCAATTTTGACCGTGCTGCCGTTCTGCAGCTTGTCAAAACTGCTGGTCGCAACCACGTCGCCGGGGTTGATTCCCGTCACGGCGGTCACACCACTGTCAGTGACGCCCGTTTTGACGTTGCGCACGGCCGCTTTTTCATTGGAGATCAAATACACGAACGCGACGTCCCCGTTGTGCTGAATGGCATCGGACGGAATCAGCGTGACGCCGTCTTGCGTGTTTACCAGCAAGCGCGTATTGACAAACTGGTTGGGGAACAATGCGCCGTTCTTGTTGTCGAACTGCGCGCGCAGCTTCACCGTGCCTGTTGTGGTATCGATCTGGTTATCGATGGTGAGCAACTTGCCTGAAGCGAGCTTGGTGGTTTGCGCGCGATCCATCGCATCGACGGGCAGGGTGCGGGCTTTGCGCATCCGCGCCTGCACCTGGCCCAGGCTGTCCTCGGCGATGGTGAAGATTACGGTGATGGGCTGAACCTGGGTGATGACCACCAGCGGAGTGGTGCCGCCTGCCTGCACCACATTGCCGGGATCGACCAGGCGCAGGCCCACGCGGCCGGAGATGGGCGCAACGATATGGCAATAGGCGAGCTGGACCTGGTCGTAATTCACCGTGCCCTGATCGTTCTTCACCGTGCCCTGGTCCTGCAAAACGATTTTTTCCTGGTCGTCGAGAAGCTGCTTGTTGATGCTGTTCTTGGCCCATGCCGCGCGATAGCGGTCGAGGTCCATCTGGGCCTGCGACAGGACATTGGTGTCGTGCTCCAAGGTTCCCTCGGCCTCGAGGAGTTGCGCCTCGTAGGGCCGCGGATCGATTTCGATAAGGGGGTCGCCCTGGCGCACCTGCTCGCCTTCGCGATAGTGCACCGTGGTCAGCACTCCGCCGGCTTGCGCGGTGATGGTGGAGGTGTAGACGGGAGTGACCGTGCCGATGGCGTCCACGTAGACGCCGATGGTGCCCTTGGTTGCGGTACCCACGGTGAGTGTGACGGGGGGCTTTACCGCGGCTCGCGCCTTCTTGGCTGCCGCTGCCTTTTCATCGTTCTGGTGGATCACGTAAAAGACGACCACTACCAGAAGGAGCAACAGGAAAAACCCTGTCCAGATAACCCAGCTTTGCCCATACCAGGCATGGGGCGCTGTCAATTGGCGATCCCGGCCAATGTGCTGAGTTCCTGATTTTTCTTCGTTCTCAGACACTCAACACTCCGCGCTCATCCGAGGGGGAAATCTCTTGCGCAACCGCTCTCGAAATCCGGCGCCAGTAGAACGCTCTCGATTGGTTTGGGGGACCTGAAATGCCCGGCTGATCTTATCGAAGATAAGATGCCGGGGAGAGCATGACAGGTTGCCCGACCAGGGGTCACGGACATCTACCGCAATAGACGGATAGGCCGCGGCGAGGGACGCAAATTAGAGTTACGCCCTCTTGGTGACAGCGTGGATGAGCATGCCGAGCAGAGCCAGCACCACTGCGCCAATGAAGGCCGGAACCATTCCAGCCACGTGGAACCCGACTACGATCTTCGATGCCAGCAGGATCATCAGCCCGTTGATTACCAGAAGGAACAGGCCCAGCGTAAGGATGGTGATGGGGAAGGTGAGGATTTTCAGCACCAGGCCGAGCGTCGCGTTGAGCAGGCCGATCACCAGCGCGGCCACCAGCGCCGGAACCAGCCCGTGGACATGGAATCCGGGAACAAACTGCGAAACGACCAGCAAAGCCAGCGCGCTCAACACCCAATGAAGCAACAATTTCAACATGCGAGTCTTCTCCGCGATGCGGCCGTTCAAATCTGCATCATTTGGTTGGATGCGAACGCCCTGACCGTGACAACATAGTCATTGACCGGGCGCCGCGGAGTCAACCTGTTCGGTTGCGCAACTTTCCTATCCGAGCCGAGTCCAAAAAGATAGACCCTCGCGTGGTTGGGCCGCCTGGCTCGCTCGAGTTAAAGGATTCGCCGTTGATGCGATTTGCGTACTTCCACAAGCAAGTGATTGCCGTACTGCCCTTGCTGTATGCGCTCACAGTGCATGGCGGGCAGGCGGCCAGCGCTCCTGTCCCCGATATTCCCCAACTGATGCGCGAGGTGGAGGCGCATCAGAAGCAACTGGAGAAAGTGCGCGAGAATTACACCTACAGCTCGACGCAAACCACGCAGGACATCGACTCAAACGGCCAGGTGAAGAAGACCGAAAGCGCAGAAGGCGAGGATTTTTTTGTCAACGGCCACGTCATCGAGCGCACGGTAAAGAAGAACGGCCAGGCGCTGAGCGATCACGAGCAGCAGAAAGAGACCGAGCGCGTTACCAAGCTGGTGGAAAAGGCCCAGAAGACGCCGCCGGACCAGCCGCTCGAGGGTCAGACGATCGGCGTGAGCCGGCTGCTGGACATCATGGAAGTGCGCAATCCCCGCCGGGAATCGTATCGCGGCCGGCCAACCATCATTTTCGACTTCATCGGCCGCAAGGACGCGAAGACGCATGGGCTGGCCGAAGACGCGTCAAAGAAGCTTGAGGGCACCGTATGGATTGACGAGGCCGACCGCGAGATCGCGCACATCGAGGTGAGCTTTATCGACAACTTCCACGTTGCCGGCGGCCTGCTGGCGAACATCCAGAAGGGCTCCAACTTTCATTTCGACCAGGCGCCGGTGAGCGGCCAGCTATGGCTGCCCACCGGCGGCGAAGGCACTGTGCAGGCGCGCTTGCTGCTGTTGAAGAATCTTCGCCAGCACTTTATCGAGCGCGACTACGATTTCAAGCGCTTCCAGGTCGATGCACAAACCGCAAAGGACGCGACGATCGTGCCGGAAACAAAGAAGTAGACCGGAGGGCCGGCGCGCATTACTCTGCCGCCGCATTGGGATTGGGAGCTTGCTGGTTATCGGGCTGGCCATCGGGCTGGCTATTCGGGCCGCGGCGCCGCTCCATCATCTGTCTGCGCTGTTGCTGCCACGCGGCGAACTTGGTCTTCTGGTCGTCGTTGAGCAGAGCGGCGATCTTGGAGTCAGTGGCCTGGCGGATGGCTTCCATCTGTTCGCGGCTGGGCGGCGCAGCTTCGCTGGTTGAGCCATTGGCCGCAGGCGGATTGCGCAGTGCTTCGAACTGCTGTCTCTGCGCGGTCAACAGCGTCTTCACCTGAGTCTGCTGGTCCGCGGTCAGCGACAGCACATGGGTCAGTTGCGCCAGCTCGCGTTCCATGCCGGGGCCGCGGCGGTGCATCTCGCCTGGCGCGGGTCCATTGGCTGGCGCGGCGCTCTGTCCATCGGCCTGCGCCCAAAGGGTGCAGCAGCCTGCCGCCAAAATGCTTGCCAGCACCAGCGCGCGGCGTGCCAGCAGAAATCCATAAGCGAATTCAAACATGATGCAATGCTCCTCAATTTGAGGGAAGATGCAGCGCGGCCGCACAGCCTGGCGCGAAGCTCGTCGAACAACTTTGGTCCCGCGTCGAGGCGATTCGAGATCGAGCTGCATTTCCCGATTGGTGAGCAGCATCGCCGGCGAAGATGCTCGTGGGAGTAGACGTGTGCTTGAACCCATTCGTTGACGCCCCGCGATAGTTTGTTATTGAGTTGCCGCACTCGCGATTCTCGTCTGCGTTTCCGAACAGACGACGGTGACGGCTATAGCGGTTCTTCAATCGCTAAACCCCGAACCCACTGCGGCCGAGTGGCCTTTTTCCCAAGAAAAAGCCACCTTGCACTGAGCTGAGCCGTACACGGGAATTGGAGAACCGCTCTACCCGCGCAATTCGATTACAGTGGATGCATGTTTGCGCGCAAGCTCTCCATCCAGCGGATCGATGCATCGGGTGCGCATCATGCCTGCCCGATTCGCTGGATCGATAACTTTGCCATGCGCAACTTCACCAACGATGCGGTCTTCGACGACACGTTGCCGATTGCGGATGGAATGATGGAGGCCGGCCATCGAGTGCCGCTGGATCGGTTGCGACCGGCGATGGAGGACTGGTTTCGCCGCAAAGGCTATTTCAAATCGGAAGACCGATTGGAAGTTGTCGAAATTGCGCCAGAGAAGGGAAGGCCATGAGAAAGATTGTCCCGGCTTGCCATTTATTGCTTGCAACTGCGCTGTTGTTCGCCCCGGCTGGCGCTGCAGTCGCTCAGTCCACGCAAGCCGATCCTGCCGGCGACGAGGCTGCCAATCCGGGACCGCTGGCCACCGATCTATCTCCGGCGCTGAAGGCTCGCGATATTCAGAAGGCGATGCGCAAGGTTGCCGACTGGCAATTGCGCACCGGCGAGGGCCGCTTCAGCGTGGACTGGACGTTTGCCGCGCTCTACGACGGGCTGCTGGCTGCTTCGCGCGCGACAGGCGACCCAGCCTACCACGATGCCGTTCTCAAATTCGCCGAGCGCAGCGGCTGGAAGCTGGGCACGCGCTTCGCTCACGCGGACGACGAGGCTGTTGCGCAGTCGTACCTTGAACTCGATATGGAGCATGCGGCGCCGGAGCGGATTGCCGCCATCAAAGCCGAGGGCGACAAGCTGCTGGCGCGCCCCGACGACCCGAACCATGACCTCTGGTGGTGGTGCGATGCGTTGTTCATGGCTCCTCCTGCGCTTGCCCGGCTGGCCAAGCTGACGGGTGACACGCGGTACCTGGATTTCATGGATCGCGAATGGTGGATTACTTCGAGCCGTCTCTACGATCCGGCGCATCATCTCTATTCGCGCGATGCGACGTTCCTCGACAAGCGCGAGGCCAACGGCGCCAGGCTTTTCTGGTCGCGCGGCAATGGATGGGTGCTGGGCGGACTGGCGCGCGTGATCCCTTATCTGCCCGCCGACTATCCTTCGCGCGATCGCTATGTTGCGCAGTTCCGCGAGATGGCGAAGGAGGTTGCCTCCATTCAAGGCGCTGACGGGCTGTGGCGCAGCGGGCTGCTCGATCAGGGAGCGTACCCAAGCCCCGAAGTCTCCGGCTCGGCCTTTTTTACCTTTGCGCTTGCATGGGGCATCAACAGCGGCCTGCTCGACAGGGCGACGTACGAGCCCGTTGTGGCGAAGGCCTGGAGAGGCCTGCTCCAGCACGTCTACGCAGATGGGCGGCTGGGCTCGATCCAGCGCATCGGCGGCGCGCCGGATAGCGTGAATCCCGGAGGCAGCTATGTGTATGGAGTGGGAGCGTTCCTGCTGGCCGGGTCGGAGCTGGAGACGCTGTCGAAGGGGCGGAAGTGAGGCGCGCCTGCCGGCATTCCCTCGACGGCTAGGCTGCAGATTGATCGCGGATTGCGCCGGAGCGCCAGAGTTCGCATTCGGCTTCGCGGCGGGATTTGAGGCCGGCTATCTCTTTGCCGCCTGCGTGGTCCCATCGCCGCAACTGCTCGCCGGCCGCCTCATAGTCCCCTGCATTCAGCTTCGATAAGAGGGTGGAAGCTGCGAGCCTTCCAGCTCCCAGGTTGAAGACAAAGTCAACCAGCGCGTCGAATTGGCCCTGGGTGAGCCGCACCTTGACCAGCCGCCCGATAGCCAGTTCGGCGGTGAGCACGTCGGCGGCGAGCAACTCCGAGGCTTGCGGCTCAGACATTCCATCGGGGAACGACTCGCCCGCCAGCAGTCGGTGTCCGTAGCCGATGGTCGGCAAACCCACGACATCCAGATAGGTTCGGTTTCGAAAGCCCTCAAACCGCTTGAGCAAACCCAGGCCTGCCTCGCTCAGTTGCATCTCGATCCTCCGATGAACCTACGCTAGCAGGATCGGAGAAATAATCTGCAATCTAGTCGGCCTCCGCACGCAGGTAGGGCTTTTGCAGGTATTGGCGTGCTTCGTTGATTGCGCCCTGGGTGTTGTCGTTGGTCTGCACTGCCAGCCGGTATTCGTTTACGGCGCGATCGCGTTGGCCGGTGATGTCGAAGATCTTGCCCAGCGCGATGTGGCTCCAGACCTCGGTCCAGCGCGGCTCGCCGTCGCCGCGCAGCGCATCGCGGTAAGCATTCACGCTGGCCTGGTAGTTGCGCTGCGTGAACAACACTTCACCGATGCGGTAGCTGGCCAGCGAGCTTTGCGAGTTGGCGTCCATCGCCTTTTGGTATTCGGAGAGGGCTCCGGTCAGGTCGCCCTGGGCCACCAGTTGCTGGCCTTTGAGAATCGCGATCCTCACCTGCAGGTCGGGGGTTGACTTGAGGAGCCAGCCTCCGGGGTCGATGCTGATGCGGCGTGGCCGGCCGAAGGTGTCGACGACATATTGCGATTCGGTGCCCACCACGTCGACCTTCTGGATCTCCGTCTTGCCGTCGGTTTCGATGCGCAGCTCCACCGGCATGCGGAACAGGTCGAGGTCCTGGCTGATCTCGCCAATGGTGCGGAAGCCCTTGTTGTTGCCCAGCCGGTAGACCGCGTATTTGTCGTTGAATTGCGGTGCGCCGGTGCCGTCGACCCATTGCGAAAAGAACGGGGTCAACTGCTGCTGGCTTTGCGCTTCGGCAACCTTGTAGAAGTCCGAGGTGCGCATTCCCTGATCCGTATATTGGCTCAGCGCTCCCTTCAGCGTGGCCAGGAAGGCCTTGTCGCCGATCTCCCAGCGCAGCATGTGGAAGATCATGGCGCCTTTCTCAAGCGTCATCGACTGGAACTCGGGCGAGAACGGGTTCTGGCGGCCGGAACTCGAAAGCGGAACGGTGTCATAAGCCAGCGCGCCGGCGGAGACGTCCTGGAGGGCGTTGCGCATCGCGTTCTTGCCGCTCTCGTCTTCCACATACATCAGCTCGGCGTAGCGCGACATGCCATTGGTGATCCACGCATCGCTCAACGTGCGCGGGCTCACTTCGGAACCCCACCACTGGTGAGCGATGGTGTTGGCCAGCAGGCGGATTCCGGATTTGTCGCTCACCCGCGAAGCCTGGATGGCCGCCAGTTCCGGCGCCCACGCCGCAGGCAAGGTGTCGTCGGGAATCTCCATCACATTCAGATGGGCCGTCTCCGCCTGTCCAAAACTGTCGGAAAAGAACTCGTATTCCTTGGTGGCCGTCTGCGCCAGCCCGTTGCCGGCCTGCTGGTGGGCCACGGTCAGGTAGACCTTCACGTTTCCTGCCCCAACTGAAACCGGCGCAACATACCGGCCGGCAATCAGGGTTCCGGGGAAACCGGGCTTGGTCCAGTTGAAGTCGTACTGGTCGCCGGGTTTGCCGCTGGCCAGCGTAACCGAGTGCGACGCGCCCTGGGCGCCGCTCGCAAACACGCGCATGCCCTGCGGAACGCGGATGTGCATCTCGGAGGTGAAGCGGTCGGTCATGTAGCCGGTGGTGGGGAACCAGCGCGCCGCGTAGAGCAAGTAAGTGACCGGCTCCTGGATCGAGGCCAGCTTCAGCCCTTCGACCGGCCCGTCTTCGTTGCCGGTGATTGTGCCTTCGTATTCGAAGATCCAGTGCTCCTGCAACCCCTTCACAATGGGCGTAGCCGGCGTGACGCGGATTGTGCCGTCGGCCAGCCGCTCCCCGGTGAGCACCTTGCCGGTGAGATCGGAGATTTTTGTCACTTTCAGCGCGGGATGAAAGCCAAAGCTGATCTGCCCGGAGTTTTCAGGAGCGGTGAAGGTCACTGTCGCTTTTGCTGCCAGATGATGTGTGGCTGTATCGATCTCCGCGTCGATCACGTAGCCGGTAATGTTCAAAGCCGGCCGGTCGGCACGCTGGGCGGCGAGTTGGAATCCTGAGGCAAGGGCGCAGGCCGCCACGGCCGCGGAGAGAAGCCAGAAACGAAGCGTTTTTCGGTCTGTATTTACATGCATTTGAGTCATTCTTGCGGCCATTTCGATTTCCATTCGGGAGGGGCGTTCCCCTTCTTCAGGATTGCACAACCTCTTCAATCCGGGTGGGGGAGCGCGCGTGCATCAACTCAAGGGTAACTTCAGCCACCCGGCCAATGGCGCCCGGACCCGCTCCATTCTCAACCGATTTTCCTGGAATCAGCAGACCCTGAACGCGGGCCAGTTCCTTCATCATGGACTGCCGGGGAACCCCGTCGGGTAGCAGGCGCTCAAGTTCCGCGACGATATTTCTTGCCGTAAAGTCGCGCTGGATCAGTTCCGTAACAACGCGCTTGCCGGCGATGAGGTTGGCCATGGCGACGTGGGGCACCGTGACCACGCGCCTGGCGATGGCGTAGGTGAGCGGCGAAACGCGGTAGACGACCACGAACGGATTGCCCATCAGAGCAGCCTCCACGGTGGCTGTGCCGCTGGCCACTACGGAGGCTCGGGCATGCATCAGCGCGGCGCGTGCATCGCTCACCGTCCGCACTCGAGCAGCGCCGCCCAATTTGTTCACTAGCAATTGGACTCCATCTTGCTGCCCGGGGTTGAGGGTGGGCGCAAGCGGCAGCAGGAACTCGAATCGCGTTCTCGGTGCGCGCCCGGCTAGTTCCCTGGCCGCGGCGAGCATCTCCGGCAAGTTGGCGCGGATCTCTTTGGCGCGGCTGCCCGGCAGCAGGGCAATCCATGTTGCCGTGGGATCGAGGCTATTCTCCTGCGCAAACTGCTCGCGGCTTGCAGCCGGCAGCGGCAACTCCGCCAAGGGGTGGCCTACGAACTCGGCCTCTACGCCGCGCCGGCGATAGAACGGCTCCTCGAAAGGAAAGATCACCAGCATGCGGCGAACATACTTTTGCACCAGCTTGATGCGGTGCTTCTTCCAAGCCCATAACTGCGGGCTGACAAAGAAGACCACCGGAATCCCCAGCCGATGTAGCTCTTTTGCCAGCTTGAAGTGGATATCGGGGAAGTCGATCAGCACGGCTACGGAGGGGCGCCGCTCGCGGATGGCCTGCTTCAGACGGTGGAAGCCGCGGTAGATGCTCGGCAGGTGGCGAACGACCTCTGTAATTCCCATCACGGCCATCTCTTCGGCGCGCACTTCGAGTTCCACGCCGGCGGCCTGCATGCGCGGCCCGCCCATGCCGAAGAAGCCGGCCGTTTGGCCGGATGCGGAGAGGCGCGCTCGGAGCGCTTCCACCAGCAGCGCCCCATAGTGCTCGCCGCTGGCTTCTCCTGCCGAGATGAAGATGGTGGGGGGCATGAATGGGTTCGCGCGCTTCTCCGCGGGCTGCCCCAATCATAGCGGCTCATCAGGTTAGATCAGTTTTCCAATTTGCCGGGTCTTTCCGGCATTGTGCAGGATGGCTTTTTCCGAGAGGGTGTTTCGCAAATCGGCTTGCGGGCCTGTTTCCGCAGCCTTTTCACCCCCGGAGGGAGAGACGGCCGCGGTTCAACAACGCCGCGCTCAGCGCAGGATCTCCACCAGCAGCACCCACGCATCCATCAGGGCCTCGATATAGGAAAACAACAATCCGGCCACCAGCCAATAGAGGCCGCCGCCCGCGCCGAAAACCAGCGAAACACCCGCTACGGCAAATGGGATGGCCGCAAACTGTGTCAAAAGATGCTGAAAAATCCTTTGCCACCGATTGACATAGGGATTCCTGTGCGATGCCGCATGCTGCGATCCGGTAGTGGCAATCCACACCATCGCTCCCAACGCCGCCAACTCCCATCCCAGCGCCTTCACCGGCTGGCCAGGCGTCATTCCCAGGGTCGACGCCAGCAGCACGCCCATCAGTGCGAAGAGAGCCTTCGCGGCCCGCGCTACCAGGGACCGCAGCACCACGATCTTGGGCAGGTTGATGGAAACGGCAACGAAGATGAGCCCGGTAAGCGCGGCGGAAGCGCCCGCCTGGGCCGAAAAGAACGTGGACCAGGCAACGGGATTGAACGCGGCGGGCATGTGGGGCCTTGGCGAAAGATTATCAGCACAGCGACGGCACGAACAGAGCCGCCGGAAACGGGGCCGCCTCTTGCCGTTGCCCGCCTGGGACGATACGCTGAATGCATGTACGAAGATTTCCACGTAACCGACCGCTGGAGCGGTGAAGACCTCCATTGCCGCTGGATAGGCAACGTCGTGGCCATCGCCACGCGCCACGCCGACGCCGTCGATGTGCGCTTCGACGTCGACGGCCGCCCCATGTGGATCGCCCTGCCCTGCCAGGCCTGGGTGGAGCAGAAAAAGCGCACCGGCAAAGTGATCACCGACCAGTTGACGGCGCAGATCGCCGGCCGCTACCTCAAGCAGCTCATCGAAGAAGGCTTCGACTCAAATCGCGAAATCTACACCATGACCGTCACCGCAGTGCTGGAGCACCTGGACGCTGTAGTAGAAGAAGCGAAGAAGCTGGGCGAGATGCCGACGCTGCCGGTGTGGGCGTGAATGAAGGGTCAAGGGTTGAGGGCAAAGGGTCCAGCGTCCAGCGTCCAGGGTCAAGGACTGCCGCCTCGACATCGAGATCTGCATAGATTGCGGCGATTGATTTTATCGATTTGTTGACCGAGCGGCGAGACTCCATCTCGTCCCTGATCTGCGCTTCTTTGCCCACGAGAAGCCTATTTTGCAGTTCGCAAGCCGTTCGACCCTGGACCCTGGACGCTGGACGCTCGACCCTGGCCCTCGGCCCTCAACCCTGTCTCATTCATGCCTCAGCGCCACCACCGGCTGCACCCCGGCGGCCCGCCGCGCGGGAATCCAACTGGCGGCCAGAGCAACCGCGAACAACAAGGCTGTACCGCCGGCAAGCGTTAGCGGGTCGTAGGGCGCGATGCCGTAAAGCATCGACTTCACCGCGTTGGTCATCAACAGGGCTCCGCCCAGTCCCACGGCAATTCCCACCACGGCAAGACCCGCACTCTCGCGCAGAATCATGCCGCGCACCTGAGCCCGCGGCGCGCCCAGGGCCAGGCGAATGCCGATCTCGCTGGTGCGATTCGCAACCGAGTAGGCCATGATTCCGTAAATGCCCACCGACGCCAGCGCCAAGGCCAGCAGCCCAAAGCCCGAGGTCAGCGTTACGAACACACGCTCCTGCTCCAGATCGGCTTCAATTTGCTCCTTCTGCGTTCGCACATCCACCAGCGGCAAATCGGGATCGGCAGACCGCACCACGCGCCGCAGGTCAGGCAGAATTGCCGCAGGACTCATCCGCGTGTGCAGCTCATAGACCATTCCGCCAACCTGAGTCTGCTGCACATAGGGCAGGAAAAACTGCGGCGGAGGCTCTTCGCGCAAGTTTGTATAGCGCGTATCGCCGCACACGCCCACGATTTGGATCCAATTCGTCGCCAGCTTGCCTTCGTGCCCGTCGACGTTATGGCCGCCGGTCGAGAATCTCTTCCCCACCGGGTTCTGGTTGGGGAATCGCCTCTTCGCCAGGCTCTGGTTGATGATGCCTACCTTCATCGAACTCGCCGTGTCCTGCTCGCCGAAGCCCCGGCCGGCAACGATCGGAATGCCCAGCGTCTCAAAGAACCGATTGCCGACAACGTTATAGTCTTCTCCCTGCCTCTTGCCATCTTCGTATCGTTCTCCCTCAGGCAGAAAATCCGTGCGCGAGAGATCGTCGGCGACGTAAGCCTCCATCGCGACCGAGACCGAATCCACGCCCGGAACCTCTGCGAACGCCCGCTCCACACGCTGGTGCAGCGCGATATCTTTGCCGGCCGGATACCGGTTTTGGGGCAGATTGATCTCAGCCAGCAGCAGGTTGTCGGTGCGGAATCCCACATCCACCGCGCTCAGCCCTGCCAAGGTGCGCAGGAAGAGCCCGGCTCCGATCACAAGCAACGTTGATAGCGCAATCTGGAATCCCACCAGCGCTTTGCCGCCCACACCCTTGCGCCGGCGTGTCGTGGTCTTCGCCGCCTCTTTCAGCCCATAGTTCACGTCGTGCCGCGCGGCCGAAAGCGCCGGCGCCAGCCCAAACAGCAGCCCGGTCAGAATCGTAACTGCCGCCGTGAACGCGAAAACCTTCCAGTCGAAATGAACCTGAAAATCAGTGCGCTCCCACGCGTTCTCGGTCATTTTCGGAATGATGTTGCGGCCCAGGTAGCCTGCAACCAGTCCTCCCGTTCCGCCCAGCGCGGCCAGCATCAGGCTCTCCACCAGCATCTGGCGCAGAATCCGCAAACGCCCGGCGCCCAGCGCCAGCCTCACGCTCATCTCGCGCTGCCGCTGCGATCCGCGCGCCAGCATCAGGTTGGCGATGTTGGCGCAGGCCAGCAGCAGCACAAAACCCACCAGCGTCATCAGCACCGTCATGGGCTTGGCGAACTGTTGCTGCTGTTCGAAGAGCCCGCGGCTTCCGTCGAGCAGCACCAGTTGCGGCAGCTCATCGCCTTTGCGCAGCGGCGACGCACCTCGAACAAACGCCGACAGCTGCCCATCGAGCGCAACGCGTGCCGCTGTCTCTTTTACATCCCGCTGGACGCGGCCCATGATGTTCACCCACCACATGGCCGGGTCCGTCAACAACGATCCGCCTCGCATCGGCGATGCCAGTGGCTGCATGTTCAGCGGGATAAAAACCTCAGGAGAAACCTGCACGGACCGCGCGCCGGTGAACCCCCGCGGATTCACGCCTACAATCGTAAACGGCGTGTCGTTGACTTTGATGATTTGCCCGATGACCGCCGGAGACCTGCCAAACGATCGCGCCCACAGGCCGTCGCTGATCACCGCGACAGGACCCTGTCCCGGCGCGGCATCGTCGGCCGGTCCGATGCCCCGCCCCAACTGCGGCCCAACGCCCAGCTCGGCGTAATAGTTGCCTGAGACCATTTCGATGCGCACTCGCATCGCCTCGCCGCGCACCGTTGCATTGGCTCCCGTCTCCTTGAATGCGAACAAATCCCCCAGCGCGCGGGTATGCGCCCGCAGTTCCGTGTAGGCGGGATAAGGGAACGACGAGCCGGTAATCAGGCCACCCGGCAGGGGATCCCAGTTACCCCAGTCGTGGTGCACCGCAACGTGGTCCTCTTTCCCCGTCCACGCAAGCAGGCGCAGTTCCGCGGAGTCGCGTGCGGCCAATCGCTCGTACAGCAGTTGCTTGGCAACAGAAAAGATCGTGGTGTTGGCGCCAATCGCCAGCGCGAGCGAGGTTGCGGCGACCAAAGTAAATCCGGGACTCTTCTTCAGCATCCGCGTCGCGTAGCGCAGGTCCGCTCCCAATGCGTCCCACCAGCGCAGACCCAGCGAGCCACGCATTTCTTCCTTGTGAGCCAGCGCCGGGCCCAGCGCAATGCGCGCGCGGCGCGCAGCGTCGGCAGGCGAATGCCCAGCGCGAACAAGATCGGCAGTCAAACGCGAAAGATGGTCGCCGAGCTCCGCGTCCATCTCGTGTTCCAGCCGCGCGCGGCCAGTGACCGCGCGAAACCATGAACGAGGCCGCGCAAATGTAAGAATGATCGAACCACGCAAACTCAACGTTCCTCCACAATGTTACGTCTGTTCCCTGGACTCTGGACCCTCGGCCCTTGGCCCTCGACCCTGCTTCACTCATGCCTCAAAGCAACCATCGGCTCCACTCCCGCCGCGCGCCGTGCCGGCACCCAGCTCGCCAAAACCGCAGCACCCAGCAACAGCACCATTCCTCCCGCCAGCGTCACAGGGTCGTCCGGCGCAATCCCATACAGCATCGACTTCACGAGTCTCGCCAGCGGCAACGCGGCTCCCACGCCCACACCGATCCCGATCACGCCCAGCCACGCCGCCTCGCGCAGCACCAGCGCCAGCACCTGCTTCGGCCTCGCACCGAGTGCCAGCCTTATCCCAATCTCGTTTGTCCTCCGCGCCACGGAGTATGCCATTACCCCATACACGCCCACGCACGCCAGCACCAGCGCCAGCACTCCGAAGCCGCTCGTCAACGTCGCAAAAATCCGCTCCTGCCGCAGATTCGCAGCGATCTGCTCGTCCTGCGTCCGCACGTCGAGCATGGGCAGGTTCGCATCCACTTGCCGCACCGCATTGCGCAGCGCCGGCAGCAGCGCCTCGCCCGCCATGCTCGTGCGAATCGCAAACGTCGCCTCGTGTAGCCCATTGTCGCTTTGCAAATACGACGCATAGAACGTCGGCTCCGCATCCTTGCGCACGCGGTAATACTTCGCATCCGTGCACACGCCGACAATCTCGACCATGTCCGGATGATTCCGCCCCCGCTCGAACGATTTGCCAATCGGATTCACATTCGCAAAGTATTTCTTCGCCAGGCTTTCATTGATCACCGCTACTTTGCGCGAAGCGGCGGTGTCGCGGCCGTCGAACCCACGGCCTGCCACAATCCCGATCCCGTACGTCGAAAAGAAGTCCGCTCCCACCTCGTTGGCCAGCGCGCTCGGGTTCCCCTCGGCTTTGCGCTGCATCCCCTCGGGCAAGAACCTGTTGTTCATCGCACCACCCGTCATCAGCGGCACATAGCTCAGCGTTGCAGCCTCCACGCCCGGAATCGTCTTCACTCGCTCTTCCAACCGCTGCAAGACCGGCGTGCCTGCTGCTTTTGGGTACCGCGTCTCCGGCAACTCCACGCTGAACAGCAGCAGATTGTGCGACTGGATCCCCAGCGCCGACCCCTGGAGCCGCATCAGCGTGCGCGAAAACAATCCCGCTCCCACAACCAGCACCATGGAGAGCGCCACCTGAAGCACCACGATCGCCTTTCCTCCCAGCCCGCGCCGCCGGTGCGTCACGGTCTGCCCGCTGTCCTTCAGGCTCGCGCTCACCTGCACTCGGGTTGCATGCCACGCCGGCCCCAGCCCAAAGACAAATCCCGTCACGATCGAGACCGCTGCAGCGAACAGAAAGATCGGCCAGCTGAACTTCGCCGCGAACGCCGGTGGCGCCCAGGAATCCGCCATCATGCGCGGCAGCGCATTCCTCACCAGCCACGCCAGCAGCAATCCCGCCGCACCGCCCAATAGCGAAAGCAGCAAGCTCTCTGTCATCGTCTGCCGCAGAATCCGCCATCGTCCCGCACCCAGCGCCAGCCGCACGCCCATCTCCCGCTGCCGCGCACCCACCCGCGCCAGCAGCAGGTTCGCCAGGTTCGCGCACGCCAGCAGCAGCACCAGTCCCGAAAGCGCCATCAGCACATAGACCGGCCTCTCCAGCTCATCCGTCGACGGATTCTGCCCGCGGCTTCCATCCCTCAGCACCAACCTTGGTAGAACGCTCTCCTTCTTCACCGGCATCGTCGCCCGCACCGCCGCGTTCAGCGTCACGTTTAGCTCGGCCTCCGCCGTAGCCGTGCTGACTCCCGGCTTCGCCCGGCCCATCACCAGCACCCACCAAAGGCTCTTGCTCTGGAGCAGCGAGGGAGCGTTATCCGATCCAATCTCCCGCGGCGCCACGATCGGCTGCATGCTGAACGGCAGAAGAATGTCCGGCGTTCCCTGCGCCGAATACGCTCCTGTAAATCCCGGCGGATTCACGCCCACCACTGTCATCGGCGCCGCATTCACCAGGATCGATCTCCCCACTACGTCCGCCGCGCGCCCGAACCGGTTCGTCCACAGCCTGTCGCTGATTACCACCACCGGCCCGCTGCCCACTTCGCCATCGTCGGATTCCTGAATGCCTCGTCCCACTTGCGGCCGCACTCCCAGCGTCGAATAGTAGTTCCCCGACACCATCTCCGCATCCGCCGCCTCGGCCTCACCGCCGATCGTCACCGTCATCCGCCCATACGGCTTGAACGCAAAAACATCGGCCAGCGAGCGGTTATCGCGCCGCATCTGTTCATACGCCGGAAAAGAAAAGGACGTCCCAACCTGCCCGGAGCCGGGAAGATCGTCCCACCACCCCCACATCTCGTTGACAATTCCGTCCTTCGGCTCCGACCAATAGAACATCCGCAGCTGGTCCGGATGCGCCGCGTTCAACTTGTCAAGCAGCATGTGCTGCGCCACGGTGAAAATCGCCGTGTTCGCGCCAATCCCCAGTGCCAGCGATCCCACCGCAATCGCAGTGAATCCGGGGCTCTTGCGCAACAGGCGCACGGCATAGCGGAGGTCAGCGCCCAGTTCGTCCCACCAGCGCAGGCCGAGCGAGGCGCGCATCTCTTCCTTGTTCACCATGATTGCCCCCAGTGCAATGCGAGCGTTGCGTGCCGCTTCCGCCGGAGACTTCCCGGCCCGAATGAGATCCTCAGTGAGCCGCGCGAGATGATCGCTTAGCTCAGCATCCATCTCCGCTTCAAGACGATCGCGTTCAGAAACAGCCCGAAACCAAGACCGCGGCTGGCTCAAAAAGCGAGCGAGAATCGACCGAATTCTCATTGAGCCCCCTCCCAATCCCTGTTCCCTGTTCCCTCGACCCTTGGCCCTCGACCCTTGGCCCTCGACCCTAGCTTCTAAGCCATCGTCCCCAGAATCGTCCCGATAATCCCCGCCATGCGGTTCCACTTGTCAGTCTCCGACTCAAGCCGCTCCCGGCCGGCCGCGGTGAGCCGGTAGTACTTGGCCTTGCGGTTGTTCTCGCTCTCGCCCCATTCGCTGGCGATGGCTCCCTGATGCTCCAGCCGATAGAGCGCCGGATAAAGCGAACCCTGCTGAATCACCAATTCCTCGCCGGAAATCTGCTGGATCCGCAGCAGCACACCATAGCCATGCAGCGGTCCCAGCGAGACTGCTTTGAGGATCAGCATGTCGAGCGTCCCTTGTATCAAATCGATCTGCCGGTCCAGCTTTTCTTGCGTCACGACTCTCTCCTTGACCGTCTAGGAGGAAAGGTAACCTGACTCTCCTAGATTGTCAAGGAGAGTTTTGCCAATCCGGGCATTCGATGTACGGACAGCGCCGCCGCTCCCATGGCACAATGAATAGGTTTGCGGGCAACGCCCGATCGGGAGTTTTATAGATGGCTAGCTTCTCGGCGGTGGAGTCGTTGCGCGCGCTCGTCTCCGGGCCGCAGGTGCATCGAAATCTGCCCGTTTCACAGCTGGTTGAAACCGCATTGCTGCGCGGCGAAGGCCGCCTGGCCGCCAACGGCGCACTCGTGGCCTACACCGGCGCGCGCACCGGCCGCAGTCCCAAAGACAAGTTCACCGTCGACGATGACGCAACGCACTCCACCGTCGACTGGGGCCGCGTCAACCAGCCTTTTGCGGCGGATAGGTTCGAGGCCCTGCTCGAGCGCGTCACCCTGCACATGCGCGAGCGCGACCTGTTCATTGAGGACCTCTACGCTGGCGCCGACCCCGCTTACCGCCTGCCCATTCGCGTGATTGCCGAGTATGCCTGGCACGCGCTGTTCGTCAAACAGCTTTTTATCCGGCCTGAACCAGGCGAGTTGGCCGGCCATTCACCGGAGTTCACCGTAATCGCGGCGCCCGACTTCGAGGCCGTTCCCGATCGCGACGGAACCCGCACAGAAACCTTCATCCTGGCCGATTTCACGCGCAAGATCGTCCTCATCGGCGGCACCAAATACGCCGGCGAGATGAAGAAGTCCATCTTCGGCGTCATGAATTTCCTGCTGCCACAACGCCCCGTCGACGACGTTGTCCTGCCCATGCACTGCTCAGCCAACGTGGGCATGAACGGCGACTCCGCTTTGTTTTTCGGCCTCTCCGGGACAGGAAAGACCACGCTTTCAGCCGACCCCGCGCGGCGGCTGATCGGTGACGATGAGCACGGCTGGAGTAACGGAGGCGTCTTCAACTTTGAAGGCGGTTGCTACGCCAAGTGCGTCGACCTGAGCGAGGAAAAGGAACCGCAGATTTACCACGCCATCCGCTTCGGCTCGGTGCTCGAAAATGTGGTCCTCGATCCGGCTACCAGCCAGCCCAATTACTCCGATATTTCGCTCACGGAAAACACGCGCGCAGCCTATCCGGTGAACTACATCGAAAACGCGCTGATCCCCGGCGTGGGCGGCCATCCGCGCAACGTGCTGTTCCTCGCCGCCGACGCCTTCGGGGTGCTGCCGCCCATCGCGCGCCTCACTGCGGACCAGGCCATGTATCACTTTCTGTCGGGCTACACAGCCAAGCTCGCCGGAACCGAGGCCGGCCTGGGCTCCGAGCCAGTGCCCGAGTTTTCCGCCTGCTTCGGCTCGCCCTTCCTTCCGCTCGCTCCGCACGTCTACGCGGAACTGCTGGGGCAACGGCTCAAGCAGCATCAGGCCGCCTGCTGGCTGGTCAACACCGGTTGGTCAGGTGGCGCATTCGGCACTGGCAAGCGCATGAGCCTGAAACACACCCGCGCGCTGGTAAACGCAGCTCTCGACGGCCGCCTTGATCGCGTAAAGTTCGTCACCGAACCAGCCTTCGGCCTGAGCATTCCCGTGCGCTGCCCCGACGTACCCGCAGAGATTCTCAATCCACGGAACGTGTGGAAGGAAAAGGCCGCCTACGACCGCCAGGCCGCGGATCTAGCCGCAAGGTTCGAGAAAAACTTCCGCCAATTCGACGTGCCGGATGCGGTGCGCGCGGCGGGACCGGGCCGGAAATAACCTGCGCGTCCAATGATGGGTAAGCTGAGTTCCCTCCTGTGTAGTTCTATGTGCTATAGTTCATAGTGTCATGGTGCCGCATGCGCGTTTTCATGACGAGATGGTTTGCGCGATTTGCGCGCCGCGAAGGAATCAGCGCTCGGAGCCTGCTCGACGCAATTGCCCGCGCTGACCAGGGCCTGATTGACGCGGACACTGGCGGAGGCCTCATCAAACAGCGCGTTGCCCGGCCGGGCAAGGGACGGTCAGGTGGCTATCGCGTGATTGTTGCATATACGGCAAAGGCCAGAGCTATCTTCCTTTTCGGGTTCGCGAAGAACGAGAGGAAAAACATCAGCTCGGATGAATTGGTGTCGCTCCGGGGTCTTGCGGAGAACTGGCTCGCTTTCAGCACCGCGAAGATTCGGGAGGAAATTGAAGCTGGCAATCTACAGGAGATCGAAGATGGCGAAGAAGCTTAGCAATCTGTCACAGGCAATTATCGAGATGGCCGGCGACCAACTTCGTACCGGCGTAATTGACAAGGCCGAACATGAAAAGATCACCGTCCGTCTGCTTGGCCCGAAGGTTCTCAGTACAGCAAAGCCCATCAAAGGCGAGGAAATCCGCAAACTGAGAGAGCAGGCGAACTTGAGCCAAGCTGCCTTCGCGCATTATTTGAATCTGACGCCTGGGTACATCTCGCAATTGGAGCGCGGCGTCAAGAAACCCAAAGGCCCCGCGCTCGCCCTCCTCAACGTGGTTCGCCGCAAAGGCGTCGAGGCGATTCTCTGAGCGCGGAAGTTCGATAGAAATTGACTCCAAACGCACAAAGGCCATGCCGTAGCGGCATGGCCTTTTGTGGCTTAAGAATATTGCCGGCGATCACCTAATCTCCCACACAGTTTCCCGTGCAGTACCATCGGCCCAGCGAGGCTTAACTTCCGTGTTCGGGATGGGAACGGGTGATCCCTCGCAGTATGGTCACCGGCAAACCGAGGCGTTTTGAAGGCTTCTGGGCCTTCAGCCGAGATCCCGAAACCGCCTGGGCGGACGAAGGAGCTGCGGTTTGCCTTTGATCTTGAAGGCGCTTGGCGGGTGGTTGCCCGCAGCCTGCCGCGGCGTCTGCTTACTCCGAACTGTTACTCCCGGAGTCTCGCAGGAACGCGGACTGCAATCTGGCGCCAAAAATTTTGACAGAGCGTGCTCCTAATCTAGAAGCACGCTCTGCAAACGAAATTGATTGGAACTTACAAGGCTTGTAAGAAGAACGTCCGCGTTGGTAACTGCGCGGAGTTAATTCTATGGACAAGCCGAACGGGCGATTAGTACTGGTAAGCTTCACGCATTGCTGCGCTTTCACCTCCAGCCTATCAACCAGATGGTCTTTCTGGGCCCTTCAGGGAGATCTCATCTTGGGGCGTGCTTCCCGCTTATATGCATTCAGCGGTTATCACAACCGAACTTCGCTACCCAGCCGTGCCCTTGGCAGGACAACTGGAACACAAGAGGTTCGTCCATCCCGGTCCTCTCGTACTAAGGACAGCCCCCCGCAAATCTCCTACGCCCACAGCAGATAGGGACCGAACTGTCTCGCGACGTTCTGAACCCAGCTCACGTACCGCTTTAATAGGCGAACAGCCTAACCCTTGGAACCTTCTACAGCTCCAGGATGCGATGAGCCGACATCGAGGTGCCAAACCAATGCGTCGATATGAACTCTTGGCATTGATCAGCCTGTTATCCCCGGCGTACCTTTTATCCGTTGAGCGATGGCCCTTCCATACAGAACCACCGGATCACTAAGGCCTGCTTTCGCACCTGCTCGACTTGTAGGTCTCACAGTTAACCACTCTTATGCCTTTACACTCGACGACTGATTTCCAAACAGTCTGAGAGTAGCTTCGCGCGCCTCCGTTACAATTTAGGAGGCGACCGCCCCAGTCAAACTACCCGCCTAACTATGTCCCTCTCCCGGATCACGGGAGGAGGTTAGAATCACAGCACTCGCAGGGTGGTATCTCACCGTTGGCTCCGCCAAGTCCGAGAACCTGGCATCAAAGCCTCCCACCTATCCTGCGCAGCAAGAGCCATAACTCATAGTTAAGGTATAGTAAAGGTGCACGGGGTCTTTCCGTCTAGCTGCGGGTAACCGGCATCTTCACCGGTACTACAAGTTCGCCGAGCAACTCGTTAAGACAGTCGTACGATCGTTACGCCATTCGTGCAGGTCGGAACTTACCCGACAAGGAATTTCGCTACCTTAGGACCGTTATAGTTACGGCCGCCGTTCACCGGGGCTTCAATTCAAAGCTTCGCTTGCGCTAACCTCTCCTTTTAACCTTCCGGCACCGGGCAGGCGTCAGCCCCTATACGTCGTTTTCGACTTAGCAGAGACCTGTGTTTTTGTTAAACAGTCGCCGTACGCGCTTCACTGCGGCCCGCTTGCGCGGGCGCTCCTTCTCCCGAAGTTACGGAGCCAATTTGCCGAGTTCCTTAACGAGCCTTCACTCGAGCGCCTTTGGATATTCTCCTCGTCTACCTGTGTCGGTTTGGGGTACGGTTCCCTTTGTTCTCCTTAGAGGTTTTTCTCGGCAGCGTGAAATCAGCATCGTAAGCCCCATACGGGACTGCGCTACGCCTCACTGTTAAGACCCAACGGATTTGCCTGTCAGATCCAGCTTGCGCGCATCGACCGCTATAGCCATAGAGCGGCATGCTTATCCTTCTGCGTCACCCCATCGTCAAACGAACATTGGGAGGAACGGAATATTAACCGTCTGTCCATCGGCTACGCCTTTCGGCCTCACCTTAGGGACCGCCTAACCCTGAGCGGATTAACCTTCCTCAGGAAACCTTAGACTTTCGGCGCGGAGGGTTCTCACCTCCGTTATCGCTACTTATGCCGGCAGGGTCTCTTCGCAACGCTCCACCAGTCTTCTCAGTCTGGCTTCGATGCTGTTGAGAATGCTCTCCTACCACGCGCGACTTACGTCGCGCATCCGCTGCTTCGGTGTACAGTTTTAGCCCCGTTGTATTGTCGGCACCGGACCGCTTGACCAGTGAGCTATTACGCTTTCTTTAAAGGATGGCTGCTTCTAAGCCAACCTCCTGGCTGTCTGAGCGTTCCGACTTCCTTTCCCACTTAACTGTAACTTGGGGACCTTAGCAGGCGGTCTGGGCTGTTTCCCTCTCGACGATGAGGCTTAGCCCCCACCGTCTGACTCCCGGATATGTTGTCGCTGGCATTCGCAGTTTGGTTGGATTCAGTAAGCCGGAAAGCCCCCTAGTCCATCCATCTCTCTACCACCAACGCAATTCATCCGAGGCTAGCCCTAAAGCTATTTCGGAGAGAACGAGCTATCACGGAATTTGATTAGCCTTTCACCCCTACCCACAGCTCATCCGAGCTTTTTTCAACAAACACCGGTTCGGTCCTCCAGTGGGTGTTACCCCACCTTCAACCTGGCCATGGGTAGATCATCCCGCTTCGCGTCTATTCCTGCCAACTGAACGCCCTGTTCAGACTCGCTTTCGCTTCGGCTCGCTTACGCTTAACCTTGCTGACAAGAATAACTAGCCGGCTCATTATGCAATAGGCACGCGGTCAGGCATTCCCTTGCGGGCATAGCCCTCCCACTGCTTGTAGGCACACGGTTTCAGGTACTTTGCACTCCCCTCGACGGGGTTCTTTTCGCCTTTCCCTCACGGTACTGGTTCACTATCGGTCAGAGACGAGTATTTAGCCTTACGGGATGGTCCCCGTAGATTCAAGCAGGGTTTCACGTGCCCCGCCTTACTCAGGTATCCGCTTCGAGTCTGGATTGCTTTCGCCTACGCGCCTGTCACGCTCTATGGATCCACTTTCCTGAGGATTCGGCTAACAACCAGATTGGTAACTCTACTGTTGCGGACCCTACAACCCCCGTCGCACCGAAATGCTACGGGTTTGGGCTGTTCCGAGTTCGCTCGCCACTACTATCGGAATCGAGGTTTCTTTCTTTTCCTTCAGGTACTGAGATGGTTCACTTCCCTGAGTTCGCTCGTTCCCGCCTATGAATTCAGCGGGACGTTCCCGGGGTTTGCCCGGGAGGGTTTCCCCATTCGGAGATCTCCGGTTATAACGCCTGTGTGCGGCTTACCGAAGCTTATCGCAGCTTGCCACGTCCTTCATCGCCTGTCTCTGCCAAGGCATTCACCGTGCGCCCTTAGTAGCTTGACCATAGAATTAACTCCTGCGCAGGGAGCCGAATCGCTTCGGTCCTGATCGAAGTCAACCTACTTACTTCCGCCTTGAGAGCGGTCTTGCGCATTCACATGCACAGTCGCCGCATCTCCTAAAGACACTCTTCTTACTTGAACACTTGCCTAAGTCGCTTACTTACTCCGAATCGCTTCGGGATAACTCGCGGCTTAATTGCTTGTGCTCGGCCTTGTATCGCGTCATCCATGCACTCATCCTTCCAGCCTGCCTCGCGGCGGCTGGTACGAGGGACAAGAGCCGGATACGCTTTACCCAATCAATTTCGTTGTCAAACATCCAAACCTTCTCTTCTTGCGGGAAGGCCCGCCCTGAGGCGGTAATGAAACCTGCAGACCAATTTACTTGCGTTTGGCCAGCCTGTTTCCTGATCGAAGCCACCCGCAATGGATGGCTGCGATCAGGAAACAGCGAATGAGTTCTGGTGGAGCTGAGCGGGATCGAACCGCTGACCCCCTGCTTGCAAAGCAGGTGCTCTCCCAACTGAGCTACAGCCCCAGGGAGCTTTCAGCTCTCAGTCGTCAGCTATCAGCAAACCATCTGAAAGCAGATGGCTGACAGCTAGCAATGGTGGGCCTGGGTAGAGTCGAACTACCGACCTCACCCTTATCAGGGGTGCGCTCTAACCAACTGAGCTACAGGCCCGAAGATGCTGGCCAAAGTTGGCCGCTCCCCTGCCGGCTCTTTTTTCAGAGCCCAGCCCAGGAGCGAGTCCGGAGCCCGGCGGCTCTCCAAAGAAATCCTCATTCATGCTAAAGGGTTTCGAGGACAAGGTTGAACGTGCGGAGCAGCTACGCCGCTCCTGACCATCGTGCGATGGCGATCAGGCAAAGAAGGCTGATCAGGGCTCCCGCGCCTGCCGTCAGGGACGGCGCTTGCGGGGTAGATGACGATCCGCATCCGCAGCTTCTCAGCTGTCCGCTATCGCGGAAGGGATGCAAATGCCACCAGTTCTCTT